>Ga0172372_10002538_pt1 | contig 27656 bp, 22 predicted proteins | sample LakKiv5m_2_FD_114544 | JGI IMG/M metagenome (GOLD analysis project Ga0172372, IMG submission 114544) | Freshwater microbial communities from Kabuno Bay, South-Kivu, Congo - kab_092012_9.5m | ecosystem: Environmental > Aquatic > Freshwater > Lake | place: Democratic Republic of the Congo...
CCGCGTTTTGCCAGGGGGGGGCTTCTCAAGGGGCGGGCCATTCGGGAAACCGTGGCTGCGGCGCTTGAAGAGCATGACGTCCGCCCCCGCCACTCCCAAGCCCTGGCGCGCGGGTTGTCCGGTGGAAATCAGCAGAAGCTCGTGATCGCCCGTGAGTTCTCGCGGAGTCCCCGACTCCTGATTGCATCCCAGCCGACTCGTGGCGTGGATGTCGGGGCGATCGAATCCATTCATGCGCGGATTCTCAAGGCACGCGAGCAGGGAACGGCGGTATTGCTTCTGTCGTCCGAATTGGATGAGATCATGGCTTTGTCGGACCGGGTCTTGGTCCTTTACGAGGGGCAAGTGGTGGCGGAGCACTCCCGACGGTCCGGCAGCGAGCCTTTTGATGAGCGCGCCATCGGTCTCGGGATGAGCGGGGTGAGCTCATGAAAAAACAAGGAACAGGCTTGGCGTTTTTCTCGGTTTTTCAACCGGTGCTGGCCGTCGTACTTGGTCTTGCAATCGGTTTGGCCTTCACGCGGTTTGCGGGCGAGAGTCCGCTTCATGTCCTCGAGGTGCTCTATCAAAGTGCTTTTGGTTCCGCCTATGATTTCGGAATGACGTTGTTTCACGCGACGCCGCTCGTGTTCACCGGCCTTTCGGTGGCCGTCGCCTTTCATTCCGGACTTTTCAATATCGGTGCCGAAGGACAGCTTCTGTTTGGCGCGCTGGCGGCGGCGGTCGTCGGGCGGGCGCTGCCCGGGTTGCCACCCTATATCGCACCGCTTGTCGCGGTGACGGCGGCCTTCGGGGCCGGAGCCTTTTGGGGTGCCATTCCCGGATGGTTGCGCGCGCGACGCGGCAGTCACGAAGTGATCAATACGATCATGTTCAATTTCATTGCTGCAGGGCTCACGAGCTGGCTCGTGCTCGAGCCTCTGCGGAATCCGGAAACCCAGAACCCCGAGACCGCGCCGATTGCGGCTGGATATCAGGTTGCAGCCTGGCCGGTTTTTGATGGAGCGCCGGTCGGCCCTGCGCTCGTACTTGCGCTTTTGAGTGCGGCAGCAGTCTGGTTTTTTCTCGAGCGCACATCGCTTGGGTTTGAGGTCCGCGCCGTTGGTCAGAGTGAAAAAGCGGCAAAAACCGCGGGAATCGATGCCGGTCACATTCGGATTCTGGCGATGGCGCTCGCAGGCGGACTTGCAGGACTGGTTGCGGTGGGTGAGGTGCTCGGCAATGCCGGTCGCTTCAAGGTGGGCTTCTCGCCCGATTACGGATTCATGGGTATCGCCGTCGCACTTCTCGCCCGCAATCATCCGATCGGGATTCTGTTTGCGGCGCTCCTGTTTGGAGCTCTTCACAAAGGCGCAATGGACCTCGATCTCGAGACCGAAAATGTGACGCGTGATCTCGCTCTCGTGCTTCAGGCGTGTGTGATCCTTTCCGTTTCGGCGGATGGTCTTTGGTCCTGGTTCAAGCGCAAGGCGCTTTCACCCCGGGGAGGCAAGTGATCATGGAAGAGTCCACCTTCATGCAGTCTTTGCCCGCGCAACTGCTCGCATCGACACTGAGGCTGGCATCTCCACTTTTGCTGGCTGCGATGGGCGGTCTTCTGTCCGAAAGGTCGGGCGTGATCAATATCGCGCTCGAGGGGTTCATGCTCATGGGTGCGTTTGCGGGCGCCGTGGCCACTCATCAATTTCAAGATCCTTGGATGGGAATGGTGGCCGGGATGGGAGTCGGGGGCGCATTCGCAGCGCTTTACGGTTTTTTCGCGATCCAGCTCAAGGCCAACCAGATCGTGGCGGGCACGGCGATGAACTTTCTGGCGGCGGGCCTGACCCCGTTTTTCTGCAAGATATTGTTTGATGTGTCCGGCAGCACGCCCACTCTGCCGATTGATATCCGTTTTGGTTCCGAGCCGATCTGGGGTGCGTGGGTGATTCTCGGGTTGCTGGCTTTTGTCTGGAGTCGGACGCCAGTCGGGACTTGGACGCGCTTTGCGGGTGAGCACCCTCAGGCGCTCGATGCGGCAGGCTTGAGTGTCAATCGCATCCGTTGGGCGACGGTGGTTGCGTCCGGCGTTCTCGCGGCGATGGCGGGAGTCACGCTCTCCGTCTGTCTTTCTTCATCGTTTGCGCGCTCCATGACTGCGGGGCGGGGATTTATGGCGTTGGCGGCGGTGATTTTCGGAAAATGGAAACCGATACCGACGGCGCTTGCCTGCCTCTTGTTCGGGCTGCTGGACGCGCTCCAGATGCGAATGCAGGGAGTGCAGATCGGCGGAGTCGGCGTGCCGGTGCAGTTCATCCAGGTGCTGCCTTATGTGGCGACTGTCATTGTTTTGGCGGGTTTCATCGGAAGGGCTCGTGCACCGCGGTCCCTTGGCTTGCCGTTCGAGAAAGTTTGACCTAGCATTGAGAGATATCAAGGACCTATCAGGCAAAAGGAGTGCCTCGACCATGACCTCTCTCTCTCGATTCAAATTGTTACCCGTTGTTGCTTTCGCATCCTTGGGCGCTCTGCTTGCTACGCAGGATTCCCGTGCGGATGCCACCCTCTCCGACCTCTCCGGGTTCGCGCAGGATACGGTCGATGCGATGGTCCAGACCCTGGTGGTCGGGGGCTCTCATCGCGCCTACCGCCCCGCCACCAATCTCGGTCTCATCGGGTTTGACGCCGGTGTGGACATGACCTTGATCGGGTTTCCTTCGGCCTTTACGGATGCTCTGTCATTGGGCGGGACCTCCTCGGCGGCCATGCCGGCCTCCTTTCCCGTGCCGCGCCTCAATATCCACAAGGGGTTGCCCGGCGGTTTCGATATCGGAGGATCCTATATCTCGGTGGGAGGAACTTCCATCATCGGATTCGACGCCCAATGGCGCTTCATCAACAATGTGGCACTGCCGGCCGTGGCTGTTCGCGCAGGCTACACGAGCTTCAGCAGCGATGAGTTTTTCGTCAAATCGAGCGGATTCAAGCTCGATGTGGTCGCCTCCAAGAATCTCTTTCTCATCGACCCTTATATCGGTGCTGGGATCGAGTACGGCTCCGGTGAATTGAACGTCGCCACCACGATTGCCGACACCCTCCCGGCGAGCGTATCGGTTTCCTCGAGCGTGTTCGCGCCGCACGTGTTTGTCGGTCTCCCGCTCAAGCTCCTGATTTTTCAATTCGTGGGTGAGTTCGATTACAGCCTGACAGGTTCGACCACCTACGGCGCCAAAGCCAGTATTGCGTTCTGATTCCCGCATCCAGGATCAAAAACGGGGGCTTCGAATGACCACAAGGTTCGAGAAACTGCGGCGTTCAAGCCCCCGTTTGCTTTCCATTTTCGCTCTTGGCGCTGCAGGCAGCGTGTTCTCGGGGTGCGGGGTTCCTCTTCCCGCTTGGATCCCGGGTAATCTGCGTCCCCACCTGGTCTCGATTTTCGGCTTTGTGGATCCCAACGTGGTCGTCAAGAAACCGGTCTCCTCCGAAGAGATTGACCGCGCACTTCCCTCCAACTCGGTCGGGGTGAACCTGCAGATCCTGCAGGAGATGTATCGCGTGGTATTTTTGCGCGAGACGGCGGGGCCCGCCGAGTACGGCGCGCTCTTGAGCGTGCTCACTCAGGGAGCATCGTTCGAGGGGGTCTACAACGGACTTGTCGCCAACTCCGAATATCGGAAACTTGAAGCCGAAGGGCGCCCGGTAGGACCGCTCACAATCCGCCTTTTTGCCGAGGAGCTGGTCTACCTTCAGATGGAGATTCCCCGGGAGGAGCGGACTCCCATTGTACCGGATCTGGCAAAGCCCATGGCAGCGATCGAGTTTCCCGCGGAGGATTCTGCGGAGCATCCCGCTCCCTCTTCACTGCCAGTCCCTGTTCCCTCCCAGCCGGCGCCCCGGGAATCCATGGACCCGCAAATGGAGGCTTTTCGGATGCGCGGGGAGATTGAACGGGTCTTCATCGGTTCCAATCTCTTCACCATGAAGCGCGTGCTCTGCACCGAGGTGTTCAAAGTTTTCACGGCCAAAAAACCGAGACGTCCCGAGCTTGCGTCGTGGTTCGGAAAGTGGGCGGCCCGAGTTGCCGAGCGCGGAGTGGATTTTCAGTATGAGGAGCGTAACTCCACCGATGCCCCGACTTACGATGATTGGGCGTTTGGCGCGACCACCGACCGGATCCAATGGGAAGTGCTCTATCGGCTGCATCGCATGTTGAATGTTTCCGAGGGCAGGAAGTAAACAGAACTTCCCCGGAGGATTTCATCGTGAACGAACCCCTGATAGTGACTTGTGCCATCACCGGTGCCGAAACGACTCGCGAGCGGCAACCCGCGCTTCCGATCACGCCTGCGGAACAGGCGCAGGCCGCCTATGAGGCGGCTCAAGCGGGCGCCTCCGTCATTCACCTGCACGTGCGTGAGGACGATGGTCGCCCCACCCAGCGAGTTGAGCGGTTCGAGGAGTCGATCCGGGCGATTCGGGCGCGCGTGCCTGATATCATCATTCAGATTTCAACCGGCGGAGCCGTGGGGGAGTCGGTCGAAAACCGGATGAAACCTCTCACGCTCAAGCCTGAAATGGCTTCGCTCAACATCGGCACGATGAATTTCGGAGAGGATGTTTTTTGGAATCACCCCCGGGATGTGCGGGCGCTTGCAGCACGCATGCGCGAGCTCGGGATCGCGCCGGAGCTCGAAATCTATGAGGCGGGGATGCTCGAGACCGTGCTCCGTCTGCGCAAAGAGGGCGTGCTCGCGGATCCGCTCAATGTGCAGTTTGTGCTCGGGGTGCCCGGCGGAATGTCGGGAGATCTGCGCAACCTGACCCACTTGATTTCACTCCTGCCTGACGGGATCCATTGGGGAGTGGCCGGCATCGGTAGATATCAGCTCCCACTCGCCGTGCACGCCGTGATGCTCGGTGGCCATGTGCGCGTGGGTCTTGAAGACAATATTTTTTATCACAAGGGCGTGCTGGCCAAGTCCAATGCGGAGCTTGTGGCCCGCGTGGCCAGGATCGCGGCCGAAGCGGGGCGCCCGATTGCAACCCGCGCGCAGGCGCGGAAACTTCTTGGCATCAGGTGAGGGGCTGCCTCATCCGAAGAAACCCGGTGGAAAAAGAATGCCGGACTCCTTGAGTTTCTCGCTTGCCCGGGGGACGAGTCCGGTCGTCTTGAATCGGCCAGGTATATCGCGGCCTTCGGTGTCGGGCGCCGTCTCGTAGCGGAAGATGTCCTGAGTCGTATAGACGTCTCCCTCCATGCCGGTGAGCTCCATGATGGAGATCACCCGGCGCGGTCCGTCCCGGAACCTGCGCGCCTGCACGATGATATCAATGCTTTCCGCGATCTGTCGTCGCACCACAACGAGCGGCAGCTCGGCGCCCGCCAGCATGCACAGGGTCTCGAGACGGGAGAGTCCCTCGCGGGGGGCGTTGGCATGAATCGTGGTCATCGAGCCCTCGTGTCCCGTGTTCATCGCCTGAAGCATATCAAACGCCTCGGCCTTTCGGCACTCACCCACGATGATCCGGTCGGGACGCATGCGCAGTGAGTTGGCCACAAGTTCGCGTGCCGTGATGGCGGGTGAACTTGGCATCTGCGGCTTGGTCTGAAGCCTCACGCTGTTGGAGTGGGGGATGCGGATCTCCGGGGTGTCCTCGATCACGACGATTCTTTCGCTCGCAGGGATCAATTGCACCAGTGCCGAGAGCAGAGTGGTTTTGCCGGTGCCTGTCCCCCCGCAGATCAGCAGGTTGAGTTTTCCCTGGATGCAGGCTTGGAGGAATTGCGCCATTCGTACATCGAGAGAACCCGCATGGATCAGGTCCTGGACTCCGTAGGTTTTTTGCGGGAATCGACGGATCGTGATGCTCGGTCCGCCGACCGTGATCGGAGGGGCGACGATGTTCACGCGCGACCCATCGGGCAGCATGATATCCACATAGGGTTGCTCGACGCTCAGGATCCTGCCGCTCACATCCAGGATGTTTCGGATGATCCGATTCAGCTCCTCGATGCTCTGGATTCTCAGTCCCGAGTGGCTCATGCGACCCTGCCGCTCGACCATCACATTGCGCAGGTCATTGACGAGGATTTCGGTGATTTCCGGATCTGCAAAAAGCGAGTCGAGAGCGCCCAGGGAGGGCATTCGTGCGCCGGGCACGACATTGGGTTGCGGCGGGGGGGGCGTGAGTCCGGCCGGCGTGCCCGGGGGGGAGGCTCTCGGCGGCATCGGGATCACTACGGAGGGATCGGTTTTTTCGCGATCCTCTCCTTGGATTTTTGGGTGCGCCTCACCCGCCGAGGAGTTCGGTTGCGAGGTCGATGCGGGAGGGAATCGTCGGGTGCCGGAACTCATACTCTCTGAGTTTAGGTGTTTTTATTGGGAAGATCAGCCGGTAGAATCTGCCCAACCCATGAAAAACTCCCAAGGTCGTCGCTCTTCTCCACGTCCCTCTTTACGGCCGACCGCGCCTGTCCGGGTTTCGCGGATCGCGGGGGAGCGGGAAAATGGCATCAGGCTTGATGACTTTCTGGCTGCCTGGCTGCCCGAGGTACTGGCGCTCGGGGTGTCGCGTGCACAGGTCCGCAAGCTGATATCGAGCGGCGGGGTCTACGTATCCTCGCGGCAGCTCACGCAGCCTGCCTATATCGTACGGCAGGGGAGTCGCGTGGAAGCTTTTGTGGACGTTGTCCGCCTCAAGGCGGATGCGACCCGGCACGACCGCCCTTTTGAACTGAAAAGCAGTCATGTTCTTTTTGAAGACGAGTGGTTGATCGTCATCAACAAGCCACCCGGACTCCCCACGCAGGCCACTCTGGATCCGACGCGCCCGCATTTGTACGGACTTTTGAAGAATTTTCTTCAGGAGCGGGACGGGGACAAGGCTTATGTGGGGCTCCATCACAGGCTCGATCGGGATACTTCGGGCGTGGTCTTGTTCACGAAAAAGCCCGAGGCCAACGCGGGAGTGGCTGAACTCTTTGTGAAGCACCTCGCACAGAAAACCTACTGGGCTGTGAGTGGGCTCGGGAGGGAGTCGCCCATTTTGCGCTTTCCACCCAGTCATGCTTGGGAAGTGCGTAACCTGCTGGGGCGTGATCCCCGGGCGCCGTCAAAAAAGAATCGCTTTGCTTCTGTGCGGACCGGCGGAGACCCCGCGCACACGCGTTTTCGGCTGCTTGAATCTTTTGGCGCAGTCGCGCTGATCGAAGCGCAGCCGTTGACCGGGCGCACGCACCAGATCCGCGTGCACCTGTCCGAGCAAGGTGCTCCGATTCTGGGGGATGAGACTTATGGTGGCTTGGATCTGGGTGCGCAAATCAGGGCTCCACGACTTTTTCTTCATGCCGCCTCCTTGACCTTCCCTCATCCGATTTCTAAACTCGAAATCTCGGTCCCCAGCCCGATTCCCGAGGATTTCCAAGAATGTCTCAAAAAGCTCCGGAGTCTCCCCAAAGGCAAGTCCCCTCGATGAAGTCCAGCCCTCGGACCCGGCTTCTCCTTGACTCGCTCCGCAAGTACCGGGGTCCCGTCGCCTTGGGGCTGCTGACGCTGCTGCTCGTTGATATCACGGAGCTCGTGCCTCCGCTCTTGCTCAAAGGGGCGCTCGACACGGTCGAAGCCACGTTGGGTGGCACGGGCGACGGATCCGCATTGGCGCAGGACCAGGCCACGCGCAAACTGCTTGAACTTGCTCTGGTCTATATCGGAATCGCCGTGGTCCAGGCGGGCTGCCGCTACCTTTGGCGGGTGTTGCTCATCCACTCGAGCATGAATGCGGCTCGTGATATGCGCAATCAATTTGCCGAGAGACTTTTCACGCTCTCCCAGTCGTTTTTTGACAAGCGCAAGGTCGGGGATTTGATGTCGCTTGCCACGAGCGATGTCGAGGCCGTGCGGATGGCGCTTGGAGCCGGGCTGCTCACGCTTGCCGATGCGGTATTCTATATCCTTACTATCCCTCTGGCGATGTTCTGGCTCTCGCCCAGGCTCGCCCTGCTGTCGTTCATCATGATGCCGGTCATCCCGGTTTTTGTGCTCTACGCGGAAAAACAAATCGATCGCCGCTACCGCAAAGTGCAGGAAAACTTCAGTCGCTTGTCGGCGATTGTGCAGGAGGGGCTCTCGGGCGTCCGGGTCATCAAGGCTTTTGCACGTGAGGATGCCCAGCTCGGAAGGATCCGGAGCGCCGGTCATGAGCACGCTCAGAGTGTCCTCAGTCTCACGCGGATCAATGCGTCGTTCGGCCCCGGTCTTGATTTCCTGATGAGCATGGGCCTCGTGTTCCTGCTCTGGCTGGGCGGGCCCTGGGTGGTTGAGGGAACGATCAGCTTAGGAACCTTTGTGGCCTTCCAGCGGTATATCCAAAAAATGGTCTGGCCGATGACCGCGATCGGATTTGCAATCACTCATTACCAGAAGGCGCTCGCAAGCAGTGCCCGGCTCAACGAAGTGCTCGATGCTCGGAGTGATGTGGAGAGTGAGGAACAGCCCAACTTGGCTGGTGCCCCACCTCCCGCACCGCATCCGGTGGCGCGCGGCAAAATCGAGTTCCGCGGACTCGACTTTGCCTTCCCGGGTTCGGATCGCCAGGTGCTTCAGGATATCAACCTTGTCATCGAGCCCGGACAGCGCGTGGCTTTTGTGGGTAGCATCGGTTCGGGCAAGTCGGCGCTCCTGAGTCTCGTTCCTCGACTTTATCCCTGTGGGCGTGGCCAAGTGTTCGTGGATGATCGGGATATACTGGATTGGCGTTTGGGCGAGCTTCGCTCGCAGATCGGTTTCGTTTCGCAGGAAGTTTTTTTGTTCAGCGAAGGGGTACTCGAGAACATCGCTTTTGGCCTGCAAGATCGCACGGTGTCCGAGTGGCGCACGCAGGTCGAGCGCTCCTCGCAGTTTGCAGCCGTGCACGATGAGATCCTGCTGTTCGAAGCGGGATATGCGACTCGCCTGGGTGAGCGCGGGCTCAATCTCTCGGGGGGACATAAACAGCGACTCACACTCGCACGTGCCATTGCCCGTAAACCGTCGGTCCTCGTGCTTGATGATGCGCTTTCGGCTGTGGATGTGCGCACGGAGGCGCGGATCTTGTCTGACCTCAAACGTAGACCCGGCCGCAATACGGAATTGATCGCAGCCCACCGGATCAGCACGGTCCGCGAGAGTGATTGGATCGTGGTCCTGGACCGCGGTCGCATCGCCGAGCAGGGGACGCATGCCAGGTTGCTGGCCTCCGGAGAGGCGGGCATCTACCGGCGTTTTTACGATCAGCAACGGCTGCGCGAAGAACTCGAAGCCTATATCGAGGAGCTCGATTCCGCTCGCACCGGACCCGAGGTGCGCGCATGAAGAATCAGTTTTTCAGGCCTTTTTTGGGGAAGCACAAGGACCGAGTCGCCGAGACCGCAGGGATTGACGCTGACTTGGAAGGCTACCTCGATCGCGAGGAGGCGACTCACCAGGCACAGAGCAGGATTCAGCGCATGGCGATTGTGCGGGTCTGGCGCAGGATCCGGTCCGAGCGACTGGCCGTAGCGGGCGGTCTTGCTCTGATCCTGGTAGCGACTGGCGCCACCATTTTTGAACCTTGGGTTTTTGGTCGGGCCATCGACCGGGCGCTCTTGCCCAAGGACATGGACGCCATCCGTGTTTGGGCCTTTTTCTATTTTGGTATCATCCTGCTCCGGGTGTCGGCGACCATCTTGCAAGCACTGGTGTTTGAGAACCTCGGCCAGCGCGTGGTCAAGCAGCTCCGCGTCGAGCTCTACCAGCGGCTGCAGTCGCTGTCCATGGAAGTGTACGACCGCAATCCCAGCGGTCGCCTGATCACCCGCGTGACCAATGACATCCAGAGCCTGGGTGATATGTTCTCGGCGGGCTTCGTGAGCATGATCCTCAATCTGCTCACGATCGCAGGCATATTAGTCTGGATGACGATCAGCGCGCCCAGGCTCGCAGTCTATGTGCTCGCCGTCATGCCCTTTCTTTTTCTGAGTGTCGGGTATTTCAGCGAAAAACTCCGATACTGTTACCGTACGGCTCGGAGTCGCCTCTCCGCCCTCAATGCCTTTTTGGCCGAGAACATCCTGGGCATGCGTGTGGTGCAGCTTTTCGGTCGTGAGAGGTTGCATCTCGAGCGTTTTGACCGTCTCAACTCATGGTATATCGATGCGCAGAAAAACACGGTGCGTGTTTTCTCGCTTTTTGTGCCCACCATCACATTTGCCCAGGGACTGGCGACGACGCTCGTACTCTACTTTGGGGCGGGTGAGGCGATGCGGGGCGAGATGGCGCCCGGGATGCTGGTGGCTTATTTCACCTATATCGGGAACCTCTTTCAGCCGATGCGGGATCTCGCTGACAAGTGGAACATTTTTCTCTCCGGTATGGCCTCTGCCGAGCGGATTTTTGGCCTTCTCGATTGGAAGCCCGAGGAGGGACCTGTGCAGACTTTTACCGATCCGGTTGCGGCTGAGCCGTATCCGGAGCTGCGGGGCGAGATTGTTTTCGAAAATGTCTGGTTTGCTTATGAAGGCGAGAAGTGGGTGTTGCGCGACTTCAAGCTCACCGTGCGCGCGGGTGAGCGGATCGGAGTGGTCGGGCACACCGGGGCCGGCAAGAGCACTTTAATATCACTGCTGCTGCGATTCCGGGAGCCGCAGAGAGGGCGCGTACTGCTCGATGGACGCGATATCCGCGAGTATGATCGGAGGCGACTTCGGGCTTCGATCGGGATGGTACAGCAGGATGTATTCTTGTTCAGCGGTTCGATCGAAGAAAACGTGCATCTCTGGCGCCATAATCCCGGAACTGCTCAGGACCTCCAGGAGCGCCTCGTGCGCCTGGGCCTTGATTTCAAGCAGGAGGATTTCTCTCGCGAGCTTGAGGAACGAGGTGGGAACCTTTCGGCCGGTCAGCGGCAGATTCTTGCGTTTGAGCGGGCGCGCACGATGAATCCGAGACTCTGGATCCTGGATGAGGCCACCTCCAATATCGATTCCGAGACCGAGCACCGGGTGGTGTCCGAGTTTGACGGGGCTTCGCGCGGCAAAACCTGCTTTTTGATTGCCCACCGGTTGGCCACCGTACGCGAGTGCGATCGCGTACTGGTACTCCACCGCGGGGAGCTCGTCGAGTGCGGATCCCATGTCGAGCTCATCTCTCGGGACGGACTCTATGCGCGTCTGTATCGGTTCCAGACTTCGAGCGAGGAGCTAGAGACGACCTTGTCCGCCGCTCTGCCCGACGCGGCAGGGGCTCACACGAGCCCGGCCACATAGGCGATCCACCCTTCGTGGGGATCGCCTTTTTCCGTGATCTTGTAGTCCTCGTCGCGCGCTTTTTGGGCGATATCCCAGAACACCACGGTCTTTTTGAATCCAGCCTCACTCATGAGTTCCCGGATCTCGGGGATGGTCCAGAGCCGCCAGTCGTAAGTGAAGGCATTGCGCACAGGGCCGCGTTTGGGGATATCAAAATGGATCGCGTAGTGAGCATCATGGGTGATGGGATCAAAGCCCGTGCATTCCCAGGTGTAGGTATACGTACCGAGTGCGCGGCTCCGGATCTTGCGGGGCTCCTGCCCGAGCTCGATCATGGACGGGCCGCCTGTGATATCCAGTACCGCCATGCCGCGGCCCGGGACGAGAGATTTGCGGGCGTGCTTGAGGTACTTGAGGAGCTCGTCGCGCTTCTTGAAAATATTGAATGAAAAATTGCCCGCTACGATCAGGTCCACGGGGCGGGTCGTGCTCATCACGTTTTTACGAACGACACGGAGGCGTTTGTGTTGGGACTCGGTGAGAGAGGTTTCGGCATGAGTGCGACCGTACTCGAGCGGCTCAGGATCCAGATCGAGTGCGAGCGCGGTGTTTTCGGGGTGCAGTTTGACCCACTCGCAGGAGAGGGCATGCGTTCCGCAGAAATCCTCGCGCAGGCTTCGGGGCTCGGACTTACGCGCTTGGCGGAAGAAGTCCCGGTAGAGCCAGGCATCATGCTCCACGCTTTGGACGGCTTCGATATAATAAGCGTACTTGTCGAGCGGGGCTTTTTTCATGGGGTTTCTCCTGGAGTCCGCGTACCGGCAAAGCTCTTGAGCCAGAGCGTGCGGTCAAGCTCGGGTTCGTCGGCAAGCAACATGACCATGCGGTCCACGCCGATGGCGATTCCGCCTGCGGGTGGCATGCCCTCTTCCAGCGCATGCAGGAATTCTTCATCCAGCGGATTTTTTGGGAATTCAGCGCCGTACATTTTCTCGCGCAGCTCCATGTCCTCGATGAATCGCGTGCGCTGTTCAGCCGGGTCAGTCAGCTCTTCAAAGGCATTCCCGAGTTCGAGGCCACCGGCATAGGCTTCAAAGCGCCTGGCCCAACGTGAGCCATCCGCGTCTTGATCCACGACCGCAAGTGCGGCCTGAGAGGCAGGGTAGCGCGTGACAAAAACCGCCTGCTCCGCGGGGAGTTTTGGCTCGATCCGGTTCAACCAGATTCTGAAATACAAATCATCCCAAGTGTCCTGCTCCTGCCAGCCCAGGCCAAGTCGCTCGCAGTGCTGGCGCAGGTCGGAGACAGCAGGGCTCCCGACAAGGTCCACTCCCGCGTGCTCGAGGAAGAGATCGCGCACGCGGAACCTGGGCCACGGGGTGGCAACGCGGAGTTTTCGTCCCTGATAGGGAATGAATTCCTCACCTCGCGTGCAGCCCAGGATATCGCGGGCGAGGCGGGCAAAGAGTTCTTCCGTGTCGCGCATGATCTCTTCGTAACCCGCCCAGGCGCGGTACCATTCCAGCATCGTGAATTCGGGCGAATGATGGGCGCTCACAGGTTCGTTGCGATAAGAGGGGCAGATTTGATATATATTCTCAAGGCCGCCCACGAGGAGTCGCTTCATGGCGAACTCGGGAGAAGTGGGCAGGAAGGCGCCTGTCGTAAGTTCAAACGGCCTGATGTGGGGTTCCATCCCCGGACAGGGTACGAGGAGCGGGGTGCGGGTCTCCCAAAAACCCTGCTCGTCAAAGAACGCGCGAATCCCGGCTTCGACTCTTCGGCGCACTTGCATGGCTTTCTGGCGCCTCGGGTCTCGCACGCGATTCATCCAGGCGGTCGTGCGGCCCGGTGCACGATTGGGGGTGGCGACAGTGAGCCCCTCCGCCTGCGCGATCACCCAATCGCCGGCTCGCGCCGAGCCGAGCAGCGCGTGGCTCGACAGGTTGTGGGTGATTACGCCCTGGGGTGTGGCAATACGCAGTTGGATGACGGATCGACCTTCTTGTTCTTCGATCGAAAGAAGTCTGCCGCGCAGCGGGTGAGTGCTTTGAGTCATGGAGTGGGTTTCCTCCTGCTCGTGTAACCGGGGCGCTCCCGAAAGCAAAGGGTTCTATAGGGGCTTCTGAGATTGTGAATCAAAGGAATTGCTGAACCGCCTGCTAGCCTTCTTTTTTTGCGGATCGCAATTGAGGCACGGCAGCCGCCATCTGGTTCAGGCGCTCTTGAAAGGGCGAGGATTCGGGGATTTTGGCGCGCGCCTCCGGGATTTTGAGCTCCACCAAATCAAAATCCCCCTGAAGAAGATGCGCGAGCAGGAGTTGATATAGAAATGCCGGCTGTTCGCCCCAGCGTTGAATCGATTGCTCGGCGACTTCGATCATGCGGCTCAAGTTTTTCTGGCGTTGGAGCGTGATCAAAAAAGCATCCGCGATATCCCGGCCCAGTTCGGGTTCGATTTCCTTACGCAGCCCCCAAAGGTACTCAAGCACGGTCTCGGATTCCTGGATGCGGCCGCCCCGCCCCAGAAACATCGCGAACTGCAAGAGGTCAAACGGGTTCTGATCCAAGGCAAACAACTGCTTGAAGGCGTACTCGATTCGCTCTTTGTCCTGCCTTTGAAAGCTGATACCAAGCCAGGTCCGGTAGGCACTTGGAATGAGCGGGCAGATACTGACGGCTTCAAGCAGAAGTCGATCCGCCTCATCAAACGAGTCCTGATCCATGCAGGCACTCGCTTTTTCAAGAATCTTTTGAGCCCGTTCGGTCCGAGCGGGATCATTGGGAGGAATCACCGACTCAGGCCCTCCGGGGAGATCGAGGCGGAGCGTTCCGAGTGGCGTCTCAAGGTCAATGACAGTCGTGGAGCGCAAGTTGCTGTGAAGGAGCACTGGAAGCAGGGCTGCGGAGGTTTTAGCCATTTTTTCCTCGAGGGCTTTTTAATCCATAGTGCCAGAGGCACTCGCACCAGCCGAGGTGTGTCAGAATATATTTTAATCCCGGCCTCGCCTTTTCAGCGGAGCTGCACTTGATCGGCCGGAATCCCGAAGATGGTTTCCGCAAACCCGACGGGATCGTCAGCGATGTGATCGCACTCCACTCCTTGGAACAGATCCACCAATGCACCTTGAGGCTCGTTGATCGCATTTTGGTGGAGAGTGCACGCCATATGGACCGTAGTCTTGAAGTCGCTCTCAGTCAAAAGGGGAGTCCCGTCCTCGAGAGTCGCGACGATCGAGCCTTTGAGCACTGAGTCCAGGTAAGAGATATGGGAGCCGTATGCGCCAAACATGCTGTCGTCGCATTCGGAGTCGCCTTTGAACAAGCCTTGCTTGCACGGGACGTGATCGCTTCCGTCGGGAAAGCCCGTGCTGTTGTGCCGGGACTCGTGCAGCAGCACCCCCGCCTTGAGAAGGTATTGGGAGTCATCCGCAAAAGATTCGGTCAGGACGATGTCACCATGGTCTTCGCGGGCTTCGTAGCTGCCATCCCCGGTCTCGAACCGAAACTCGCCCATTCGCTCCAGAATGAAGCGCGCGAGATCGATATTCATCTGATCGAAGCCGGAGTCGTAGCCCGCGTTGGTCAGGGTTCGGGGTTCGAGCGTGTCGGCCCGCGCGAACAGATACCCTCCGTAAATGTTGGGGCAATAGTCCGCCTCGTCCGTGCTGCTGAAAATATCACCCGTATCCGCAAGCGGCATGAAGAGCAGGGCATGGAAGCCGTGAGCCAGACTTCTCCGTGCGTCCACACCTTTGCCGACCGTGCCAGTGGCGAACGATATTTCGAGCGGCAGGAGATCGAGGATCGCCGTTTCGCACGAGGAGGAGAGAGTGGGGCCGCGGGCGAGGCTGTCCCATTCGGTGATCCGATCCGGCCGGCAGGCGTCACGAATATCATCAAAGGCCGAGTCATCGTAAGGGGGAAGTCCGGTCGGAAGATAATCGATATCAGGACACGTTGATCCGGCCTTGCGCAGGTCTGCGCAACCGTTCAGGGTGAGCAGACCCAGCAGGGAAGGAAAGGCAGGACCTCCGACGGGCCGGTGCTGTTTCCGGGAGCGCACCGGCTGAAGGCGGATCGGGCTCTTTTTCCGGGGCGAGGGCTGCACTTTTGGAACGGGCATTTTGGGGCTATGGGCCAGGACTCCGCCGGGGGCGATCGCGCTCAGGGTCAGGATTAAGGCGGATGCCAAAACGCTTCTTTTCATAGTCTCATTCCTTTCCCGGAGGGGGGGGGCCTAGGTATCGGCCATGAGGTTTACCTGAACGACTCCCGCAACGTGACTGAGAAAAAATCCCGCGGCGCCGGATCCCTCCCTGGCCTATATCGATGTTGCGCATTGACCCCGCGCCCCCGGCGTCCTTAAAGTACCGGGGATGCGTCAGTGGGTGGATCCTCTCAAACAGGCTTTGGAATTGTCCTTGCCGTACGCTTTTGATCCGGGCGGCAGGTTGGCGGCCGCCCCGCCGCGGGGCACTCCGTCCGCGGTCCTGATCCTGCTCGAGGCGCTGATGCCCGCCCGCGACCCGCTTGATCTCTCGGTCATCCTGACCCGCAGGTCGGAGCATGTCGAGCACCACAAGGGACAGATTGCTTTTCCGGGGGGCGTTCAGGACCCGGAAGATCTGGAACGCGGGGGGCTTGCGGCCACGGCACTGCGCGAAGCCCACGAAGAACTCGGGATCGTGCCTGACCACGTTGATATCGTGGGCGCGCTGCCCCACCTGCCCACGGTCACGGGCTTTTGGATATCACCCTTTGTTGCGCTGCCCTCAGCTCACGCGCCGGCTTCGCCGATCCCGGCCGAGCCGCGGACCCTCGAGACGGCGGAAGTGTTCCGAGTGAGCCTCCGCGATCTCAACCAGCCGGGTATCTGGAAGCGCGAGTGGGTGGAGCATCGGGCCGAGTCGGGGCTCGTTCAAAAGCACCCGATCGATGCTTTTTATTGGAATGAACATCGCATCTGGGGAGCAACCGGTGCGATGCTGCGAAACCTGATTGAACGGATTGAAGGACGCACGCGCGTCGGAGGGTGAGGGACTCATGAAGAGCATGCATCTGGGTGTGATGGCGTGGATGGTGGCAGCTGTGCTGGGTGCGGTGGCTCCAGGGGGCGTACATGCGACCGAAGCCGAAGAGGATTGGAAGGGACGCGCCCCCGCCGGTAAAGCGACTCTCGGTGCGCTCATGGGCGTGGGACTCGAGTCGGGCGGCAATTTTGCGCTCATGGGGGCTGCGGCCTGGATGGTCGATGAGGATGGTTTTATTCCTGATATTACTGACCAAGCGTATATCGAAACGGAGATGGGCGCGGGGTTTGGAAAGAGTTCCCGGTTTCTCTACAGCGTGCACATGCGCTGGGATTTTGTCAAAAACAGGCAGTGGACTCCGTTTGCGATCGCAGGTCTTTCGGGCGGTTCGGGCGGGGATTTCTCGCTCGCGCCCCGCTTCGGGATCGGTTCGTTCTGGCAGGTCTCCGAAGGCTGGACTGTGCGGGGCGAGATCAGCCGGGATCTGATCCTGGCCGGGGTTTCATTCGGGTTTTGAGGGGAATGAGTCGGTGATTTCCGATATCAGCCGTGGCGTCTGCTCGATCAAGTAGTGAGGGAGTGCCAGGATGCGCTTCTGGTCGACCCAGGCAGCCGGCCGGGTACTGATATGGAGTCCAAACGGAGATCCAGGTTTTTCACTCAAAAAAACTTCAAGTGATTTCCGGCGTGTTGTGGCGCCGCTCTTGACCTCGACCGGAAACACTTTCGGGCCTTGAGTCAGGAGGTAGTCCACTTCGGCCAAGGCGCCAGTCTTTTCGCGCACCCAATAGTGGAGACGAGGAGCTGCCGCCATGGGCCGGAGGTCCAGAAGGTGTTGACCAATCCATTGTTCGGAAAGGGCTCCTTCGTTCACCCTTTCGAAGGATTCGGGCTCCACGAGGTCGGAAGCGCGGAGGCCCAGACTCCTACCCATGAGACCGATATCAAGAAAGAGTACTTTGAAGAGGTTGGTTTTTTCTTCGGCCATGAGGGGTACCCCGTTCCCGGACGAGTGATGGACGCGATGGGCGACCCCGGCACGACAAAGGGCATCCAGGGCCTGATCGGTGGCTTGGGCCTTGTCGTCGGGATTGATGCGGGCATGCACCCACTTTTTTCCTACTTGAGCGGGCAGAGACTGAAATAGTTTCTGGATCCTATCGTGTGGAATGCGGCGGCGGTATTTTCCAAAATCCTGCTGATAAGTTTCGAGGATCGAGCGCTGTGCGGACTCGGCTGCGAGAAAATCTGAATCCGCGCGGAAACGCTCGATGGCTTCTGGCATACCACCCACCAGGCTGAAGTTCCGACAGTGTCCAAGAAGGCGGTGATGCAGCGGTTCAGGAATATGAGTCGCGGACTCTTTCAGGCTGAAGGTTCTAAGCCACTGAAGAAGTGGCTGCCCGTCGGGCATGGCCTCCAGAAATTCTTCGAATCGCATCGGTCCCAGATGCAGGGATTCGAGTCGACCTACGGGCATGCCTCCTTGGAGTTCGGCCAGGGCGAACTCGAGCAGGGAGCCTGCAGCGATCACAGCAATATCAGGTGTGTCTTCGTAGAAGTAACGGAGGCGTGAAATGATTTCCGGAGCGCTTTGGACTTCGTCCAGGAAAAGCAACGAGCGATTTCCTATGCGGCGACCCAAGTGGGTTTCGATGAGTCGAAGTGTGGCGGTGTTCGGACCCTCGACAAAAAGCTTGCGGAGCGAGGGTGTTTTTTCAAAGTTCAACTCGTGCAGATCCAGCTGCGTGCGGGCGGCAAAATCTCGCACGAGAAACGATTTTCCAACCTGACGGGCACCTCGCAGAAGCAGGGGTTTGCGTGCCGGGCCAGGTTTCCGATGGTACCAGAGGTGGAGATCTTGGAGGGCGGTTCGCTTCATCTTGAAGCCAGTCTAACTTAAAGTGGACTTTTTATGGGGGTATAAAAAGCGCCCAAATAGATCTTTTATGGGGGTTTATAAGAGTAGCTTTAAGGTCGATTCTTGTTTGTTGGGTTGAATAGCTCGTTAAAACAAAGACTTGCTCGGTTTTGTGATTCCCGTCTGGTTTAGCTCAGTTGCCGGTGACTGGGAATGCGCTGCCGAAGTGGAGTGATGAAATTCTGATGCTTTCGAACTCCTCATTCTCCGGCTCATTCGCAGGGGTGTCTCTAGTTCTAAAAAACGTATTTGAAGGGTGAGACTGAGGTATCCTCACTCCATGTGCCACTCAACCCCTCCCTCTCATATCGCCGCTTGCACTCAAGCCCGGAGACACGATCGGAGTTTTCACGCCGTCGAGTCCGGCCTACCTCGCCAATCCGGGGCTTTTTGAGAACGGGATTCGCAATCTCGAACGCTGGACTTTAGAGTGCGATTGGGGTGTGTGACTCAGGCCCGGAGCGCTCAAGGGTACCGCTCGGCCGGCCCCGAAGAGCGTGCCCGCGAATTGATGGAACTCATCGAGGCGCCCGAAGTTCGCGGACTGATCTCCACGATCGGTGGCATGAATTCCAATAGCCTGATCCCCTACTTGGATTTTGGAAAAATCCGAGCCTCCCGGAAAGTCATCTGTGGATTCAGTGATGTCACCTCGCTGCACTTGGCGATTCTCAAGCATGCAAGGCTTCGCACTTTTTACGGACCAAGCCTCATGTGCTGGTTGGGTGAGTGGCCGGAAGGTATATCAGAAACCACGGAATGGCTGCTTGAGGCGGTGATGCGCCACGCCAGCGGAGTCCGAACCATCCTGGCCCCCGCGCGTTGGAGCAATCACCGCCGCAACTGGGCCAACGACGACTGGAAGATCGTGCCACGCGAGTGGCAGCCGCAGCCAGGCTGGCGGGTGCTGCGCGAAGGTGATATCACGGCGCCGCTGGTTGCCTTCAATCTCAATACCTTGGTGGCTTCGGCCGGTACGCCGGAGTGGCCTGACTTGAATGGGCGGATCCTGCTCATCGAGGAGATGGCCTGCCCGATGTCCCGTTTCGAGCGCAGTCTCCGCCAGCTCGAGCGCATCGGAGTATTTGATCAGATCGAGGCCCTGCTGGTCGGCAAGCCCGAGGATCTCAGTCCCGAAGGTGCGCCCTTTGATCGCGACGAGCTGCTCAAGGAGATCCTGGGCGACCGACTGTCCAAACTCCCGGTGATGACCGAAGTCGACTGCGGCCATACGGTGCCCATGATCACCATTCCTCAGGAGGTCCGCGTCCGAGCTCGATTGGTATCAGATTCACCCGTGCTCGAGTTTCTCGAAGCGGGGGTGGTAGCCGGCTGATGGGGGCGTAATGGTACTTGCTTGAGCGGATTCCGTTGTGTCGTTTCAAGCACATCTTTTGTTTCTTGCCTGGCTTCCGAGAGGATGGAGAAGAATTTCCTTTTTCTGGAGGGGATCGCCTTGCTGAATATCAGTTTCTCCAAGACAGAGGGCGCGGGCAAATGTTCGGCCTCGGGCGGAAGCTTGAACAGGTATTTGGTTTTCCTGCTGGGTGCATTTTCTCTTGGCTCGGGCATGGCTTCTGCCGGTGTGGTGAGTCCGGAGTGCGAAGATTGCGTCGAACAGGTCGTTGCTTCGCTCCGTGACCCCAGAAACAATATTTCATGTGCCAAGGGATCGATCCGTGGTGGAGCCCGAGCGGTCTTCTGCGATTCTTCTCTGCGGATTCCCAATCCATTTGCGATCGCAAACCTGCCCGAACAAAACATCGAGCCCGCCTGTCGGGCATATCTCCTCGCTCTCTCCAATCTTCAGGCGGCTGGCTGGCTCGAAGAAAAAGGTGCGAGCGCCGCCCGTGCGGAAGTTGAAGAAGTCCGGATGGGTTCCACGATCGTGGCGAATCATGGCAATCGATGTTTGCTCGAGTCCTTCGGGGCACTCGCGCCTTTGATGACGGATGTTTTAGATATCAAGAGTACCGGCAACCGAGGGGAGAGTTATTGCGGGGCGCTGCGGCCGGCCGAGGTGCCCAAACCCAAGGTTCCAGCGCTCGCCTATGAGGCTTTTTCACTCGTGCCCGAAGCGGCAGGATCACCTGAGGGGTCTTGTTATGGGGAGCTCACATGCGAAGACAAGATCGCCTACGCTTCGATCGTTGCTCAAGTTCCTCCGGATCTGACGCGAGAGCAGTAGACCGCATTCATCCTTGAGGCCACTCAATCCATCCCCGGCAATACGGGGCTCCGCATCAGCCGGGTGGCGTTGGCGGAGTCGTTCCGGCAGGCGGCCAAGGCGAGCCGCGCGCAGTTGGAAAGTGCGGCCTCGCAGGACCCCGAACTCGAATTGTACCTGAAATTCTTCAAGGAGGACACCGAGCAGTATATCAAGCATCTGAAGAAGATCCAGCAGCAGGGATTCATGGATACTCTCAGCATGAGCATCCTGGTGGCCGGTGGATACAGACAGCCATTTGAGGTTGCCGCACAAGCCTATATCGACTCGGCCAAGCGGCTCACGGACCATGTGGTCGCAAAGTATCAGTCAAAAAGCGAAACCCGCGCTTTGGCGGAAGAAGTTCTCCGGCAGGTCAAGGCCACGAGCAGTCATCTGTCGCAGGCGACCCGGGAGACCGGCGCCCAGGCCGTGGGCACTCTCAACGAGGGTCGCGCGGCAGCCAAGGCGGTGCTCGGTGTCGCACTCACGGTTTCAACCGCTGGAGCGGCCGGGGTGCTTCCCTTTCTGATGAACGGAGCCGGATGGGCGGCCCTGGCATCTGCCGGGAGCGAAGTGGCTCGGGCCGCTGCTTCCGGTGACGGGAATTTTTGGTGTGGAATCGCGGATGCCGAGGCCAAGGATCCCAACGCTCTGGGGTTTGCGTCGGAAGTCGGCTTGGGCGCGGGACTTTCGGCGGCGGCCGGTGCTGCGGGCGCTGCGGTCGCGACGAGGAGCGCACGGGGTGCGGTCGCTCTCGGGGTGACCGCCGGCGTTGGCGGTGCGGGGTCCATGGCTTATGGCGCCTATGGAGATATCAAAGTGTGGGATGAGGCGATTGCCCGAACCACCGACCCCGAGGCGATATCCTGCATGCAGGCCGCCAAGCGGCAAGTGCTCGCCGGCACGGCAGTGGATGCGGGATGCCTGCTTGCGGGTTTGGCCAATATCGGACAGGCCAACTGGGCGTCGACCAAGTCCGTCGCGTCCCGGACTGCTGATATCGATGTACCGCCCAAAGGGAAGTCGAGCGGGGGAGGTACGAATCCCGGCTCGGATGCTCCTCCCCGGATCGAGATGCCTGATCCTCCGCGCATCGAGTCGTCAGTCGGTGCGGGAGAAGTCCCTCCGGGAGGAACCCTGCATCCCGACGGGCTTGTTCCGGTCGATTATCCGGCCGGCACAAATGCCGCTCATGCCGATGCTCCGGCCTCATCGGCCGGTGGTCGGGAGCTTCGGACGGATCTTGGAGAAAACAGACCTCGGTCCTCCGGGAGCGGAAACGCCCGGCCTGCTGAACCGGCGCGCTTGGATTCACGCTCGGTGCATGTTTCCGGCGCGGATCCGGAGGGCGCGGTCGCAATGCTTCGACAAAAAGGGCTTGAGCCGAGGCATGGTTATCAGCTTTCCGACGGGACGCGAATGACACTTTCCGAGCCGTTCGATCTCGGAGAGGGACGGGTGGGCTTCACCGCGATAGTGGAGGCGGCGGACGGAACGAAAAGCTTGCGGGTTTTTTACAAATCCAACTCCCACATCGAGTTCAAGGTCCTACCGGCGATCAATCAAAATGCAATCAAGGTCGTGGGCGACGAGGTGTTCAAGCTCCCGGGATATGACAAAGGGATCGGGCAGCATGCGATCGCCCTCCCGCAGGAGGCGCAGCAACAGTTGGCTTCGATGCTGGAGGGCCGGAAGAAACTTCCATCCCTGTCGCATGGCGAACTGGAGGCTCTGGTTAGGAAAAATACAGGGTTCAGCGGATATGCCGCATGGGAGAGCGCCCCCGATTTTTTCGGCAATCAAGTGACCAGTCGTTCGTTAGCGGCGCCCGCATCGAAGCCCAAATTGAAAGCCTCCGACCCGAGACAAGGGGATTTGCGGGATCCTTCTGATATCCGCATCACTGTCCCGGAAAAAGCCCCCGATTTTGGCGGATCGCCGGTGCGCACTTATCAGACTTCAAGTTCTTTGATCGATGGTCCCGTGACGGTGGAGGTTTATCCATCCAAAGACGGGAGTTTGAATTACTCGGTCTATCGGGATCCCTCGGGGCGAGTTTGGTTTGGGTCCATTGAGAGTGTCTCGTCCCCGGTCAGTTCTTACGGCGTCAGGTCTCAAGCAGTGGAGGCCGGTGATTTGATGTCTCCGCTCTGGGATTACCATGGGGCCATTGCCCAGGGGATGGCAGGGAAAACGAACTCCAGACTGAACGAATATGCGGACAATTGGGCCTATGTCCGGCAAATCCCTGAAGTGCAGCGCTATTATCAGGAGCGGGGAATTCCGATGCCCGCTGCGCCGGCGTCCCCCAGCAGGCGGGGCAGTCGAACTGCCCCCTCCGGTCAAGAGCTGCCCTCCAGTCCGTAGGATCCGCTCCGATTGTGTTGGAAGTTCCGCTCTTACCGTCTCCGTCCCATGAGCCGCAGGATCTGCAGGAACAAATTGATGAAGTCGAGGTAGAGCTGAAGCGCGCCGTAGATGGCTTCCTTGGTGTCCTCGTCCGTGCCCTCGTTGCCGATGATATTCATGGCCTTGATCTTCTGGGTGTCGTAAGCCGTGAGGCCCGAGAAGACGAGCACTCCACACGCGGCCAAGGCCAACTGCGAACTCTCTCCGAGCATCCCGGGGAAGAAAATCGAAAGCAGCGCGATCCCGAGCATGCCGAACAGCCCCATCATGCAGAACGATCCGATCGGTCCGAGATCTTTCTTGGTGATATATCCAAAACCGCTCAATCCCGCAAACGCGAGCGCGGTCACGCCAAAGACGCTGGCGATGCTCCCTTGAGTGTAAACGCTGAAAACTCCCGAGAACGTCAGGCCGGTGAGCGCCGCATAGAGCAGGTAGATGGCGATGCAGAGCGTGGCACTCAATCTCCGGACCATTCCGGCCAGCAAGAAGACGGCTCCCAATTGGGCGATGATGAGGCCCCATCGCAGGATTGGATTTCCGAAGATCATGAAAACAATATCATCCTGGGTCGAGACCCCGTAGGCGACTCCGAAGGTCAGTCCGATTCCCGTGGTCATCCAGGCATAGACCTTGGACATGAATCGTGCGTTTTCCTGGTCGATCGACATGGCATCGTGAGGCATTGAAGAGTGCATCATGAGTTCCAGAGTATCAGATGCACGTGAAAGCGCCACACTCCATGAAGTGCCGGGGGGGTCGGAAATGACCAACCTCGGAAATCACCCGTGCAAGCCGATATAGGCGCCCCCGAGGAGTCCCGCCCGGTTGTCGAGGCTCGAGAGCCGGATCTCCGGCAGGAGATCGATTCCTTCACGGCGGCCGCGCAGGAGCCGGGCGGTTTCCTTGCGAACTTGCGGGAGAAATAGATCCGAGGCCGCGGCAAAGCTTCCGGTCAGTACGATCACTTCCGGGCAAAAGACGACTGCGTAGTTGTGGATTGCCACCGCCATGAGGTTGGCCATTTCATGAAAAGCCTTGCGTGCTCCTTTGTGTCCTTGGCGTGCGTGTTCTGCGATCGCTCGCGCATCGAGGCTCCGTGCGCCTGCTGCGTCCTGCAGCCAGCCTTCGTGCCTGACCCAGCGAGCAAATCCATTGCCCGAGAGGTAAGCTTCGGCACAGCCCAGATTGCCGCACCCGCACCTGGCGTGGCGGTCGCCGGCGCGCAGGATGATATGCCCGGCCTCCGTGTGCAGGCCCCGGCCGGCACGGAGCAGCTTGCCGTTGGCGATCACGCCGGTCCCGAGTCCCGTACCCAGAGTCAAAATCATGGCGTTCCTGATCCCGCGCGCAGCCCCCATCCAGTGCTCGGCCAGCATGGCGGCCGCCGCGTCGTTGTCGAGAGCGACCGGACGCTTGAGATTCCGGGAGAGGATCTGCGCGAGTGGCACTTCGCCCCAGCGTTTTTCGCCTTTGCCAAAGTTGGTGGGATCAAGAAGTGTCCCGCGTTCCGGGTGGAGCGGGCCCGCGGAGCCCACGCCCACGCGCTTGATATCAGGATGCACCGCGAGGAGTCGCTTGCCGCAGTCAGAAAGTTGGCGCAGTACCGCCGCCTTGCCGTCCTTCAGGCGAATGGGTTCGCGGAGTTCCTTGAGAATATCACCACGTGACGTGACAACTCCGACAGCGACTTTGGTGCCGCCGAGGTCATAAGCCAGAACTTTTTCCGGTGAAGACAAGCTTTTGCGCGCCATGAATACACGTGTACCATGGATCCATGGAAAACCGACACGGAAGTTCCCGTGCCCTCACTTCCGCCGGAAGCGGATCCGCCGGAGGAAAATCCGGACCTTCGATCATCGGTCGCAACTGGAAGCGCGAAGCCATCACGCTCTGCTTCTATGGTGCGGCGATATTCACGCTGGTCGCTCTCTGGACTTGGGTTCCGGGTGACCCTTCCTGGTTCAGCAGTTCCCGCGGACCGGCGTTGAACGCCTGCGGCAAGGCCGGCGCCTGGGTGGCATCCTTGATTTTGCATTCATTCGGGATCGCAGGTTTTCTGGTGCCTGCAGCTCTCGCCTTTGCCGGAGTGGGCTTGCACAAGGACGAGGGCCGCACCCGTTTTTGGGGCGCGCTGTCGGGCATGGTCCTTTCGGTGGTATCACTCACGATCTTTCTCTCGATCCAGTGGAAGTACTGGCCGTTCTCCGGTCAGTTGCTTCTCACCGGCGGTGCCTTGGGCTACTGGGCGGCCGAGGGTTTGATTTCGCAATTCAACCCACTGGGCTCGTCCATCGTTTCGCTTCTGATATTTCTGCTTACTTTTGCGCTCTCCACCCCGGTCAGCATTGTCGCCATCCTGACGCGACTCGGAGTCTTTTTTGGGGCGCTCTCCTGGAAGTTTACGCGGATCGCGGGCACCGCGCTCGCTTATGGCGCGGGGGTGGTGGCCATGCGGGGTGCGCATGTGGCCGGCGATTGGCTTCAAAAACTCCTGGAGAACGGGATCAAAAAGGCGCGCGAGCGCAAGCAGCAAAAGCCGGTCGACTGCTCCGAAGAGTTGGCTGAACCGGCCGTCGGTGCTTCAAAGAGGTCCAAAAAGTCGGAGAGCGAGCCCAAAGGCTCCAATAAAGATATCATCGATGTGCAGGCGGAGCCGGTACTTGCCGCGTCTTCGGCCGCGCCCTCGAGTGTCATCATTCCGTCCGAAGCTCCCAATGTGCTCGAGACTCTGAAGGGCTCAAGGGAACCCTCGCGTAGTGAGGCCAAGACCAGGCTTGTCCCGGAGTCCGAAGTCACCGAGGACCAAGAACAAGAGGAAGAGTTGGAAGAGGGCGAAGAGCTTGATGCCTCCGAGGTTGATGCAGGTGGCGATATCACCGAGTCCGAGCAAGAAGAGACCACGGATGACATCCAAGGCCCGGACACGGCCACCAGGAAAAAGGCGACTCCAAAGCCGGAGCAGCTCAGTATGGTCGAAGTACCGATCATCCTGCCTGATGAAGTTCCGTCGGCCTCCGCTCAGCAGCTGGAGGACAAGTCGGTCAAGTCCACGATCAAGACCGTGATGAAGGAGCTTCGCAAAGCGCGCGGGCAGTGGAAGCTTCCCGCGCTCCAGTTCCTCAAGACTCCTCCCAAGGGACAGGTTCAGATCGATCACCAAAAGCTCGAGCAGAACATGCAATTGCTCGAGGAGAAGTTCAAAGAGTTCCAGATCGAAGGCAAAGTCACCGCGGTCCGTCCCGGTCCGGTCATCACGCTCTACGAATTCAAGCCCGCTCCCGGTGTGCGTGTCTCCAAGATCGCGTCCCTTGCGGATGACCTCTCCATGGCGCTATCCGCGCAAAGCGTGCGGATCCTGGCACCCCTGCCGGGCAAGGCCGTGGTCGGGATCGAGATTCCAAGCGAATCCCGGCAGATGGTTTATTTCCGCGAGCTGCTGGATTCTCCGGATTTCTTCGGCGGCAAGCACAGCATTCCGGTCGTCATGGGAAAAGATATCGGTGGGCAGCCGGTCATCGCGGACTTGGCCAAGATGCCGCACCTGCTTTGCGCCGGGCAGACGGGCTCCGGCAAGTCGGTTTTCATGAACGGACTCATCTGTTCGATGTTGTATCGCTATACACCGGACCAGATGCGCATGATCCTGATCGATCCCAAGTTCAACGAGTTCATCCCCTATCAAGATATGCCGCACCTGCTGCTTCCAGTCGTGGATGATCCAAGGCATGCCTCGAACGCCCTCAAGTGGGCTGTCCGCGAGATGGACCGTCGCTATCGGATTCTCGCCATGCTGGGCGCTAAGAACCTCGCCGCCTACAATCAGAAGGTCGACGAGATGGGGGCTGACGTGGTGCGAGACCTGCTGATGAGCGAGGCCGAGCAGACCGAGGGCCTCGACAAGATGACCGGGGGGGACTGGATTGGTTCCTACGAGCAGGACGAGGACGGTTCGGCAAGAATCGGGAGGCTTCCCTATATCGTCATCATCATCGACGAGCTTGCGGACCTCATGATGATGGCCAAGAAAGAAGTGGAAATGTCCATCGCCCGGATCGCCCAAAAGGCGCGCGCTGCGGGAATTCATCTGGTTATAGCAACTCAGCGTCCTTCGACCGACGTGGTGACCGGGCTCATCAAGGCAAACCTGCCGTCGCGTCTGTCATTCCAGCTTGCGAGTTACACGGACTCTCGGACGATTCTGGATCGGCAGGGGGCGGAGCGGTTGCTCGGTCAGGGGGATATGCTTTTCATTCCGCCCGGCACCTCCGGTCTGGTGCGCCTCACCGGCGCGTACCTCGAAGATTCGGAGATCAACAAGGTCGCAAGTTTCCTCAAGGGGCAGGGCGAGCCCGTTTATCGCAACGAGATCCTTGAGGACGAATCCGAAGACGGCGAGTCGGAGGACGAGGACGGTGGCGAGGAAAAGGACGATCTCTTCGACGAGGCGGTGGAGCTTGCGCGCAAGACGGGATTGGTTTCGGCGAGTTCGCTTCAGAGGCATTTCCGCATCGGATACAACCGGGCCGCACGCTTGGTCGAAACAATGGAGGCTCGGGGGATCGTCGGTCCGCAGGATGGAGCGCGTCCCCGCGAGGTGCTCGTCCGTTGACAGAGGTGCGGGGGACTGGAGTAGGTTCGCCGCAAGGAGACCTGCTGTGATGAGCTCTTTCTGCGGTGCTATCAGTCTGCTCGTTTTTTTTCTGACGACCTGGACTCTCGAGGTGCGTGCGCAGGCTCAGGCCTCCCCGGCGCCCCAGGTTTCCGGTGCCTCTGTCGAGTCCGATGGTTCCAGTGATTCCAGCGAGAGCGAAGGCAGTGGCAACCGGGCCAGGCGCAAGG
>Ga0172372_10002539_pt1 | contig 27649 bp, 17 predicted proteins | sample LakKiv5m_2_FD_114544 | JGI IMG/M metagenome (GOLD analysis project Ga0172372, IMG submission 114544) | Freshwater microbial communities from Kabuno Bay, South-Kivu, Congo - kab_092012_9.5m | ecosystem: Environmental > Aquatic > Freshwater > Lake | place: Democratic Republic of the Congo...
AGGCGCGGGCCTTCGGCGCGGACCTTGCGCTGAACCACCGCACGCAGGATGTGGCCGCCGCCGTGAAGGAGTTCGCGCCCGCCGGCATGAACGTCTTCTGGGAGACGCAGCGCGAGCCGGACTTCGACAAGGCCGTGCCGCTGCTCGCGCCGCGCGGGCGGTTCGTGCTGATGGCGGGGCGCGAGGCGCGGCCGGTCTTCCCGGTCGGCCCGTTCTACGTGAAGGACTGCTCGCTGCACGGCTTCGCGATGTTCAACGCCACGCCCGACGAACAGCGCGTCTGCGCCGCCAACCTGAACCGCTGGCTGGCCGAGGGCAAGCTGCGCGCGAACATTGACCGCGTGCTGCCGCTGGCGGAGGCGGCGCAGGCGCACCGGTTGCAGGAGGAGAGCACGCTGCAAAAGTCCGGCGCGCTCGCGGGGAAAATCGTGCTGAGGCCGTGAGTGAGTTGGATGCGGCGGCCAAGCGCCTTGGATAAGGCGGACGGGGCAAGGATTCCATGGGTTGCTCCATGTTCATTCGCCAGCAGTTCTTTCTGCCCCCTTCTTTCTGTCAGCAGCGACGAAAGCGCTGACAGAAAGAAGGGGGCAGAAAGAATCAAGAAGCGGCAGCCCGGAGCGGGGCATCGCTTCCGCGTTCAGAAATCGCATCGTCAACCAGACAGTTTCCGCCTAGCTTCCGCGCGACATGGCTGCCGTGAACAATCCCGCGCTCGCCGCGTTCTGCGTGGCGGCTGGCTCCGAACTGGCGCTGGCGCAGGTGCGCGTGCGGCGGCTGGCGGAGGGGTTTGAGCTGCGTCATGTCGGCGATCAAGACGCCGGGGCGGAGAGCTTGCGGTTGGTTCCACTCAACGAACTGCGTGTGCTGGCGAATCACACCACCGCCGGTGAGTTCCGCCCCATCAAGGCCGCGCCGAATCTCCGCGCCGGCTGGCTCTGCCGCGTGTCGTCCGAAGCCGAGCTGGAACTCGCGCTGAACCAGCTTTATCCCGGCGCGCTCGCCGATTGGTTTGCCGCGCAGCAGCCCGCGCCGCCGGTCACGCATTACCGCGAGTTCACCGCGCGGCAGTCCGGGATGTATCGTATCACCACGATGCTCACCGACCCGCAGGCCGCGCAGGTCATCCGCGCGTGCTGCGACGCCCGCCTCTGCCTCAAACGCCGCCTGTGGTCCGTGCCCGGCCTCGCGCCCGACGCGGCGGACACGAAGAGCCTCATCCCGTGCCTCGAACCCTGCGCGGTGATGCTGGAGTTCGCGCGCAAGGCCGTGCGCATCGAGCAGGAGGAGGACAAGCCCACGCTCACGCTTGCGCCGTCGGAAGTCGCGTCGCTGCTGGCCGCGCTCGACGCCGCGCTCGCGCATCCGCCCGCCGGCCAGCGCGAGGCCGACTTGTCCGCCGCCGACAACCCGCGCCGCCTGCACCTGCTGCGCGGGAAGCTTCAGGGTTTTGCCCCAGTTGCCACCGGGGGCGGCGAGGAATGAAATTCCCCGTGTGGTCATTGCCGCAATGCCGCCAGCCGAAGCGCCATCTCCCTCTCCCTTTGCGGAGCAAGGGGAGAGGGCCGGGGGTGAGGGGTTGGCCGCGTCGGCGTTGGTGGCCGCACCCCTCATCCGGCCTTCCACCTTCGCCAAGGCTACGGTGGACGAGTCGGCCACCTTCCCCCCTCGCTCCGCGAAGGGAGAAGGCTCGGTGGTTCAGTTCAGAGACTTCGCACATGCAGCCACTTCGCAGCGTCCAACTCCCTAAATGAAATCAAACCTGCTTTGTTCCCTTGCCGCCGCAGCGTGTTTTGGCGTGCTCACCCCGATTCCCGCGCGCGCCCAGGCTCCCGCCTCCGCCGACACCCTGCTCCTGCGGCTCGAAAAGGCCGCCGAGCCGCCCACCCCTCCGGCCGAGTGGCAGGGCCGCATTCCGACGCCCGAGGAACTCGCCGCCTTCCGCGCGAAGCAGGCCGAGGCCGCCATCCAGGCCGCGGACATCGCGGGCGAGTTCGCCACGCGCTTCCCCACGCACGCCAAGGCCGCCGAGGTCCGCGAGCAGCGCTATCAACTGCTCGGCAGCGCGGTGCGGCGCGGCGACAAGTCGCGCCTGGAACAGCTTGAAAAGGTCGAGGCCGAGTTGATTTCCGACCCGAAGAAAACGGCGGAGGAAAGGTTCCGCCTGCGGATGCAGTCCGTGGACCGCAAGGCTGGCTTGAAGCAGGCCGAGGGCATGGCCGCGATGCTCGATGAGTTCGAGAAGGGCGCGCGCGCGTTGCAAAAGGAGTTTCCTGACCGGAAGGAAGTTTTTGAAATGCTCTACGCCGTGGCGATGCGCTCGGAAGGGCCGAAGGCCGCCGCGCTCGCGAAGGAAATCGCCGCCAGCGGGGCCGCCGCCGAGGTGAAGGAGGCCGCCGCCGCGCTGCTCAAGAAATCCGAGCGCATGGGCCGGCCGCTGGACATCAAGTTCACCGCGCTCGACGGCCGCAAGGTCGAGCTGGCCAAGCTCAAGGGCAAGGTCGTGCTGATTGACTTCTGGGCGACGTGGTGCGGCCCGTGCGTGGCGGAAATTCCCAGCATGAAGGCCGCCTACGCGAAGCTGAATCCGAAGGGCTTCGAAATCATCGGCATCAGCCTCGACGACGACAAGGCCGCGCTCACGGCGATGGTGAAGCAGAAGCAGCTCCCCTGGCCGCAGTTCTTCGAGTCCGAGAAGGACGAGAACCGCTTCGCCAAGCAGTATGACATCAGCTCCATCCCGGCAATGTGGCTCGTGGACAAGCAGGGCAACCTGGTGGACACGAACGCCCGTGATGGTCTGGAGAAGAAGGTGGAGAAGCTGCTGGCGGAGAAGTGAGGGCGCCGGGCAGTGATCAGTTTTCAGTGTTCAGTATTCAGTCCGGGTTCGCGGCAGCCGAGCGCGGCCCTGTCCCCACTGAAAACTGAACACTGATTACTGAACACTCGCCTTGTTTCGCCTTCTCAACTCCGCCCCGTCCCGCCAAGCTGCGGCATGGACACACTGCTTTTCCCCGGCGGGAAATTTCTCGGCATCGAGTGGCACGTCTGGAAGGTCGTCGGCTGGCTCGGCAACGCCGTGTTCTTCTCGCGCTTCGTCGTCCAGTGGTATGCCACCGAGAAGCGCAAGCAGGTCGTCGTGCCGTCGGCTTTCTGGTGGCTCAGTCTCTCCGGCTCGCTGCTGCTGCTGGCCTACGCGCTCTTCTACCAGAAGGACTCCGTCTTCATCTTCGCCTACGCCTTCACGTGGATTCCCTACATCCGCAACCTCATCATCCACCGTCGCCACAAGCACGCGCACATCCTCTGCCCGGACTGTGAGCTGAACTGCCCGCCGCAGTCGAACTATTGCCTGAACTGCGGCACGCCGCTGAAGGTGAAGGAAAACGGCGGAACCGAAACGGCTCACGCCGGCTGAAAGGCGAGCGCGGCCTGGTTCCCCCAAAAGCCGGCGGAGATGGACAGCGCTGAACTGGCGGACTTCTCCACGCTGGCCCGCAGCAGATTCAGCTTCACCTCAGCGTCCGGCCGGTGGCAGTTCGCCGTGCCGGGCAATCGCCCCTCCCGCAGCGACGCAATGCCGATGGCCGCTTCGAGCGCGGCGCTGGCTCCGAGACAATGGCCCGTGATGGCCTTTGTGGAGGAGCAAGGCACGCGCGCGGCCGCGTCGCCGAGGGCAGCACGCAGCGCGTTTGCCTCGGCGAGGTCGTTGAGCGCCGTGCCGGTGCCGTGGGCGTTGATGTAGCCGAGTTGCGCCGGGGCAACGCCCGCCATCGTGAGCGCCTCGGTGATGACGCGGCTCAAACTCGCGCCCGTCCGGTCCATGCCCACACGCTCCGCGCCCTCCGCCGCGAGTGACCAGCCGGCGAGCCGGGCCAGCACGGTCGCCTTGCGGCGTTGCGCGGACGCGCGTGATTCCAGCACGAGGAAGCCCGCGCCTTCGCCGAGCACGATGCCGTTGCGCGCGGAGTCGAAGGGCTTGCAGGCCAGTCGCGGGTCGGCGTCGTGGCCGAGGATGCCGGCGGCGTGTAGCTGCGCGATGACCAACGGGTTCAGCGGCGCTTCCGCCCCGCCCGCGAGCGCGACCTCCACTTTGCCGAGGAGAATTTGCTCCGCCGCCAGCGCAATCGCCGCCGCGCCGGACGCGCAGGTGGCCGAAACCGTCACCGCCGGGCCGTGCGCGAGGAAGGCCAGTGAGAGCATCCCGCTGATGTTCGCCAGCGAGCAGTGCGCGGCGTCGGAAGGCCGTGCCCGCCGTGCCGGCGACTTCCAGTCGCCGCCTCGTTCGGCTTCGGCAGCCACGGACGGCGGCTGGAAGCCGCCGGCACAGGCTTCTGCCAGCTTCCCCACCGCGCCGCGCGAGGTGCCAACGAAGGTGCCGATCCGCTCCGGCGCGACGGGCTGCGTGTCGAGCTGCGCCGCGTGCCACGCTTCCGTCGCGGCAGCGTGGGCCAGTTGCGCGCTGCGATCCATCTTGCGCGTGAGGCGGGTCAGCGGCGGATTCGTCGCGCGGATGCCGGCGATTGGTTGTCCGGTGGGCGTGAGTTCCGGCGGCAGCCAGTCAGCGGGCGACTCGCCGCGCAGCACCGTTTGCCAGAGTTCCGCCACGCTGCTGCCCGCACCGCAAAACACCCCCATGCCCGTCACGACGACGGGGCATTCTCGGAGCAGACGGTGGAGCGGCGGCGGGTTCACGCGCGGGGCGGACAGGTAAACCAAAGCGTTCCCTTTTGCACGCACTTCCGCTTCACTCGCGCACCATGAACGCAACGCAACGCGCCTTCGAGGGCGTCCTCGACCGTTACTTTGAAACCACGCTTGCCGAGAATCCCGTCTGGGCCAACTACACCGGCCTGCGCGAGGGCGAAGGCAAGCTGGGCCGCGCCACGCTCGCGCACCTGCAACGGCAGGACCAGCGCCGTCGCCAGACACTCGCCGCGCTGGACGCGCTCAACCCGCGCGAGCTGACGAATGAGCAGCATCTCGACCGGCTCGCGCTGCGCGCGATGCTGAACCGCGAATGCGAGGACTTCGCGCGCGGCAAGCACGAGCTGGAGCCGGGCGCGCTGGACCTGGTGTTCAACCTCCTCCAGCACGAGTTGATGCGCAGCGACGACGAGCCGGCCCGGGCGCGGAAGAACATCTTCGGCGTGCTCCGCGAAGCGCCGCGCTTCCTGGCCGAGAGCGCCGCCATCGTCACGCGGCCCGAGCGCGTGTGGCGGAAGGTGATGCAGCAGACCTACGGCGGGGCCGCTTCGCTGTTCGATGCGGTGGACACCTTCCTGGGCGGTGCCGGCGGCTTCCAGCCGCCGCTTGGCAGGGCCACCCAACCGGACGGCGGCTGGAAGCCGCCGGCACGGGCTGCGGTGACATCGGCGCGCAAGGCGGCAAAGCACTACCACGACGCGGTGATGAAGCGCCCGCTCGCGCCGGAACGTTCCTTCGCCATCGGCGCGGAGGCGATGCAGCGGCGAGTGCAGGAGCAACTGGGCCTGGACTACACGCTGGCGGAAATCGAGTCGCTCGCGCTGGGCGAGGCGAAACGCATCGGCGCGTTGCTGGACGCCGCGTGCCGGCAGCTCGGCAGGGGGCGCTCGGCGGAGGAAATCATCGCCGAAGCGCGGGCCGCGTGGAACCCCGGCACCGACCTGCCCGCCGTTTATCGCTCGGAGACGAAGCGCGTCGCCGACGGCTTCCGCGCGGCGAGGGCGGTGACGTTTCCGAAGGGCGACGAATTGCAGGTGCGGCTCGTGCCGGAGTTCATGCGGCACCTGACGCCGACGGCGGCCTACTCGTCGCCCGGCGCGTTTGAGCAACGGCAGCGCGGGATTTTCTGGGTCAACGACCTCAGCCTCACGAAGGCGACCGAGGCCGAGAAGCTCGCCGAGCGGCAGCAGCATTTCGGCCTGAGCCTCACGGCGGCGCACGAGGCGTATCCGGGGCATCATCTACAGTTCGTCACGGCGAACCGCCACCCGCGCAAGTGGCGGCGGCTCTTCTCGCACGCGGTCTTCTACGAGGGCTGGACGCTCTGGTGCGAGCAGATGATGGTGGACCTCCGCATTGACCGCACGCCGTGGCTGCGCGTCCAGCAGCTCCACGACGCCCTCTGGCGCGTGCATCGCATCCTCGTGGACCTCCGCCTCCAGACGGGTCGCTGCAGCTACGAGCAGGCGGCGGCGCACCTGCGGAAGCACCTCGGCACCACGAAGGCGCGCAGCGAGGCGGAAATCAACTGGTATTCCGCCTCGCCGTCCGTGCCGATGAGCTACTGGCTGGGGCGCTTGGAGAACGAACGTCTCCGCCAACGGCTCGTCGTCGGGCGCGGCTGGAGCTTGCAGCAATTCAACGACTGGCTCCTGAGCTTCGGCACGATCCCGCAGGCGTGGATTGAGAAGTATGGGCTGGAATAGGAACGCGCGTCCCGCTGTCCCGCTGTCGGTCAGCGGTAGAGCAGAAACGGCTCGCAGCGCTTCCGGTAAGCCTCCAAATCCGCCGCCCAGCCGGCCTTCAGTTCCGCCACCGGCTTGCCCGTCTTGATGCCTGCCAGCACCGCCGGCTCGCGTAGGAGCACCTGCATCTTGTCCGCCGCGAAGTTCGTCCCGTAGAGCTGCTGCATCGTGACCGCGATGGTCAGGCCCACGTCCACGGCGTTGAGCGCGTCGCGGTCGGTCAGCACGATGCGCACGCCGCCGCAGGGCTTGTCCTTGAACGTGCTGTAGGTCGGCGTGAAGCGCACCGCGTGGAAGCGCACGCCCGGCAGGCCCGCGCGGTTTAACTCGGCGGCGAAGCGCACGTCGTTGGTCACATACGGCGCGCCCACGACCTCGAACGGCGTGTCCGTCCCGCGCCCGACGCTGATGGCCTGCTCCAGCAAACCGACGCCGGGATACAGCGCCGCCGCCGCGAGGCTCCTCATGTTCGGCGACGGGTTGGTCCACGGCTGGCCGAACTCATCGAACCACTGGCTGCGCGACCAGCCCTCGACCGGAATCACCGTCAGGTCCGCGCCGAAGCCGCGCTCGGCGTTCACCATCCGCGCGACTTCGCCGAGCGTCAGCCCGTGGCGCAACGGAACCTTGTGCCACGCGACGAACGAGTTCGTGCCCACGAGCAACGGCCCTTCCACCGCGTTGCCGCCGATGGGATTCGCGCGGTCGAGCACGATGAACTTCTTCTTCGCCTTCGCCGCCGCCGCCAGGCAGTTAATCAGCGTGGCCGGATACGTGTAGAAGCGGCAGCCGATGTCCTGGATGTCGAACACCAGCGCGTCCAGCCCCGCGAGCTGCTCCGGCGCGGGCGTGCGGCGGACGCCGTAGAGGCTGAAGACCGGCAGGCCTGTCTGCTCGTCCTTCGAGTCGGACACCTTCTCGTCGAGCGCGCCGCGAATGCCGTGCTCCGGGCTGAACAGCGCCACGAGCGAGACGCCCGGCGCTTTGTGCAACAGGTCAATCGTCGCGTTGCGCGCGCGGTCCTGGCCGGTGTGATTTGTGATGAGGCCGAGCTTGAGACCTTTGAGTTGGGCGAACTTGTGCTTCGCCAGCACATCAATGCCGTTGAGCACGGGCGCGGCGGTGTCCACCGGCGCGGCGCTCGGGCGCAAGCGGCCTGACGTCGTGGCATCCTCGCGCGGAGGCAACGCGCCGGGCACGTAGGCGAAGTTGAAGTTCCGCACCGCCTCCGCCGCGAGCGTGCCGAGCTTGCTGCGCAGCGCGATGACGCTGCCGGCTTCGGTCGGATGGTTTCGGTTCGAGAGGAAAATCAGGAAGGTCTTCGAGAACGGGTCAATCCAGATGCTGGTGCCCGTCCAGCCCGTGTGGCCGTATGAGCCGATGGGGAAGAGCTTGCCGCGCGGGCCGCTGTAGCTCGTGTCAATGTCCCAGCCCAGCCCGCGCCGGCCCGCCACGCCCGGCGGCGTCTGCACCGAGGTCCAGAGGCGCACGGTCTCGGGCTTGAAGACGTGCGTGCTGCCGAGCGAACCCTCGTTGAGCATCATGCGGGCGAAGAGCGCGAGGTCGTGTGCCGTGGTGAACAGTCCCGCGTGTCCAGCCACGCCAGCCATGCGCCGCGCGCGCGGGTCATGCACGACGCCGCGCACGGGCACGCCGTTCTCGACTTCCGTGGGTGCGATGCGCGCAAGCTTGCTGCGCGGCGGGTTGAAGCCGGTGTCCGTCATGCCGAGCGGGCCGAAGACTTCGCGCTGCACGAACTGGTCGAGCGGCAGCCCGCTCACGCGCCGGACGATTTCGCCGACGAGGTAGAGGCCGGTGTCGCTGTAGATGATTTTGGTGCCGGGCGGCGCGGAGAGCTTCTCCTCGCACGCGAGGCGGATGGCCGCGTCGTAGCCGTTCCAGTCCGGCCGAAGGCTGATGTCAGGCCGCAAGCCCGACGTGTGCGTGAGCAACTGGCGGACGGTGATGACATCCTTGCCCAGCGTGCCGAACTCCGGGATGAACTTCACCACGCGGTCGTCGAGGCCGACCTTGCCCTGCTCGATGAGCCGCATGATGGCCGGCGTGGCCGCGATGACCTTCGTGAGCGACGCGGCGTCGAAGATGGTGTTCTCGGACATCGGCTCGGCGGCGGGGACGAGGGCGCGTTGGCCGAAGGCTTTGTGGTAAGAGGCATCGCGGTGTTCCAACCACAGCACGCCACCGGGCAGCTTCTTATCTGCGACGGCTTGCGCAATGGCCGCATCCATTTCGGCGAGCTTGTTGTCGTGGAACGTCAGCGAGTGGGAGGGCAGTGAGATTGGAGCGGTTGGAGCAACAGGAGCTTTCGGTTGTTGGGGAAACACGGTCACCTGCGGCACGCGCCTCGGCGCTTCGCACCCCGCGAGCAGCACCCCACACAGCAAACCAACGCCGACCACCAAGTCCATTCGCCGCAACGAAAGCGGCCGCGCGTCTTCCACTCCCTCTCCCTTTGCGCAGCAAGGGGAGAGGGCCGGGGTGAGGGGTTGGCCGTGTCGGCGTTGGTGGCCGCACCCCTCATCCGGCCTGCGGCCACCTTCTCCCCTCGCTCCGCGAAGGGAGAAGGCACTTCGCAGTTGCGCTTCCTCCATCTGCCGAAGCTCGCGGGCATGGTGCGTGTGAGACGGGAGTCGGTTTCGGCGCAAGTGCATGGCTTGAGTGCGGAGGTTCTACGCGGCGCAGGGACGGGGGGCAAGCCGGCACCGCCGCCCTGCAAATGTCACTTTCCAGCCCGCGCGCGCGCGCCTAAGCTGCGCGCCCTTTGGCATGGACAACGCCGCCGCCCAGTTTGCCCCGGAGCACTTCCTCAACCGCGAGTTGAGCTGGCTGGCCTTCAACCAGCGCGTGCTCGACGAGGCGCTCGACCCGCGCACGCCGCTGCTGGAGCGCGTGAAGTTCTTCTGCATCACCAGCTCGAACCTCGACGAGTTCTTCGAGGTGCGCGTGGCCGGCATCAAGCAGCAGATCGAGAGCGACGTGGTGGAGCGCAGCGTGGACGGGCTGACGGCGACGGAGACGTTCCGCGCCATCCAGCGGCGCGTGCGCGGGATGGTGGAGGCGCAGTTCCGCTGCTGGCGCGAGGACTTGCTGCCCGCGCTGGCCGCCAGCGGCATCCGCTTCCTGGATGTGAACGCGCTCGGCCCCGCCGACCGTGTCTGGGTGGAAAGCTATTACCAGCGGCAGGTCGGGCCGGTGCTCACGCCGCTGGGCCTCGACCCGGCGCACCCGTTCCCGCAGCTCCTCAACAAGACGCTCAACCTCATCGTGCAGCTCGAGGTGCAGCAGAACGGCGGGCCGCAGCGCCGCCTCGCGGTGGTGCAGGTGCCGCGCGGGCTGCCCCGGCTGGTGAAGCTCCCGCGCGACGACTCGCGGCAGGACTACGTCTTCCTCGCGCACCTGGTCGGCAGCTACCTCGAAGACCTTTTCCCCGGCACAAAGATCGTCGGGCACTGGCAGTTCCGAGTCACGCGCAACAGCGAGCTTTACATAGACGAGGAGGACGTCGCGAACCTCATCAAGGCCGTCGAGGAGGAGCTGCACAACCGCCGCCGGGGCGAGGCGGTGCGGCTCGAAGTCTCGGCCGACTGCCCCGAGGAAATCCGCGCCGAGCTGCTGGACAAGCTGCACCTCGGCGAGGACGACCTCTACGTGATTGACGGGCCGATCAACCCGGTGCGGCTCATGGCCGTGGTCGAGGGCGACCATTCGCCCGAGCTGCGCGACCCGCCGTTCATCGCGCGTGTCGCGCCGGCCTTGCGCGACCAGCCGGACCTCCTCGCCGCCATCCGCGAGCGCGACGTGCTGCTGCACCATCCGTTCGACAACTTCAGCAGCGTGGTCGAGTTCCTCGCGCAGGCGGCGGAGGACCCCGAGGTGCTGGCGATCAAGATGACGCTCTACCGCACGGGCGGCGATCCGCGCATCGTCGGCGCGCTGATGAACGCGGTGCGCAACGGCAAGCAGGTCACGGCGGTCGTCGAGCTGAAGGCGCGCTTCGACGAGGCCAACAACATCGCGTGGGCGCGGCGGCTCGAGGAGGCGGGCGTCCACGTGGTCTATGGCCTCGTGGGCTACAAGGTCCACGGCAAGATGACGCTCGTGGTCCGGCGCGATCACGACGGCATCCGCCGCTACGTCCACCTCGCCACGGGCAACTACAACGCCACGACCGCGCGCTTTTACACGGACCTCGGGCTGTTCACCGCGCGGCCTGAGTTCGGCGAGGACGCGTCGTCGCTGTTCAATTTGCTCACCGGCATCTGCCAGTTTCAGGGCACGCGCAAGCTGCTGGTCGCGCCCTTCGAGCTGCACGCGCGGATGCTCAAGCTCATCGAGCGCGAGGCGGCCAACGCGCGGCGCGGACTGCCCGCGCGCATCATCGCGAAGATGAACTCGCTGGTGGACCGCGCGGTCATCGAGGCGCTCTACCGCGCGTCGCAGGCGGGCGTGAAGGTGGACCTCATCGTGCGCGGCATCTGCTGCCTGCGGCCCGGCGTGCCGGGCGTGAGCGAGCACATCACCGTGCGCAGCGTGGTGGACCAGTTCCTCGAACACAGCCGCATCTTCTACTTCGAGAACGCCTGCCAGCCGGAGGTGTTCGTGGGCAGCGCGGACTGGATGCCGCGCAACTTCTTCCGGCGCATCGAAGTCGTCTTCCCCATCGAGGACGGCAACCTGCGCGACCGCGTGAAGCGCGGGCTGCTGGACATCGTGCTGGCCGACAACGTGAAGGCGCGCGTGCTCCAGCCGGATGGCAGTTACCTCGCGGCCAAGCCCCGGCGCGGCGAGCGCGCGCTGCGCAGCCAGATGGAATTCATCCGCATTGCGGAGGAGGGGTTGAACCCGAAGCCCAAGGCGGCCCGCCAGAAGCCGCGCGCCCCGGTGATGAAAGTGCGCACGCGACCGTGAGCGCAGCGGCGTGGGATCACGCTGATTCTTGAGTGCATCGGGCGAAGGCATTCATCGCGTCGCGGCCATTCTCCCTCACCCCGGCCCTACTCATGAACCTGTAGCGGCGGTCTGTGACCGCCGACTCTGGCGTCCATTGAGCGAAGGTGACCGCAACTCGGCGCTCACAGAGCGCCGCTACATCTGCACTTGAATCTGCGCGGCACTGGTGGGGCGAGGGAGAAGACATCCCTTCTTTCTACGGTGATGCTTCTCGACGGCGCGTTGATCAGAGCCTCCTCACGTCGGCTGCTACCGGTTTCAGAACGGCACGTCGTCCGTCCGCACGTCGTCCAGCACGCGGGCCATCTTCATCGCGGTCTGCGCGGCTTCGGCGCCGCGGTTGTAGTCCTTGCCGAGGCAGCGCACGCGGGCCTGCTCCTCGCTGGTGAAGACGAGCACTTCGTGGATCATCGGCACGCCGGTCTGCGTGGCGATCTGCGCGAGGGCCAGCGTCACGGCCTCGCCGACGTGCTGCGCGTGCGAGGTCTGCCCCTGCATGATGACGCCGAGGCAGATCACCGCGTCCCACGCGGGGTGCTGCCGCGCGAGCGCGCCGGCCACGACCGGAATCTCGAAGGCTCCCGGCACACGCACGACCTTGACCTCGGCCGCGCCGGCGCGCTTCAGCTCCGCGCGTGCGGCGCGCAGCATCCCGTCCACGTAGCGGGCGTTGTATTCCGAGGCGACGATGGCGAAGCGGTGGCCGGCGGCGGGAGCGGCTGCGCTGCGTTTGAGCTTCTTGAGCATGGGTGGCGGGGATGGTGGAGTAGTGGAGTGTTGGGTGCGGAGCGGAAGTCATTACTCCAATACTCCATCACTCCATTAGGAACACAGCTTCACAGGAGATGCCCGAGTTTCTCGCGCTTGGTTTTCAGGTAGCGCTCGTTGTGCGGGTTGGGTTTCACGCGGATGGGCACCTGCTCGACGACCTTCAGCCCGTAGCCGGCGAGGCCGACGATTTTTTTCGGGTTGTTGGTGAGCAGGCGGATGGTCTTGAGGCCGAGGTCGCAGAGGATTTGCGCGCCCAGGCCGTATTCGCGGAGATCCATGCCGAAGCCGAGCTTCTGGTTCGCTTCCACGGTGTCGAGGCCCTTCTCCTGGAGCTTGTAAGCCTGGATTTTCGGCGCGAGGCCGATGCCGCGACCCTCCTGCCTCATGTAGAGAATGACGCCGCAGCCGGCGTCGCTGACCTGCCGCATGGCCTGCTGAAGCTGCGGCCCGCAGTCGCACCGGCGCGAGCCGAAGACGTCGCCGGTGAGGCATTCGCTGTGGACGCGGACCAGCACCTTCTCCCTGCCGGCAACGTCCCCGCGCACAAGCGCAACATGGTGCTGACTGTCCGTGTGCGAGCGGTAGAGGTGCAGGTCGAAGTCGCCGTAATCGGTCGGCATCTTCACGACCTCGATGCGTTCGACGAGCTTCTCCCGCGTGCGGCGGTAGCTGATGAGGTCCGCGATGGAGCAGATCTTGAGCTTGTGCCGGCGGGCGAATTTCCGCAGTTCCGGCAGGCGGGCCATCGTGCCGTCGTCGGACATGACCTCGCAGATGACGCCGATGGGCCGGCAGCCGGCGAGGCGGGCGAGGTCCACGGCAGCCTCGGTGTGGCCCGCGCGCTGGAGGACGCCGCCGGACTTGGCACGCAGCGGGAAAATATGGCCGGGCTGGATCAGGTCGTCCGGCGTGGCCGTCGGATCGGCCATGATCTGGATGGTCTTGGCGCGGTCGGCGGCGCTGATGCCGGTGGTGATGCCGCGCGCGGCATCCACGCTGACCTGGAAGTCGGTTTTGAAGGTCTCGCGGTTCTGCGTGACCATGCGCTCGACACCGAGCTGCTTGAGGCGTTCGCCGGTGGTGGGCACGCAGATGAGGCCGCGGCCGAACTTTGCCATGAAATTGATCGCCGCCGGCGTGACGTGCTCGGCGGCCATGACGAGGTCGCCCTCGTTTTCGCGGTCGGCGTCGTCCACGACGATGACCATCCGGCCCCGGCGCAAGTCGGCGAGGGCGGCTTCGATGGAGGGCAAGGCGTTCGGCATCGCGCGCGGACTTTAGGGGCGGCCGGGCGGGAAGCAAACGCGGAAAGCGGCGGGCGCTCCGTCCGCGCCGCGAGCCAAGTCCGAAATCCGAAATCCGAGTTCCGAAAGAAATCCGAAGTCCGAAACCCGAAACGCGGTGTTCGGGAAGGAGGCACCCGGGATTTTTTCCAACGAACGGACGAAGCACGATTCGGCCTTCGGATTTCGGGCTTTCGGCTCATTCCGCCCCGACGCGGCGAACCAGTTCGGGGAAACGGCAGCTTTCGCAGAGCGCGTTCGAGTGCGCGCAGAAGTCGCGGACGATCTGGAGCAGGCCCTGCTGCGCGGCGGCGCGGAGGAACAGGCCGCGCGGGGGCGCGCCGGCGAAGAGTCGCTCGCGGGCGAGCCGCAGCGTGGCGTTGTCCTCGCCGGCCGGCCACGCGAGCAGGCGCGCCTCGGCGACGGCGCGGAGCGGGGCGTTGCGCCCGGCGGCGGCGCGCGCCCACAGCCACGGCAGGACCACGTTCACCGCGAGATCCGTGAGCCGCGCCTCGCCGAGCAGCGGCTGGGCTTTCTTCAAACGCGGTGAATTCAGCGTCCAGTGCCAGGACCAGAACTCGTCGGCGGGCGGTTGCAACAGGGTGAGCAGCGACGCGGGCAAAGTTTCAGCGGAAGCCTCGCGGGTGAACCACTTTTCCAAGCGCGTCGGCAGGTCGCCGGCCGCCAGCCAGTGCGCGGCGAGGGCGAGCCGGCGGAGCGGCTGGTTTGCGGGGCGCAGGCCGCTCATCCGCCAGGCGATGCGCGGGAGGATGACCTCGCCGAATGCTTCCCGCTCCCGCCACCACGCATCCCACAGCCGGCGCAGGTAATCGCCGTCCGCGCCGCGACCGCGCGGCAGCTCGGCCGGCAGCAGGCCGCTCCAACCGGACAGCCGCGCCTGCCAGAGTTCGGCGGCCAGCGGGTCGCGGATCGAGCCGGCCAGCTCGGCGAGCCGGCGCATGGGCCAGACGTTGTGCTTGTAGCCCAGCGCGGCGAAGAGGCCTTCCCACAAGGCTTGCTCCCAGCCGCCTTGCCGGGCGCGGGCGGCGAACTGCGCGGCCTTGAGTTGGAGGCGCACGAGTGCGGCCTGGGTGAGAATGGCTTCGAGCTGCGGGCGGGGCAGCTCGCGCAGCGGCCCGCAGCACTGGCCGGCGAGCGCGCCGTCGCGCCCGGAACCTTCGCCGCCGAACCATTCGGCCAGCTCGGCCAGCGGCGCGTCGAGCCGGGCGTTGAGCGGGAGCGTGGGCAGGCCGCCCGCGCCCGGGCCGTCCCAGACCACATGCAGCACCACGGAGCGGAAGGCGGGGTTGACATCATGCCGGTGCGCGCGCCAGCCGCCGGAAGTCAGGTCAATCTCCACGTCGCCACGTTGCGGCGAACCGCCACCGAACTGCACGATGGCGTCGCGGAAGTCCGGGCCGGCCTCGCGGTTCGGGAAGCCGGGATGCAGGACGCGCACGGGCCGGCCGTCCAGCAGCGCAAGCTGGTCGCGCACCACCCGCTGATGCTGCCACACGGCTTGGAGCAGCCGCTCCGGCGGCGGGCCGGCCTCCCGGAGCGGGAGCGCGCCGGGCCGCTGGGCGCGCCACATGGCGTAGAGCTGGGCGGAGGGTGGCATGGTGGGGTGAGCGGGGTCTTCGGCGGGAAGGTTAGCCGGCCTGTCAACGGGGTGGAACTTATCCCGAAATCCGAAATCCGAAATCCGAATTCCCGAAACCCGAAAAAAGCCCGAAATCCGAAGACCGAATCGAGCTTCAGTCCTTCGTCCGAAACAGTGCGGGTCGGCCACCCTTCCGAGCACCGGGTTTCGGGCTTCGGGCTTCGGGTTTCTTTCGGACTTCGGACTTCGGACTTCGGATTTCAGGCTTATTCCCGGCGGGACAAGATTGCGGCTTGCCACGGCGGGGCGCTTTCGCCTACACGACAACGGATGCCGTTGCCGTTCTTCAGCAGCTTCGAAAAGAAGCGGGACCAGGTGATGGTCATTGACCTTGGCACCAAGGTCACCAAGGCCGTCCACATCTCCCGCAAGGGCGAGGCGTTCCTGCTCAACAGTTTCGCGCTGGTGGACGCGCCGGTGTTCGACAAGGGCCTGAACGTCGGGCCGCTGGGGGACCACCTCAAGGCGGTGACGCAGGTGCTGACTTCCCGCTGCAAGCCCGTGAGCCTGGCCCTGGGCGTGGACAGCTCGCTGCTGCGCCACGCGGAAATGCCGATGGTGACGGCGCACGACATGCGGCAGATGCTGAAGTTCAGCAGCAAGAACTACCTCCAGCAGGATCTCGGGGACTGCGTCTTCGACGTGAACATCCTGGCGAACAAGGCTGATGCCGCGCCGACCAAGACAGACGCGCCCAAGGGGGCCAGCCCCAAGATGCGGGTGATCGTGGGCGCGGCCAAAAAGCAGATCGTCGCGGATCTTCAGGAGTCGGCGGAACGGGCGGGCCTGGTGGCGGACCAGATCATTCCCAGCTTCATCGGGCCGGCCAATGCGTTCGAGCGGGCGCAGCCGGAGGTGTTCGCGAAGGAAGTCGTGGCCTTGGTGGACGTGGGCCACAAGAACACGACCATCTGCATCCTTTACAATGGCGAGCTGACCTTGAGCCGCGTGGTGCAGTTCGGCTCGGGCAAGCTCACGCAGGGCATTTCCGAGGCGCTGGGGATGAGCCTGGAGGAAGCCGAGGGCGCGAAGATCACGATGCCGCCGGAGGTCGAGTCGGTGGCGCAGTCGCTCTTGTCGCCGCTGGGCCGCGAGCTGCGCGCGTCCATTGACTTCCACGACCACCAGCGGGACCGCGCGGTGAGCCAGGTGTTTTTCAGCGGCGGGGCCGCGCGCAGCTCGCAGATCGTGCAGGCGCTGCAGGTCGAGTTGATGGTGCCCTGCCAGACGTGGAATCCGACCGGCTTCATGACGATGGACCTGCCCCCGCAGATGCTGGGGGAGATCGAGGCCGTCGCGCCGCAACTGACCGTCGCCGTGGGCGCGGCCATGTCCGCCTTCTGAGCCATGCCGATCCGCCTAAACCTCCTGGCCGAAGAACAGTATCTCGCCGAGATGCGCCGGCGGGATCCGGTCAAGCGCGCCGCCTGGCTGGGCGGGTTCTTCGTGGTGCTGATGCTGTGCTGGTGGGGCTGGCTGATGTTTTCCAAGGGCCAGGCGAACGCGGCCATGGCCCGGCACGAGGCGGCGTTCAAGGGGATCGAGGCCAAGGCCAAGGCCGTCGGCGACCAGATCAAGAAGGCCGGCGAAGTGGAGCGGAACATCCACGCGCTCAATCGCATGGGCACCAACCGCGTCCTGTGGGCCTCGTGCCTGAACGCCCTGCAGGAGTGCGCCATGGACCAGGTGATCGTCACGCGGGTGCGCGCCGACCAGAGCTACGCGCTGACGCCCGCCGTGGTGAACAAGGCCGAGCCGCGCAAGAGCAAGCCCGCCAGCGCCGCCGAGCGCATCGTGCTGGTGATCGCCGCGCGGGATTACGGCCGGCCGGCGGACGAGAACTCGATCAAGTTCAAGCAGAAGATCCAGAACCACCCGTGGTTCAAGAAGTATCTGGCGGTGGAGAACCCGATCTCGTTCAAGGGGTTCTCCGACCCCACGCCCGACAAGGAGGATCCGACCAAGGTTTTCATCACGTTCACGATGGAGTGCGCCTTCGCCGAGCAGGTGCGGCTCAACTGACATGATCGCCGACATCAAAGCCCTTTCCGCCGAGAAGAAACAGCACCTGGTGGCTGTGGGGATGGGCACGTTGCTGGGCATCTGCGCCGTGTATTTCCTGCTGATCGGGCCGGCCCGCGAGGCGCTCGCCAAGCTGCACGTCCAGACCGCCGAGGTGGAGAAGAAATACACCGATGCCGACCGGCTCGTGAAGCGCACGCAGACCGTGCAGGAGGAATTGGAGAAGCTGGAGGAGCGGCTGGCCGCCATCGAGGCTGGCATGGTGGACAGTGATCCGGTCCAGTGGATACGGTCCACCGAGATCAAGTTCCGCTCGCTGGCGCCCTACAAGGTGCAGATCCCCAACTTCCCGTTTCGCGGCCAGGGCGAGATGGGCATGATCCCGGATTTCCCCTACAAGGCGGCCAATTACCTGTTCAGCGGCACGGCGTATTACCATGACCTCGGGCGGTATCTTGCCGACTGGGAAAATCATTTCCCCTACATCCGCGTGGTGAACCTGGAGATCACGCCGGAGGACGCCGGCCCGCTCAACGTCGCCTCCGAGGAGGAGCGCGAGCGATTGAATTTCGTGTTCGAGGTGTCGGTGCTCGTCAAACCGCCCAAGCGTCTCTGACCATGCAGCCCGCCCTCCCCCTCCTCCTCCGCGCCGGCCCCCTCGCCGTGGCGCTGGCGCTGGCCGGCGGCCTCGTGCTCGCGGCGGACAAGAAGGACGACCCCAAGGCCGCCGCCAAGGCCCCGCCCGCCGGCACCAACACCAACACCCTCTCCCTCGTCGTCGTCTTCCCCAAATCCACCTTCAACCCCGCCCTCGAAGCCGGCCGCGACCCCTTCTTCCCCGCCAGCAAACGTCGCCACCCCAAACCCGTCGAGCCGCCCAAGCCCCCCCCGCCCGTCACCCCGCCGCCCCCCAGCACCGGCGTCAAAGTCGCCCCCCCCACCGTGCCCGCCGGCCCTGGCACGCCCATGCCCAACGCCCCCACGGTCACGCCGCCCCCGCCCCCGCCGCCCCCCGACCTCATCGGCAGCGCCAACCTCACCCTCAAAGGCATCATCGGCACCAAGGCCCGCCAACGCGCCACCATCCACACCGGCGCCAAGAGCTATGACTTCCTCAAAGGCGAGGAAATGCTCATCCGCCTGCCCAACGACAAAACCCTCAAAGTCCGCTGCCTCGACATCCGCGCCCGCTCCGCCATTTTCCAAGCCGACGGCGAAACCACCACCAAAGAAATCTTCCTCCGCGAAGGCCTCTGACCCAACCTCAAATCTGAAATCTCAAATCCCCGAACCCCGAACCCCGAACTCCGATCTCCGCCCCCCGCTCCCCCAATTTCAAATCTCAAATCTCAAATCTCAAATTTGAAATCCCCCATCCCCGCCCCTCACCGGCCCCCGGCCCCCCGTCCCCCCGCATGAAAACCACCCCCGCCCGCCTGCTGGCCGCGGCCCTCCTGCACCCCGCCGCCCCGCCCCTGCCCGCCCAGCAGCCCGCCGCCCCCGCCGCGCCCGATCTCCGATCTCCGAACTCCCAGACCCCGGCGCAGCCGCGCCCCGTCCAGCCCGTCCCCAGCCCCGAGAGCAAGGCCAAAGCCGCCGCCGCCGCCCAGGAAGCCGCCCGCGTGGCCCTCGACAACGAAATCATCCTCGAACTCAAATACGACGACATGGACCTCGTGGACCTCATCAAGTCCCTCGCCCTCCAGGCCGAGATCAACGTCCTCTTCGACCCCAAGCTCACCGCCGTCACGCGCGCCGCCGACGGCACCCCCGTCCCCGCCGCCAAAGTGCCCGCCTTCCGCATGACCAACGTCACCGCGCGGCAGGCCCTGGAAGCCATCCTCGCCAACAACGCCCTGGTGATGACCCACGACCCCAAGACCAACACCTACCGCGTGGCCCCCAAGGAAACCAACACCCAGGAACCCCTCCTGACCAAGATCATCGAGCTGCAGCACTCCAACTCCACCAACCTCGTGCCCATCATCACCGGCGTCCTCTCCGCCCGCTCGAAGGTGCTGCCCGACCCGCGCACGCAGCGCCTCATCATCTCCGCGACCGAGCGCGAGTGGGACTTCCTCAAGGAAGTGCTGGAGCAGCTCGACTCGCCGACGCTGCAAGTCCTCATCGAGGCGCAAATCCTGGAGACCTCGCGCAACCCGCAGACCCTCAAGGGCGTGGACTGGACCGGCACCCTCCAGGGGCAGAACATCGGCTTTGGCAACGGCACCGTGAGCGGCACCTCCATCCAGACCCGGCCCGGAGCCACCACCACCAGCACCACCACCCTGCCGGGCGGGCGCACCATCACCAGCAGCACCACCACCCCGAGCACCCTCACCGAGACCCTCACCACCACCGTCGGCGGCCTGGTGCCCGGCTTCAACGTGAGCACGCGGGACGGCCTGACCCCCAGCGTGGGCTTCCTGAATGCGGACGGCGTGCGGGCCGTGCTGTCCTTCCTGAACACGGACGCGGAGACGGAAGTGATCTCCACGCCGCGCAGCGTGATGATGGACGGGCAGACCGCGCGGCTCTCCGTGACGCGCGCCTTCCCCATCTTCCGCATCACCCCTGGCACGGCGCAAACGCCGGCCGGCGCGGAGATCATCTACACAAACCTGGGCACGATCCTGGAAGTGACCCCGCGCATCGCGGCCAACAGCAACATCGCCCTCAAGGTCGTGCCCGAAGTCTCGAACATTGACTCGAAGGACCGGCAGACCATCAACGGCCAGCTCAACGAGGCCAACGTGTATGCCATCCGGCGCATCGAGACGCAGGTCATCATCCCCAGCGGGCACACGCTGGTGATGGGCGGGTTGATCACGGACAACACCACCAAGGGCTTCACCAAGGTGCCGCTGCTGGGCGACCTGCCGGGCATCGGCTGGGGTTTCCGGCGCGAGACCAAGGTGCGGAACAAGGCGAACCTGCTGATCTTCGTCACGCCCACCATGATCCACGACCAGCACTTCCAGACGCCGACGACGGACTTCCTCCAGGGCCGCCAGCAGCCCACGGCCACGGACTTCCTTAAGACCCGGCCGGAGGTCATGCAGGATAAACCCGATTCCTTTATGGACTCGGCCAAGCCAAAAGATTGGGGCAAGAAACCGGCCGCGCCCGCCCCCGCCCAGCCCTGAGCCAGCGAACGCACCCGCCATGAGCGCGATTCAAACCATCCGTTCCCGCTCCCGCCGCACCCCGGCGCGGGGATGGGCGCTGGTCTGGCTGCTGGGGTTGCTGGTCGCGCCCGCCCTGCTGGCCCAGACCACCGTCACCACGGTCAGCGGCGGCCCCAGCTCGACGAACCCCAATTCCGCCTCCGGCACGGCCGACGGCAGCACGGCCACCGAGGCGCAGTTCAACACGCCCGGCGGCCTCGCCCTCGAAACCTCCGGCTCCGTGCTCTGGGTGGCGGACACGGCCAACGGCACCGTCCGCCGGCTGGACCTCACCGCCGGCACCACCTCCACACTCGCCACCAACTCCTCCGGCGGGAACATCATCTTCAGCACGCCGGTGGACGTGGCCGTGGACGGCAACACCAACCTCTACATCCTCACGCGCGGGGACGGCCGCATCCACCAGGTGGACCTGCGCAATCTCGCTTTTGGCGCGGCCGTCACACCCATCGTCGCCGCCGGCACCTTCACGCTGCCCAACGCGCTGGCCTTCGACGGCGTGGGCAACCTCTACGTGGTCGAGGAGGCCGGCGCGCTCCGCCGCGTGGCCCTGTCCAATTTCACGGTCAGCGCCTCGCTCGTGCCCGGCGGCACGTTCGTGGTCCCGCGCGGCGTCGAGGTGCTCGACAGCGGCCAGATCGCCGTCAGCGACAGCAGCCGGCACACGATCCACACCGTGGATCCTAACACGCTGGCGGTCGCGTTCCTCGCCGGCGGCACAAACACGCCGGGCACCGCCCTCGGCACGGGCACGGCCGCGCGCTTCAACACGCCCGCCCACCTCGCCAAGGCCGGCAACAACATCCTCGTGGTGGCCGACCAGGGAAACCACCAGGTGCGCGTGGTGAACAGCGCGGGCGCGGTTTCCGTGCTCTACGGCGTGCTCTCGAATTTCTGGGTGACGGTGTCCGACCCCGCGATCTATCCCGGCTGGGCCGACGGCACCGCCGAGTTCGCCGAATCCCGCGCCCCGACGGGCGTAGTGGTGGACGGCGACGGCGATGTGCTTGTCACCGAGCAGTTCTACCACCTGATCCGGCAGGCCAGCGGCTCGGGCCTGACGGGTCCCAGCGGCGTGGGCGGCGGCGCGGGCAGCACGTCCACGCTCAACCCGCCCTCGCTGGCCTTCAGCCCCAGCACCGGCTATTTCCCGCAGGGCACCACCATCACCGTCACCAGTTCGAGCACCAACGTGTTCTACACGACCGACGGCTCCGAGCCGACGACCAACAGCGCGCAGGTGACGATGAGCGCCGGCACCGGCACGATCATCTGGACCAACCCGACCAACGACCTCACCGCCCTGCGCCTCGCGGCCTTCATCTTTAGCGGAACGAACATCGCCAGCACCAACGCCGTCGGCACGGCGGCCACCGCCACCAGCATCGGCGTGCCGGCGGGGATCAACTCCAGCGTCTTCGCGGGCGTCGGCTCCCGCGTGGTGGTGCCGGTGGTGCTGAACCTCCGCACCAACGACACGCTGCGCTCGCTCCAGTTCCGCGTCGAGGTCACGCCGGTCGGCGCGGCCCCGATGGTCGGGGCGACGTTCGGCGCGGTGGCCATCGGCACCAACGACTTCGTCTCGCTGGTCACGGGCGGCTCCTCGGCCACGTTCAGTTCGCTCGCCTACGAGGCGGGCACCACGCGCGGCCTCAGCATCTCCTTCCTCGGCTCCGGCGCGAACCTGTCCGTCTCCCGTTTCGCCGTCGCCACGCTCGTCGCCATCCCCATCCCGGCTACGGCGGTGGCGGGCCAGACTTACAGCCTGGATGTCTTCCAGGCCTCCGGCACGTCGGACGGCGTGCAGAACGCCGTGAGCATCGCGGCGGCGGGCACGCGGACGCTGGTGGTCACGAACCTGAGCTATCGCGTGGGCGACACCTCGCCCGGCGGCTGGTATAACGCAGGTGATTTCGGGAACGGGGACTTGGACAATGCGGATGTCAATAATGCCTTCGCCGCCGCCGCCGGCCTCCGCCTGCCTTTCACCTTCACGGATGCCTTCGATGCGATGGATGCTTTCCCCGAGGATACCGCCGGCACGGTGGGCGGCGATGGGCAAATCCGGTTCCTGGACTGGCAGATCATCCTCGTGCGCGCGTTGCGGCTGAACACGAACCCGAGCCTGGGGGTGAGCACCACGAATTGGGCGCGGCAGTGGGCCGGCGGCTCGCGCTCGACGGGGATGACGAATCTGGTGGCGGCGGGGTTGCGGCCGGCGGCGGTCACGCCGCCGGGGGCGGTGTGGCATAGGCCGGCGGCGCTGGGGGCGGTGCCGGTGGAGAATGCGCTGCCGGGGGACACGGTGAGTGTGCCGGTGTTTGCGCGGGTGGCTCCGGGGGCGCAGGTGGCGGGGTTGCAGTTCCGGGCGGTGGTGCGCGGGGTGGAGGGTGCGCCGGGGTTGGTGGGTGCGCCGGTGTTCGTGCCGGCGGGGGTGGTGCCGGCCATCGCCAGCGCGGGGGCGGATGCGGTGGCGGCGGGGTGGAATGTGGGGCAGTTCAGTCTGCCGGCGTTGAGCAGCAATGTGCTGGGGGTGGTGCGGTTCACGGTGCCGCTGGGGACGCCGGTGGGGTCGCGGTATGTGGTGACGTTCGCGAATGCGGATGGGGCACCGAATTTGTTCACGCAGTATGATTTCGAGACGCGGGGGGCGAGTGTGTGGATCGGGCGGGCGGCACCGGGGCCGGCGTCGGTGATTTCGGATGAGTGGAAGGTGCATTTCTTCGGGGATGCCGCCGCTGCGGGTGCGGCTGATCTGGCGGACCCGGATGGGGATGGGGTGGTGAATGCGTTGGAGTATTTCGCGGGGACGGACCCGACGAGCGCGGCGTCGCGGGTGCGGCTGAGTCCCGGCGGGCTGCGCAACGGGGGGCGGGAGCTGGCGTTTGAGTTGTTGAGCGCGCCGGGGAAGTTGTATGTGCTGGAGGGGAGCGCGGAGTTGCTGAGTCCGGTGTGGGTGCCGGTGGCGACGAATCTGGGGGATGGGAATTTGCAGGGGTTTGTCCAGGCGGTGTCGCCGGGGGGGGCGCGGTATTATCGGCTGCGGGTGGTGCCGTGATCGGAGATGGGGGATCGGAGATGGGAGATCGGGAATGCGGAAGGCGGAGTGCGGAATGCGGAATGCGGAATGCGGAATGCGGAATGCTGATATAGAATGCGGATATGGAATTTGAAATGTGAAATATGGAATGTGGTCTGCGGTCTTGCGGGTGCGGGATTTGAGATTTGAGATTGGAAATGTGGAAATGTGGAATGGTGAATGGTGAATGGTGAATGGTGAATGGTGAATTTGTGTTGTGATGATGGCGGCGGGCAATTTTGAAAGTGCGAATCGCATGAGAACTGCTGTTTCCAGCGTCATGTCGCGGTTGCGTCGCGTTGGCTGCTTGTTCCTCGCCGCCGGGGCGCTGGGCTGGGCGGTCGCGGCCACGGCGCAGACGGCGGATGTGGTGCTGACGAACGGGTTGGTGGAGCCGCACAGTGTGACGGTGACGGCGGATGGGACGATTTACCTGACGGATGGCGGGGGGTTGTTCACGGGGGCGCACCGGGTGATGCGGTATGTGCCCACGACGGCGGCGTTGTCGGTGCTGGCGGGGAGCTTGGAGGGGGTGCGCGGGGCGACCAACAACACGGTGGCGAACGCGGGGTTCTTGGCGCGGTTTTTCAATCCGGCGGGGATCGTGCAGGCGCGCGGGGGGCTGGTGGTGGCGGATTCGGCGAATCACACGATCCGCTACGTGGGCTTCGACGGGATCGTGACGAACATCGCGGGGAGCGGGGACCCGACGGTGTCGGGGCTGACGAACGGGGCGGGGTCGGTGGCGCGGTTCAACACGCCGTTGGGGCTGGCGGTGGACGCAGCGGGGATGATTTATGTGGCGGACTCGAAGAATAATGTGATCCGGCGGATTGATCTCACGAACGGGGTGACGACGTATGCGACGAATTTCAACCAGCCCAACGGCGTGGCGGTGGGGGACAACGGGGACATCTGGGTGGCGGACACGTTGAACCACCAGATCAAGGTGGTGCTGACGAACACGCCCGCGCCGGACGGGATTTTCACGAACGTGCTGGTGCGCGCGGGGACGGGGACGGTGGGGAGTTCGGACACGTTCCCGGTGGCGGCGACGGCGCAGTTGTCGAGTCCGCGCGGGGTGGCGTGGATCAATTCGAGTTCGGGGCTGCTGATCACGGACACGGGGAACCACACGGTGCGGCGGCTTTACACGAACGCGACGCTGGGGATTTTCACGCTGACGACGGCGCTGGGCAGCGCGGGGCAGGCGGGGCTGGTGAACGGGGCGACGAACACGGCGCGGTTCAACTCGCCGGTGGGCGTGACGGCGGACATCCTGAGCGGGGCCTACACGTTGGCGGATTCGGGGAACGCGGCGATCCGGCGCATCCAGCAGGGCGTGGTGCTGCCGCCGGTGAGCACGCCGGACATCGGGACGGTGGCGCTGCGGGTGGATCCGGACTCGGGGCAGACGACGACGGAGCTGACGCCGATCGTGGATTCGATTTTCTTCAACGACGTGGTGATCGGCATCCGGCCGGAGTCGGGGGTGACGACGCTTTACAATTACATCGCGACGCCGAGCGATCCGTTCAACACGGATTTTCCGGTGTTGAGCGTGTCGCCGCCGGCGTATGCGGACGGGCTGCCGGCGCTGCCGACGACGTTGGTCACGCCGATCCTGCCGGACTTCACGGTGAAGGCGCAAAGCTCGCAGGTGGGCCGGGTGAGCAGCGGCATCCAGACGGCGCGGTTCCGGTTCAAGACGGCGACGCCGAGCATCTCGGGGAACAACGCGGCGTCGTTCGTGTTGAACAACGCGACGACGAACGCGCAGATGTTCTACTCGGTGGACGGGGTGACGGAGCCGACGAACAGCGCGAACGGGACGACGATTTTCGGGCCGGTGTCGGCGGGGACGACGCTGTCGTTCAACCTGGGCGGGAGCAACCTGACGTTCCGGGTGAAGGCGTTCCGCAGCAATTACGAGCCGAGCTTCACGATCTCGAATATTTTCTCGCCGACGAATTTCACGGCGAACCGGATGACGTTCGGCTTCGAGTCCGGCGAGGCGTCGAGCAAGTTCATCGGCTCGGCCGGCTCAATCTTCTACGCGCCGGTGACGCTGACGCTGCTGCCGGGGCAGAACATGTTCTCGCTTCAGTTCGCGATGGCCGTCACCAACGGCGCGGGCAACCCGAACTCCGTCGCGGCCGGCGACGTGAACTTCTTCTCGACCCTGCTGCGGCTGCTGCCGGACAACACCTTCGTCAACCTGCCCGCCTCGTTCATCAACACGCAGACCAACCTGGTCATCACCAATTCGACCTCCAGCACCAACCTGCTGATGGTCGGCTGGCTGTCCCGCGCGGGCACGACCAACTTCATTGACACCGCCATCCAGGACATCATCCGCTTCTCGCAGCCGCACGACCGCCGCTTCAACAGCCAGTCCGACAGCAAGGTGGTGCTCGGCGGCTACGCCTTCCGCGTGCCCCCCACGGCCACCAACGGCCAGACCTATTCCATCCAGATCACCCGGCCCTCCGCCACCGCCGACGGCATCTCGCAGGACGTGTTCATTGACGCGCCCGTGACCGGCGCCCTCAGCGGCCTCAAGACCGTGACCGTCGGTTCGCCCGCCTACCTCGTGGGTGACGCCGCGCCCTTCGGCTGGTTCAACGCGGGCGACTTCGGCGACACCAACCTGCTCAACAACGACGTGTTGCAGACCTTCCAGACCGCGATCCTCGGCCTGCACCCGCCGCTGGCGGGCAGCGACCTCTTCGACGCGATGGACTCCTGCTGCGGGGTCGGGACCAACAACGGCTCCGGCGTCTTCACCAACCTTGGCACCATCTTCACCGCCGGCCTGACCAACGGAATTGACACCAACATCAACTTCATCCACTTCGGCGACGGCACGCTCGACGCCTCCGACCTGTATGTCACCTTCCGCCGCTCGCTCGACCCGTCGCTGACCAACTTTGTGCGCTTCCGCTCCAACGGCGTGCTCTACGCCGCCATCACCTCGAACGTCTTCCGGGGCGTCATCGGCACCGAGTTCAAGTCAGGCGCCGCCTCCACCGCCGGCCCCGCGCGCGCGGCGCAGTCGCTGGCGGAACCCGGCGATGTCCCGTCCGTCACCTTCAGCGCCGGCGATGCCGTCGCCGGAGCCGGGCAGACCTTGAACATCCCCATCACCGCGCGCGTGACCGGTTCCGCCCTGCGCGTGCTGGCGCTGCGGGTGCGCGTGGTGCCGCTGGATGGCTCGCCGCCGTTGACCGCGGCGGTTCAGTTCCAGGCCGGTGCCGCGCTCGGCGCGCCGACTTTCTCCGGCAACCAGGATGTCAGCATCTTTGGCGCGGCGTGGCTCAACGACGCCGTCGCCGGCCTCAGCGGCGACGCGGCCGTGGGCACGCTCATCGTCACCCTGCCCGCCGGTGCCGGAACCGACGCCGCCTACGCCGTCCGCTTCGACCACGCCTCCGCCTCGCCGGCGGGCATCGGCATCGTCACCACGCGCGTCGAGCCGGGCCTGGTCAGCACCCGTGTCCGCAACCTCTCCTCGTGGAACGACGTGATCCCCGACGCGTGGCGGCTCCGCCATTTCGGCACGTTGAGCAACCTCCTCTCCGCCGCGAGCGCCGACGCCGACGGCGACGGCATCCCGAACTGGGCCGAGTTCCGCGCGGGCACGGATCCGAACGACGCCGGCTCCGCGTTGGCCCTGCGCGTGCCCGGCCTGCTGGCTGGCGGCCCGCGCCTGCGCTGGCCCACCGCGCCGGGCAAGACCTACGTGCTCGAGACCGCGCCGTTCATCGGCAGCACCAACTGGACGGCCATCGCCACCAACGTCCCCGGCAGCGGGCGGGACATCGAGTTCCAGACCCCGCCGCCCGGCGGCCCGCAGTTCTTCCGCGTCCGCCTCGCCGAGCCGTGAGCGAGTGGAGCGCAGGTGTCCAACCTGCGCGTTCAAGCCGGCCGCTTCGCGGGATCGGCTCCGGTTCTCCCGCCGCCTCCGCTAAACGAAGACAATCTCCGTCGTCGCCGCCGTCTCGTCCCAGCCGCGCGTCGGCTCGGGCGTCACGCTGCTGATGTCCTTGATCGAGAGCATCCGGCCGCGCGTCTTCGGCGACTTCACGTCAATCTTCGCCGGGTCGCAGGTCTGCTGGTGGACCTTCTGGTGCGGCGCGGGCTTGTAGCGGACGTAGAGCACCTTGGGCGTGTCCGGCGCGAAGTAGAGGATGCGCGACTTGTCCGGGATGCAGAGATACGCCTTG
>Ga0172372_10002543_pt1 | contig 27630 bp, 40 predicted proteins | sample LakKiv5m_2_FD_114544 | JGI IMG/M metagenome (GOLD analysis project Ga0172372, IMG submission 114544) | Freshwater microbial communities from Kabuno Bay, South-Kivu, Congo - kab_092012_9.5m | ecosystem: Environmental > Aquatic > Freshwater > Lake | place: Democratic Republic of the Congo...
GAGGATGGTTCGATGTCTTGGATGACTGGCTTAAACGAGATCGCTTTGTATTTGTGGGTTGGTCTGGACTACTACTTTTTCCCACTGCTTATCTTGCCCTTGGTGGCTGGCTTACTGGCACAACGTTTGTTACAAGCTGGTACACCCACGGGTTGGCGTCTAGTTATCTTGAAGGGGCTAATTTCCTTACGGCTGCTGTGTCAACGCCTGCAGATTCTATGGGTCATTCTCTTCTTCTACTTTGGGGTCCTGAGGCTCAAGGGGATTTTGTCAGATGGTGTCAACTTGGGGGACTCTGGACTTTTGTGGCACTCCACGGGGCCTTTAGTCTGATCGGATTTATGCTTCGTCAGTTTGAGATTGCTCGTCTTGTAGGCATTCGTCCTTATAATGCAATCGCATTCTCTGGTCCTATCGCAGTATTTGTATCTGTGTTCCTGTTGTATCCACTGGGACAATCCAGTTGGTTCTTTGCGCCGTCATTTGGTGTTGCTGCTATCTTCAGGTTCCTTCTGTTTCTTCAGGGTTTCCACAACTGGACACTCAACCCCTTCCACATGATGGGAGTTGCTGGTATACTGGGAGGAGCACTGCTCTGTGCAATTCATGGTGCTACCGTAGAAAATACACTTTATGAAGATGGTGATGCATCAAATACATTCAAAGGTTTTGAACCGACTCAAGAGGAAGAGACTTATTCTATGGTTACGGCTAACAGATTCTGGTCTCAGATCTTTGGTATTGCTTTCAGCAATAAACGTTGGTTGCACTTTTTTATGCTTTTTGTTCCAGTTATGGGCCTCTGGACTTCTTCTATTGGCATCATCGGTCTTGCTCTTAACTTACGTGCCTACGACTTTGTATCTCAGGAAGTTAGAGCGGCAGAAGATCCAGAGTTTGAAACGTTCTATACAAAGAACATCCTCCTTAATGAGGGACTTAGAGCGTGGATGGCTCCAGTAGATCAACCCCATGAGAACTTTGTATTCCCAGAAGAAGTGTTGCCCCGAGGCAATGCTCTGTGATATACTAGGAGGGGAAACCCTCCTTTTATTTTCTCTAAATAACTTTCAGTTTATTTTTACATATGAAATTTACAGTTTATTCAAAAGATGGTTGTCCCTATTGCACAAAGGTGCAGCAAGTGTTACAATTGGCTGAGTTGCAATACGTTGTCTATAAACTGAATACTGATTTTACTCGTGAAGAATTCTATGCGGAGTTTGGAGAGGGTTCTACTTTCCCGCAAGTGATTGTAGACGATCAGCATATTGGTGGATGTACCGATACGGTTAAATATTTAAAAGAACAAAATTTAGTTTGATGGAAAACAATCTTCAAGAAATTTATTCTGACGTAGAAAAGGCTATTGACTATGCTTTCAATGGTCAGTTTGTAATGAAGTTCTATGACTATCTCAAGATTCGTGGAACTAAAAAAGTTGAAGTTGAAATGTTTATTGAAAGTTCCACTGCCAATCAACTTAATGAACTTGTATTGGAATTAGAATCTTATCTTGAAGGTGGATCTGATCAAGAGCACAAACAACTTCGTGAAGCCTATGGGCATATTCCCAAACCAATGGCACGAAAAATAAAAGAATATCTTTATGGCATCTTAGAAGATGCGCGGAAGTACAATCATGACAAGAGGCGTGGGCGACGCAAAAAGGAAACTAAATAGAAACGAACCCGAAATAAATCGGGGAGTTGAATTACTACTACGCAATAGACGGAGGAGAGAATCAAAACCAAAAACTTTTCAAGTGAAGTTTGGTAAAATGATCTCTTTGTTCCGCCAAGAGTATCATTTCTTCATCGAATTTCACTTCGACATTAGGAAAAAATAACTCTCTGGAGAACTAAAATGTTAGCAGTAGCACTTACCATCGGCACATTAGTTTCAATAATGTTCTTTTTTGTTGGTGGTGTAATAGGATGGATGGCCAAAGAACATTTTTATCAAACTTCGCCAGTGTATACTCACCCAGAGATGTTTGACTCAAATGGAAACATCATTCCCGATGAAATTTTAGCAGTGAGATTTGAAAACGATTATGACTACGACGACGAAGACGACGAAGGCGGCGGCTGAAACCGACACCAAACTTCCACCCAATCCGTTTATGCATGAGATTTTAGATCTCGTTGCAAAACAAAAAACGAATGCAAAAAAAGTTGAAATTCTGAAAGAGCATGAGAACGACGCACTGAAATCGTTACTCATCTGGAACTTTGACGAATCAATTATTTCGGTTCTTCCCCCTGGTGAAGTTCCATTCAAAGCAAATGAAAACCCACTGGGAACTGATCACTCTTCTCTAAGACGTGAGTTCAAGCACTTCTATAACTTTGTAAAAGGTGGCAACGACAGTCTTCCTACGATTCGTAGAGAGACTATCTTCATTCAAATTTTAGAAGGTCTGTATCCAAATGAAGCTGAGATCTTGTGTCTGGTAAAAGATAAGCGACTTACGGATAAGTATAAAATTAGTCTTGATGTTGTTAAAGAAGCCTATCCAGATATTACTTGGGGGGGACGCTCCTGATGTGTTATGTTCTTTATCAGAAATGTGAAAAATCGGTAGCGAAAGATAAGGCACTACCTTTAAATTCTTATATCGTTACTTATATCTCTGATGAAGAAACCTTTTACGATATTGTAATTTGCAACAAACAAGTTGAAATCTTTGATATGTATTGGGATAAATATCGTGAGGGTTTGAAAAATATAAAATGGACAGATGGAAGAGTGAATCCAAGACTTTGGCAATCTAATAAGGAGAAAAATAAAAAATGAGTGCAGGGTTTAGTGAAGAGAAGATTGAAGTTTCAATTGATAAGAGTAAACTCCAAGAAGTTTTAAAAGTGTATAAAAGAATTAAACGTTATCAAAGATCAAGTCTCTTTGAAATTAAAACTATGGATGGAACAGAAACTCTTGTGAGTGATTTACTTAAGCAACTGGACGAAGATGGGTAAGCATTATCTTTTAAATTTGTATGGGTGTTCGTTTGTCTTATTGGATGATGAGCAATGCCTTATAGATCTATTAGAAAATGCTGCAGCGGCAAGTGGAGCCACTGTGGTTCAAACAATTTCAAAAAAGTTTGAACCACAAGGAGTCACTGTTGTTTGTTTGTTGTCGGAAAGTCATATTAGTATTCATACCTGGCCCGAAGAAGGTAAGGCAGCAGCAGATGTTTATACTTGCGGAGATTGCGATCCTAAGATTGGATGTGATATAATTATTCAGCAACTCCATGCTCAGAATCATACACTAAGTTACATTGAACGTTGACAGATTCAAATATATACAGTATAATCGGATCATAATGAACTTTTTTCATGTCACACTATAAACCATATTCTCCTGAGTGGCATCGTAAACGCTACTTAAAAGAGGCAATTGATAATTATCTAAATGAGCAGGTTAATAATGAAGTAATACTTCAAGATTTATCTGATATTTTATCCGAAAGATCTGAACGAGCTTACGAAGAATTTAATCGAGTTAATGATTTAGAATCAAGAATACAATAAAGGAGAACATGTATGCTATCTACCCAATATCGCCTCCGCCTTGAAGCAATTTGCAAAAAGATTGTTCTACACGAGGAAGTGAGTTTGGAAGATATAATTTGGGCAGAGAAACTTGCCAAAGCAAATCGTTCTGCTGCGACTATACTTCGTCAAGCAAGAAGGAAAGCAGAGAATCCTGATATGGATGCGATGGATGATTTTCTCAACACACTAGACATTGGTGGAATGGGCCACGAACGTTTTGGCCGCCGTGGTTTTGAGAGTCCTAATGATTTACATGATTGGTTCAAGCGTGATGATGATGAGACCGACTGGCGGACAAGAGATTAATTAGTATCAAAAGTTACAAAAAAAGTATCTAATATATTATACGTTCATTCGCTATTCGCAAATAGCGAACGGAAGTAAGGAAACTGAAGGAACGCAAATTTACCAAAAGTAAAGGAGCAAATCCAATGTCCAAAGTCGTATATCGTGGTGTCGAGTATGATACCAAAGAACGCCCAAATCAAACATTTAAGATTGAACCACATGTAGAAATCTACCGTGGAACAATGTTCTGGGTAGATAAAAATGGAAACAAACTTTCCATGGAGAGGGTAAAATGAAAAAACTTAACTTCCTTCAACTCATTAAAGAGAAAAAACAAAAAGAAGATCGTCGTCACCAAGCCAAACTAGTTCATCTAGTGGTTGCCAGATGACATCGGGAGGGGTTGATTCCCTCCTTTTTTTGTGCTATGATGTATAAAAATATTTTTGCATATGACTTTAAAAATCAATTTTTATTGCAATGAAAAATATAAAAATAGAATTCCAGAACCAGTTGCAGCTTCAAAATGTTTTCCCGATTGGTTTTCAAGATTACCTTTAGATAATAAAAAACTTAAATATGACGTAAATCCACAAAACATTTATGAAATATTAGCAGACAATAGTAAAGCAAATGTTAAAAAATGTTTAGGTATTCAAGAATTTTTAAACACTGGATATATTATTCCTTCTTGGGCTGATTTTATTTTTAGAGAACAAGAAGATGGAAATCTATATGTAAACTGGATGGAAAATTATTATGATAAAACTCTATATCTTCCACATTTAAATCGGCAATATCATACCATGCCAAATAAACCTATCTATGGACACTTTGGAAAAATATTTACTCCATGGATAATTAAAACAGATCCAGGAGTTTCTTGTTTAATTACACATCCATGGTGGCATAGGAATAAATCATTTACTTCATCTACAGCAATTATGCATACTGATTTTACTCCATTGATTATTCCTTGGTTTTTTGAGTGGAATTACAAAATTGAAACAAAAATGGAGATAAAAAATATCGATGTAGAAAAACAAATTGTTCCAAAAAATGAACCACTTGTATTAATTATTCCTTTCTATAGAAAAACTTTTTCATCAAAAATTAATTATATTTCTGAGGATAAAATGAATAATTTAGATTACGCACAATTACATCTAACACATGATTCAACCGGGAGTCAGTGCCCATACAAAAATTTTAGAAAAACTATTGGTAAATTATTTCAGTAAAAATTATGGATAAAGATAAACTTAAATTAATTATTCACAATCTTGAGTTGCTCGTTGACTCTTTGAAGTCTGAAGTTTATTCAGATACTCAGAGTTACTTAGAGTATGATAAAATTACAGCAGCACTTTCTGATTATGATGAGGTGTTTGAAGACGATGATGGTTACCCGGATTGATTAAATGACAGTAAAACTTATTAGCATTACTCCTGATGCAGAACAAACAATGGCATATATTGCTAGGGTTTCTAATCCAGCAAATCAAGATAATGAAAACTATGCAGGTCTGTTACGTTATTGTATTAAGCACAATCATTGGAGTGTGTTTGAGCAATCTACTATGACTCTGGAAATTGAAACGACTCGTGGTATCGCAGCTCAGATCTTGCGCCATAGGTCTTTTACATTTCAGGAGTTTTCGCAGCGTTATGCAGACTCTTCTTTGCTGAGTGAGTACATTCCTGTTCCTGACCTTCGCCGTCAAGACACCAAGAACCGTCAGAACTCGATTGATGATATTGCCGAGTATGAGAAACTGACATTGCAGAGTAAGATTCAAGATCATTTTGCACACTCTATGCGCCTCTACAAGGAACTTCTGGATCATGGTGTGGCAAAAGAGTGTGCAAGGTTTGTACTGCCTTTAGCGACGCCCACACGCATCTACATGACTGGATCATGTCGTTCTTGGATTCACTACATCAATCTTCGTTCATCTAATGGAACCCAAAAAGAACACATGGATATTGCATTAGCATGTAAAGAAGTCTTCAAAGAACAGTTTCCTTCAGTGGCAGAAGCCTTAGAGTGGATCTAAATAACACTATATATTATTTCAGATTATGGCAACTTATCCAATTATTCATGTAGAGACTGGTGAAAAAAAAGAAATCGAAATGAGTGTTCATGAGATTACTCAATGGTACAAAGACAATCCCGAATGGAAGAGGGATTGGTCAGAAGGATGTGCATCCGCCGGCGAAGTGGGTGAGTGGGCAGATAAGCTCATTCAAAAAAACCCAGGGTGGAATGACGTGTTAAGAAAAGCTTCTAAAGCACCAGGATCAAAAGTTAGACCTTTTAATTAGTATGCCAAGAAAAAAATCAGCAGGGATAGGAACCAGTCCAGTTCCCTTTGGAATGAGCAACAAGATGATGAAGAGAAAGAAACCAATCAATCTCGATTACATCAGAGCTATTGATCCTCTTACAGATAATCAGGAACGTTTGTTTGATGCTTACGAAGATGGTAAAAACGTTGTTGCCTATGGTGCAGCAGGCACGGGTAAAACATTTATTACACTCTACAATGCATTATTGGATGTTTTAAATGAAAAATCTTCCTATGAAAAGATCTATATTGTTCGCTCACTGGTAGCAACTCGTGAGATTGGTTTCCTTCCTGGAGATCATGAAGATAAGTCTTCGCTGTATCAGATTCCATATAAGAACATGGTGAAATACATGTTCCAGATGCCTACGGAAACTGATTTTGAAATGCTCTATGGAAATCTAAAGAATCAAGGAACAATTAGTTTCTGGAGTACATCATTCATTCGTGGTACAACTCTTGATAATGCAGTTATCATCGTAGATGAATTCCAAAACTTGAATTTTCATGAACTTGATAGTATAATTACTCGTGTTGGTGAGAATACTAAGATCATGTTCTGTGGTGATGCCACTCAAAGTGATTTGGTAAAGACAAATGAGAAGAATGGTATTATTGATTTCGTGAGAATTCTTCATCAAATGCCTTCGATGGAACTGATTGAGTTCGGACTGGAAGATATTGTAAGATCTGGTCTCTGTAAAGAATACTTAGTTGCTAAAGCTGAATTGGGAATGTAATGTCATTTAATCATGTAGAACTTGATCTCCCTAGATTAGAGAGAGACACCATTGATGGTGTAAGATATTATACTGTTCCTGGTGAGACTGACACATTTAAGTTAGTCTCAATTACTTCTGTGATCAGTCACTTTAACAAAGACTTTTTTGCTTCTTGGAGAAAGAAAGTTGGTGATGCAGAAGCGGATCGTATCACACGTAAGGCCACGTCAAGAGGAACTGATACTCATACTCTGATTGAGCAGTATCTTCGTAACATGGACTGCAACTCAGACGTTCTTCCAATTTCTGAGATGCTGTTTCAGATTTCGATATCAGAGTTAAAACGTATAAATAATATCTATGCACTAGAAGGTTCTCTTTACAGTAAATATCTTGGTATCGCCGGTACTGTAGATTGTATTGCAGAGCATGATGGAGAACTTTCTATCATTGACTTTAAGACTTCCAAAAAACCAAAGCCAAAAGAATGGATTGAGCATTACTTTGTTCAGTGTGCAGCATATGCGTGTATGCTGCACGAATTAACAGGATTATCTGTTAAAAAGTTCGTGATCATTATGACTTGCGAAACTGGAGAATGCGTAATCTACGAAGAACGAGATAAGGAAAAATATATTCGTCTTCTAACTCAATATATTAAAAAATTTGTCACAGATAAGTTGTCCAGTCTTGACAAATAATAAGTTATGTATTATGATGATCAAAATTCTTGTTATAAATGTACGTTAATCTTTTAGATCCTATGCAGAACGAACTCGAAAAAGTATTCGAAGATAAGTTTTTCTGCCAATCAAAATTTGCTCAAGAAATTGAGAGTCTTGTGCATAGTGATTTAAACATGAACTATATTGATGCTATCGTGTATTTCTGCGAGAAAAATAGCATTGATTTGGAAAGCGTTCCTAAGTTGATCTCAAAACCACTTAAGGAAAAGATTAAGTATGAAGCAATGCAATTAAACTTCCTGAAGCGCAGTTCGAGGGCTAGATTAGTATTCTGATGGAAAATATTCGTGCATTGAAAGAACCCTTTCCACACTTAATTGTGGAAAATATGTATGATAACGAAGAGTTAAAATTAATTTGGGAAGAACTTGAGTTTTTAAATAAACGAGGAAAACTTAAGAATCCAGATGTATATGGAGCTTCAAAAAATAAAGACGGATATGATACTAATGCAAAAGCAATAGTTTTAGATTACGTATATGAAAATAGAGACTTTTCTAATATTTTAAATATAAATCGAAAATTATTTAACTATTCAAAGATATACTCAGATCTAAGTCCATATCATTTTAAGTTTTCAATTTGTAACCATGATCACACAAAACTTAGATACTATTCAGATAAAGAATATTATCTTCCTCATCGTGATCCTTGCGAGGATACTATTGCTTGCACATATTTTTACAAAAAACCTAAAAAATTTTCTGGCGGAGAATTATTTTTTCCAGATTATAATTATGAAATAGAATGTTTGGATAACATGTGCATTATTTTTCCATCATATTTTACACATGGAGTTAGAGAAATATCAATAGATGATAGTAACTATCATAATGGATTCGGAAGATATTGTATGACACAATTCACAAACGTAATCGAAAAAAATGATTAATCAAATTTATCATACATCTCATTGTGGTTCTACTCTTTTAATTTCTCTTTTAAAGGACATCACTCAAGCATATTCTGAGCCATCTTGGAGTCATCAAGTCATTCGTGACTCTGCAGATTTTTTTGAAAATATTGATCAATATAATGGTGGAATAATTAAATTACCTAGTGCATTATGTAATTATGCATATCAAACTGAAGGTAAAAAAATATTTTTATACCGCCAACTAAAACAACATCTTTTTAAGATTCTTCCTGATAGAAAAATAACATATATTGATAGTGATTATTATCCATATTTTCGCAAAAATATTCATCCCAGTTTAAAAAATATTGAGTTTGATACCATAGAAAAAATAAATATTTTTTTATGGGCTAATAGAATCATGTGGATATCCGAGTGTCCTGATATTTCGTGGATCAATACCAACGAATTTTTAATCAATAAAAAAGAAACTTTAGATTTTGTTTGTGATCATTTTGAAATAGAAAGGATAAAGAATATTGAACTGGCAGATATTCATGTCAAATCTATTGGAATGAATCATAATGATATTGAGTTAAGTAAAGTAATACCAAACATTCAACAAGCAGTTCGTGTTGAACCCGATTTTGGTGTTATTTCTGACGAAGTATGCTATAATAACCATGCTATTCGTGAACTCATAGAATGGACTCGTAATAACTTGCCGTTTATCCCACAGTACCTACTTTGACGGCCACCAAAATTCACCTTTGATTCCATTTTTGGTCGAAAAAAAACTCCGGCAAAAATTTTTGCCCATTACTTTTTTCAAATGATGCCCTTTGATACCTACAAAACCTATATTGCGCTGAAAAATCACTTTACTCAACCTAATTATGATTACCAGAAGTATTGTGGAAAAATTAAAGCGAGTGTCCAGTCTTTTTATAAGCGAAAAGACCGATTCTGGTTTGAAAAACTGTCCCGCAATAAAACTGACAAGGAAATTGAGGACTTTTTTGTCAGCAATTTTGTTATGGCCTCTGATCCTGCTAATTTGTGGGTCGGAAGCATTATTCGTGAAGGTGACCGAAATTATACAGAATGGCAGAAAAGGATTCAATCGCTAAGTTACGTTTTTAAGGAAGAAACGGAGCAATTGTTCTCTGAGAACAAATTTGAAGAAATCTTCGATTGCAAAAATGGTCATCCAGTAGTCCTTAAAAGATTCCTGAGCGGGAAAATTAGCCTGGAAACACTGGTGATCTATGATAGAATATTCCTGTTCGGGAAAGACTTTGATAAAAAGTTAAAAGACCCGATTTGGGAGATTGTGAGTATGAAAATGAAAAAGTATTCTCCCTTTCTAAATATCGATGTATTCCGTTATCGTAAAATCTTGAAAGAAATTGTTGTAGGAGACCGATGAGTTTTTTTGAATCCGAAGTTGTTCGTTCCGAGATGTCTGAAATTTCAGAACTTCAAGAAGAAGTGTATCATAACGTGTTTAAGTTCTTCAAAATGACAAAGGAGGACAAAATTAAGCATGTTGACGTACTTCAGAAGTTACTGAACAAACAACAAGTTCTCTACACAAGAATGAGTTTGTCTGATGATCCTGAAGCAAAAGCAATGAAGCAAAAAATTGCTGAATCTGCTTCGATGATGGGTCTGGACGCAAATGTCGATATGAACGTTATTTTTAGCAACATGTCAAAACTGATTGATGTGATGCGTGATCAGATTGACAAAAATGATCTGAAGGATTAGAATAACGGGGTACACAAAGGCCAAATCCAATTTATACGAGGTACACATGTCTTTTGCTAATCTTAAAAAGCAATCTAAACTTGGTTCGCTCACCGAAAAACTGGTGAAAGAAGTCGAGAAAATGAGCACTGGTTCTGGTGGTGCAGATGAACGTTTCTGGAAACCAGAAATGGACAAAACTGGTGTTGGTTCTGCAGTAATCCGTTTCCTGCCTGCTGCTGAAGGGGAGGATGTCCCCTGGGTGAAGATGTATTCCCATGCCTTCCAAGGCCCTGGTGGTTGGTACATCGAGAACTCCCTGACCACTCTGGGTCAGAAGGATCCTGTGTCGGAGCACAATCGTGAACTGTGGAACAGTGGTAGCGAGAAAGATAAGGAAACTGTGCGTAAGCAGAAGCGCAAACTGAACTATTACAGCAACATCTACGTTGTGAAGGATCCCGCAAATCCTCAGAACGAAGGTAAAGTGTTTCTGTTCAAGTTCGGTAAGAAGATCTTCGACAAGATTCTGAATGCAATGCAACCAGAGTTTGAAGATGAAGAGCCGATCAATCCTTTTGATTTCTGGTCTGGTGCCAACTTCCGCCTGAAGATTCGTAAGGTTGAAGGTTATTGGAACTACGACAAGTCTGAGTTTGAATCTCCCGCTCCTTTGCTGGAAGATGATGATGCTCTGGAAACTCTGTGGAAGAAAGAGTATTCTCTGACTGCCGTTGTTGGTGTTGATCAGTTCAAGTCCTATGACGATCTTGAGAAGCGTCTGAAGTATGTGCTGGGTCAGAAAGGCACTTCACGTATGCAGAGCTTGGATGAAGAGGAAGAGTACGAATCTTATGTTCAGACTCCTTCCAAAGAAGAAAAGGTAATGGAAGAACTGGAAGCATCGTATCAGAAGAGCAAGGCATCTCCTTCTCTTCCGAATCTGTCAGCTGTCGATGACGAAGATGAAGATGATGCGATGAAGTATTTCCAAAAACTGGTTGACGAGTGATTACTCAAATAATCTGATATTGTCGCCCTTCTTCAAGGTGGAGTTCACATATTGATCTCCACCTTTTTTATATGGCATGATGTTTTCTAAGTCATTGAATAAAGTATTCAGATAGATGGGCTTCAGAACGTAGATATTTCTCTTATCTTCTTGAATTTGATTCTCATAATCATAGTTTGTCACTTCATAAGCAATATTTGACTTAGTAACTTCTTGTCCTAATCCAGAATCGTAATATGTGATCGAATATCCTTGATCAACCTCAAGTCCCTTTGGTACGATTACAAGGCCGTTTCCATTTAAAATTTCTTCTGTTTCATAGTGATGAACTCCATTATATAAGGTATTATAGTCACCATATTTTTCTAACAGATACTTATCAAATGTAATCTGAGTCATTGGCCACTCAGTTTGAATATTGAGTATATTGTTTGACAGGAGAACGACCCAATCTAATGAAGATTCATTATAAAACTTATAAGCAACATTATCTGGTCTTTCGTCACCAACTACTTGATACTTTGTGAAGAATGAAAGATTACCAAAGATGTCTTCACGAATCTTTCCTCTTTTGAAAAGATTTTTTACATTATCATAATTTGAAATATATTGTTCGTCCTTATTACGACTGATGTATTCAAAATTAGGAACTTGTCTGAAATAGGGTCTTGACATTTTTAGTAACCGATTGTAGATTGACCTGGCACATCTTCGTCATAATTATCATTAAAGATTGGTTCAAGTTCATTGAATTGTAGCGTCAGTCCATATTGGGTCATTGTTGCTGCTGTATCATAAAAAGTTGCATATGAACCATCTGGAGTATAATCAACGGAGCATTGTGATAATGCACAAACTTTAATCCTATTAATTGATGTATGGGGGTTTCCTGTTCTTCCATCAATGTAAGTAATCCTAAAAACGTTTGGTGCTTTAAGAAATAACTTGGTTGAAGATTTTCTTACTGACATTCCTTTTTTGAAGAATCGAATAATACCTTTGACCTGTTTTGCTTCATCTTCACTTCTTGGTGATAATTTAAAACTAAAATTAAAAGGTCTTAATTGTGGGCCATTAAACAGAAGTTCTAAGTTTGGGTTTACAGCAGCTCCAGCAAATCTTGAAAATATATTAGTACCTACTGCTTTTCCTGCAGCCCATAATGCCGCTGCCCTACCTGTCTCTGCATTTTGCATATCTCCTTTTGGAAAAATACTATTAAACGCATCTTTAAAGGCGTCCTTCGTACCTGTGATGGCACCTAAGGATCCTGCTGCCATCACCGCTTGTAAAGGATTGATTGTATCATTTTGCCAATCAACAGTATTAATATCTGAAATTGATGGTTGAATTGGAAGATAAACTCTCCCAAGAATTGTATTAAATGATCTTTCTCCTACTTTTGTCTGTCCACTATATTCAAGCATTTCAAATCTAACATAATCTTGTTGGTTATTTGCCAATCCAGTTGGATAAATCCAAGCTTGTGCTCCTGAAGGATTATAACTTCCCTCTTTTTGTTCTGTTTTTGCATCAATATCTATACTAATTGGTTTTGCTTTACCATCACCTCCTCCACCACCTCCTCCAGTTCCTCCAGTTCCTCCAGTGCCACCGCCAGTATTTTGTAATTTTGCAGATAATTGTCCAGCCAGTCCTTGCTGAGTATTAACCGCTGTGTTAATAACAGAATTATTGATTGCTTGATTTAATACTCCATTTGGACTATTTAATGATGCAATTGCTTGAGGACTTAAAACTGGATCTCCTACGTTTTTACCGAACGGAATTCTTCCAGCGTCAGCATCACCTTGATTGTAGGCAAATGATGAAAATGTTCTACCATTATCTGAAGAGGCTGCAGCTAAGGTATAACCACCGTGTTGAAATCCATCTCCAGTTTCGTTTCCAGGTTGCCAAATTTCGCCAGTTGCTGATCTGCCACCACCCTTTGGAGTATAATAGGCATAAATTGTAGATCTAGTTACTTTTCCATTATTATCTATTGTATATTCAGTTCGAGTCCTAAAAAATAACTGAGTTCCATTTAACTTTGGACCAGTCCCATCTGAGCTTATTATTTTCGTTTGCGTAGACATTAGATGGTTTTTTACCTATTTAGTGACGAATTTGGCATAACGCAAAGAACGAAGATATTCAATCTCATTATTTCGTATTAAATGCATTTTACCTACAACTTCTTCCCAGGTATAATTTCTAGACATTCCCCAATGAAAATTTATTCCTTTGAATCCCCATCGCTCTACAGCAGTCACAGCGACTAAAGGATGTTCGTCATATGTAATATCTGAAGTTTTGGGTATGTATATAAAGGTATAATAATTGCCAACGTCGGGAATAAATTCAGATTCTGTAAAAACTTCAAGTATATTCATCATGATAAGTTCTGCATTTTCAGAACCGTCGAGTTTTCTTTTTAATTGTTCGACTCTTGATGATGCCATTACTTGATTCCGAGTTCTTCTTCTGTGATAATCTTGAACTCAATCATGTGATCTTTACAAAATTCTTCTGCAGCCTTCCACTTTGCTTGATTAGTTGCATAAGTGTAGACTTCGTTGACATATGCTTTCGTCGTTCTTGACTTTGGTTTTGGTGGTTGGGTTTGTTTCTTTGGTTTAATTTCTATGATATATTTTTTAATTTGCCCAGTACTTTCCTTGACTTTGATAATGAAGTCTGGGAAATAAGTTCTAACTCTTTTTCTTACGGGATCGTAATACTTGATTTTGATTTCTTCAGATCCCCATGCTATAATATTCTCATTCAAATCACACCAGCGACAAAATACTCTCTCCCAACTGCTCCTACAAATGATATTGTTGGGATCACCTTGGTACTTATTGGGATAGGATGGTTGATAGCGACTCTTAATACTTTCTGCCATTCCCCATATACATAATATATAAGTAAATCTATTTAGTAATGCCTCACAGAGCCATTTCGCAGGTAAAAAAAACTATTTTAAAACCTGCGTTAACTCATCTTTTTCTGGTGCAATTTGATATGCCACCAGTAAATATTAAAAAACCAGATGGGGGATTGTTAAAATGGATGTTAAATAAGACAAATTTACCAATAGATCCAAGATCTGCTGAGATGAAAGATAAACTTCTTTTACTCTGTTCTGAAGCTAATCTTCCTGGATCTACGTTACTAACTCATGAAATTAATAACGATTACACTGGACAAACTGAAAGACATGCGTATCGCAGATCATATGATGATCGAATAGACTTTACTTTTTATGTTGATAGCGATTATCAAATATTGCAATTTTTTTATAATTGGATTACTTTTATTGGCAATGATCAAATAGGAAAAATCAAAAATGAAAATTACATCAGTCGAGTAAGATTTCCAAAAGATTACTATACACAATCACTGGAAGTTGTAAAGTTTGAAAAAAATACTGGATTGCTAGATTATGCGGGATCATCTCCTGCAACTCCTACTGGAAAGTATAAACCGCAAGTTGAACCACAAAAAAATGTTTTATCGCATAAATTTGTAAACGCATATCCAATCAATATAAACTCTATTCCAGTTTCATACGATCAACCTTCTCTCTTAAAATGTACTATTTCTTTTACATATTCTAGATATTATGTTCAAACAGAATTAGCATCCAAGTATCCTTCTAAACTGACCTAATAAATACTCACATATATCATAATACATCATGCCGTTACCAAAGATTTCTACGCCAACGTATGAGTTGGAATTGCCTTCAACTGGAGAAACGATTCAATATAGACCATTTTTAGTTCGTGAAGAAAAGCTTCTTGTTCTTGCATTGGAATCTGAGAACATGAGGGAGATTACAACTGCAATCAAATCAGTTATCAAAAACTGTATTCTTTCAAAAGGAATCAAGATTGAAAGTCTGCCAACGTTTGATATCGAATATCTTTTCCTTAATATTCGTGGCAAGTCTGTTGGGGAAGAGATTGAAGTTAATGTAATTTGCCCCGATGATGAAGATATCACAGTTCCTGTAACGATTTCTGTAGACGATATTAAAGTTGTAAAGAATAAAAATCATTCCAATCGAATCAAAGTAGATGATTTAATCATGATGGAGATGAAGTACCCATCATTGGATCAGTTTATTAAAAATAACTTTGATTTTTCTGGTGCAAATCTGATGGATCAATCTTTTGATCTCGTTGCATCATGTATTGATAAGATTTATCAGGGCGATGAAGTTTGGACTTCGGCTGATGTGACTAAGAAAGATCTTTTAGATTTCCTTGATCAATTCAATGCAGCACAGTTCCAACAGATTGAGACATTCTTTGAAACAATGCCCAAATTGTCACATACGGTTAAAGTTAAGAATCCAAGCAGTGGTGTCGAGAGCGAAGTTGTTCTGGAGGGTTTGTCCAATTTTTTCGCATAGGCCTGGTCCACATGGATCTGGAATCCTATTACAAACTTAATTTTTCTTTGATTCAGTACCATAAATATTCATTAACTGAGATAGAAAACATGATGCCCTGGGAAAGGGATATCTATGTTGCCTTACTACAACAACACTTAGACGAAGAAAGAGTTAAGCAGCAACAAAATGCGTGACCAATTAGTTAAAGAAGCTATTGACGCTAGAATTCTAAGACTAATTGGTCTTGAGGAAACTTTTGATCTTGACTATGAGACATATCTTGTATTATTAAAAGAAGCGCAAGTTAAGGGAAAAAATACTTTACCAGCAGAAGAACAAGCAATTCTTGCAAACGAAAGAAAGAGAGTAAGAGGAAAGGTTGGTCGTTTTATACCAAAGGCAAAAACAATCAACGTCAATAATATAACGTCCGTTGGAAGAGTAGGACAGAAACTTTTGCCTGCTGCAAAAGGTGTTGGTTCTGCTCCTATTGTAAAATCATTAGCGAGTATTGGTGCGATTGTCGAATCAATCTCGGAAAATCTAAGTGATCAAAGTAAAGATGATAAAAAAGAAGCAGAAGAAAATAGAAAAGATGAGGAAAATAAGAGAAGATCAAAGAAAGAAGAATCATTAGAATCAAGTTCAAAAAAACTTGTAGCTGCTGCTAAAAAGTTGTTTGCACCTGTAAGAGGAATACTTGATTCAATCTACAATTACTTATTCTATACTTTCCTTGGTAGAGGAATTAATGATGCATTGAATTGGTTAGCAGACCCCGCAAATAAAAATAAAGTTGCGGCGTTAGGTCAGTTTATTAATGATTTTTGGCCTTCTTTACTTGTTACCGCAGGATTATTTTTGACTCCTCTTGGTGGATTTATAAGAACTATTCTTTTTGAAATTACAAAACTTGGACTTAGATTCCCATTAGTTGCAGCAGCTGCTTTGGGTGTTACTGCAGCTGGAGTTCTTAAAGGTAAAGCAGAAGAATCAAAAGAAAAACAACTTAAAGAGTCTGGATATCTTGAAAAAGAAGCAAAAAGAACTGGAAAAAAACCAGAAGAAATAAAAAAAGAATTAAAAGACATTGAACAAAAGTCAGAATTTTTTAGAGGATTTAGTAATATTAACCAAATTGCATCTGGTGGACTTATTGATCAAAACACTGGTCTTAAAATTTCTGGAGCTGGAGCAGATACTCAACTGACAGCGTTACAACCAGGCGAAGTTGTAATGAACCGTGCTGCTGTAAGAGCTGTTGGTGCTAATAATTTGCTTGGATTAAATCAAATGTTTGGTGGGCCCAATGCAAATAAGCCAAAGTTCACCAATAATATTCAATTTGCTCAGAATGGTGGTATGGTTGGCCAATTTATGAATTGGTGGAACAAAGGTAGAAATATGAGAGTTCCAAATGAGAATACTGCAAAATTTGGTGGACTGAGACAGTATCTCCGAAAGATTCCTGATCCAACCACTTTATTTGGAGATGATGCATTACAAATAACAAGAGGTAATAAAGCATTTCAATCTGGAGCCACTGGATATCGTGGATGGAATCCATTCAAGGCATTCACACCAGAAATGGTAAGGACTGGACCAACACCAGCAATTAGACAAGCGATAGAAAGACCTTTAAGAGCCGCTGCTCCGGTTTTAAGAGGTGCTATGCCAATTGCAAATTCGGCAATGTCATTACAATTAGGTATGCAACTTCATAATATGATGCAGCAAAGAAATACCACCGTAAGAATGCAGCAATATGGATATGGAACTGTTGAAGATATGATGGTTGCTCCTGAACGTTACGCAAAATTAAATCGTTCGACACCACCCACTCCTTCATTATCACCAGTGCCAAGAAAGAAAGTAAATATGATCACTCTTCCACCATCAATAGAACAAGTACCTTCTACCACTCCTCAAAGAACAGGAGGATCTGAAGTCCCCTCATTCTCTGCAGTTGCTCCTGGCAATAGACGAATGGAAAATGCTCAAATCTACGGAATAGTACCATAAAATCATGGCAATCAATCCACAAAAATTATTACCACCAGCAAAACTTTCCGCAGGCGAAAGAATGGCTGCTGCTTATGATAAAAAGATTGATGATATTCTAAATTTAAAAATCAAAAAGAAATTAATTAACGTCGATAAAGTTGTTAATACTACTAAAAAGGTAAAGGAAAAAACAAGAAAGCAAAAGAAAACCAGAAAAGAAAACGAAGAGAGAGAAAAAAAAGAAGGTAGATTGGAACAAAAGCAACCACAAGAAGCATCTAAATTAAATCTTCCTGGTCTACCAAAAACTGGGTTTCTTGATACAATTCAAAATTTTCTTGGATATACATTTTTAGGTTATATTCTTTCAAATTATTCAAAGAATTTGCCTGCATTACAGGGAATTGCAAATATAATTCCTGCAGCAATGAATACTTTTAGTAATATTTTGATAGGGACTGTTAACTTCGCCGCAGGTATGATCGAAGGTGGATATAAATTTAAAAATGATCTTCGTCAAAAAGTAGAAGAACTTGGCGGTAAAGACGCTCAAAAAACATTTGATGATTTTACAAATGGTTTTAAAGACATGATCAATTCGATCATGACTCTTGGACTATACAAACCAGATAAAGAAAAACCACCAATTCCACAGAAAAGTGCTGGCGGGTATGTTAAAAAAATGGCTCCTGGTGGTAATGTTACTAGAGAGAGTAGACCTGTTGGCGGGTCAGTTACCAGAAAAATACAAAAAGTAGAAACTAAAAAAACTCCAATCGTTTATCGCCAAATTAGTGATCCTGGAAGGGATATTGGCGGAAGAGATAACATTGAAAAGATTTTTCCATCTTCTCCAGATCCAAAATCACCTGGACCATTACAAACGCTATTATTCACTTCAAAAACTTTAGGGCAAGTTCCTCTTATTGGACCATTGATGGGTGCCGCAGTTGACATTGCGATGGGTCAAAGGCCAGATAAGAGAGTCTATCAGTCTTTTGGAGAGTCTTTAGCATCTTTAATGGGCCCAGGTATAGAATCTCAGTCAACTGGATCGGTAAACAATCTTATAACTGCTATCGCAACAATGGCAACGGGCGGCACAGTTACTAGAGAAATTGCCAAACGGATGACAGGTTTTGAAGAAGTCGCATCTTCTTTAGCAAGTTTATTTGAGTATAGTATTGAAAGTAGACTTGATAAAATATTTTCTGAAATTTTAAGAACAAAACCTGTTGAAAAAGAACTTCCTCCAGGAGCGGGTGCTGTAAAAGTAGATAGTAGCAGTCCAGATTTTTGGTTGCTTGCTGTGGGAGCATTATTAGAAAATTCAGATCCACAAGGGGCTGCAGATGTTGCTCAAGCTATCTACAATAGAGTTGCTTCTCCTTCATGGCCCAACAGTATCCGAGCAGTCATTATGGAAGGAAATGGAGGACAGTTTCAACCAGTACGTGACTATGGCACAATTGATGCTTGGAATTCAATTAAAGATAAAGAATCTGCGGTTGATTTTATAAAAAGATATGGAAGAGGAAGAAATCAAAGTCAGTTAGAACAGGTAGCAGCAGCTTTACTTGATCCGAATCGTCAAAGATCTGCTGCGACTTTTGTTGGTCCAAGAGATAGTTTTAGAGCAGTTGCCTTTGAGGATGCAAACAATCATCTTGCAGATGATACGGAACAAAGAAGGCATGGTCATGTTTTTGGATTTGAACCAAGAGGAGCTCAGATTGCAGCATTCCGTGCAGGAAAATTAAAACCTGCCGAGGTATCGCCATCAACTACAGGAACAGTAACTTCTTTATCTACGCCACTCACTGGCGAAAATGGAAGACTAAAACCATCACAATTAACTAGAGTTGGAACTTTATATGGCACAGTTGATTATCAAGACTGGTATGGTAACGGAGCATACTTGAAGCATGATGCAGCAAAAGCTTTCCTTGAAGCAAAAGCACAGGCACAAAAAGAAGGAATTCAAATTCTTATTACGAGTGCATATCGAAGTCTTGAACACCAGAAAGCACTTCAAGGAATTTATTCTGTTGTTGCACCACCAGGAACATCTAGGCATGGTGAAGGAACAGCATTAGATATTCAAACAGGAACTGCTGGTTATGATTGGTTTGTTAAAAATGGACCATCTTTTGGGTGGCATTATATGGCAATACCAAATGATCCAGTACACTTTGAATATCTTGGTAGGCCAACATTACAAACAAAAACTAAAAAATTAGGTGCAAGTGCATCAGGATCAATGGCGCCGCCGTCGGCAGAAGTTGCATCATCAAGACCAAAAATTATGGATGCTGCACAACAACTTGCTATGATGCCTTCATATGCTGAAGGTGGCGGGGATACGATCTTTTTAAAAGATCGTATTATATTAAAAGAAGTTCAAGGGCCTGAGACACCTCCACCAGCCTCCGTATCAAACATTGATTTTCCTGGAGTAAATAGTACAACACCATCGTTTATCGGATGACATATCAAACTCCCAATATTGCCGCAAAAGAATACGATATATCCAAGTTTGAAATTATTTCAAATCAAGGAAAGAAACTTGATGTTTCTTTAGGGTGCGTACAACTTCAATATTATGAAAGCATTCTGGATAATACAATTCGGGTAAGTACTATATTAGTTGATGCTGGAGGAAGATTCGAGGGAGAGAGTGCCTCTGTCTTAGAAATGGGAGATCTCAAATTGACGGGTGGAGAAGAAGTTACTCTTCTAATGGAAGACGGATACGGTCAAAAGTTAGAATTTTCAGGAAACAGTCAACTCAGAATTAAAGCAATTCGTGATGCCGTTCAAGAGAACGTATTAACATATATGATTGATTTGTGGTCTAAAGAATGTTTGGATAATGAACTTGTAGAAACTAGAGTTACAAGAAGATATGATGGAAAGATTTCTGACTCTGTTAGTTCTATACTTAGAAATGCACTGAAAACTCCAAAATTTATTGACACCGACGAGACAGAAAATCTTTTTAGTTTCCTTGGCAGATCAGAAAAACCATTTTACAAATGCGCTTGGTTAGCGAAAAGATCAATTCCTACAGGATCCACTGGAAAAAGTGCTGGATATTTGTTCTTTGAAACTGCAGATGGATTTAAGTTTAAGTCTATTGATAAATTATTTGACCAAAAATATGAAAATGGCCAAAAATATAAAAGAAAATTAATTTATACTCGTACTCCAGATCTTCCTGATAATTATGATGCTAAAATATTGAACTATTCTTATGATAGTTCAATTGATGTTGAAAAAGCATTGGTTACTGGTTCTTTATTCCGAACAGAATTAAGAGCAACAAATTTTTATGATAATAAACCTAGAAGAAACGAAACATCACACACCAATCAAGAAGATGAAGACAAGATGGGTGGTAAAGAGCATCCAACGATTGCAAAAGATTTAGACTTACAAAATAAATCTACTCGGGTTGTTGTTCGATATGATAAAAAAGGAGTTTTGCCTCCTGGAAACAATTTACAAGAACAATTGCAAAAATCAAAAGATAATGATTATGATATAGATGCGATTATTCGCCAATCGGCAATGAGATATAATCAACTATTCACTCAAAAAATGTCAATGACAATTGCTGGAGACTTTGGACTTAGAGCTGGAGATATTGTATATTGCGATTTCCCAGAAATGACAATCAACAGTTTAAAATCTGTTAGCCAAAGAAAAGGTGGTCTATATATGATAGTAGATTTATCTCATTTGATAACAACAAATAAAACTTTTACCAGACTCAATTTGGTAAGAGAATCTATAGGAAGAAAACCTTTCTAATTTAAGACCATGAGCAAAACACTTCAACAACATATCAATGATGATCGGGACGAATTAGATAATCCCGTAATTAGTTCACAACGTCGTCGTCATATTGAAACTGAACTTGATGCATTAGAACAGTATCAGGTTAATCATCCTGACGAGGATCATGATCCAAATTCACTTGAATTATTCTGCGATACTCACCCCGATGCTCTCGAATGTAGAGTATATGATGACTGATGCAAGGAACTCTATTTAATCAAGAAAACGCAGCCCTCCAACCAATGTATTTTTGGTTTGGGCAAATTGTTGACGATTCGACCTGGAAGGATAACGAATTAAGACAAAAATGGAATGATCCTCAGCAGATTCCTGGTTGGGGTTCTAGATTTCGTGTGCGTATTTTCGGAAGAGATATTGGGGATGTAGATAATTCTCGTCTGGATGTGGCAGAGTGCATTTATCCAGTCACTGCAGGATCTGGCCACGCAGCAAGTTACCAGACAGCAAATTTAAGAAAAGGTGCATATGTTATCGGTTTCTATCGTGATGGAATTGATAGAGAAGATCCTATTATTCTTGGATGTTTAGGAAATAACGATCAGACACAATTATCACAGACAATTCCACTCAAACCATTTCAACCCCATAGTGGATTTGTTGGAGAAGGTGTATCTTATTATTCAATGCCGCCTGGCGGAAGTCCTGCTATTCCCAACCAAAACCCTTCGGAATCGAACACAGGATCGGCTACAGCAAGGAATAACATTGCAGACCAACAACAAAAGGATGATGGCCAGCAAAAGAATGCAATTCAATCAAAGTGCGATCCTGCAGAATTATCTGCAATGCAGAAACAAATTAAACAATTAATAAAAGACATTGAGGGTGCTAAAAAACAAGTTAAGGATTGGAAGAATACTGTTTTAAAACCAATTAATTACAAAGGACAGCAGATGTCCGTATCTGATTATATTCAGATGAAGATTAATGCCGCATCAGCAGACATTAGTAGATTTTTTAAAAAAATTATTGATGGCACAAGAAAATTTGTAACTGAAAAAATCAATAATACAATGAAGGATACTTATTATCTTTTGTATCCAAATGAAAGACCAAATTTAAAGAAAGCAGCTGAACAAGTTAACGATACAATTTCTTGCTTATTCAATAAGATCATTTCCAATCTTTTAAAGATGATTGGAAAGGCACTGCTGTCTATGGCAGATCAAGTTATCAATACTGCAGACTGCCTGATTAATAATTTTATTGGTGGATTGCTTGGTAAACTGGTTGGGTTGATTACATCAATCCTTAATAACAGTCTGAGAGCGGTTGAAGCATTGATTGGTGGTGCATTTGATATTGGTGGACAAATCTTAGGTTTTATTAGTCAACTGCTTGGATTCTTTACTTGTGAAGAAAAACCATCTTGTGGCAACTTAAAAGAATGGAGTATCTGGGATGGTGCAGGGCCCAATCTAAATTTAGATTTTACCAGTTTATTCAATACTGTTCAAACGTTTGCTTCAACTGCACAACAAGTAGTCAATCCTGATAATTTTAATTTTGATTTAGATTTTTCCGATATTTTCCAAGATAGTTGCAACTTAGGCCCAATTCTTTGTGGCCCTCCAAGTGTTGTATTCTATGGTGGCGGCGGCACTGGAGCATCTGCGAACGCAATTATCAGTGCAGCAGGCGATATCTTAGGTATTGATATTATTTCTACAGGATATAATTATGTAAGTCCACCATATGTTCGATTTGAAGATGCTTGCGGAAAGGGATCTGGTGCTGTTGGAACAGTTGCAATCGGTGCAGTATCACAACAGTCAAATGGCACCTATGCATCAGATCCAAATGGAACAACAAATGGTGTTACTCAAGTTGTAATTCAGCAATCTGGCACTGGGTATCTTTCATCTCCAGATGGAGACCTTGGTGGGGATGGAAGAGTATGGGCTAATAGATGTCAATCAATTATTCATCGTGCAAATGGTAAATGGGATACACCATATGATCCAGATGAAATCATGCAAATTTTTAAGGGTGATACAGTTCAACTTGCAGGGCAACCTTCATATGTTGCACTTGAAGATCAATCAATTACTGCTCCTCAGTGTCCTCCAACCAGAAATCAAGTTGGAAATGAATTTGTAACATCACAACAACCAAGTTCTACAACTGCTCAGTATCCAGTTATTCTTTACATGTGTGATGTGAAGATCGTCAATCCTGGTGTTGCATACAGTGATGCAGATAAAATTATAGTTTCTCCAAGCAATGGTGCAATATTAGAACCAATGTTTGGCCCATTTGGATCATTAGAAGATGTGAAGATTGTATCTGCTGGTATTGGTTTCACCGAAAGACCAAACATTTACATTCAGACAGAAACAGGATATAATGCTGAGATAGTTCCTGTATTCTGCGTAAATAGAATTGGAGATGTTCCTGAAGAAGATCTTATTTCAACTCCTGGTGGTGGCAAAACTACTGGATCTCCAAATTCTCCAGTTGGAGAACAAATCATTCATGTTGTCGATTGTGTAGGTAAAGTTTAATGGCAAAAGCACAAAATTACCATACGATAAGATATGGTAATAAAGATGGCGAACTTAAGTTTGGGCACATTCACAATGACAATGAGATCTCAGCTTTCATGGTTAGAAGTGGATCTGATACTAGACATTATATGTCGATGGATGCCACAGGTAATGAAGGCAGGAAGGGTGGAACAATTAATCGCTGCCCAGGAACATATCAAATCAAATGTGGAGATGATGTAACCAGCGATCCAGAAGATGGAAAACCAGCATTTTACGTCGAGTGTGTTAATGGTGATATTATCTTTAGCGCAACTCGTGGTAGAATCAAGTTTCAAGCAGAAAATATAGAGTTTCTTGCGAATGGTGGAGACAATAAGAATGGAGTGATCACTATCAAATCCAATGAGAAAGTTGAAATCATTTCAAAAAATGTCGAGGTCAATGCAACTTCGGTTGCAAAGTTTTTTTCATCAGGAACTTGTAAAGTTGTTGGAAATGCAATCCTAGACATTTACGGTGGGCTATCTGCATGTGCCACCGGAGCATCCAAAATTAAGAAATCTAAATACCCCAGTACACCAGAAACTGAAAATAATACCTTCGGAGGTTAATAATGCAATTTGATGATATCGCTGTAGGAAAGCGACTCTTTGTTGGTGAAGGAAAACCAGAAGTATTAGGAAGAGGGCCAACAGAAATTCGTGGTTCTTCTTATATTGAAGGGCCAATGATTGTTGGAACACCACCACCAGTCTTAACTGCAAGTCTGATGGTAGGCCCAGCAACCAATTCAGATTTACTTACACCACCGATTGTTCCTGGTGCATTATGCACTGGTGTGAACAATCCATACTCACTTGCGGTTGATGGATCATCTGCATTCTTAGGTGTGATCGATACATCTGCCAATGTAAATGTTGGCGGCAATCTGATTGCTCAAGCAGAGGTCATGTCTCGCTGCGGAACTCATATTCTTTCTGCCAAAAAGAACTTTGATATTCCACACCCATCCAAAGAAGGATGGAGACTGAGACACACCTGCCCAGAAGCCCCATACAATGATGTTTATATTCGTGGGCGAGTTACAAACGAAAACACTATCAAACTTCCAGAATACTGGAAAGATTTTGTAGACTTTAGAACAATCACAGTACAACTGACACCAATTGGTTCACACCAAGATGTCATTGTAAAGAGAGTTAATGACGATGCAATTCATTTACAGTCAAACTATAGTATGCCTATCGACTGCTTCTATCACATCTTTGCAGAACGAAAAGATGGTGAAGCATTGATCTCAGAGTATCAAGGCCAAACACCAGCAGATTATCCTGGCGATAATGGTCAGTATTCAATTTCTGGTTATCATTACGATGTTAAGGAGAAAAACTGATGGAAGAGTTAGTAACAAGACAAATTGGCAATAAGAGTTGCGGAGGATCTACATCTGGTACTCAAGATGATGCATTGGATTTTATTGCAAAAAGCACGACAGGTGATACTGATTATCCTGCAGATGCATGTCCACGCTATGTTCATGGTGGTGCTCAGATTAATACGATCCAAGTTAATACTGCAATCACTGGAAGTCCAACATGCACATTGGGCACTGTGAATGCATCTACGGTCACTGCAACAGAAGTGTCTGCATCTGGCATTACACTTACATCCAGAAAAGCATTTGATATTCAGCACCCAACTAAAAAAGGATGGAGATTACGTCACATTTGTTTAGAAGGCCCAGAGTCTGCTGTATATTATCGTGGGAGAATGAAAGATACGAATGTCATTCATCTTCCAGACTATTGGTTTGCATTGGTAGATCCAGAGACAATTACAATCAATTTAACTCCAATTGGTTCTTATCAGGAATTGTATGTTGAAAAAATTTCTTGGGGTAAAAACATCATCGTCAAAAATAGAGAAGGTGGGCCCATACATTGTCATTATGTAGTTTATGGTGAGAGAGTTGATGGTGAGAAACTGATTGTAGAATATGAGGGTGACCAGTATCCTGGTGACAATTCCCAATATTCCATCAACAAATGACTTGACAGGTCTTAGAGCCCGTCCTATAATAGCCAAGTAATCAATCGGTTCCAAATGAAAAACGAGTTTCTGTCACGTTGCGTTGTGGATCCTGTGAAGCGTACAGTGTATCTGTATTCGACTGAAGGTTCTGAAAAAGAAGTTAAGTGCGATACTGTAGATGAGTTCATGAATGTTCTCAACTATGTTCGTGATACTGTCGGTGAAGATGTCCTTTCGTATGCAAGTCCTCTATAAGGCCTGCCCGTGTAGCCCAGCGGAAGAGGCAAACGACTTAAAATCGTTCAAGCGACAGTTCGAATCTGTCCACGGGTATGGGGGCATCCCCTAAATATACAAAAGTAGGAAACAATCCTATGAAATACAGAATTGATGCCAGATACGTTTGGTATGATGAAGGATCAAGAATAGTTCTGATGTATTTTATAGAGGGTATTCCATTTACTTTTGATGAACTTCCAGATGAATCTATATTTGATCTGGAGCTAATCAATGTGGCTGACAAAGAAAGACGTTACGAACCAAAAGATTTGTATCAAACATCATTCTATTTGATTGATGAACAATGCCATCCAATGTTGTTCGAGCTCGAACTGGAAAATCCAGAAATGTTACCACAAGATTAATTTGCCCTTGTAGCTCAGTGGTAGAGCAGCTGTTTTGTAAACAGCTGGTCGTCTGTTCGAATCAGATCGGGGGCTTTGTTAGAAAATAAGCATAAATACTTAGATGAAATCAGATTTTTATATAGATAAAGTATGTAAAGAACAAATCAAAGATCTTCTTTACACTCATCATTATCTAAAAGATGAATCCAAAGATTTTAAATCTGGTTTCAATTATGGACTTTTTAGATCCACATTCGAATGCCCTCTTAATATTGGCGGGTGCCTTGGTACTTGCGTTTTTACTGGTCTCCCAGTTCCAGAAATAGCAGTAGGAGCATTTGGATTAGAAAGAAATCAACAACAAGGAATATACGAGTTATCAAGGCTCTGTATACATCCTGACATACAAAAAGAAGAATACAACATTACGTCCTGGTTTTTAAGTCGTTGCATTAGGAGGTTTAGAAAAGATGCTACAGTTCGTGCTATTCTTAGTTACGCTGACGCTGATCACCACACTGGAGTTATATACAGAGCTTGCAATTTTCAATATTACGGCCTGACAGACCCCAAAAAAGATTTTTATTATGCTAACGGAACTAAACATTCTAGAGGTAGCATTCGAGGTGCTGATGGTGAGTGGAGGGATCGCTCTCGTAAACATCGGTATCTTATGGTTTTCGAAAAGGGATTAGAACCCTTGTGGAAAGAACAAAAGTATGGTAAAATATAGATTCCGTGTGAAGGAACGTGCAGAGGAGATCCTATGGGTCTCCTCTTTTTCATGTGATAAATAATCTATAACGGAAACTATAGAACTAATAAGATGGGTCTCTCCAGATTAGATAATTTTCTGAAATCAACTCGTGGCACGATTATTTACGTTGATCCTAACGCAATCGACTCCACAGACTCAATTGAAAA
>Ga0172372_10002544_pt1 | contig 27623 bp, 23 predicted proteins | sample LakKiv5m_2_FD_114544 | JGI IMG/M metagenome (GOLD analysis project Ga0172372, IMG submission 114544) | Freshwater microbial communities from Kabuno Bay, South-Kivu, Congo - kab_092012_9.5m | ecosystem: Environmental > Aquatic > Freshwater > Lake | place: Democratic Republic of the Congo...
CGCGTCGGGCAGGGGCGCTACTTCCGCGCCGAGCGCGGTGGCGTCGGCGTCGAGGAGATCCGCCGCGCGATGCGCCGACTCCGGCAGGACGAGCAGCGCTCGCGACGCATCACGGTCCACGAAGATCGCTACGCGCTCGTGCTCATGCCCGCGTTCCTGCTCATCCTCCTCGAGGCGCTGCTGCCCGAGGCCTGGCTCGGACGCAGGCGCCGCCGCGACGCCGCCCCACCGACGAAGGAGACGCCGTGAATCCGCCGCCGCACACGCTCGACGCACCCCCGCAGCGCGCCTCGTTTCGCGGGTTCTCGTGGGCGCTCGCGCTGGTCTGCGGGCTGGTCGTCGCACAGGGTGCCTTCGCCCCGCGCGCACACGCCTGGGAGTGGTTCCGCGGCGAGAACGGTCATGTGCACGACGGCAACGAGCGGCTCCGCGCGAACGACGCGGCCGGAGCCCTGCGCGAGTACGAGGCCGCCGCGCGCGAGTTGCCCTCCGATCCGGGCGTGCACCTGAACCGCGGGCTCGCCCTGCTCGCGCTCGCCGAGCACGACAAGGCGCGCGAAGCCTTCCTGCTCGCGACCGAGCCGCCCGCACCCGCTGCGATTCGCGCCGCGGCCTACTACGATCTCGGCCTCGCCTTCTATCGGCAGGCCGACGCCGCCGCGACGGCCGCTGCGAACGCCGCGGTCGCGCAGGGCGCCGCACAGCCGCCCGCAGGCGCAGCGCAGCCCCCCGGAGGCGCCGCGGAGCCACCCCAGGCCGACCACCGCGAGGCGCAGCGCCTCTTCCGCGAAGCCGCCGACGGCTTCCGCCGCTCGCTCCGCATCCAGCCCGGCAACCGCGACGCTGCGTGGAATCTCGAGCTCGCCGTCCGCCGCCTGCGCGAGGAGGAAGAGGCCCAGCGGCGCGAAGAGGAACAGCAGCGTCAGCAGCAAGAGCAACAGGAACAGGAGCAGCAGCAACAGCAACAGCAGCAGGACGGTCAGCAGGGCGACTCGCAGCAGGACCCGCAGCAGCCCCAGGACGGCGAGCAGCAGGATCCGCAGCAGCAGGACGGCCAGCAGGGCCAAGATCCGCAGCAGCCGCCGCAGGACGGTCAGCAGCCCGAGAACGCGCAGCAGCCGGAGAATGGTCAGCCGCAGGATCAGCCGCCGCAGAATGGGCAGCAAGGTCAGGACCCGCAGCCGCAGCCCGAACAGCCCGGCGAGGCGCCGGAGCCGCAGGGCGGGGAGCGTCCGCAGCAGCCTGCTGCCCCCTCGCAGGATGGTCTACCCGCCGAAGCTGCACGCGTACTCGATGCGCTGCGCGATGGCGAAGAGAACCTCGAACGCTATCGGGCGCGCGCCCGTGCGCTCCGCGAGAACCGCGCACCGGCGCAGGACTGGTGAGCGTGGCGCTGGCGCGACACAGCCGCAAAGGCACGATTTCGCTCGATTTTGCGGGATCGCAAGGCGTGCGCGCCGTGGTGGCCATGCTCGCCGTCGCGCTCGTCGGCACAGCCCTCTTCGCGGCGGGCCCGGCGCGCGCGCAGTCGGCCACCGTGCGCATGACCGCCAACCGCACCTCGCTCACCGTCGGCGAGACCCTCACCCTCGAGATCCGCGCCGAAGCGACGGGGGGCCGCGTCGAGTCGGTCGAGCAGCCGAACCTCACGGGCTTCGACGTGGTGTCGCGACAGCTCGCGACGCCCATGAGCTTCCAGTTCGGCTTCGGCGGGCGAACCCAGGTCGTGCAGTCGTCGACGATCCAGACGCTCACGCTCCTCGCGCGGCGCCCCGGTCGCTACGAGCTCCGACCCGCGCGCGCGGTCGTCGGCGGGCGCACGTTCGAGAGCAATCGCCTCTCCCTCGTGGTCGTGCCTGCCGGTCAGAAGCCTCCCCCCGGCCCTCTGCAAGGCGGATTCGCGCCGGATCCGGCTGACGAGCCGCCGGCAGGCGCGGAGCCACCCGCGGATCCGCTCGCGCCGCCGACGGGGCGGCTCGACGGCGCGCAGTTCGATGCGGAGGCGTTCATCCGCACGGTCGTCGACAAGCGCGAGCCCTGGGTGGGCGAGCAGGTCACGGTGACCATCTACCTCTACGTGCGCTCCGGCATCCGCAGCGCGCCGACCGCCTCGCGCGAGCCGACGGCCGAGGGCTTCTGGGTCCACGACTTGCTGCCCCCGCAGCGCTCGCTCGAGGCGACCGAGCAGAACGTCGATGGCACGCCGTTCCGCGTCTACGTGATGCGCCGTTTCGCGGCGTTTCCGCTGCGCGCGGGCGAGCTGACGATCGGCGCGCTGACGCTCGACGTGCCGACCGGCACCGTGTTCGACCTCTTCGGCGCCACGCCGCAACGCGCGCTTCGACGCGACGGCGTGCCGGTGGCGATCCGCGCGCGTCCGCTCCCTGACGCAGGTCGCCCCACGGACGAGGCGCGCGTCGGTCGCTTCACGGTGGAATCGTCACTCGATCGCACGCAGGTCGCGACGGGGGACGCCGTGACGCTCACGGCGCGCGTGCGCGGAACCGGCAATCTGCGCGACGTGCGCATCCCGACGCCCGCGATCGACGGCCTCTCCCTGCTCGAGCCGCAGATCAAGGACGAGATCGAAGCGCCGGGCGATCTCGTCGGCGGCACGCGCACCTTCGAGTGGCTCGTCGTGCCGCGCCGTCCGGGCAGCTACACGCTCCCGCCGCTCGGTTTTGACACCTTCGATCCCGCGGCCGGCACCTACGGGCGTGCGGAGTCGGCGGCGCTCTCGCTCGTCGCAGCGGGGAACGTCGTCGCGGAGCCGCGCCCGGACGATGCCCCCGCGGATCGCGAGCCCACCGAGGGCGCCGACGAGCCCGCAGATCCCGCGGCGAGCTACGGGCCGCTCCGCACCGAGAGCGCGCTCCGACGCCGTGCGCCGACGCTCGTCGAGCAGCCGTGGTTTCCGTACGCACTCGGTGCACCGGCCGCGGTCTGGCTCGTCGTGCTGCTCGTCGCCGCCGCGCTGCGCCGTGCCCGCACGCGGGCCGGTGCCAGCGCTCCGCAGCGCGCGTTCCGCGGCGCCCGGAAGCGCCTCGCGAAGGTCGACGCGCTCGCGAAAGCGGGCGATGCGCGCGCCTGCTACGGCGAGCTGTCGAGCGCCCTCAAGGCCGCGCTCGAGGCGCGGCTCGGCGAGCCCGTCGGCGGCTTCACGCTCTCGGCCCTGCGCGGCCACCTCGTGACGCGCGGCATGCCGGAAGAGCTCGCGACACGCCTCGTCGACGAGCTCGAGGGCGCGGAGTTCGCGCGCTTCAGCGCGAGCGGCGCGTCGCCCGACGAGCTCTCCCGCGCCCGGGATCGCGCGCAGGCGCTGCTCGACCGCATCGACCGCTTCACCCCGAGCCCCGCGGAGCGCCCATGACCGCTCGCCCCCGCTCGCGCCCGGCTTCGGTGCACGCCGCTCGAGGGCGCTGCGCGTCCACCGTCGCGGTCCTCGCAATCCTCGTCTCGGTCGTTGCGGCGCCGGCCGCCGCCGACTCGCACCGCGCCCTCTTCGCGCGCGCCAACGCCGCCTTCGCGCGCGGCGACTACCAGAGCGCCGCGCAGACCTACGCGCAGCTCGTCGATGCGGGGGTGGACGACGCGGACGTCTACTACGACCTCGCGCTCAGCCACGCGAAGGCGGGCGCCCACGGCCGCGCGATCTACTGGCTCGAGCGGGCGCTCATCGTCTCGCCGGGAGACGACGCCGCGGAGGCTGCCATCGCGGCGAGTCAGGCGGCGCTCGGTCGACGACGCGCTGCTGCGAGCGGCGAGGCGACGGTGCAGACACGCCCCCCCTTCCGCGAAGCCGCCGTGCGTGGCGTGCACGTCGACACCCTCGCCGTGCTCGTCCTCGCGCTGTCGGTGCTCTTCTTCGGTGCGCTCGTCGTCCTGCGGTTCGCGCGGGGCGAGACGACGCGCCTCGCCTCGTGGATCGTCGCGCCGCTCCTCGGACTCGGGCTCGGCGTCGCCGCCCTCGGCCTCGCGCAGAAGGTCGGACTCTTCGACACGGGCGATGCCGCCCTCGCGCTCGACGAGGATCTCGCGCTCCTCGAGGCGCCCGATCCGCGCGCCGCGACGCGCGGCCTGCTCCACGAGGGCGAGCGCCTGCGCGTGGTGGGTCGGGACCGAGGCTGGGCACGCGTGCGCGCGCCGGGCGGGCGAGAAGGATGGTTGCGCGACGACGGGCTGGGAACACTCCGTCGCGACAAGCGTTGACACCGAGCCACCCTGCTGGCGTAGAGTCGAACCCCGATCGGCGGCAGGCGCCGACGCACAAGGATCCGCACGGATGACGGCCCCCCGCACTGTCCTCGTCGCCGACGACGACATCGACATTCTCTCGCTCGTGACCCGACATCTCCGCACGCTCGACGTGAACGTGCTCGAGGCGTCCGACGGCGAAGAGGCGCTACGCATCGCCAAGCGCGAGCGCCCCGACCTCGTCATCCTCGACGTGATGATGCCGGGGATGACGGGCTGGGAGGTCTGCCGCGCGATCCGCGACGACGACGCGCTCGGCGACACGCTCGTGATGATGGTGACCGGCATCGGGGAGCGACTGAACGAGATGACCTCGCCGCTCTACGGCGCCAACGAGTTCATCGACAAGCCCTTCGATCTCGGCGAGCTCGACACGAAGGTGAAGTCGCTCCTCGCCAGCCTCGGCTGAGGACCGCCCCGCCCATGAATCCTCCGGGCACGCCCCACGACGGGCGCGTCCCGGAGCACGGCTGACTCACTCGTCTTCGTCGACGATGACGGGGATGCGCCGCGGGCCACTCGTGGGCGCAGGGCCCGCAGCGGGGCGCGGCGCAGGGCCCGCAGCGGGGCGCGGCGCAGGCCCGGCGGCGGGGCGCGGCGCAGGCCCCGGCGCGCGGTTGAGCGACTGCATGCGCGTGTAGGCGCGCTGGTAAGTCGCGCTCGATTGCGGCACCAGCGCGAGCACGTCGCGGTAGAGCGCTTGCGCCCGGGCGCGGTCACTGCGCTCCGCCGCCTGCGCCTCCGCGAGCATCTCGCCGGCCTTCGTCTCGCAGCGCCGCACGAGATCGCGGGCCCGCGTGTTGCGCGCGTCCAGGTCGATCGCCTGGCGGACCTTCAGGCACGCGTCCGGGATGCGGCCACGCGACCACGCTTCGTTGGCGCCGGCGACGAGCGCCTCGACGAGGCGGGGCCCGAGCGTCCGCGCGTACGCCTGACCACCGCTGATCTGCTCGTCGAGCGAGATGGCGCTCTGCACCTGCCGCAGGACCGGCGCGAGATTCGTCCCCGCCGACCGTACCCGCGCGTAATCCCTCGCGAATCGGTCGATCTGGTCGGCGAGCGAGGTGAGTCGGCGCGCATCGGCACCGGCCGCTCCGCGCGCATCGTCTCGCGCGCGCTGCGCGGCGCCCGCGAAGTCGCCGGCGCGGTAGGCGGCGAGCACCCGCTCCGTACCCGAACCACGGCGCCCGGGCGCAGCAGCGGCTGGCGCTGCACGCGGCGGCTCGGCGCGGGCAGCCGCGGGCGCACGGGGAGCCGGGCTCGCGGGGCGCGGAGCCGGGGCCGCACGCGCGGGTGCGGCGCGTGCTGGCTCGGGCTGCGCCAGCGGTTGGGGCGCGCGCGGCGCGACGGCCGCGACCCCCGCGACGGGCGCGGGCAACGTGGGCGGCGGCGAAACGAGCGCCACGGTGGGGCCCGGCGCCGGGGCCGCGGCAGCGACCGCCGCGCCCGCGGCGATCCCGAGCTCCGCCCTGGCCTGCGCGACGACGGCGCTCGTCGGCGCGAAACCGGCCGCCTCCGCCAAGCGCGCGCCCGCTTCGTCCGCGCGCCCCGCTGCAGCGGCCGCACGCGCTTCCCCGACGAGCGTGACCGCGACGCGCTCTCCGGCCGCCGCGCGGAGGCTCGCGACATCGGCCGCGATGGGGCTCGTCGCAGGCACGGAAGCGAGCTGCCCGAGCGCCGTGCGGGCGTCGCCCGCCGCATACGACGCACGAGCCGCCGTGAGCTGCTGGTCGTGTGCGCGGGCCTCCTGGATGCGCTGCACGTACGTGGCTGCGCGCGCGTCCCCGGGCTGCGCCGCGAGAATCGCGCGGAACGCGACGTCGGCCTCGTCCCAGCGACGCCCCGCGTAGGCCTCGGCACCACGCGCGTAGAGCGCCGGATCGGCGGCTCCCTGCGCAGGCGCCTCGGGGCCCATCAGCACGACGGCGAGCGCCGCACCCGCGCCGACCAGCACGACGGCGCCGAGGACACCGAGCAACACGAGCGCGCCGCGCCCCACGCCGCGCGGCGCCGGAGACGCCACGGACGTCGGCGTGGGAGCGTAGCCCGCGGGCGCGCCGTGCATCATCGACGGCGCCACCAGCCCGACGGGCGTCGGCCCGCCCTGCGAAGCGTGACCGGCTGCGGGCGGCAACACGCCCCCCGGTGGCCCCCAGGCGGCGCCGACGGGCGGCCCGGCCGCGGGCGCAGCGGCGGCGCGCTCCGGCGCGCGCGGAGGCGGCGCAGCAAACGCTCCGCCCGCGCTTGCCGCAGCCGGTGCACCCACGCGCGCTGCCGAAACCGCCGGCACCGGCGCCCCGGGCCGCGCCCCCGCGCTGCCCGGAATCCGCACGACGAGCACCGTCTCGCCAAGCTCGATGCGGTCGCCGTCGGCGAGCGGCGCATCGTGCGCGCGGGTGCCGTTGAGCAGCGTGCCGTTGCCGCTGCCGAGGTCGCGAAGGCGCAGCTGCCCGGCCCCGTCGCGCAGCACCTTGAGGTGCTTCCGCGAGACCGAGATGTCCGTGAGGATGACCTCGTTGTCGATGGAGCGGCCGATGCCGTTCTCGCCGACGATGACGACGTACTCCTTGCCCGCGTCCTTGCCCGCCTCGCAGTAGAGGCTCGGCTTGGGCGCCTCCTCTTCGAGGCGGCTGGTCGGCTGCTCGGCGAGCATCGAGGCGGGCTCGAGGCGCGTGACCTCGCCCGGAATCTCGTCGTCCTCGAACCGATCGAACGCGTCTCCGGCCACTCTCGCCGCCTCGCTCCTCTATGCCCGCCGAATCGTGCCGACGATGGACGCGCGAGCCTAACGGAGCCTTGGGAGCGCCACAAGGAAACTCGTGATTTCACGGGCTCTTGCGGCCCTCGTCACGCTTGATGCGCGAGACCCTGCGTGCTAGCTGCCGGGTCGCTTATGACGACCGCCGCCTGTGCCAAGCGCCCGTTCCTGCTCCGCCATCGCCACGCCGCGCTCACGCTCGCGACGCTCTGCTCGGCGCTCATCTCGTTGGGCACCGCGGTGGGTTGCTCGGGGCGCAAGGCCCAGCCCGATGCCGCCGCAGCGACGACGACGGGCAGCGGCGACCGCGTCCACGGCCTCACGAAGGCGCAGCAGGCTGAGACGCTCGTGAAGGTCGGCGGTGAGACGATCACCGTCGGCGACTTCGCCGCGCGCCTCTCCGAGCAATCGCCGTATCTGCGCGCGCGTTACGCGAGCCCCGAGCGCCGCCGCGAGTTCCTCGACAACATGGTCCGCTTCGAGCTGCTCGCGCAGGAGGCCCACAACAAGGGCTACGACCGCAGCGACGAGGTCGAGCGCACGCGCAAGCAGATGATGATTCAGGCCATGATGAAGGCCGAGTTCGAGGACCGCGTCCAGCTCACCGACATCACGGACGCCGAGGTCCGCACCTACTTCGAGAGCCACCGCGACGAGTTCGACAAGCCGGAGCAGGTGCGCGCGAGCCACATCGTCCTCCGCGACCGTGCCGCCGCGCAGCGCGTGCTCACGCAGGTCCTCGCGAAGCGCGCCGACATCGCCTTCTGGCGGCAGACGGCCGAGCGCTACAACGAAGACGCCGAGACGAAGGACCGCTTCGGCGATCTGCGCTTCTTCTCGCGCCCGGCGCAGCGCCGCGACGACGAGCCCGTCGTCCCCGCCGCCGTCGCGGAAGCCGCCTTCTCGCTCGCGCAGGTCGGCGACATCCATCCGACGCTCATCCAGTCGCCCGCGGGCTTCCACATCCTCAAGCTCACCGGCAAGCGCGCAGCGCTACACCGCACGCTCGAAGAGGCGAGCCGCCCGATCCGCAACCGCCTCTGGCGCGAGCGCCGCGAGCAGCGCGTGACCGACTTCATCGCGGGCCTGCGCCGCGACGCCAACGTGACCATCGACGAGGCCGCCCTCGCCTCGCTCCGCGTCGACATCCCCGAGGGCAACGTGCCCGAGATGGCGGACCCGCAGGGCGCAGCGGCACAGGGCGCTCCCCCATCACCGCCCGCCGCGTTGCCCTCCCCGGTCGGCGCGTCCCCGCGTCCGTGATGCGCGCCTCCTTCCGCGCCCTCGCGCTCGCCGCAGCCCTCTCGATGGGCGCACCGCTCGTCGCGCCCTCGGCGCGCGCGGACGTGGTCGAGCGCGTGATCGCGGTCGTCGACGACGAGCCCATCTTCCTCTCGGAGTTGCGCCGACGGGCGGTGCCCTTCCTCGCTCAGGTCGAGCGCATCCCGCCGCTGCAGCGGGAGGCCGCCGTCGCGCAGCTCTACGGCGAGCTGCTCGACCAGCTCGTCGACGAAGCGCTCATCATGAAGGCCGCGCGCGCCGAGCAGATCCGCGTCACGGCCGACGACGTCGAGCGCGCCATCGGGAACGTGCGGCGGCAGAGCGAGCTCTCGGAGCGCGAGTTCTGGCAGGCCGTCGCCGGGCAGGGCTTCACCGAGGCGCAGTACCGCGACGACGTCCGCCGCCAGCTCCTGCGCCTGAAGGTGCTCAACGTGCGCGCCCGCGGCCGCGTGAACCTCACCGAGGCCGACGTGCGCACCCGCTACGACCAGCTCGTCCGCGAGGCGAACGCGCAGCAGGGCTTCGAGGCCGCCGAGATCCTCGTCCCCGTCCCCGCGGGCGCGAGCGCCACCCAGGTCGCCGCAGCGCGCGCCGAGGCCGCGCGCATCGCCGCCTCGCTCGACGAAGACACCTTCGAGGACGCGATGGAGGAGTACGGCGGCACGGATCTCGGGCGCCTCGTGCAGGGCCAGCTCGACCCGCGCCTCGAGCGCGTGCTGCTCGCGATGGCGCCGGGCGACGTCTCCGAGCCCGTGCAGAACGAGGCGGGCTTCCACATCCTGTTCTTGCGCTCGCGCGTCTCGGGTTCGCAGCAGATCCCGCCGTACGAGCAGGCCCGCGAGCCGCTCTACCGCCGCATGATGGAAGAGCAGATGGGCCGCCAGGAGCAGCTCTATCTGCGCGAGCTGCGGCGCGCGGCGTCGATCACAAGGCGCATCGGCCCGAACGCGGGCTGAGCGCGCGCGACCCGTCGCGACAGCGCGACCCGTCACGACAGCGCGCGCCCTCACGACATCGCAACCCCGAGCAGCTGCTGCATCACGACGGCGAGCGCGTGCACTTGATGCGTGTCCGCGAGGCGCACGCGGAAGATGCCGACCGCCGCCGACCCCGCTTCGCCGCTGCGTAGCTCGAGCAGCCCGCGCGTGATGCGCACGCTGCGGATCTCAGACGCGTCGAGGCGCGCGCGGCGACCGCTCGCCTCGAGCTCGAGGAAGCCCGCGCCGATCTCGATTACCTCGCGCGGGCCAAGCACGAAACGGATGCGACCGCGCGCGCGGAGCTCGGCGTCGAAACGCGCGACGACGTGCTCGCTGTAGGCACGCTCGGCCGCATCGCCGAACGTCGCGACGACGCCCGGGCCCTCCGGATCGGCGGGCGCTTCGATGACGAAGCGCTCGACTCCCTGCGGATCGCAGAACGCATGGCGCACCGCGCCCGTGCCGCGCATCCAACCCATCGGGCGCGCGCCGCGGGTGACGCGCAGCTCACCGACCTCCGCGAAGAGCACGACCTCATCGACCACCACGCCCCCGCGCAGCGTGTGGCGGGAGATGCCCTCGACGCCAACATACGAGTTCGTATGTTGTAGCGCCGCGAGCCAGCGGGAGGCGAGCCCCGTGAGGCCCTCCGGAAGCGGGCCGTGCAGGCTGCTCGCACGGGATCGCAGCGCACCGAGCGCGGCAGGAGGCGCTGCGAAGAAGCGCTCGTCGGGGCCGACGGGCGAGCCGTCGTGGCGCGCGACTCCGTCCATCGCTCAGTCGTACGGCACGAAGGGCACGGCGCGCCCGCGCCAGCCGCGCTCCGTGTAGCCGCGCACGAGCGCGCGAAACGGCAGCCGCGTGCGGGCCCGCGCGTAGTACTCGTAGTGCCCGAGCACGACGCGCGTGAGAAAGAGAAAATCGCGGTGCTGCGGCGGCAGGCGGCGCCGCGCGACGAAGTGCCGCGCGAGCGCGCGCGCGCCGTCGACGTAGCCGTGCTCGCCGAAGTCGAAGTCGTCGGTGTCGAGCCCGATCGCGAAGTACGACGAGAGCCGCTCGAGATCGTCGACCTGCGCGTCGTCGGCCGCGTCGTCGACGAGCGCGAGGCGCACGAGCGCGGCGCGCACGCCGTCGCGATCGCCGTCCTCGCGCGCGCGGTGCAGCGCCGCGAAGCCCGCCATGAAGGTCTCGTCGAAGATCTTCACGCAGCCGTGATCGAGCAAGCCGAGTCGCCCATCGGGCAGCACACGGAAATTGCCGGGATGCGGGTCCGCGTGCAGCACGCCCTGCTCGAAGAACTGCCGCCAAAAGAGGTGCACGAGCGCCTCGCTCACCGCGCGCCGCGTGGCTGCGTCGCCATGGTCGAGCGCCTCGTCGAGCGGCACGCCCTCGATCCAGTCGTACGTCACCACGCGCGCGCTCGAGAGCGCGTCGTGCACGCCCGGCACGACCACGCGCGGATCGTCCGCGAAGAGCCGCCCGAGCAGCTTCGCGTTCCACGCCTCGCGCGCGTAGTCGGTCTCCTGACGCAGATGCGCAACGAGCTCCTCGGCCATCGGCGTGACGTCGAAGCCCTGCTGCCCCGCGAGATCGGCGAGCAGCAGCTTCACGGCGCCTGCCGCGAGCGAAACATTCTGCGCGTCGGCGTCGACGCTCGCCGCAGCGCCCGGGTACTGGATCTTCACGGCGACCTCGCCGCCGCCATCCTCGGGGCGCAGCCGCGCGCGATGCACCTGCCCGAGCGACGCGGCCGCGACGGCCTGCTCCGAGAAGTCCGCGAAGAGCTGCTCCGGCGGCGCGCCGAGCTCCGCCTCGACGACGCCGCGGATCGTGGCGTAGGGCAGCGCGGGCACCGCTTGCTGCAACGGCGCGAGGAGCGCGGCGTACTCGGGTGGGAGCGCCTGCGCGTGCGTCGAGAGGAGCTGCCCGATCTTCATCATGGGGCCGCGCAGCTCACGCAGCGTCGCGGCGATGCGCGCGGCGTTGTCGGCGTGACGCGCGTCGCGGGCCGCCTCGCGCGCGCCCGCGCTCCGCAGCAGATCCGCGACGCGACCGCCCGCGTAGCTCGCGCCGAGACGCCCTGTGAGCCAGGTCGTCTTCAGCGTCCGCGCGAGGCGTCCAGGCAGGCGATCGTCGGCCGTCATCGCGGTGCGCGCGAGCGTAGCAGGCGCGTCTCGCGGCGGGCCGATGACGATGCGACGCATCGTTTTCGCTTGCGTGCGGGGCGCAGCGGCGCATGGATCGGCGCCCGGAGGCGACCGATGCACGACGACCACGCGCGCGACGAGAGTGACAACAGCGAGTTCCTGAGCGGCCACCGCATCGCGCCGTCCGGCGTCGCGGCCGGCATGACCGTCGCGGACCTGATCGACCACGCCTTCCTCGCCTACAACGGCGCGCGCCTGCGCGAGGCGGCCCGCCTGCTCGCGACGCGCGTGCTCCGGCCCGAGGTCACCGTCGGCATGACGCTCACGGGCGCGCTCACGCCCGCGGGGCTCGGCCGCTCCTGCATCATCCCGCTGATCGAGGCCGGCTTCGTCGACTGGATCGTCTCGACGGGCGCGAACCTCTACCACGACACGCACTTCGCCCTCGATCTCGCGCTGCACCAAGGCTCGGCGTCCATCCCGGACGCGACGCTCCGCGACGCGGGCGTCGTGCGCATCTACGACATCCTCTTCGACTACTCGGTCCTGCTCGACACCGACGCCTTCTACCGCGAGCTGATGCGCGCCGAAGAGTTCCAGCGCCCGCTCTCGACCGCGCGCTTCCACCACCTCGTCGGCCGCGCGCTCCACGAGCGCGAGCGCGCGCTCGGCATCGGCACCGTGTCGATCCTCAGCGCCGCGTACCAGCACGGCGTGCCCATCTACACCTCGTCGCCGGGTGACTCGTCGATCGGCATGAACGTCGCCGCGCTCGCGCTCGAGGGCGGCAAGCTCGCCTTCGACGTGAACGCCGACGTCAACGAGACGGCCGCGATCGTGCTCGACGCGAAGCTCTCGGGCGGCGCGAGCGCCGTGTGGATCATGGGCGGCGGCAGCCCGAAGAACTTCATCCTGCAGACCGAGCCGCAGATCCAGGAAGTGCTCGGCATCGACGAGCGCGGCCACGACTTCTTCCTGCAGGTCACCGACGCGCGCCCCGACACGGGCGGGCTCTCGGGCGCGACGCCGGGCGAAGCGGTGAGCTGGGGCAAGATCGATCCGGATCGCCTCCCCGATGCCGTCGTCGCCTACGTCGACAGCACCGTCGCGCTGCCCCTGCTCACCGCGTACACGCTCACGCGCGTCGCGCCGCGCCCGCACAAGCGCCTCTTCGATCGGCTCGACGCGATCCTCGGGCAGCTCCGCGACGAATACGCGCGTCGCGGCCGCCTGAGCGGCGCACCGACGACCGCGCGCGACATCGCGAAGCGCGGCAGCAGCGTCGGCCTCCCGCCGCGCGAGTCCGCGGCAGGCAGCGACACCTTCCCCTGCGGCACGCCGAAGAAGCGCTGACGCACCGCACCCGGGCCCGCATCCCCACGGACGCGTTGCCCACGCACGACACCTGCTCTACATCGCGGCCGCCGTGTCGACCGCTGACGACGCCCACGCCTCCGTTCCGTCCACGCTCGAGAGCGGCCTCGCCCGGCCCGGCGCGTCGCTCGCGGACGCGGCTGCGCGCATCGCCTCGGCGCAGCGCGTCGACCTGAGCGCGCTGCCCCCGAGCGCCGCCGCGCTGCTCCTCGCGCGCCTCGCCGCGCAGCGCCCCGACGAGCGCCACCTCGTGCTCGTCGCCGACAATGACGCAGCGCGTCGTATCGCCGACGATCTGCGGTTTTTCGCGAGTCCGGGGCCGGCAACGGCGAATCCCAACGCGTCGGACGAGGCCCCCGCCGACGTCCTCGTGTATCCGTCGGCCGACACCTCGCCGTACGTCGACGTCGCGCCCGATCGACGCGCCGCGATGGAGCGGCTCTCGACGCTTTTCCATCTGGCAGAGGGCCTCCCCTGGCGCTTCCTCGTCGCGTCGGCGCCCGCGGTCGCACGCCGCGTGCCGCCACGCCACGCCATCGCCGCGCGCTCGCAGCTCGTGCGCGTCGAGGAGGGCCTCGATCGCGCGGCCTTCCTGCGGCTGCTCACGGAGGGCGGCTATCTGCGCGTGCCGGTCGTCGAGGACCCAGGCACCTTCGCGGTGCGCGGCGCGATCCTCGACGTCTTCCCGCCGCATGCGCGGCGCCCCGCACGCATCGAGCTCGACGACTACCTCGTCCTCTCGATCAAGCTCTTCGATCCCGAGGACCAGCGCACCGTGCGCGAGGTGCGCGAGCTCTTCGTGCACCCGGTGCGCGAAGGGCTGCTCGGCGCGGCGGAGATCGACCTCGCCCGCGAGCAGGTGCGCGCGTTGTGCGAGCAGATCGATTTCCCCTCGTCGCGCACGCGGCAGCTCGTCGACGACATCGAGAGCGGCCGCGCGTTCATGGGGCTCGAAGGCTTTCTACCGGCGTTCTACCGCGACCTCGACACGCTCTTCGACTACCTCACACCCACGCGCGGCGCGCCGCCCGTGCGCACCGTGGTGCTCGATCCGACCGAGCTCGTGCGCAGCCTCGCCGAGCAGCGCGAGCAGGCCGAAGGCGACCTCGAGGCCCGCCGCGCCGAGCGCGCCCCGCTCTTCCCGATGGACGCGCATTTCATCGACGATGCCGCGATCCACGCGCGTCTCGCCGCAGGTCCGCTCGTCGTCGTGCACCGCCTCGCCGTCGGCGGCGCGCTCGGCGAAGAGGAGACGTCCCCGCTCGCGCAGCTCGAGACGGTGCGCGAGGAAGCGCTGCTCCCCATCGGCGGCGAGGACGTCGCCGGGCTCGCCCTCGAGCTGAAGCTCGCCCGCGCCCGCGGCGGTCGCGACGATCACCTCGCTCCGCTGGCGAAGCGCGCGCTCGCCTGGCTCGACGACGGACTGCGCGTGCTCGTCACCGCGCGGACGACGACGCAGGCCGAGCGGCTGGTCTCACTGCTCCGCGGCTACGAAGTGCCCGTCGCGCCGCGACCGACGCTCCTCGACCCGCGCGCGCTCACGACGCCTCCGCCCGGCCGCGTCGAAGTGCTGATCGGCGCGCTCGGCGGCGGCTTCGTCCTGCCGCGCGAGGCGCTCGCCGTCGTCACCGAAGAAGAGATCTTCGGCTCGCGTGCCGCGCAACGCGCCGAGCGCGGCGCGAAGAAGCGCAAGAAGAAGAACGCCGAGCCCTTCCTCGAAGACCTGCGGCAGCTCGTGCCCGGCGACTTCCTCGTGCACGCCGAGCACGGCATCGGCCGCTACCTCGGCCTCGAGCGCAAGGCCACCGGGCGCTCGCGCTTCGACGAGATGCGCGGCCTGCCCGCCATCGTCGTCGAGGTGCTCGTCGTCGAATACGCCGGCGGCGACAAGCTCTTCGTCCCCATCACGCGGCTCCATCAGGTCCAGAAGTTCCGCGGTGGCGAGGGCGCCGCGCCGAAGCTCGATCGCCTCGGCGGTCAGACCTTCGGCAAGACCAAGCAGCGCGTCCGCAAGGCCGTGCAGCAGCTCGCCGACGAGCTCCTGCGCCTCTACGCCGCGCGCGCTGCGAGCAAGCGACCCGCGCTCCCGCCACCGGAGCGCGCGTACTCCGAGTTCGAGGCGACCTTCCCCTTCGACGAGACGGCCGATCAGGCCCGCGCGATCGAGGAGGTGCTCGGCGACCTCGCGGGCGCACAGCCGATGGACCGCATCGTCTGCGGCGACGTCGGCTTCGGCAAGACGGAGGTCGCCGTCCGGGCCGCGTTCCGTGTCGCGATGACGGGCCGCCAGGTCGCCTTGCTCTGTCCCACGACGGTGCTCGCGCAGCAGCACTTCCGCACCTTCCAGGAGCGCATGCGCGAGTGGCCGCTGCGCGTCGAGGTGCTCTCGCGTTTCGTCGAGAAGGAAGACCAGACGACCATCCTTCAGGGCATCAAGGAGGGTGGTGTCGACGTCGTCATCGGCACGCATCGCCTCCTCTCGAAGGACGTGCACTTCAAGCAGCTCGGACTCGTCGTCGTCGACGAAGAGCAGCGCTTCGGCGTCACGCACAAGGAGCGTCTGAAGAAGCTCAAGACCGACGTCGACGTGCTCACGCTCTCGGCGACGCCGATTCCGCGCACGCTGCAACTCGCGGTCGGCGGCCTGCGCGATCTCTCGCTCATCACCACGCCGCCCTCCGATCGCCGCGCAATCCGCACGTACGTCGTGCGCTGGGACGACCACCTGCTGAAGGAGGCGATCGAGCGCGAGGTGAAGCGCGGCGGGCAGGCCTTCTTCGTCTACAACCGCATCGAAGGGCTCTACGAGCGCGCCGCGAAGCTCCAGCAGCTCGTCCCGAGCGTGCGCATCGCGGTCGGCCACGGGCAGATGCCGGAGGGCGCCCTCGAGAAGGTGATGACGGACTTCGTCGAGGGCCGCTACGACGTGCTCTGCGCCACGACCATCATCGAAAGTGGTCTCGACATCCCGCGCGCGAACACGATGATCATCGACCGCGCCGACACCTTCGGGCTCGCGCAGCTCTATCAGCTGCGTGGCCGCGTCGGCCGCTCGCGCGAGCGCGCGTACTGTTACCTCGTCTCGCCGCCGCCCTCGACGATGACGGACGAGGCGCGCGCCCGCATCGAGGCGCTCGAGCGCTTCACCGAGCTCGGCTCCGGGTTCAAGGTCGCCTCGCTCGACATGGAGCTGCGCGGCGCAGGCGATCTGCTCGGCGCCGAGCAGAGCGGCAGCGTCGCGGCCGTCGGCTTCGACATGTTCGTGCACCTGCTCGAAGAGGCCGTCGCCGAGCTGCGGGGCGAGCCGGTCGTGCACGAGGTCGACACCGAGCTGACGCTCGACGTCGAGCAGGTGCTGCCCGCCGACTACGTCGACGACGTCGGCGTGCGCCTCTCGCTCTACAAGCGGCTCTCGGGCGCCGAAGACGAGGGCGATGTGCAGGAGCTCGCGCAGGAGATCGAGGACCGCTTCGGCCCGCCGCCGCCGCCCGCGCTCGCGCTCTTCCGCGCGATGTCGCTGCGTCCGCGCCTCCGCGCGTGGAAGGTGCTCGGCTGCGAGGCGAACGGGGAGCGCGTGACCCTGCACCTGCGCGAGGACACGCCGCTCGACCCGGCGAAGGTGATGCGCCTCGTCACGCAGCCGCAGAGCCCGTGGAAGCTCACCCCCGACATGAAGCTCTCACGCCGCTTCACGACGCAGGAGTCGGGTGACGCCATCGAGCACGTGGGCGATGTGCTCCGCGCGCTCGCGCCTGCGCTCAAGGACGACGCGTAGGCCGCGCACACGGCTTGCGGGGCCGTGCGCGCGACGGTCGCCGCATCACATCGCGGGCGAAGGCGGCGGAGGCGGCGTGCCGCCACCCATGTCGATGCACGTCACGGCCTGCAGGCACGTGACGATCTTCGGCGTCGGTGGCGTGCCCTCCGGCGTACAGCCCGCCGTCGCACACGCCGTGATCGCGGCGAGCTGGTCGGGGCTGCAGTCCGCGAGATCCGGCGCACAGCCGCCCGTGCAGTCCGGTCCGGCGGGCATCATGAAGCACGCCCCGAGCGCATCGCAGACCGAGGCGCAGATCGCGGGGATGCCGGTCGCACCGCCCCCATCCGTCGTGGTGCTGCCGAGGTCCGCGCCGAGGTCCGTGCCGGGATCACCGCCGAGGTCGATCGGCGGCGGCACGTTCATGTCGGCCGCCGAGTCGGCGTCCGGCATCCCCATCGCACCCATGTCGACGCCCGGATCGCGCCGCGTCTCCGGGCAACCACTCCCTGCCAACACGACCATCACCAGCAAGCCGACGAGCTTTACGCGCATGGACACCTCGATGCCGACCGACATGGCCAGCCGGCCGCAGTGTGCGCCTCGCGCCCGAGACGTCAAAAACGCCACGCTGACGGGCTAGCTGGTCGCGCTCTTCAGCATCAGATAGACGAGCACGCCCGTCACCGACACGTAGACCCAGACGGGCGCGAGCACGCGCGTGATGCGCCGATGCGTGGCGAAGTTCCTCCGGTAGGCGAACCAGAAGGCGAGCAGCGCGAGCGGCACGACGGGCAGCGAGAGCAGCACGTGACTCGCGAGCAGCAAGAGGTACGCGACGCGCAGCGCGCCCTCGCCCGGGTAGCGCGTGTCGCCGTGGACGTAGTGGTAGACGAGATAGGAGACGAGAAAGAGCGCCGACACCGCGAACGCCGAGATCATCAATCGTTGGTGCAGCACACGATTCTTGCGGCGGATGGCGACCCAGCCCGCGACGAGCAGCGCAGCCGAGGTCGCGTTGAGGCTCGCGTTCACGGCCGGCAGGAAGCGCACGTCGAGCGTGCTGCCGCCGCCGTCGCGCCCGAGCAGCAGCCAGCCGATGATCGCGACCGCGATGGCCGAGAACACGAGCGCAAAGACGGCGAACGCGCGGTCCGCGCGCGCAGGGGAAGCCGCGGGAGGCGAGGAGTCGGTGGTCACGCGCAAGCAATAGCAGCGCGCCCCGCGAGCGGCGACTGCGGCGCTACGGAGCGCCCGACATCGCCTCTTCGAGGCGGCCGATCGCGTAAAGGAAGCGGCCCACGATCACGTCGAGCGCCTGCGCGTTCTCGCCGCCCTCGGGGATGACGAGGTGCGCGTGCTCCTTGCTCGGTGCGACGTGGCGGCGGTGCATGGGGCGCACGGTGCGCTGGTACTGCGCGGACACCGACGCGAGGTCGCGACCGCGCTCGAGCACGTCGCGCTCGAGGCGGCGGAGCAGGCGGATGTCGTCGTCGGTGTCGACGAAGAGCCGCAGATCGAGCAGCTCACGGATCGCGGGCACGGCGAAAATCAGGATGCCCTCGACGACGACGACCGCGCGCGGCTCGACCCGGCGGGTCTCGGCCCGACGCGTGTGCGTCGCGAAGTCGTACTGCGGGCAGTCGACGGCGCCCCCCGACTTGAGCTCGCCGAGGTGCTGCGCGAGCAGCGTGTTCTCGAGCGCGTCGGGCTCGTCGAAGTTGAGCTTCGCGCGGTCGGCGAGCGAGAGCCGCGGGTGGTCGCGGTAGTACCAGTCGTGCTGAACGAGCGTCGCGTGCTCGGGCGGCAATCCCTCGACGATGCGCTTCGCGACCGTGGTCTTGCCGCTGCCCGTCCCGCCCGCGATTCCGATCAGCACCGGGGTCATCGATGGGCGTATACCTACGCGCCGCGAGGAGATCCAGACCATGTCCGGAACCGTCCACCTCATCCGTCACCCGCTCGTCCAGCACAAGCTCACGCTCATGCGGAAGAAGGACACGAGCACGAGCTCGTTCCGCAGCCTGCTTGCCGAGATCAGCATGCTGCTCTGCTACGAGGTCACGCGCGATCTGCCGCTCGCGACCGAGCGCATCGAGACGCCCATCGCGCCGATGGACGCGCCGCTGCTCGACGGCAAGAAGGTCGTCATCGTGAGCGTGCTGCGCGCGGGCGGCGGCATCCTCGAAGGCATGCTGCGCATCCTGCCGAGCGCGCGCGTCGGCCACGTCGGGATGTACCGCGACCACGAGACGCTCCAGCCCGTCGAGTACTACTACCGGATGCCCGGCGACCTCGCGGATCGCGAGGTGATCGTCGTCGATCCGATGCTCGCGACGGGCAACTCCGCCGTCGCCGCCGTCTCACGCCTGCTCCAGGACGGCCCGAAGAGCGTGAAGTTCGTCTGCCTGCTCGCCGCGCCCGAGGGGCTCGCCGTCTTCCATGCGGCACACCCCGACGTGCCCGTGTACACCGCCGCGATCGACGAGCGCCTCAACGAGCACGGCTACATCGTGCCCGGACTCGGCGACGCGGGCGATCGGCTCTTCGGGACGAAGTAGGCGCGTGCACGTCCTCGTCGTCGGCGGCACGCGCTTCATGGGCGCGCTCACCGTGTGGCGGCTGCTCGCGCGCGGCGACCGCGTGACGCTCTGCACGCGCGGCCTCGCGCAAGACGAATTCGGCGACCGCGACGAGCGCCTCGTCGCGGACCGCACCACGCCCGACTTCGCCGCGCGGCTCGCAGGGCGTCGCTTCGACGCCGTGATCGACTTCGTCGCCTTCGACGGGCGCGACGTGCGCGGCGTGATCGACGCGCTCGGAGAGCGCGCGGGCCACTACGTGCTCGTCTCGAGCGGGCAGGTCTATCTCGTACGCGAAGGCGTGCGCGACGCCGCCGGGCGCGCGCGGCTCACGACGGAAGCCGACTACGACGGCCCACTCATCGCGCGTCCCGACTCGCCCGCCGACGCCGCCGAATGGGACTACGGCATGGGCAAGCGCGCAGCCGAAGACGCGCTCATCGAGGCCGCCGCACACTTCCCCGCGACGCGCGTGCGGCTGCCGATGGTGCATGGGCCGCGCTGCCCGTATCGCCGCCTCGAGTGCTACCTCGCGCGGATGCTCGACGGCGGGCCCGTGCTCGTGCCGGGCGGCGGCGACGCGATCGCGCGCCACGTCTTCGCGCAGGACGTCGCCGAGACGCTCTGCGCACTCCTCGGCGACACGCGCGCATTCGGTCGCGCGTACAACGTCGCGGCCGCCGAGATGCCCACGGTGTGGGAGTTCGTCGGTCGCCTCGCAGCGCGGATCGGCGCCCCCGATCGCCGCGTCGCCATCGCGCCCGACCGTCTCGGCGACATCCCGCCGACGGCCGTCTCACCGCTCTCGGGTCGCTGGATGTCGCTGATCGATCCGGCGCGCGCCGTGGCCGAGCTCGGCCTGCGCCATCGCCCTCTCGACGCCTGGCTCGACGCGACGATCGCCGCGTATCTCGCCGCGCCGCCCGTCGCGCCGCCCGAGAACTACGTCGCGTACCGCGCGCGCGAGCTGCAGCGAGTCCGCGCCTGAGCCGCGCACCCGCGCTCAGATGCCGAGCCCCGCAAGCGCGAGCCGCGCGCGCATACCGAGCGTCGTCGTGTAGCCGACCTCCACGTGGCGAATCACGCCCGACCCATCGAGATAGAACGTCGTCGGATACGCACTCACGCCCCACGCGCGCGCCACCGAGCCATCCCCATCCACGAAGATGGGGGCGCGCATCCCGCGCGCTTCTACGTGACTGCGCACGTCCGCATCGCCCCCCGACGCGCTCGCGATCGTGAGCACGCGCCCGCCCTCCGCGAGCGACTCGACGTTGCCCTCCTCGAGCGAACAGACGCCGCACCACGTCGCCCAGAAATGCACCGCGACGGGCCCGCCGCGGAAGCGCGCGAGGTCGATCGGCGCGCCGGCCAGCGTACGCCCGCGCAGCGATGGCGCCGTGCCGCTCACGGCGTCGCGCGTCTGCCAGGCGCGGATCGCGAAGAGCGCCGCGAGGAAGAGGAGCCAGCCGGCCACGTCCTTCCAGCGCGCACGCACGCGGTCCGTGACTGCCTTCACTCGAGCGCTCCCGCGCGTCTCGCACCCATCGCGCCCGAGCCTGACGCGGCGCGCAATACCGTGCATCCCTGCGCGCCCAGGTGCGGTCTTGACGCCGCGTGAACGGCCTGCGATGACCGCCGCCATGAAATCCGAGCAGCTCCTCGACTCGATCTTCCGCGCCGAGCGCGACCTCCGCATCGCAGAAGGGCGTCTCCTCGACACCCGCGACAAAAACGCGCTCGCGAACCTCCTCGCGCGCGCGACGCAGGAGGCCCTCTCGCTCCGCGACGAGGACGAAGCCGCGCTGCGCCTCGGTCGGCTCGCGGACCTCTGCGCGCAGGTGCCCGGCCCGCAGATGGTCGACACGCTCATCGCGATCCTCGACAGCGACGACGAGTCGGTGCGCGTGCAGGCAGGCGAGGCCCTCCTCGACGTCGGCTACGACCGCTACGCCGAGGTCGCGCGCGGCATCGAGCGCGCCCTCGATCGCAAGCACGCCGGCATCGCGATGACCGAGCTGCCGTGGATCCTCGCGGAGATCGGCGAGCCGAGCGCGCTCGGGCTCATCCGCCGCTTCCTCGCGAGCGACGACGGAGAGATCTGCGCGAGTGCCCTCGAGGCCCTCGTCTCGCTCGGCGATCCGGCGGGCGCCGACGCCCTCGACGCGCTCGTCGACGACGCCCGCGAGGTCACGGTCGACGGCGACGACGACGAGGGCGAGGGGCTCCGCACCACCATCGGACAGCTCGCGCGCGAAGCCATCGCCGAGCTCCGCGGCGGCGACGGTGACGCAGGCTGAGCGCAGCGCGGGCGCGCTCTCGGCGGACGACGCGCTCGCCTACGACGCGTCGTTCGTGCCGCGTTACGGGGGCCTCTTCGCGCAGCTGATCATCGACGACGTGCCGCAGGGCACGCGCGGCACGCTGCTCGACGTCGCCTGCGCGACGGGCACGACGGCGCTCGCGCTCGTGCGCCGTCTCGGCGAGGGTGGCCGCGTGATCGGCGTCGATCGCGAACCCGCGCTCGTCGACCTCGCTCGCCGACGCGCGACGGCGAGCGACGATGCGCGTCGCCTCTTCTTCAAGGTCGAGTCCCCCGAGTCTCTCTCGTTCGGCCACGAGGTCTTCGACGTCGTCGTCGGGAACCTCGTGCTCGGCACGGTCGACGCCGGGGCGATGCTCACCGAATTGCACCGCGTCGTCGTCCCCGAGGGACGCGTGCTGCTCACGCAGGCGCTCAGCGGCAGCTTCGAGGAAGCCCATGATTTCCTTCGAGAAATCGCCGCAAAGAACGAGCTCCCGAAGCTCGCTGAGCGCACCGACACCACAGCGAAACGCCAGCCGCGTCCCCACGAGCTGGCCCGCCTCGCGGAGGGCGCTGGCTTCCACGACGTGCGGCTCCGCGAGGAGGCCTTCCGCCTGTCGTTCCGCAGCGCGCGCGAGATGTTCGCCGACCCGCTGCTGCGCTTCGTCGGCCTGCCCGAGTGGCGCACCCTCGCCGGGAGCGATGCGCACGGCGACCGCATCCTCGAGCAGCTCGAGCGCACCTTCGACACCTACTTCGCCGGCGGTGCGCTCTCGCTGAGCGTGCGCGCGGGTCTCGTCTCGGCGCGACGCGCGGGCTGAGCGCGCGCTGCTGCTCAGGGCGCTTCGCCGCCGGACACCATCTCGACGCGGGCGTCCTCGGGGCAACCACGGCCGTCGAGCGCGGGGATCACGATGCGCACGCGGCGCACGCCAAGATTGGAGCGCCCGTCGCCGCGGAACTGCACGTCGAGCAGGAATTCCTGCGGTTCCGTCGTCGGCATGACGACGCCGGTCCGCACGCGCACCTGAAAGACGACCTCCGTGCCGGCCCGCACGTCGACGAAGGTGCCGGTCGCGTCATCGATGCCGCCGATGCCCGACATCGGCTCGGCGCGAAGCGGCACGATCGACTCGACGAGCGTGCGCACGTCGAAGCCGTCGTCCGGCGTCGGATCGAGCGGGATGGCGTCGATGTCGAGCACGATGCCGTCCGCGAAGTCCTGCATGGCCTCGACGACGCGGTCGTCGAGACGCTCGCCGCTGCGCCCGATGTCGAAGACGAGCGGCGAGCCATCGCGACGCGTCGCCTGCGTGTCGCGCGCGGTGCGCTGCACATCCGACAGGCCCTCGTCATCGCCGCCCGACCAGAAGCCGATCACGCGGATGCCGTTGTCGGTGAGCGCGCCGATCGCCTGCGCGTACGTCGCAGTCGGCGTACCCGCGAGCGTGGGCAGATACGGATTGTCGCCGCCGGGGCCGTTGTGGAAGGACGCGTCGGTGAAGAGGAAGATCACGGGCAGCGCATCGTCCCGGAAGCACGGATAGCCGAAGCCGCCGCGCGGACAGCCGAGCGAGGGCGGCACCCAGGTGATCGCCGCGCCGCGCGCGTCGACGCCGAAGAGGCCCGCGCCCGTGGCCGCCTGGAAGAGCGCCTCGACCTGCGACTCGGGGACATCCGCGCCGTTGAGCAGGTCGACCTCGCCCATCGCCGCCTGCACGCGGCCGAGGTCGGCGCTCATGGGCAGAAAGAGCGCGAAGGGCACGTCGCCCGTCGCGCCGAACTCGCCAATCGGGAAATCGGCGAAGGTCGCGACGCCGAACTGCGTGTCCGGGATCTGCGCGAAAATCGCGGGCGCGAGGCGGTCGCGCAGGCGCTCGCGAATCTGCTCGATCTCCGCGCCCATCGAGGCCGTCACGTCGACGAGGAAGAGCACGTCCGCGCGCTCGAGGCGCGCTTCGGTCGAGAGCGGCAGCTCGATCGGCGGGCCGCCGTCCGGGTCGAGCGGGATGTCGATGCAGGGCAGCGGCGCGTCGATGCCGAGGTCGGGGCCGCCGTCCGGCACGTCGAGCCCGGTCTTCGCGCCGCAGGCGGCACTGCTCACGAACAGCGACGCGAGTGCGCCGCTGAGCAGCAGGCGCCGCGCGCGGGGGAGGTTCGAAAGCGAAGGCGCGCGTCTCGGCATGGTGCGTTGGGCCCGCGACGGCGCGGGTCTCGGTGAAAGTAGCGTCGCGCCCAGCGAGCGTCGAGGTGCGGGCAGGGCGGTCTGCGGCGCTCAGCCCCGCGTCGCGCGGCGACGTGCGGCGACCGCGCGCGCGTGGTCACGCGTGTGCAGCGCCACGTAGTCGACCACGAGCAGCTCGAGCGGCGGCGGCGGCGCGAGCGCGGGGAGCAGCGCGGGCAGCCGCTCGAGAAAATCGGCCAGTACCGGCGTCGCGGCGGCAAAGCGAGCCGTGTCGAGGCGCTCGTGCACCGTGAGCAGACGCTCCCCCGCGAGCGGCCCCGCGTGCCCGCGACGCGCGACGTCTTCGTAGCTCGCGAGGAGCGCGTCGGCCGTGAACGCGTGCGAGATGACGAGCTCGGCGGCGACGCGCAGCGCCGCATCGGGCCCGATCGCGTCGTCCTCGAGCAGCACGAGCGCGGGCTGGAAGTAGTTGTAGAAGGGGCACACGCGCTGCCCGAGCTCGGCGAAGGCGTCCGGCGCGGACATGCGGTCGAGGTGGATGAAGATGCGCCGCACGCAGTCGCGGCGCGGCAGGTCCGCAGCCATGCGCACGAGCCGCGGCAGCGCATCGGGATAGACGCGCGCGCGCTCGAGCACCGCGACGAGCATGTCGCTGCCGATGCGCCCCGCGCAGAGGTCCGCGTAGAGCGAGTAGATGAAGGCGTCGGCCTCGGCGTCGTCACCGAAGCAGACCTCGTCGAACTCCCCTGTGCCGCCCGCGCGCGACGCGAGCAGCGCCGCGAGCTTGTAGCCCACCTGATCGCGCAGGAAGCGGAAGCGCCCGCGCAGCAACATCGCGAGGCTCGGCTTGAGCGTGAAACCATCCCACTGGATGCCATCGAGGCGCAGCTTCGCCTCGAGCACCTTGCGCATCTGCTCGGGGCTGCCCGAGAGGATGAAGATGCCGCCAGGGCGCGTCGCGCGGAGCTCGCGCAGGAGCGCGCCCGCGCCGGGCACCGTCTGCTTGCTCGCAGCGGGCTCGAGCGCGACGCGGATGAGGTCGCGGACGGTGTCGAACTCCGTGCGCAGGTACGTCTTGTCGAGGTCCCAGCGGTAGAGCAGTCGGCGGTCGGCGTTCCCCACGCGGGCGCGATCCTAGCAGCCGAACGTGCGCACGCGGACGTGCTTCAACCGCCGCACACCGGTCCGACCGTGGGCGGCTCTTCGCCGGTCACGACGTCGTCGATCCACACGCGGTCGGCGCCACTCGAGGCCGAGCCATCCTTGCGGTAGCGCCACTCGAGCGTGTGCGGCCCGGCCGTCACCATCGCGCTCGCTCGCGCCCAGCCGCGCTCGCCCGCCCACTCGCCCACGATCGTCCCGTCGACGCGGAACTGCAGCGAATCGAAGGGCGTGATCGACCCCGTCTCCGTCGAGGTCGTGAACCAGAAGGAGACTTCCGAAGCGACCGCGAGGTTCACGGTCCGCGTGAGGCTCGACTGCTGCGAGTTCCCGATGTCTCCGCTCGCCGCCGCGTACGTGCCGGTGCGCGCCCGCGCGGTGTCGACGATCCACGTCGCGGTGCCCGACGTCGTGAAGCCCGCGGGCAGCATCGCGTCTTCGAAGCCGAGCGCAGCCGGCGCTGCACGCACCGTCACGTCGTCGATCCAGACGCGATCCGCCCCGACAATCCCCGAAATATCCTTCGAATAGCGCCACACGACCGTGTGCGTGCCGCTGCCGAAGGACACGCTCGTCGCAGTCCACGCCGTCGTTCCCGACCACGTGCCCGACACCACGCCGTCGACGAGCACCTCGAGCTTGTCGTAGACGTTCTCCGTCTCGGTGTTGAGCCAGAAGGACACGACGACCGGCTGCGACACCGTGAACGTCGCGGTGAGCGTCGACGACTGCGAGTTGCCGATCGCGCCGCTCCGCGCCGAGAACATCCCGCCCCGCGCGCGGCCGCTGCCGATCTGCCAGGGCACCGCGCCCGCAGCGACCCATCCCGCCGGGAGCGCGCCCGATTCGAAGTCGTAGACGAGCGTCTCGGGCGGCGCCGCACACGCCCCCGCGACACAGACCCCGCCCATGCAGGGGCTGCAATCACTCAAGCCCGTACACGGCCCCGCCGGCCCCGCGTCGATTCCCGCATCGACCCCGAGGTCCGCGCCCGCGTCGACGTCCGCGCCGAGGTCCATGCCGACGACGCCGGCATCGAGCTCCGCGCCGAGATCCACGGGCGCACCGGCATCGACGTCCGCGCCGAGATCCACGGGCACACCGGCATCGACGTCCGCGCCGAGATCCACGGGCACACCGGCATCGACGTCCGCGCCGAGGTCGACGTCCAGCGCCATGTCGATGTCGGCGGCTGCATCGAGGTCCAGCGCCATGTCGACGTCCGTCGCCATGTCGAGTTCGGCGCCCCCATCGAGCGGCGCGCCGAGGTCCAAGGACGCATCGCGTGGCGGTCCCGCATCGCGCGGACCCGCGTCGGTGCGCGGCGGCATGTACGGGGGCGGCTCGGGATCGTCGGAGACACCGCTCGCACAAGCGGAAATCAGCGCGAGCGTCGAGAGCAGGGCGATGCGAAGGCGAAGCATCCGTGCAGCCTTCCCGCGTCCGTCGACGGTGTCAATTCCGAGTGACGGGCAGACGTCACGCCGCGTGACACGCGAGGCGAGCGGACACCGAAACGACGCGTGATGCGCGCCCGCTCTGCTAGTCTCACGCGCCTCCATGCAGCCATCCCCCGCGCAGCGCATCGACGTCCTCATCGTTGCCGCCCACGCGCCCGAGCTCGTCGGGTTCCGTCCCGCCCTCTCGGAGCGTCTCGACGGCAGCATCCGCGGGCTGCGCGTGATGGCGAAGACCATCGGCATCGGCATGCCCATCGCGGGGAGCGGCATGGCGTATCGGCTGACGCAGCTCGCGCCGCGCTGCGTGGTGCTCGTCGGCAGCTGCGGCGTGTATCCGGGCCTCCCCGAGTACCGCCCCAACGACATCCTCGTCGCGAGCCGCATCAGCCTCGTCGATCACGCCGTCACGGCCGGTCGGTCGGCGTTCCCCGATCCGATGACGACGAGCGTCGACGCCCACCCGCTCCTCACCGCGGCCCTCGGCGCAGCCGGCCCTCGCACGCGCGTCGCCCCGCTCGCCACGACCCTCGCCGTGACCACCGACGACGCGCTCGCGCACGGCGCAGGCCAGACGACGGGCTGCCACGGCGAGAACCTCGAGGCCTTCTCCGTCGCGCTCGCGTGCGTCGCCGCCAACATCCCCTTCGCTGCCGTCCTCGGCGTGACGAACGTCGTCGGCTCGAGCGGCCGCGAGGACTGGCGCGCCTACCAGCGCAGCGCCGCGCTTGCCGCCGCCGACTGCGTCGTCACCTGGATCCACCAAGGCGCTCAGGGCGTTCCCCACGGCGGCTGAGCGTGCGCGACTCGTTCGTGCGGACGCTCCGTCGCGTCGGCCCACTGGCCTGCGCGTCGCTGACCCTCCCCCTGCTCCTCGCGACCGCGTGCAGCACCCCTCCGGAAGCGCGCAGCGAGGCGCCGGCGAACACCGCGACAAGGCGCTCGGGCGTCGACGTTCCTCGCTACTTTCCGCTGTCGCCCGGCGATCGCTGGCGCACCCGCGGAGGCAGTGACGGCACGGTCCCGCGCGCGTTCGGCGTCACCGGCGTCGATGCGCGGGGCGTCGCGGTCGTCTTCGGCGGCGCCGGCGAGACCCCGGAGCGCTACCGCGCCGACGCGCAGGCTGTCACCCGCGTCGACGAGCAGGGTCAATCGCTCTTCCCGGTGCTGCGGGCCCCGCTCGAAGAGGGCGCGACGTGGTCGTACGCGCTCACCGAGCGGGGCGTATCCATCCCGTGCGACGCGACGCTGACGCGCGTCGACCCCGTGGCGCGCAACGTCGCCGGCGCATCGTTCACGGCGTGCCTCACCGTCCATCGCGCGTGCCGCTATCCGGCGGGCGCGCCGTTTCCGCTCGCGACCACGCACGAGCGCGACGAGAC
>Ga0172372_10002545_pt1 | contig 27619 bp, 29 predicted proteins | sample LakKiv5m_2_FD_114544 | JGI IMG/M metagenome (GOLD analysis project Ga0172372, IMG submission 114544) | Freshwater microbial communities from Kabuno Bay, South-Kivu, Congo - kab_092012_9.5m | ecosystem: Environmental > Aquatic > Freshwater > Lake | place: Democratic Republic of the Congo...
ACGTTCTCGATGACGGCGAGCGTGTGCGTGAGCACGTCCTTGTGTCGGTGGATCGGATCGTTCTCCAAGCGCATCGCGGGCAACTCGGGGAGGAAGTGGTCGGCCAAACCGGTCTCGACCAGGAACCACAGACCCGCCGTGGGGGAATCGACGACGATCAACTTGTCCAGTTCGTCCCGAATTCTCTCGGCCGACACGATCGTCAAGCGGTCGCGCATGTTCCTCACGGCGTCGACCAGCTCGGGTACGGGCTCCATGCCCAAGCGCGCGATGAAACGCGCGGCCCGCATCATGCGCAGCGGGTCGTCGCTGAAACTGATCTCGGGGTCGAGGGGCGTGCGCAGTGTTCGCGTCAACAGGTCGGCCGCGCCACCGAAGGGATCGACCAACGTCGGCGAATCGGAGGTGACCTCGAGGGCCATGGCATTGATCGTGAAGTCGCGTCGCGACAGGTCGGCCTCGATGTCGTCGGAGAACTCGACGTCGGGTTTGCGGGTGTCGGCGTGATACGCCTCGGCGCGATGCGTGGTGATCTCGTAGACCCGATCACCCTTGCGGGCCCCGATGGTTCCGAATCGCTCGCCTTGGGTCCACAGCGCGTCGGACCAACCCGACATCAACCGCTTGATCTCGTCGGGGCGGGCGTCGGTGGTGGCGTCGAAGTCGAGATTCGTGTCCGTGTGACCACTCAGGAGGTCCCGGACAGTGCCTCCGACCAGGTACAAACGGTGGCCCGCCCCGCGAAACAGGTCGCCGATCTCGGACAACTCCTCCAGAACCGGAGCGAAACGATCGGGGATCACGGTGTCAGGTTATGGCCCGCGGCATTCCAAAAGTCGCCGATCTCTTCGATGCGCGCGGTCGCTTCGGTGGAACCACCGGACGTCGCGGATTCGGGCCGATGCGCGATTCCGAGAAGAGCCGCCAACGTGGACGCGGTGCTCATGCGCAGCGCATCCAAGTCGTAGCCGCCCTCGAGCATCACCAATCGTCGGCCCGCGGGCACCAACTCCAGGAGAGCGGTGATCATGGCCGGATAGTCGCCCGACGACAAACCCATCTGGGTGATGGGGTCGTTGCGATGCGCGTCGAATCCCGCCGAGACGATCAACCACGTCGGATCGAAGGTTCGGGCCCGAGGAATCACCAGTTCGTCGAAAGCCCGTCGATACGAGTCTCCCGTCGTTCCGGGGGGCAGGGGCACGTTCATCGTGTAGCCAATGCCGGCACCGACACCGATCTCGTCGAACCAACCGGTGCCCGGGTACAAGGGCCACTGATGCAACGACACGAACATCACGCGCGGATCATCCTCGAAGGCGCCCTGGGTTCCGTTGCCGTGGTGCGCGTCGAAGTCGACCACCAACACCCGTTCTCCGCGGTCGGCCAGATGAGCGGTGGCCACGGCGACGTTGGAAATCAGACAGAAACCCATGGTCTCGGTTCGGGTGGCGTGATGACCCGGCGGGCGCACCGCACAGAACGCCGCGTCGGCCCGTCCGGCCTCCAATGCGTCGATGGCCGTCAAGCCCGCTCCCGCGGCCAACAGGGCCGCGGTCAACGATCCGCTCGACGCTCGGGTGTCGGGGTCCAGGCGTCCGCCCCCGGCGCGCACCACTTCCTCGATGCGTTCGAGGTGATCAGCGGAGTGAACCCGTAACACCTGCTCGCGGGTGGCCGGACGAGGCTCGAGGGGCACCAAGGCCTCGGCGATGTCGGCGTCACGGGCACCATCGATGACCGCTCCCAGGCGGGCCGGTCGCTCGTGATGCGTCGGACCGTTCACGTGATCCAGGTAGGCCTCGTGGGTCAAGAACAGCAACGACATCAGGGCGCACGATAACCGTCGCCGCTACCGTCAGGAGGGTGACCGCGAGGGTGTTGGACGACGGAACGGTGCGTGCTCGCCTGCGTCCGTGGCCCCGTGAGGTCGACGTCGCGCATCTGGTGCTCACCGATCACACCGTGGCACCACGTTCCACCACCGTGCGCGACTGGATGAACCTCGTCGCCCGCGACGGCTACGCCACCATTCGCACCGGCGCGCTCTCCCCCGAGGCCGCTGGCGTCTTTCTCGACCATGGATTCGTCGAGATCCAACATCTGGCGCTCTTGCGGCTCGATCTGAGCGCCGTGATCATCGGTGAGCCCCATCACCGCACCCGACCGCTACGCACGAATCGGGCCTTCGAGACGGCCGCCCGCATCGACCGCAAAGCCTTCGACGATGGATGGGAACTCGACGCCGGCGGAATCCGCGACGCCTGTGAGGCGACACCGACGCACCGCATCCGGCTGGCACTCACCACTGCCGACGAGCCGGCGGGCTACATGATCACCGGTCGCAACGGATCCGCGGGGTTCATCCAGCGGCTGGCCGTCGAACCCGGCCACGAGGGGCAAGGGGTGGCCACGTCGTTGCTCATCGACGGACTCCGTTGGCTCCGACGACACGGGGTGAGCGACGTGCTCATCAACACCCGTCTCGACAATGACCGTGCCCTCGACCTGTACCGACGCCTTGGCTTCGTCGACATAGACGAGAATCTGTCGGTGCTCGAAGCGTCGGTGGTCCCACGAACCCGCGAGGAACGATGAAGCGTCTCCTGCTCGCGGCCGTCGTGATCTCCGGTGTGATCGGGGGTGGTTTCGGATCATCCGTGTCGGCACGACCCGCGGTCGGCCCCTCGCTCGGGGTGTTGATCAGCCAGGACCAATACGTGGCCGGGGTCGAGGGTTCGCTCGTGCGGTTCAGCGTCTCGGCGCGTGACCTGCCGCTCGACGGAACAGCGTCCATCGCCATCACCTCGTATCGACCGGTGCGTACCCGAGTCGCCGTACGCGAGGCGATGACGGGTGACCTTCCGAGCGTGGTCGACACCGTCTTGTTGCCCGCCGCCGACATCCCCCGTGACGGTGCCGGCTATCTCGACATCCAGGTGCCCATCGAGATCGGTGTGCGCACCCGGGACAGTTTGCAGATGTCGGCCGTCGGGATTTACCCCGTCACCGTGGGGATCGTGGTCGACAAACAGGTCGTCGACCAGATCGACACCTTCGTCGAACGGCTACCCGAAGGCTCCTCCGCACCATCTGGTCGGGCCACTCTCCAGGTGGCCGTGGTCGCCGGGCTCACGGGACCACTCGCTCTTCGCTCCGATGGCTCGACGGTCGTCGACGCGTCGGCTCTGGAGCGCACCGAACAATTGGTCTCGGCGATCGAGGGTCTCGACATGACCCCACTGACCGTGTTGGCCCGACCGGCTTGGATCAACGCCATTCAACGACTGGGTGACGAATCCGTCGAACTTCTGAGCCGGATCGACGGCTTGCAATCGGTTCAGATGATGTCGGCACCGTACGTCGATGCCGATCCCGACGAGTTGGTCTCCGTCGGCGCTCCCGCGATCTTCCTCGAGCAGTTGCGTCGCGGTGAGGACGTGTTGCTCGCCGCCATTCCCTCGTCGGGTACGACGCGCGACACGTACCTGGCGACGCACGGGGTCTCGGCTGGTTCGGTCACCTTGTTGCGCGACATGGGATTCCGTTCGTTGGTTCTCACGCCACGCGCCCAAGCCGACACGGCGCAGGGGGCCTCGTTTCTCGCCGACCCCACCCGATTGATTCGATTGGGTTTCGGGGCGGGATCGATCGACGTCGCCTTGGCCGATCCCGCGCTGTCGCTCACCATGACCGAGGGGTCCCGAGCAGGCGCCGACGCCTATCTCGCCTCCCAGCACCTCTTCGCGGAACTGCGCGTTCTGCGCGAGGAATTGCTCGCCAACGACGAGGACACCGCCGGTCGAACGGTCGTGATGACGACGATGGATGGATCACCGCCCTCGGCGGAGTTCTTGGCCGCCCTCATGTCGTCGCTGTCCACCGAGCCCGACATCGTGTCGGTCACCCTGGATGACGCCCTGCGTTCCACGGATCTGAATCTCACCGAGACCGGCCCCGTGGTTCTGGAGTTGCCCACCACCGAGGCCGGTGATGCGAGGGCGCGCCGACTCGCCGACTTCGACGCGGCACTGCGCGGACGCATCGGGTCCTTCACGGCCATGTTGCCCACCGGGGACGTCCGCGCGGAGATGTGGCGCGGCATCTTGGAGGTTCTGCCGGACTCCGCGCTCTCCGACGCCGACCGCGAGTCCTACATCGGGGCCGTGAGCACCGAGATGGCTTCCCTCGCCGGGTCGATCTCGCTTCCCTCGTCGACCACCTTCACGCTCGGTGGTCGTGACAGTTCGATTCGCATCACCCTGCGCAACGACAACGACTCGGACCTCCGGGTGAACATTCGACTCTCGAGTTCCAAGTTGCGTTTCGGTGCACAAAACGACGCCGTGGTCCTCCCCGCGGGTACCACCACCTCGATCGAGGTGCCCGTGGAGGCCCGATCGAACGGTCGATTCCCCGTGGTCCTGCAGCTTTTCACTCCCGATGGCACCGAGGCACTCGGGGTGCCGGTCACGTTCACCGCTCGGGTAAATGCCCTGGCCGGGCTCGGGCAGTTGGTCACCGGTGTCGCGCTCTTGCTCTTGCTCTCGTGGTGGGCCAGCCATTTGCGGCGTGAGCATCGTCGTCGGTCGACCGAGGTGGACCAGACCGCCACTCGTCATCCGAGCCTCAACCACTAATCTGCCCTCGTGACATCATCCGTTCGCATCATCACCGACAGTGCCTGTGACCTGCCGGAGTCCGTCGTCCGAGAACTCGGGATCGAGGTGGTCCCGCTGTTCATCCGCTTCGGCGAGGACGAGTTGATCGACCGTGAACAACTGACGACCGCCCAGTTCTGGGCCCGTTGCGCCAGCGAACCCGACCTGCCCTCCACCGCGGCTCCGTCCCCGGGTCGGTTCGAGCAGTCGATCCGAGCCCTGGCGGCCCAAGGGGCCACCGGTGTCGTGATCATTGACCTCTCCGGAGACTTGTCGGGAACCTTGCAAAGCGCCGAGGTGGCCGCCGATCGCTTGACGGGCGACATACCCGTGCGCGTCGTCGACAGCCGCACGGTCACCATGGGACTGGGTTCCATCGTCGTCGCGAGCGCCCGGGCCGCTCGCGATGGCGCGTCACTCGACGAGGTGGAAGCCCTGGCTCGCAATCTCTCGGGGCGATGCAAGGTGTGGGGAGCTCTCGACACCTTGGAGAACTTGAAGAAGGGTGGTCGAATCGGTGGGGCCAAGGCCATGTTGGCGTCGGTTCTCTCCATCAAGCCGATCATCGAGGTGCGCGATGGTGTCGTGCAGGAAGGCGGCAAGCAGCGCACGCGAGCCAAAGCGGTGGCCTTCGTCGTCGACAAGGTTCGCGAAGCGGTCGCCGGTCGGGGCATCAGTCAGTTGAGTGTCATGCACGCCGACTGCGACGACGTCGACACCTTCCTCGCCCAGTTGCGCGAGGTGTATCCCGGCGAGATCCTCGTCGGCGAGATCGGGGCGGTCGTCGGTGCACACGCCGGACGCGGCACCATCGGTGTGGCGTACTTCGAGAACTGACGACACGATTCGACGGGCGACATTCCCCCGGTCACGACAGGGCGACAACTAGCGTCATGGCGTAGCCATGTCGGATTCGTCGAACCACCCCGCGCCTCGAGCGAACACCGTCATCGCCGGTCGCTATCGACTCGACGAGCACCGCGCACACGGCGGGATGGCCGACGTGTGGAAAGCCACGGACCTGTCCCTCAATCGCACAGTGGCCGTGAAGCTCCTCAAACCACATCTGGACACCGAGGGGACCGTCGCCGAGAGGTTCCGTCGCGAAGCGCTGGTGGCCGCCGGCCTGAACGATCCCCACGTCGTCACCGTTCACGACGCGGTCGAAGACAACGGCCGACAGGCCGTCATCATGGAGTTCGTCGACGGCAAATCGTTGCGCGAAACACTCGACAAGAAGGGCACGCTCAGTCTCAAGTTGACCGTCCACATCGGAGTCGCGGTGTGTGCCGCTCTCGATGCCGCCCACCGTGCCGGCATCATCCACCGCGACGTGAAGCCCGGCAACATCCTGCTCACCGAGAACGGTCGGGTGATGCTCACCGACTTCGGTATCGCCAAGGCCTTCAGCGGCGATCAGGATCTCACGAACGAGAACATCATGATGGGCACCGCGAAGTATCTGTCGCCCGAGCAGGTTCTGGGCGACGAACTCGGACCGGCGGCCGATGTGTACTCGTTGGGTCTCGTTCTGTACGAATGCCTCGCGGGCAAAGTCCCGTTCATGGGAGCCAGTGACACCGAGACCGCGCTGGCGCGACTGAAGAAGGACCCCACGCCACTGCACACCGTGAAGCCCGACCTCGACCCCGCTGTGCTGCGGGTGATACATCGCATGTTGGAACGCGAACCCGAGAGGCGTTACGCCACCGGCGTCGAAGCGAGTCGCGCGTTGCGGGCCGCGGGGGGAATCACCGCCAGTGGCACACCCACCGAGACTCCGCGCTCGAAGGATCCGACGCCACCTCCGAACAAGGTGATCCGCACCAAGACCGGTGGCACCCCGTCGTCGGGAACCGTCCGAGACCGAACACCCTCGACACCGAGCGCCAAGACGTCGACCTTCCCTGTGAAGCCGGCTTGGCTCGCCGGTGCCGTCGCCGGGCTCCTGGCCATTGGTGTGATCATCGCCTCTTTCACGGGCGACGATTCACCCGCCGTCACCGTCGCCCCGCCGGATCCCGGTGTGACGACCACCTTGTACAGCGGACCGGTGCAGTTGACCGGTGTGCGTACGTTCGATCCCGAGAGCGACGACGGAGTGGAGAACGACGACGAAATCCCCAACGTCACCGACGGCGACTCGGGCACATCGTGGTCGACCGCGTGTTACAAGTCCTCGACGTTCGGAAGCAAGTCCGGCGTCGGATTGGTTCTGCAGATGAACGCCGCCGTGTTGGCGCAAGTTCAGGTGGACATGAACGTTCCGACATGGCAGGTGCGGGTCTACGCCTCCGACGTCGCCGGCGAACAGTTGAGCGACTGGGGAACTCCCATCTGGGACGGCAACCACGAGCAAGGATCGACCATCACGGCCACGTTCACGTCTCCGGCGCAGTACGCACTGGTGTACATCACCGAAGCGGGGCGCAGTGGATTCTGCAGTGATGTCAACCCGTACCGCGGAAGCATCAGCGAGATTCGGGTGCAAGCCGCGCCATGACGAACACGCCCCGCATCTCGTCGGAGTGGGTGGAACGCGGCAAGAGCGGAGATCCCGCTGCGATCGAGGCGATCCTGCGCCAGATCTATCCCCTCGTGCGCAACGTCTGTCGCGGAATGTTGAACGACGAAGCCGACGCCGAGGACGCCGCACAGAACGCGCTCATCAACGTCGTACGCAACATCGACCGGTTCGACGGGCGATCGTCGTTCACCACGTGGGTGTACCGGATCGCGACGAACGCCGCCATCGACGAAGGTCGGCGACGCCGTCGACGACGATCGCGGATCGTTCACGACGATACCGATGTCGCGGACCCCGCGGGAACGACGATCCAGGACCAGGTGGACGATGCCGACCAACTGGAGCCGCTCTTGCGACGACTCCCCGAGGATTTCCGAATGGCGGTCGTGCTTCGAGACGTGATGGATCTGGATTACGACGAGATCGCCCGCATCCTGGGCGTGCCGGGTGGAACCGTTCGCTCCCGCATCGCGCGGGGTCGGACCCAACTGGCCGAACTTCTCGGGAACCAGACCGATGACCGGGAACGTCTCACCCGAGGTCGAGACACATGAACACTCCCGAGAAGTCCGAACGAATCGACGACTGGGCCAGTCGGTTGATCGACGACGACATCGTCCTCGACGACGTCGACGAAGCGCTTCGTGCCGACGTCGTCGCCCGGGCGGAACGATTCGCTCAGGTGCGTCGCACGTTGCGGGCCGCGTCGTCAAACGTCCCGACCGACACCGACGACGTCGTGGCTCGGGTGATGGCCGAGGTCGTCCCGGGCTCGGGTGGCGCACGTCGGCGGTCCACCGTGTGGGTGTCCGGTTTGGTCGCCGCGGCCGCGGTGGCCACCATCGTCGGCGTGGCGGTCTCGTCGTCGGGACGAACGTCGTCGGACGAGGCCGCCGACGTGGTGACGCGCGCGACTCCCGGGTCCGATGTCGCGCTCGACATGGAAGTCGCCCCAGCCGCAACCGAAGCTCCGGCGGCGGCCGGGGAGTTCGCCGATGGCGCCGCTTCAGACGCTGCCCCGGCGACCTACGCCTCGATCGACGCTTGTCCCGATGATCTTCGTCCCACCATCGTTCCGTTGGCCGTCATCGACGGAGAGAACGTGGAAATTCACTGGTCGGCCGTGAACGGGGTCGTGGTGTACCGGATCTCGGACTGTTCGGTCGTTCTCGCCACGACGCCTTAGCCCGGTTCATCGCTAGCCTCGCCGTCATGGCCGGCAATCCGCTTTCCGATCCGAACTGGGCATCCGACGTCACCGAAACGATCGTCGAGACCATCGACAAGGTGCGTGATCGCACCACCAAGCCCATCGTGATGGCGGCCCGCGGATTGGTTTTCGGAATTCTCGTCGCATTCCTTGGAATGATGGCCGTGGCCCTGCTGTTGATCGGTGTCAGTCGGGGGCTCATCAATCTTCTCGAGTGGCCCCTCGACCACGACACCTCGGTGTGGGTGTCGCATCTCGTTCTCGGTTCGATTTTCTGCCTGATCGGCACCATGTTCATGATCAGGCGTCACGGCAAGGAAGGCGCCTGATGTCGCAACATCATCGGGTCATCATCATCGGATCGGGACCGGCCGGTCTCACGGCGGCGATCTACACCGCGCGCGCGAACCTCGCACCGTTCGTCATCGAGGGTGAGCCGTCGAGCACGTCCGATCAACCCGGTGGTCAATTGATGCTCACGACCGAAGTGGAGAATTTCCCCGGATTCCCCGAGGGAATCATGGGTCCCGAGTTGATGATCCGCTTTCGCGACCAGGCCGCCAAGTTCGGTGCCACCTTCCTGACCGCCAAGGCCACCAAGGTGGAGTTCGGTGAGAAGCCGTTGCGCGTCCACGTGCGCGACGAGGTCTTCACCGCCGATTCGGTGATCGTCTCCACCGGTGCCCAAAGCCTGATGTTGGGACTGCACGACGAAGAGCGCCTGATCGGTCACGGCTTGTCGACGTGCGCCACGTGCGACGGGTTCTTCTTCCGAGGCAAGGAAATCGCGGTCGTGGGCGGCGGAGACTCGGCCATCGAGGAGGCGTCGTTCCTCACGAAGTTCGCCAGCAAGGTCACGTTGATTCACCGACGCGATTCGTTCCGCGCCAGCAAGATCATGCAGGACCGCGCGCTCAACAATCCCAAGATCGAGGTGCGTTGGAACACCGCGGTGTCCGAGATCATCGGTGACGACCAACTGCAGGGCGTGAAGTTGGTGGACACGGTCACCGGCGCACGGAGCACGCTCGACATTGCCGGCTTGTTCATCGCCATCGGCCACCGGCCAAACACCGACGTGTTCAAGGGCGTTCTCGACATGGAGGATTCGGGTTACCTCATCACCCGGCCGGACTCCACGTACACCAACATCCCCGGAGTCTTCGCGTGTGGAGACGTCAAGGACCACACCTACCGTCAGGCCATCACCGCCGCCGGGTCGGGTTGCATGGCGGCCATCGACGCCGAACGTTGGTTGGAACAGCAGCACTGACGAGGCTGCGTTACTATGGCCGTCATGGCCGATGGAATCGTCACTCTCACCTCTGGAACCTTCGACGAAGTCGTGAACTCGTCGTCCACGCCCGTGGTCGTCGACTTCTGGGCCGAATGGTGCGGACCCTGCAAGATGATCGCCCCGATTCTCGGTGAGATCGCCGCCGAGAAGGCCGGACAGGTGACCATCGCCAAACTGAACGTCGATGATCACGGCGACATCGCTCAGCGGTACGGAGTCATGAGCATCCCGACCCTGCTGGTGTTCCACAACGGTGAGTTGAAAAAGACCATGGTGGGCGCCAAGGGCAAGGGGCAACTGTTGGCCGACCTGGGGGAATTCCTCGACTGATGGCCCTGTCGCCCGACGACACGGGTGAGGCCGTTCGACAGCTGCAACGTCGCCTCGGTGCCGCCGGATATCTGTCCGACGCTGGGGTGATACCCGGGACCTACTGCGCCGGCACCCGTCAGGCGATCGCCGACTTCCAACTCGATCGGGGTCTGGCTGTCACCGGAATATGCGACGAGGGAACCTGGACCACCCTCGTCGAAGCGTGGTGGAGCCTCGGTGATCGTCCTCTCATGTTGCGTTCACCCAACCTTCGCGGTGACGATGTGGCTGAACTGCAACGAATCCTGTCGCGTCTCGGCTTCGACGTCGGACGCATCGACGGCATCTTCGGATCCTTGGCGGCGCGGGCCACGCGACAATTCCAGGAAAACGCCGGTCTCGACGTCGACGGCGTCTGCACCGCGGACACGGTGGCCGTGTTGCGTCGCTTGTCGAAGATGACCGGCGACGGACCCGGTATCGCCGCCGTCCGGGACTCCGAACAGGCGCGAACCGGCCAGCCGTTGGCTGGTCGACGCGTGGCGGTGGGGTCGTTCGGCGGCCTGTTCGCGGTGGTTGAATCCGTGAGTGCCGACCTGCGCGAACACGGCGCAATGTTGATCGAAACACAAGACGATGATCCGACCCAGCAAGGAGCCACGGCCAACCTGTTCGGAGCCGATGTGTACGTCGGGGTGGAAGCCAGTGAGGAACCGTCGTCCCGCGTCGCGTATTACGCGGTTCCGGCCTTCGAATCAGCGGGAGGCCGCGCCCTGGCCCACTTGATCGAGCGCCATCTGCGTGATGTGGTTCCACGAATGACCGTTCAGGGCATGCGTCTGCCGATACTTCGCGAAACCAAGATGCCCGCGGTGTTGGTCACCTTGGGACCAGCTGAGGTCATGACCTGGCGCAGTCAACGGATCGCTGATGCCATCTTTTTGGCCCTCACCGTCTGGGCGCCCTAGTTATCCACAGGTTTGTGCACAGTCTGTGCAGAACCTTTGTGTACAGGTTGAGGGTTTCTTGACCCTCACTCCTCGGGGTCGAGATCACCGGCACCCATCATGAGCAGGTAGATCCGCTCCAGGTCTTCCAGACCCGCGAACGTGATGGTGACCGAACCCTTCTTGTTGACTCCGGTCATCTTCACCTCGACCTTGGTTCCCAGATAGTCCGAGAAGCGCTGCTCCAACTCCAGGACCGCGGGCTGACGCAAACGACTGACCGGCCGCGTGGTGCCACCGCTGGTCGTCGAGGTCGATCCCCCACCATCGAGACCGGCGTGTTCGAGACCCCGATCACGGATGGCCTCCTCCACGGCCCGCACGGACCAACCCTCGTCGGCCGCCCGACGGGCGATCTGCTCCTGATAGGCCCGATCCGGCGACCCCAACAGGGCTTTGGCGTGCCCCGCGGTCAACTTTCCGTCGGCCAGCAATCCCTGAATCGACGGGGGAAGGGTCAAGAGACGCAGCGAGTTGGAGATGGACGCTCGGCTCTTGCCCACGCGCTTGGCGACCGCGTCGTGGGTGAGACCGAAGTCGTCGATGAGTTGCTGGTACGCCGCGGCTTCCTCGAGCGGCAACAAATCCTGACGATGGAGGTTCTCGACCAGGGCCTGCTCCACCGACGACATGTCGTCGGTGGTCTTGACCACCGCCGGAACCGTGGCCAGGCCGGCTCGCTGGGCGGCTCGCCAGCGCCGTTCACCCGCAATGATTTGGTAATTCCCATCGGGCAACGCCCGCACGAGCAGCGGCTGAAGAACACCGATCTCACGAATGGATGCGCTCAGTTCGGCCAGCGCATCCTCGTCGAAATGCAGTCGGGGCTGGTTCGGATTGGTGCTCAGATCACTCACCGGAATCTCCAGCAAGGTCGGTCCACCGCCACCCGTCGGCGGCGCGGCCCGTCCCTCACCCGCGGGAATCAGGGAGTCAAGTCCTCTACCGAGACCTGGGCGTCGCGCCACCGGCCACCTCCTTGGCAACGAGTCGATAGGCGATGGAGCCCTTCGACGTGGGGTCGTACACATTGATGGGTTGATGATGGCTGGGGGCCTCGGACAGCTTGACGTTGCGGGGAACTCGCGTGGGCAACACCTTGTCCCCGAAGTGTTCACGCACCTCGCTCTCCACGTCGGACGACAGTTGGGTGCGCGCATCGAACATGACCAGCAGGATCGTGCTGACCTCTAGTTCGGGGTTCAGATTCCGCTTGACCAGGTCGACGTTGCGCAGAAGTTGTCCTAGGCCTTCGAGGGCGTAGTACTCGCACTGGATGGGAACCAGCACCTCGCGGGCCGCCACCAAGGCGTTGACGGTCAACAAACCGAGCGACGGCGGGCAATCGATGAGAACGAAGTCGTAATCGTCAATGACCGATTCAATGGCTCGTTTGAGTCGACCTTCGCGGGCGAATTGAGGGACCAACTCAATCTCGGCGCCCGCCAGATCGAGGTTCGAGGGGGCGACGAAGAGGTTCTTGACCGACGATGCCTCGATGCAGTCCTCCATCGAGGCATCGTGCAACATGACGTCATACATAGACGTCTCGATCCCCCGAGTGTCGATTCCCACCCCAGAGGAGGCATTTCCCTGCGGGTCCAGGTCCACCAGCAGGACGCGATAGCCGACTTCGGCCAAACAGGCGCTGAGGTTGACCGACGTGGTGGTCTTGCCAACCCCACCCTTTTGGTTCGCCACCGCCAAGATTCGCGGCAACGGGTGGGGGGACGTCGAATCAGCGGCCATGAAACTCACAGTACCGGATCGGTGTGATGTGTTCCACGTAGAACATCGGGGAAGTCCCCTGAGGCTATGTGTTCCACGTGGAACATTTCAGCGGCGTTCGAGAATCGCGACGCCGGACACAATCTCCCGAAGTTCCCACCCGGGCATTCCCCGCCACCGCGCACCGTCGGACCCTGGGGGTTCGCTCACCAACAGCAGTCCGGTGGGGGCAAGAAGGGGTGCTCCCAAGCGGGCGGTGTACTCCGGTGGACCAAAGCCACGACTAGTGACAGCGTCCCAGGTGCGGCCCGCACCTTGAATGGGTAGGTCCTCCACGTCGGCTTCCACGACCTCGACGCGGTCACGTAGCCCCAGCCGGCCCACCAAGCGCACCAGGAGATCCGTGCGCTTGGCGCGACGATCAACCAAGGTGAGGGCGATGTCCGGCCGGGCCATGGCGATCACCAGCCCGGGGTCGCCGCCACCCGAGCCCACATCAATCACCGTCCGTACCTGCGGCGGCAGGGCCTGGACGAAGCCCAAGGAGTGGTCGACGACGTCCTCGAGTGGTCGGTCCCCCAACATGCCGATGCGCTGGGCCTCGCCCAGCGCATCGATCAGTCGTGCTCGCTTGTCGGAGGAAAGGGCCGACATCAGCCTTCGTTGCCGGCCGCCGGGGTGATGACCACGCGGCGGTTGGGGTCCTCGCCCTCGGAATGGGTGGCGATGTCGGCGCGACCGTTCAGGGCGTCGTGCACGATCTTGCGGTCGGATGACGGCATGGCTTCCAACGCGCGCGCGGTACCTGTCGACACCACGTCGTCGGCCACCTGATTCACGAAACGTCCCAGGGCCTCCTTGCGCTTGGCTCGATAGCCACCCACGTCGATTCGCAACCGGGTGTCATGATCGCCCATGCGGCGTTGGGCCACCACGCGGGTGATGTCCTGAACCGCCTGCAGGGTGCTCCCCCGCGGGCCGACCAACAGACCCAAATCGTTGCCGTTCAGATGGACTTCGATGTCGTCGCCGTCGATCACCGAATTGGTGGCGGCTGATGCGCCGAGTGCCGAGGCCAGTCCCAACAGGAACTTCTCGGCTTGGGCTGCCACCGCGGCGGGGTCGGCGGGCGGGCCTTCGGGGCGCTCACGGCGGGGGCGGTCGGTGTTGTCGGTCATCTTCTTCTCCTGCTTCTGAGGCTTCTGGCGGGGCGAACGGTTGTCGCCCGATCGCTCGTTGGAGCCCTCCTCGCGGGGCGCCCCCTCACGACGGCGACCCCGATCCCGGCGGTCATTCTTGGCTCGTGGCGACTTGGGCTTCACGCGGGCCCGCACGCGGGCCTCGCCACGAACACGGCCGAAGAGGCCCGGCTTGGGCTCCTCGAGGATCTCGAACTCGGCGTCTTCGTCAGCAACGCCCAAGCGGTCCAAGGCGATGCTCTTGGCCTCTTCGACGGATTTTCCGGTGGTTTCCACCCATTCCATGGGTCACTCTTTTCTCGGTTGGGTCAGCGGCGCGGGGGCTTGGGGTGCCGGGACTTGCCCGCTGACGGCTTGGGACGATTCGGGGGAGTGGGCTTGCCCTTGCCCGGGGTCGAGCCCGACTTGGGCGGGGTCACTCGCTTGCTGGAGGTGGGCTTGGGGGCCGACTTGGGTTGTTCTTTGCCCCGTGCGGCGTCCTGTTTCAGTTGGCTGAACAGGCCGGTTCCGCCACCGTCTTTCTCGGCCATCTCACGGGCCTTGGCGCTGGCAGCCTGGGCTTGCTGACCCAGAGACTCGTCACCGCGATAGAAGCGCCGGGTGACGTAGCCCTGCTGGGCGATGCGCACGAGGGTCTGGGCGATGTAGTAAAACACCAACGCAACAGGGAAAAACAGCTGAAAGACACCGAAGAAAACCGGCAGGTACTGCATCACTTTTTGCCGAGTCGCCGACATGGTGGGCCAGACCGTGCGCGAGGCGATCATGCGCTGCTGCAGGAAGTACAGACCCATGAGGGCTGCCACCAACAGGGCATAGATCACGCCAGTGGCCGCGTTGTCCTGAATGGCCTTCACCGGGGTGAGTGACAAGTCGAGGCCGAACGACAGCATCTCTTTCTGACCCTCGAGACTCTCGTACAACTTGCTGGATTTGCTGATGTAATCGGGGTCGATCAGACCGTCGGAATCCTTGTTCGTGAGCCCATGAAGCACTCGGAACATGATGATGAAGATGGGCATCTGCGCAAGTAGTGGCAGACAAGATGCCAATGGATTGACTTTGTGCTCTTGGTAGAGCTTCATCATCTCTTCGTTCAGCTTCTGTCGATCGTTGCGATATTGCTGCTGCAAACGACGCATTTCGGGTTGAACGCGTTGCATCTCGAGCATCGACTTGGTGCTCTTCAGGGTCAGCGGGAAGATCAACATCATGATCACCAGGGCGACCAACGAAATCGAGAAGATGTGGTTGCTGGTGAGTTCGTAGAACTGGCTGATCAGCCAGGCCGCAGCTTGGAACATGTCAGGACTCCCCTTGTTTCTGATGGATGTGATGCGAACGAGAGTGGTGGTCCTGTGGCTCGGGAACGGGGTCGAAACCTGACGGACCGAAGGGTCGGCAACGGCTCAAACGGCGCACACTGAGCCAGGTGCCCCGACCCGCACCGTATTGCGTGACGGCCTGCTTGGCGTATTCGGAACACGACGGCGTGAACCGACACGGGGACGGCCGGCCCTCGCGGCCCTTTTGATACCATTCAATGGATTTGAGCAGGAAAGATTTCATAACGAGATTCGAGCTTGGAGATCAGCGACGCTGGTGCGCAGGCGGGCAAAGGACACCTCGTGGGCGGGCCGGGTGAGACCGAACACGTACAGACCCGGGGGGAGTGTCGTGCTTCGCAGAGCTTCGCGACATCGCCGACGGGCACGATTGCGTTCGACGGCGATTCCGGACTGCCGACCGATCGCGAAGGCCACCCGGGGCCCATCAAGTGAGGGGTCAACGACCATGGTGCACCAGAGGACTCCACTGCGAAGGCGTGTTCCCTCTCGACGAAGTCGAGCGAACTCGTCGCGGCTGTGGAGACGACCGATCAAGCCGACAGCCGCTTGCGACCCTTCAGGCGCCGAGCCTTGAGAACTGCTCGACCGGCGCGGGTGGACATGCGCGCGCGGAAGCCATGCTTGACCGACCGGCGCTTCTTGTTGGGTTGATACGTACGCTTCACGACAGACTCCTCGATTCCTGGTGACGACCAATGCAGGCGAGAAACACCAGGTAGTGGCCACTATTTAGCCCTCCCGAGGTCGGCGGCGGTCCGATGGGACCGATCCCGATTTCGGGTGCAAACGGCAAGGCTAAGGGGACGAGGTCGCCGAGGGCAACATGGTCTCCCAATCCCGACTTTTCGCTCACTATCCACAGGGTGCTAAGGTCTCCGATTCCGGTGCCACACCCTGTGGATTTGGTGCCGACACGGTCACACACACCACAGGCGGGGGTTGTCCACACCATGTGGACACGGTTGTGGATGGGGAAGCACGAAAGGCACGGAGTCGCTGGTGGAAGAGGCAGAGAACATGTGGACAGCGGTGTCCCTCTCCCTGCGCGCCCAGGTGTCCGACGCCGTCTGGTACTCGACGTTCAACGACGTGCACGCCTTGGGGGTCACCGAGGACACCCTGCGATTGGCGGCGCCGAGCGGAACGGTGCGCGACAAGATCCTGTCTCGTTACTACCCGATCGTGCTCGATGCCATGGCCGAGGCCGGCGCCGGGTCCCGCAACCTGGTCGTCGAGATCGTGGCCCCCGACTCCGCGGTCATCGACGTCACCCCCACCTTGGCGGTGCGATCCACCGAAACGGTCGTGGTCAAGGGACCCGAGCCCGACGGTTCGTCGGTCGCCGACCGAGCCGGATTGAACCCGCGTTACACCTTCGAAACCTTCGTGCGCGGAGCATCGAACAGCTTCGCCCTGGCCGCGGCGCAACGGGTAGCCGAGACCCCGGCTCGTTCCTACAACCCGCTGTTCATTTACGGATCGGCCGGTCTGGGAAAGACGCACTTGTTGAACGCCATCGGTCACTACGTCCTGCAGAACTACAGCCACTATCAGGTGCGCTACATCTCGACGGAGACCTTCCTCAACGAATACGTCGACGGCATCCGAAACAACTCGATCGCCAAATTCAAGCGTCGCTACCGCGACATCGACGTTCTGCTCATCGACGACATCCAGTTCATGGAGGGCAAGGAGGGGTTGCAGGAGGAGTTCTTCCACACCTTCAACGCCCTCCACGGCGCCAACAAGCAGATCGTCATCTCCTCGGACCGCGTCCCTGACGCCATCCCGAACCTGGAAGAGCGCCTGATCGGCCGCTTCCGTTGGGGTTTGATCACCGACGTGCAACCCCCGGATCTCGAAACCCGCCTCGCGATTCTGCGCAACAAGACCGAGCGGGAGGGCACCCTCGTTCCCGCCGACGTCCTGAATTTCATCGCCTCGCGCGTCACCAGCAACATTCGTGAACTGGAGGGTGCCCTCATCCGGGTGAGTGCCTACGCCAGTTTGAACCGGGTCGACATGACCGTGGGCCAAGCCGAGCGGTTGCTCGAGGACCTTCTTCCGGATTCGGCACCCAAGCACCGGACCGACGAGGAGTTGTTGGCCGAAATCGCCCGGCTCCTTGGGCACAGCGTGGAAGCCCTGAAAGGCAAGAGCCGCCAGCGACCCCTGGTGGCCGCTCGTCAAGAAGCGATGTACGTCTTCCGCGAACTCACCGACTTGTCCTATCCCGCCATCGCACGCCTCTTCGGAGGCCGTGATCACACCACCGTCATTCACGCGGTGGAGAAGATCCAGCGTTTGATGATGGAACGCACGCAAACCTTCGACCAGGTGACCATGTTGGTCAAGAACCTGAAGTTGGACTGAAAGGGATCCGACTGATGAGCCGCGTGTGGACATCGTGTGCGCATCGTGTTGATGCGCCTGTGCACGCAGCCGGGTTGTCCCCCGACACACCCCACTGTCACCATGAGGCTGTGCGCGGCTGTGTACAAGCCGACACACCCCGAACCATGTTCTACGCTGGACGGACGCGTGTTTGTCCACAATCCACAACGCTTATTACTAGAACTATCTTGAAGCATCACCGAACGATGACAACAACCCACCGAGCCCATCGAGCACAAGGAGCCCAGTCGTGAAGTTTCGTTGCGAACGCGAGGTGCTGAACGAAGCGTTCACCGCCACCAGTCGAGCCGCGAGCAATCGAGGCACCAACCCGACGTTGTCGTGCTTGCGATTGGTGTTGGCCGGTGAGTCGTTGCGCGTCACCGGAACCGACGGCGATCTCACCATCGACTCGTCCATCACCGTCTCCAACGGCAAGGACGGCGTGGTATTGGTTCCGGGAAAACTCATCGCGGACGTCGTGAAGTCGTTGCCGTCGGGAGCGGTCGATTTCGAGGTGGTCGAGGACAAAGTCGAGATCTCGGCCGGACGGGTGAATTTCAACGTCCCCATCGGTGCCGGTGACGATTTCCCGAAATGGTCCGGCACCGTCGGCGAAGGGGCACCGATGTCGGCGCCCGAATTCGCCGAGGCGTTGCGTCAGGTGGTGCGCGCCGCCAGTACCGACGACGCGCGCGGGGTCTACACGGGTGTCTTCATGACCGGGGTCGACGGCAAGTTGCGCATGGTCGCCACCGACTCGTACCGCATGGCCATCCGTGACATCGACGCCAGCGTCATTCCCGACGGCAAGAGCGTGGTCGTGCCGGCCCGCGCCCTCAGCGAACTTCTGCGCTTGTTGGATCGCCAGGAGCGGGTCTCGATGAACATCACCGAGAATGACGTGACCTTCGAGGCCGGTAGCACCCGTTTGGTGACCCGCTTGCTCACCGGGTCGTTCGCCGACTACCAGCGGTTGATTCCGCCGAATCTTCCCAACACCCTCACCGTGGCTCGCGAACCGCTCACCGAGGCCATTCGTCGCGTGAAACTGGTGGCTCGCGATCCCATTGGCACGCCGCTGCGGATGCAGATTTCGGGCATCGCGGTGACCTTGCGCATGATCACCCCCGACAACGGAGAGGCCACCGAGCAGATCGACGCCGCTCACGCCGGCAACGACATCGAGATCCGCTTCAACAACGAAATGTTGACGCAGGGCCTCGAGGCCTGCGGCACCGACGATGTCACCATTCAGACGAGCGAGCCCAGCAAACTCGCGGTCATCAAGGGTGTGGGTCAGCCGAACTTCACGTATCTGTTGATGCCACTGAAGTCGTGATGATCGTCGAGCAACTTCAGCTCGTCGACTTCCGCAACTACACATCGGCCGCGTTCGACCTGACGCCGGGCGTGACCGCCATCGTCGGACGCAACGCCCAGGGCAAGACGAACGTGGTCGAAGCCATGGCCTTCCTCGCTACCCTCGACAGTTTTCGTCAGAGTCCAACCGCGGCTCTCGTTCGCGAGGGCGCCGAGTTCGCCACCATTCGCGCCACGGTGCGACACGCCGACGGGCGCGACATGTTGGTCGAAGTGCAGATACAACGGCAGGGTCGCGTGAACGTGCAAGTGAATCGACAACGCTTGGCCCGCACCCGTGATCTGCTCGGGGTACTGCGCGTCACGGTGTTCTCCCCCGACGATCTGGAGTTGGTGAAGGGGGGCCCGGGCGAACGACGACGACTCGTGGACGAAACCCTCGCGTCGCTGGCCGTGAAAAACGATGCCCGACGACTCGAGTTGGACCGCATCGTCAAACAACGCAACACACTGTTGCGACAAGCCGGTGGGCGTCTGACCGATGACGTGGCGTTCACCCTCGACGTGTGGGACCAGAAACTCGCCGAGGTGGGGGACCAGATCGGTCAGGACCGGGCCACCCTGGTGGCTCGGATGCAACCGGTGGTGGAAGAGGCGTATCAGCATCTGGCCGGCACGCCCCTGGCGGTGTCCCTGGTGTACGAACCGTCGTGGCGTCGACCCGGTTTGGCGGCGGCGTTGGCGGCCGCCCGCACCGATGACGTACGCCGCGGGGTCTCCACCGTGGGTCCGCACCGCGACGACGTGGACTTTCATCTGGGGGCCTTGCCCGCGCGAACTCACGCCAGTCAGGGCGAGATGCGTTGTCTGGCACTGTCGCTGCGTTTGGCCGCCCATCGTCTGATCTCACAAACCACCGGCATGACGCCACTCTTGGTCTTGGACGACGTCCTGAGCGAACTGGATCCCGAGCGATGCACGGCATTGCTGAGCAATCTCCCAGCGGGTCAGGTGGTCATCACCACCGCCAGCACCCTGCCTCCCGCGGCCCGACCCGACCGGGTGTTGCGGATCGAAGGAGGCGCCATGGTTGGCGCCGTGGAAACCGAGGCTCCGGGCCCATGAGCACCGAACCGCGACCGTTGGCGGCGGGCATCGAGCGACTGCTGCGTTCGTTTCGTCAGGGCGACCGCGAGACCACGGTGACGGTCTTTTCCCGGTGGGCCGAGTTGGTGGGTGAGCCCGTGGCCCAGCACGTGCGACCCCTCAAATTGGACGCCGGAGTGTTGGTCGTCGAGGTGGACGACCCCGCGTGGGCCACCCAGATGAAGTTCCTCGAAAGCGACCTCCTGGAGCGGCTCCGAACGGCGGGAAGTGGACCGGTGGAACGCCTCGAAATTCGGGTCCGTCGACGCCGGTGAAAACCCACGTTTTCCCAGCATAAATGGGTTGAATTGCCACGTCCGCAGCCCACCCAGCGACTAAGGTTTTGCTGTTGTGTCACGTCGGTTCGTGGCCCGCCCACCCACCCGACTTTTACCCGTCCAACAGAGGAATCCGTGTCCACCAAGAGCTCCACCACCGCCACCGCTGATTACGGCGTCAAAGACATCCAAGTACTCGAAGGCCTGGACCCGGTTCGCAAGCGCCCGGGCATGTACATCGGTTCCACCGGCCTCGCTGGTCTCCACCACCTGATCTGGGAGGTCGTCGACAACTCGGTGGACGAGGCCATGGCCGGGCACTGCGATCGCATCGGGGTGTCGCTGCTGGCCGACGGTTCGTGTCGCGTCGACGACAACGGCCGCGGCATCCCCGTCGACCCGTACCCATCTGGCCCGCACAAGGGCAAGAGCGCGGCCGAAGTGGTGCTCACGGTGCTGCACGCGGGCGGAAAATTCGGTGGCGAGGGCTACAAGGTCTCCGGCGGTCTGCACGGCGTCGGCGTGTCCGTGGTGAACGCGTTGTCCAAGCGGGTGCACCTGCAGATCGACCGCGGCGGAAAGCGCCACGAGATGGAATTCGTCGACGGCGGAAAGCCGACGGGCAAGCTGTCGGCCACCGGCGACACACCGGCACGCGGACGCAAGAACGGCACCACCGTCACGTTTCTGCCCGATCCGACGATCTTCGCCTCCGAGGGAACCGAGTTCGTGGCGCGCACGGTCCTCGAGCGACTGCAGACCATGGCCTTCCTCAACCGCGGACTCGAGATCGTCTTCAAGGACGAGCGACCCGGCAGAGAACAAGAGGTCACGTTCCAGTACAAGGGCGGCATCGTCGACTTCGTGAAGCACCTGAACCAGTCCAAGGAGGCCTTGTTCAGCAAGGTCGCTCACTACGAGGACGAGGACGAGGGCCAGATGCTCGACATCGCCGTGCAGTGGAACACGGGCTACCACGAGGGCATCCACGGGTACGCCAACGGCATCAGCACCATCGAAGGCGGAATGCACGTCGAGGGTTTCAAGACCGCCCTCACCAGCGTCGTGAACAAGTACGCCAAGAATCGCGGCTTGCTGAAAGAGAAGGACGACAACCTCCTGGGTGAGGACATCCGCGAGGGCATCACCGCCATCATCTCGGTGAAGTTGTCCGAGCCCCAGTTCGAGGGTCAGACCAAGGCCAAGCTCGGCAACGTCTCCATGCGTTCGTTCGTGCAGAAGGTCACCAACGAACGATTGGTCGAATGGCTCGACGAGAATCCCACCGAAGCCAACAAGATCGTGAAGAAGGCCCAGGCGGCGGCCCAGGCCCGCGTGGCGGCCAAGAACGCCCGCAACGCCGTGCGTCGCAAAACCGCCTTGGCCGGTGCCGGCATGCCCGACAAGTTGAAGGATTGCACCAGCGGAAATCCCGACGAGAGCGAGATCTTCATCGTCGAAGGCGACTCCGCCGGTGGCACCGCGCTCGACGCGCGCGACCCGCGCACGCAGGCGATCCTGCCCATTCGCGGAAAGATCCTGAACGTCGAGCGCGCTCGTCTCGACAAGATGTTGAAGAACAACGAGGTCACCGCGTTGGTCACGGCCATCGGCGGCGGCGTGGGTGACGAGTTCGACGCGGCCAAAGCCCGCTACCACAAGATCATCATCCTCGCCGACGCCGACGTGGACGGCAGCCACATCCGCACGTTGTTGCTGACCTTCTTCTTCCGCCAGATGCGCCCTCTGGTGGAGGCCGGGTACGTGTACATCGCGCAACCGCCGCTGTATTCGACCGAAATCGGCAAGGAGAAGATCTATCTCAAGGATGACTTGGCCAAGAACCGGTTCCTCGAGGAGCACCCGAACCACAAGAAGGAGTTCCAGCGACTGAAGGGTCTGGGCGAAATGGACTGGGAGGAGCTGCGCAGCACCACCATGTCCGACGCCACCCGAACGCTGCTGCAAGTGACGGTCGAAGAAGCGGCCTTGGCCGATGAGGTGATGGGCGTGCTCATGGGCGACGACGTCGAGAGCCGCAAACACTTCATCCAGACCAACGCCAAAGACGTGAGGTTCCTCGATATCTGATGGCCAGCAAGAAGACACCCCCGACCACCCCCGACGAGGGTTCGACCCCCGAAGAACCCGTCATCCCCGTGCAGCCCGTGGCGTTGCAGGACGAGATGGAGCGTTCGTTCCTGGACTACGCGATGTCGGTCATCATGGCTCGCGCTCTACCCGACGTGCGCGACGGATTGAAGCCGGTGCACCGCCGCATCATCTGGGACATGGACGAACAGGGTTTCCGACCCGATCGCCCGTTCGTGAAGTCGGCCCGCGTCAGCGGCGACACCATGGCCAAGTACCACCCGCACGGTGACAGCGCCATTTACGACGCGTTGGTCCGCATGGCACAACCGTTCTCGTTGCGTCACCCGCTCATCGACTTCCACGGCAACTACGGCTCACCCGACTTCGGTCCGGCCGCCAGCCGTTACACCGAATGTCGCCTGCACCCGTTGGCCATGCATCTGCTAGCCGACATCGACGAGAACACCGTCGACATGGTGGCCACGTACGACGGCTCGCGCGAGGAACCCACGGTTCTTCCCTCGCGCTTCCCGAACCTTTTGGTGAACGGCAGTCAAGGCATCGCGGTGGGCATGGCCACCAACATTCCCCCGCACAACCTGGGCGAGGTCATCGACGCGTGCGTGCACGTGTTGGCCAACCCCGACGCGTCCAACGACGACGTGATGGGCATCGTGAAGGGACCCGACTTCCCGACCGGTGGAGTCATCTTGGGCAAGTCCGGCATCAACGACGCGTACCGCACCGGTCGCGGAAGCATCAAAATGCGCGCGACGGCGGCCATCGAGGAAACCAACCGCGGCGGCATGCAGATCGTCGTCACCGAACTTCCGTATCAGACCAGTTGCTCGGCGATCGCCGGCCGTATCCAGGAACTGGTCGACAACGGCGAACTCGACGGCATCGCCGACGTGAACGACGGATCATCCGGCGGAAAGACCAACCTCACCATCACCCTGAAGCGCGACGCCAATGCCAACGTGGTGTTGAACAACCTCTTCAAGCAGACCCAACTGCAAACCAGCTTCGGTGTGAACATGGTGGCGCTGGTCGACGGAGTGCCGCGCCAACTGACGTTGATCGATGCCATCAACGGCTACATCCGCCATCAAATCGAGGTACTCACCCGTCGCACCGAGTACCGGCTCGACAAAGCCCAACGCCGCCTGCACTTGCTCGAGGGACGCATCAAGGCCCTCAATGTCATCGACGCCATCATCAAGTTGATCCGCGAGAGCGAAGATGCCGGAGCGGCCAAGGCCGCGCTCATGGCCAAGCCCTACGAGTTCAGCGAAGTTCAGGCCATCGACATCCTCGACATGCAGTTGCGCCAACTCACGCGTCTGTCGCGCATCGACCTCGAGGCCGAGATCGCCCAGCTGAACGAGAAGATCGCCGAATTCCAGTCGATCCTGGCTGACGACAAGAAGTTGCGCGGCGTTATCACCGACGAGATGCTGGAGATCAAGAACGAATTCGCCACACCGCGCGTGTGCCCCATCACGTTCGAGGCCGGCGAGATGAGCCTCGAGGACCTGGTGGACGACACCGAGCTCGTCGTCATCATGACCGAGGCGCAGTACGTGAAGTCCGTGGCCGCCAGCAACTTCCGCAACCAGCAACGTGGCGGAAAGGGCGTGTCGGGCGCCCGGTTGAAGAGCGAAGACGTGGTGAAGCACGTCATCTTCACCACGGCCCACGCCTATCTGTTGTTCTTCTCGAATCGCGGTCGCGTGTATCGCCTGCGCGCTCACGACCTCCCCGAACGCGAACGCGCCGCCAAGGGCGTCCCCATCGTCAACTTGCTTCCACTGCAGATCGGTGAGACCATCGAAGCCATCATCGACACGCGCTCCTTCGACGCCGAGCGCTTCTTGTTCTTCGCCACCCGCGAGGGTGTGGTGAAGAAGACCGCCTTCGACGAGTACGACAACGGCCGTCGCGACGGACTGATCGCCCTCAATCTGCGCGAGGGCGACGAGCTGATGCGCGTCATCGTCACTACGGGCAACGACGACATCTTCATGGTGAGCAAGTCCGGTATGACCATCCGATTCTCGGAAACCGAGGTGCGCGCGATGGGACGTGCCGCCGCCGGTGTTCGAGGAATGAAGTTGCGTCCCGGCGATCAGGTGGTGTCCGCCGACCTGGCCCGAGATGACGCCGCCATCCTCATGGTCACCGAAGCGGGCTACGGTAAGCGCACGCAACTGGACAAGTTCCGACGCCAATCGCGCGGTGGCATCGGTGTGCGTGGTATCCAAGTTCGCGAGAAGAAGGGCTACGTCGTGGCCGCGTTCATGGCGGGCATCGACGACGAAATCGTGGCGGTCTCGTCGGGTGGCACCACCATCCGTACCGACGTACGCACGATCTCGTCTCAAGGCCGAGCCGCATCGGGCGTGAAGGTGATGACGGTCGAGCCCGGTCAGCAGGTCACCTCGGTGGCGCTGATTCTGGCCTCCGAGGACGAGTGATCCCGTCCACCCTGATGGCCATCGCTCTCGCGGCGGCGACCCTGGGAGGATTGACGATGGTCAACGGGCACGATGTCGCGACGCGACGCGGACAAGGCATTGCCGACGCGGTGGCCTTGGCCGGAGTCGTTGGCGGCGTGGATGCGGCCACGGAGGTCGCACGCCGGAACGCGTCGACGCTCGTGTCGATCGACTGGTCGGGCGCCGAAAGGTCGTCCATCGTGACCGTCGAAGTTCTCGTCGACGGTGATGGGACCTTCCGTTCCGACGCCATCGGTGGATGACGCGACACCGACGCGACCCGACCGTGTTCTACGCTGAGCGTGTGGGCACCGACGACTCTCGACCCGATGTCGACGATCCGCGACGTGACGACCCCTTCTTCATCGTGCCGGCGGTGCTCCCCGACGACGAGCCGGTTCGACCCATCGAGGTCGCGACCGTTCAAACGACGGTGCGCCCGCAAACCCCTCCGCCCCGCGCGCTGGTGTTCGAGCGTCGACCCGTGCGGCGAACCACCCGCGTCATCCGACACGTCGATGCCTGGAGCGTCTTCAAGGTGGCACTCGTTTTTCATGTCGTGCTGTATTTCACGTTGCTCCTCGCCGGTGTGCTGTTGTGGAACGTGGCGAATGCCACCGGCACGGTCGACAACGTGGAGCGCTTCCTCGAGAGTTTCGGATGGGAGTCCTTCGAGTTCAAGGGCGGCGAGCTCTTTCATCAGGCATGGATCCTCGGGCTGTTCCTCGTGGTGGGCCTGACCGGTCTGGCAGTCCTGATGGTGACCACCTTCAACCTCATCACCGACCTGGTGGGTGGGGTGCGGGTGACCGTGTTGGAAGAGAAGCCGGATCCGACGCCCAAGAAGCCCCGCACGCGCGGTTGAGGGTTCGGATCGTGCGCCGATAGGGTGGCAAACCGCTGGGGCTATAGCTCAGTCGGTTAGAGCGCATCCCTGATAAGGATGAGGTCACAAGTTCGATTCTTGTTAGCCCCACCAACCCAGCCCGCCGGTCACTTGTCGGCGACCACCGGTTCACGCAGGTGCAATGGCTCGACCGCTTTCTTCTTGCGGCGCGTGCCGATGTTCAGGACCTCGACGAACACCGAGAACGTCATCGCGGCGTAGATGTACCCCTTGGGGATCTTCTGTTCGAAACCCTCGGCGATGAGGGTGGTGCCGATGAGCAACAAGAAGGCCAGCGCCAGCATCTTCACCGACGGATGCGCGTTGACGAAGGTGTAGATGGCCTTGGAGGCCAGGAGCATGATGAAGACCGCGGTGACGATGGCGATGACCATCACCCCCACATAGGTGGTCATTCCCACGGCGGTGATGACCGAGTCGATGGAGAACACCAGGTCGAGAACGAGCACCTGGCCGATCACGGCGGCCACGGTGGGAGCGACCTTGGCCGACGTCTCACCTTCGTCACCCTCCAGTTTGTGATGGATCTCCTTGGTGGCCTTGTAGATCAGGAACAGTCCACCGGCCAGCAGGATCAACTCCTTCCCGCTGAAACCGATCGTGCCGATGGCGAACAACTCCTTCTTGAGGGTGATCACCCAACCGACGGCGAGCAGGAGCAACACCCGCATGCCGCCGGCGGCCAGAAGTCCGATCTTGCGGGCCTTGTCCTGCTCCTCGGGCGGCAACTTCGAGGCCAGAATCGAGATGAACACGACGTTGTCGACGCCGAGCACGATCTCGAGGATGAGCAGTGCCGCCAGGGCACTCCACGCGGTGGGGTCGGAGATCCAATCCATGGCGACCTACGGTATTACACCCCACCGAGGGGAGAGGGGGACGGGAGATAGATTGTTCTCATGAAGATGCTCCGTCGAGCCATCGCGGCCATCACCCTCACCGGAATCGCCGCGGCCGTTCTGCGCATTCGTGGCAAGGGCGGCGTGCCCCCCGAACGTGGTGGTTGGCGCGAACTCACTCGACCCCCGTCATGAGCGAGACGTCGGTCGCGGTGGTGGGCCTCGGCGTCGTCGGCGCGCGGGTCGCCCGGCAACTCACGTCGTCGTCCATCCCCGTGCTCGTTCACGATCGGCGCGCGGACCTGCAAAGCGTCACGGCTCGGGCCCTGAAGGCCGGAGAAATCGACAGCGCGATCGACCTGCATCCGGGTGAAACGTCGGTGGTGGTGTTGGCCACCCCGTCGCGCCAAGGATCTCTGACTCGTCGGCTCGTCGAGCGCAGACTGAACGTCGTGTGCACCAGTGACGACGTGGAGGACGTGCGGGACTTGCTCGAACTGGACGGCGTCGCTCGGGCCAACAACGTGTCGATCGTCGTCGGAGCCGCGGCGAGCCCCGGTCTGTCGGGCCTGTTGGTGGCCGAGTTGGCGTCGCGCGTCGACGTCATCGACGAAATCCACGTCGGAGTCCACGGAACCGGTGGTCCGGCTTGTGCCCGCCAACACCATCGTGCGTTGGCCGGCGAGGCCCCCGGATGGCACGACGGCGAATGGATCACTCGCCCCGGCGGAAGCGGACGCGAATTGTTGTGGTTCCCCGAACCCATCGGCGGTCGCGATTGTTATCGCGCGGAATTGGCCGACCCGCTCACGTTGCAACGCGCGTTCCCGTCGGCGTCGCGAATCAGTGC
>Ga0172372_10002546_pt1 | contig 27614 bp, 36 predicted proteins | sample LakKiv5m_2_FD_114544 | JGI IMG/M metagenome (GOLD analysis project Ga0172372, IMG submission 114544) | Freshwater microbial communities from Kabuno Bay, South-Kivu, Congo - kab_092012_9.5m | ecosystem: Environmental > Aquatic > Freshwater > Lake | place: Democratic Republic of the Congo...
AACAACACCAAATTTTTTAGACTTAAAATGTTTAGCATTAAACAAGCTATCAGCCCCACCACTTGTAACTGAAACAACTGCTACATATTCACCAGCTTCTAAACCTCTCAAGCTAAGAGAAGTGGATCTTGCTTGATAATCAAGTCTTGTAGCAGAACCTTTCATTGGCCCTTTGTCTGCTCTTTCAAGATAAACATGAAATTCGTTATTACTTGTCACTCCTTCAGCGGTCCACTCAACACTAACATCTTGTGTTGTGTCATATTTATCACCATTTGGAGATGTAACATCAACTTTTACAGAATCTTTTACTCCAGTACCTCCCTCAATAATAGGTATAACAGGTCTCACTGGCACATTTGGTCTTGTATTTGAAACAGGATTAGGAGCAATATATCTCAAAGTAGCTCTATCTGTTTTTTTATGACCTGTTCGTGAAGTAACCTCATAAGCAAAAGTAAGTACACAACCCTCTCTTGCTTTTGGAGCTACACCTAAATCAAAACTTCCACTTGCTGTTCTACCCTGACTCCAAACCTGCCCATCTTTAATACCACCACACAGTCTACTATTATTTACATTTAAAGTAGTTTGAAAAAATCTACCATTTGTACTTCTCCATATGATATTTGGAATATTTTTCCCAGTTTCTATAGTTGCAACCTGTTGTCCTCCAATTGTAATTGAAGCAGTTGGAGTAATCGGAACTAAAAAGCTTCTAGCAGAAGCAGTTATAGGTAATATTAATAATGTGACTGCTAATATTTTGACGAATTTCATTTTGATAAATTAAAAATAATATTTACAAAATAAATTCTACCACTTTTCAAGGTATGGAACTGGAATTTACCCCAATTTCTGCAACTTAAAAAATATGAGTCAAGATTCTGATATTAATTTATTTGTTATAATTTTTATATGGCACTATCAGACAAAAAGATAATTGAAGAAATGCAAAAAGGTGACATTATTATTCACCCATTCAATAAATTAAATTTAAGTACATCTAGTTATGATGTAACACTTGGAGAGTTTTATTACAGAGAGACAAGACCTGATCGATACCAAAATAAAATTTATAATATTTGGGACGAAAAACACATTGAGAGAATTTGGAATACAAAAGAAGTCCACAAAGCCAAGAAAGCAAAAGACGTATTCAAAAATATGAATTTTGATCTTAGGAATGTCTCTCCGGATGACAAAGTTATTTTATTGGAACCAGGAGAAACAATTCTTGCTCATACAAATGAGTTCATAGGTGGAATTGATCACATTACAACAATGATGAAAGCTAGATCTTCTCTTGGAAGAAGCTTCATTGAAGTTTGTAAGTGCGCAGGTTGGGGGGATGTTGGTTATGTAAATCGATGGACAATGGAAATAACAAATAACTCACAACATTATTCTATACCATTAGTTATAGGTAGAAGAATTGCTCAAATCATTTTTTTTGAAACAGGTGAAATACTTGGTAACGACTATACAAAGGTTGGAAAGTATAATACATCAAAGGATATAAATAAATTAACAAAGGATTGGAAACCTGAAATGATGGTTCCACAATTACACAAAGATAGAGATATTAAGAAAATTAAATAAAAATAATATGAAACTCTACAATGACATTCTAAAAAATATTTACAATAACGGTATTGATAGAGATGGTAGAAACGGAAAGACTCGAGCTGTTTTTGCACAACAAATGAGATTTAATTTGGAAGAGGGATTCCCTGCCGTTACAACAAAAAAGTTGTTATTTGATTCAGTAAAGAGTGAGCTGTTGTGGTTTTTAGAAGGTAGTCATAAAGATGGTAGAGCTAGCGATGAGCGCCTAAAAGAAATAAACGATACAGAAAAAACAATATGGACAGCAAACGCCAATGCCGACTATTGGCTACCAAAATCAAAATTTCCTGGTGACCTAGGAAGAGTATACGGTGTCCAATGGAGAGAGTGGCAAGCTCCTAATGGTGATAAAATTGATCAACTAGCTCAAGTTATTGAAAAAATAAAAAATAACCCCGAAGATAGAAGGTTGGTTGTTTCCGCATGGAATCCAGGAGAGATTGACCAGATGGCATTACCCCCTTGTCATATGATGTTTCAATTTTTCGTTGCTGAAGGAAAAATATCTTTACACATGATACAAAGATCATGTGATATGTTCCTAGGTGTGCCTTTTAATATTGCCAGCTACGCACTACTTTTATCTATGGTAGCTCAAGTAACAAATCTAAAACCTTATGAATGCATTCTAACATTAAATGATGCGCACATTTATCACGAACATTTTGATGCAGTAAAAGAACAACTATCTAGAGAACCAAAAAAATTACCAACCCTTTGGTTGAACCCAGATGTAAAAAATATTAACGACTTTAAAATGGATGACATTAAATTAGAGAATTACGAACACCATCCAGCAATAAAAGCAAAAATGATTGTCTAACATGATAAACGCCATAGCTGCAATAGGACAAAAAAATAGAGTTCTGGGAAATAAAGAGCAAATTCCTTGGTATATACCTGAGGATTTTGCTCACTTTAAAGAAAAAACAATTGGACACCCAATAATAATGGGCCGGAAAACATTCGATACTTTTAAAAAACCTTTACCAGGAAGAACTCATATTGTGATTACCAGAGACATTGATTATAAAGTTCCCGAAGGAGTTCTGATTGCATCAAATATTGAATCTGCTCTAGAAATTGCAAAACAACAACCAGGAGCAGAAGAAATTTTTGTAATTGGAGGAGGTCAAATATATGAACAATCACTTCCTTTTGTTGAAAGACTTTATTTAACACTGATTGAAGGAGAATTTGAAGGAGACACATTCTTCCCCATTTATGAAGAGTTCAAAACAATTAAATATGAAGAGGTGTTACAAAATGAAAATTACAAATTTAAATTTTTAGTTTTAGAAAAATAAACTAGTTGCATTTTGAACTTCTAAAGGTAGAATGACCAACAAATGAACCCTCAATATACTTTGGAGATTAAAAAGGCTCTGGGCAAAATATTGGTCGAATCAGAAGATGATTTAACCTACGAACAATTCTGTGATTTCTTTCTCGATGGTATTTCCAAGCTTGAATTTGGATTGGACATATCTCTTTTGAGAAGTGCCTTATCCGCAAAAACCTCTGCTTTCATCAAGTACGAGATTGGAGAGAGGAAATGCAGAAGAAAAGAGCTGATAATTTTCACAAGGATCCAATCCTACTGGAAAATATATAGCAAACTACATGAACTAAATCTCTCGATGGCAGCTGATTATTAAATTTCAGCTTTTTTATTTAAATTAATCGCCACAAAAACAATTAATAAAATTGTTAACCAAATAAAGTTTAGAGGTTTAATAAACACAAACAACCAACTAATAATAGTTACTGGTGCCATCGCATACAAAGTCATAATATATGATTCTTTATAACTTAATTGAACTTTTTTAATTTTTGAAATTACTAAAGTTACAACAGACAAAATGAAATTGATAATCAAACTAAAAGCCATTATAAAGATATACATAAACAAACCTCCTATTAATACAAATATCGGAGCAATAGCATAAAGAAATGGTCTAACTTTTTCATAAAGAACAATAATAGAATCTTTGGTAACTTTGTAATCAGGCACTTCATTCAGAGATGAAATTTTAATTGTACCTTCATCTAGGCTAATAATTTTGTCTGAAGTAATCAGTAAAGAAGTTTTATAATCTTCAAATTTTTCCACTTCTAAATCAGTAATGTTGGGATCAACAACAAGCAGATTTTCAATATTTTTTGTATCTTCAGATTTTATTGCATCTTCTGGCATTGGAATTGTAATCACCTCATTATCTGGTGTGGTCACCTTTCCGTCTTTGATATCAATTTCCAAATCAGCGGGTACATAAGAATCAACAAAATTAGAAATGTTTTCTCTATCAAGAGCGAATTTTACAAACGGAATAATAAAAAATAATAGGAATGTAATTATCAAAAGAACTTCAACAAAAATAAGTTTTGCTAAAAACCTAATTCCCTGTCCAACAGTTTTCGGAGAAAAATCACCTTTGTAATCTTTACCATAAGTCGCTTTTTTAATATCTACCCAAAAATTTTTTAAACAATTTTTCATATCTGATTATTATACCATTTTTTAAAATAATTTAAGAAAACAAAATATCCACAAATTTTTTCCAGTCCTCGGCTAAAGCCTGCGGAAGCAAAAATTTGTGGCTATTTTGTTTTTGTGATTTATTTCACTTCAACACCCATTGATCGAGCAGATCCTGCAATTATCTTCATCGCAGCTTCAACATCATTGGCGCTTAAGTCTTCCATCTTTTCTTCTGCAATTTGCTTCAATTGAGCTTGTGTGATTGAACCAGCTTTCTTTGTAGCATTAGCTCCTGAGCCACCTTTGATTCCAGCCGCTTTCATAATCAAGTAGCTTGCTGGTGGCTTTTTATACACCATATCAAAACTTCGGTCTTCGTAAACAGTAACTATTGTTGGTACGATTTCCCCCATTCGACTTTGTGTATCCGCGTTAAATCTATTGATAAATTCACTGATATTAATACCAGCTTGACCTAGAGAAGGTCCAAGTGGTGGAGCAGGAACGGCTTTACCTGCTGGTACTTGAAGCTTCAATTGTTTAATTATTTTCTTTGCCATAAGTTTATAGAGATTAGCTTAAATTTTCTTAACCTGCAAGAAGTCTAGTTCCACTGGTGTTTCTCGACCAAACATAGAAACTAGCACCTTCACCTTTCCTCTCTCTTCATCTACTTCTTCAATCTTACCTTCCAAGTCCTTAAATGGACCATCTACCACCATAATCATATCTTCAACTTCAAGATTAATTGAGTGTTTTGCAGTATCTTTTTGCATTCTACCAAACAATTCATCAACTTCTTTTTGTTCCAAAGGAACAGGATATACTCCTGAACCAACGAATCCAGTAACACGAGGAGTGTTTCGAACTACGAACCAAGAATCATCTGTAACAATCATGTCTACCAAAACATATCCAGGGTAAACTTTTTCTTCAACTTCAACTTTCTTTCCTGCTTTGATTTTAATCTTTTTCTCAGTTGGAACGATAACGTTGAAAATTTTATCTTCCATTCCTAGAGATTCGATTCTTTGTTTTAAATTTTTAAGAACAGCGTTTTCGTAACCAGCATATGTGTGAATCGCATACCAGTTTCGATCTCGTGATGGTTGTTGTTTTGCCATAAAAAATTAATTATTAATTAAACGAATAATTTAACAAAGCTAGTAAACAACCAGTCAAACAAACCAAGATAAGCAGCAACGAAGATTGAAATAACTACAATCAAAGCTGTGTAAACAAAAGCTTGTCGTCTTTTTGGCCAATTGATGTGTTTTAGCTCAGCACTTGTTTCTTTTAAATATTTAATGATTGCCATAATATTTTTGTTGTAATTTAAAACGCCCCGGAGGGGCGAACTCCTATATAATACCCCATCCCCCAATTTGAGTCAAATCAACAAAAAGTGGCGCCAGAGGCGCCACTTTTTGTTTATTTACATGATTTCAAAGATTATCGAATCTCGTATGTCACATAAACTTTAGATGTAATCTTCTCTTCCCCAGCTGGAGTCTGTGGAGCAGAGGAAGACATTTCTTTTGCCATCATCACATCACCGCCCATTCCTCCGTAGTAAGGGCCTGAATCTTCACTAAAGCTCACAACACCCTTCAATTTCACACCAAGACCCTTAGCCAAAACCTCAGCTTGCGCCTTAGCTTTTTCTATAGCTTGCAATCTAGCTTCTTGCTTAAATTTCTCTGGATCATCAACTTTGAATGAAAGTCCTGAGATATTTGTGATTCCTGTTTTTCCAACTCCAGACAACAATTCACCTGCTTTTGTAGTGTCTCGTACTGTAACATTTATTGATTGGCTTACTTCATAACCAATCAATTTTTGTTCATTTACACAAACCATTCCAGTACATGTTGTGTATTGGTATTGAGGATATGCATTGTATCCAGTTGTTTTTATATCTTTTACATCAACTCCATTATTTTTTAGAAAATCAATCGCGCCATTGATTTTATTTGTAGCTGTACCTTGAGCAACTTCAACCGAAGCACCTTTTTCATTTACAGAAAATGTAAATTCTGCCACATCTGGCACAGCTACAACTTCACCCTCTCCATTTACACTAATAACATTTGAAGGATATGTACCATCACCTTCATTCCAATCAATTATTTCTGTAACAATTTTTGCAGTTACAAATGTTGTCAAAAGACACATTAAAATAACTCCGGCAAATAAAGCATGTCCAACTGCATATGATCTATCAGATACAAATCTATTTTGATCTAACATAAATTAATATTAATAATAATGAGTATATATTACTCTTATTTTTGGCTAATTGAAAGAAGATTTTTGAAAAGATAAAAGACATTTAAAGGTCCAATTCCTCCAGGTACTGGTGTGATTGCAGAAACCAGATCCTTAACTGAATTAAAATCTACGTCACCAGCAACCTTTCCATCTTCAAGACGATTAATTCCAACATCGATTACAACTTGATCATTTCCTATATGAAAATTATTTATCAGATTTTGTTTACCAACTGCCACAATTAAAATATCTGCTTGCTTTGTGAAGTTTGCCAAATCACGAGTTTTGTCATGACAGATTGTCACTGTCGCATCTCTATTCAAAAAATGTATTGCCATAGGCTTTCCTACTAAAATTGAATCTCCGACAATAACAATGTGCTTTCCTTCCACATCAATTCCATAATCATCTAAAAGTAAATCCACAGCACCAGCTGTTGCAGGAATAATTCCAGAACCATCATTCATAAGTTTCCAAAGATTTTTTGCAGTCAAACCATCAACATCTTTTTCTGGAGAAATTGAATTGATAATTTTTTCTTTATCAAATTTCGCTGGTAAAGGAAGTTGTACAATTATTCCCTTTACATTCTTATCTGTATTACCTTTTTCGATTTCAACAATCACATCTACATCATTTACATCTTCTTGCAGATGCACCACTTTCACTTCAGCTCCGATTCTCTCTCCAAATTCAACTTTTTTAGAAACATAAACATCGGATGCAGAATCTTCTCCCACACGAACGATCAAAAGCTTGGGGGCGAAGTCCAAGCTTTTGATTGAATTTTTTAATTCTTCTGACTTTTCGTCAGCTATTTTTTTACCGTCTAAAAGAATCATTTAAAGAATTACTACCGTGATTAAAATCAAAACAAGTAGAACCATTAGCATTATACCAGTGATTCTTGTTTCTTGATTTGAGAATATCACTAATTCCAACTCTTTATCAAGTTCTTTATTTTTGTAATTCTTCTTGTTCATTTCTTTTATTCATTTCGTCTATTTGTGACTGAACCCCTTCTCTAAACTTACAATTCTCACAATTTCCGTTTTTATCTCCTCCAGCACACAGACACTGCTCTTCTTTTATAAGAAAATCTGCATTTTGTAATTCTTGATCTGAAAATTGTTCCATAAAATTAAGCTTTAGTATTTACTTCATAGTTTGTATTTTGTTGTTCGAAGAAGTTCACAAGTTCTAGTACATCTGTTGATGTTGCCATCCATTTTGCTGGATTTTGAACATTGTAATGTGTTTCAAATCCCAATTCCTCCAATCGTCTGTCTGCAACATATTTCACGTATTGATTTACATAATCAGAATTCAATCCCAAAATACCATTTGGGAAAAGTTCTTGATTGTATGCGATTTCGATTTCAACACCTCTAACAATCATGTCTCGAATTTCTGTAGCAAAATCTTCTGTTATTAAATCAGCATTTTCTTCAAGAATTGTTAGAAGAAGTGTCATACCAAACTTCAAGTGAAGACTTTCATCTCGCACAATCCAATTGATCAAAGAACCAAAGTTTCGAAGCTTATTTCTTTGTCTGAATGAAAGCATCACCATGAATCCAGAGTAAAACCAAACTCCTTCCATAATAACGTTTGTAGCAACCAGGTTTCGAATGAAATCTTTCTTCCCTTCTGGTGTTGAAATATCAAGAGTATCCTCTGTCATTCTCTTTGTACAATTTTGCACAAAATTTTCTTTTGCTTGCATCGCAGGAGTCACTAAGTGTTTTCCATAAATTTCATCTCTATCCCACGGGAAAGTTTCCAACATGTATTCGAAAGTCATACAGTGATTTGCTTCTTCCCACATCCATTTTGCTAAAAACAAATGACATTCTGCTGATTTAAGATAAGGATAAATACCAAGTGCAATTGATCTGTTTACAACCAACTCAGCAGGATTCATGAATGACATGATGAATTTAACTGCTTCAACTTCGTCTTCTGTCATTGATTGTAAATCATCTAAATCTTCCTTTAAAGGTATTTCTTTTGGAAACCAAGTATTTGCGACTGCTTGTTCATAAAGCTCTCTTGCCCATGCATATTTTGAAGGATAAATATTGTAATCTTTTTCTTCTACTGTTCCAATTAACATAATATTTTAAAGTTACATTTATAAATTCTACTGACAACTGTCGCAGACATTTGCTTCAGCTGGGTCGATAGGACCATTTCCTCTGTTTACTACATTATACTTTTTAATTTCTGTGTTTGATAGCAATTCATTTGCAATCACCTCTTGTGCAACAACAGGTTCGGGTGCAGATGCTGCCATTTTAGCCTTGATCGCACCGAATCCTGTCTTACCCATCGCAACCCCTTTGTTAACTGTAGAAGTTGATTGTTCTGCAGTATGTCTTGGTTCCATGTGTAAGTAATATGTTGTTTTTACACCTTTTTCCCACGCAGTAGCATAAATCTTCATAATCTCTTCATTATCTCTTGTTCGAAGATACATATTTCTTGAAAGAGCTTGATCCACCCATTTTTGTGCACGCGCAGCAATTTCGATAAACGCATACGGTGATGTGGTGAAAGATGTTTTGTATATTTCTTTCAAATCTTGTGGCATGTCAGGAATTTTTTCAATATCACCTTGAGTCTCAATAATTTTTCCTCTCATCTTTTCCCACAAGCCTCTTTCTTTTAGAGTATTCACCAAGTTGATGTTGATATCTAGATATTTTCCTGAAATTTTATTTCTTGAGAAAACTTGAGCAAATCTTGGATCGATACCTGGAACTGTTCCACCGATAAGACCAATGTTTGCATTTGGTGCGATTGCCATAAGTGTAGCGTTTCGCATTCCTTTTTTAACTTTTTCTCGAAGTAGATTCCAATCTAGTCCACCGTGTTTTGAAGTTTTATCTACTGTAAGAGCAATTCCTCTTTCCTTTTCTAGTCTTTCTAGCGAATCAATTGGCACTTTTCCTTTTGACCATTCTGATCCGGCAAAATTTTCATAACTTCCTCTTTCTTGTGCAAGGTTAGCACTTTCATCAATTGCCATATAACTCACAAATTCAAATAGTTGATCAGCAAAATCATAAGCTTCTTTATGTTCATATGACCATCCCATTTTTTCAAAAATATCTGCAAGACCCATCACACCAAGACCAACTGCTCGGTTTCTTTGGTCTGAATTTCTAGCTTCTTGCACAGGAAGTTGATTGATATCGATTAGGTTATCAAGGTGTCGAATAGCAATTCTCACAGTGTTTTCGAGTCTTTGCCAATCCATTTCTTTTCCTTTCAAGTGTTGAGAAAGGTTGATTGAAGCAAGGTTACAAACAGCAATGTTTTCTTTATCTTGAGGCAAACAAATTTCTGTACACAAGTTAGACATGTGAATTGTTCCTGTGTTGTTGTTTAGAGCTCGCAAGTTGATTGTATCTTTGTATGTAATCCAAGGATGTGAAGTAGATACCAAACTAGCTGTAATTTGTCGGTATTGTTCTCGGGCAGGTACTTTTCTATATACTCTCATTTTCCCTTCTTCTGCCATTTGAATGTATTCATTGTATCTCTTAGAGAATGCTTCTCCGTATAATTCGTTTAGATCTGGAACTTCTTTTGGATCAAACAAATACCACTGCTCCCCGTTTCGGACTCGCTTCATAAATTCATCTGAAATAAACGCTGCAGTGTCTGCTGTTCGGAATCTTAAGTGTTCATCTCCGGAGTTGAATCGTGCTTCCACAAAATCAGGAAAATCTAAGTGCCAGTTTTCCATATAGAAAGCTAATGCTCCCTTTTTCTTTCCTCCTCTTTGAATGGCTCGGATAGCAACATCGATAATTTTCAAAAATGGAATTGGACCAGATGAAACAGTGTTTGAAGAAGTCAGCGGTGAACCTGAAGCTCGAAGTTTTGTAACTGAAGCACCAATACCAGCAGAACCTTTTGAAAGCAGCATTATATCCGAAACAGATTTTGCAATATGGTCCATTGAATCGTGAACTTCAAGAAGAATACAATTTGAAAGAGCTGGCATTACTGTACCTGCATTTAGATTTGTAGAACCACCTGGAAGGTATTCTAGTTTTGAAAGTTTTTCATAAAACTTCTTTGCTACTTCGTTTGGATTTTCTTCATTGTAAGCAAGACCCATAGCAACTCGCATGAAAGTAAATTGTGGAGTCTCTACTGCTTTTTGCGTTTCCCCTTTTAGAGAATATCTATTTAGCAAACCTGAAAGACCAGCATAATTGAAAAGTTCATCTCTAGAACAATCAAGTGCTTTTGCTAAATCTGGCAAATCAAATTTTTCAATCATTCTTCGATCAAGCAAACCTCTATCTACCCATTGCTTTATATGTTCAGGGAACTTCTTTTCATGTAGCTTTTGTGGCGCCTCTTTGTCTAGCTTATCGTAGTCACCAAGTACTCGAGCATAAACTGTTTTTAGGAGAATTCTTTTTGCAACAATATCATAGTTAGGATCATTTTGAATATTTTGCAAAGCTGCATTGATAACAGCTTCATCCAACTCATCCTCTGAGACACCATCATACAGAGTAAGAGAAGTTTCTGTTGCAACTTGCATCACCATCTCAGTAGAATTTGGAAGATCAACACAAACTCGTTCAATCGCTCTATTAATTCTGTCCGCGTTAAACTGTGCTTTTGTTCCGTCACGCTTTGTGATGAAAATTTCAAGTGGTGTCATAAATTTTTAATAAATTAATTATAAAAAGCTAATTAATTATATAAAATTAATTGGCAAATGGTTTTAATAAAATCAAAAAAGTGAGTAAGTTGCGTTGAGTATGTGGATAAAAAATATTAAAAAATTGACACAGAATTTTTCAAGAGCTTATTTGCAATCAGAGCTTAAATATGTTAAAAATGACTAACTACAAAAAACACAAAAGTTATGAAAATCAAATCATCATTAAAGGCAGAGAAACCAGGAGATCAACTTGTTAGAAGACGAGGTAAACTTTACCGAATCAACAAAGTAAATCCTAGACGAAAAGCTCGACAACGATAGTGTTTCTCCTTAATTAAATAAAGCTAAAATACCTAGAAAAGCTAGTATTGTTATTATTAATCTTGTTCGTCCGCTCATATTTTTTATTTATTTCTTAAATTATTTTAAATTTCTCCAGGACATTTTGCAAACTCACAATTTGGACCTTGTCTTCCTACTGCTGTCACACCGTCTGGACAGATCCTTGCTTCCAATGTGCAAGCCACCATTCCTCCACCTGTACCAGGGTTTGAAGGAGAAGTTACGCTTGTGTCTGGCGGTAACACTGGCGGAGTTGTTGGCACAGAAGGATTTGATGGTGTGACTGAAGATATTCCATAGTTTAGCCAGTTGTTCATCATTGCGATTTCACTACTTTGAACAGATATTATTGCCTGTGCGAATGTTTTTAATTGCGAATTATTTGATTGACTCAACACCATTGAGGCCATTTCTACAGCACCTTCATGGTGAACAATCATTTGTCTTAGAAATTCTTTATCAAATTCTGTACCGTTTTTTCCTTCTAGAGAAGCAGTCATGTCGTGCATCATACTCTCCATTGAGTCATGAGCATGATCATTTTGCATCATTGAACCATCAGGCATTTGATGCATTCCTGTAGGAGTCATATTTTTATTTCCAAATATATAACCAACCAATAATCCTGCTACTAAAACACCAATAAAAACTGCAAAATTATTTTTTTCCATACATAAATAATACCAAACTAATCCTCATTAACAATCTTGGAGATAATTATTTGTGATTTTTTTAAGGTGCTTTTAGAACCTTTTTCTACAAAAATAAATTTGCGGTTTTTTAAATCCAACATTCTGGCTCCATGCGGTAAAGCAACGCCGCTTATTTTTTTTCCTGATATTTCAATCTCAAATAAAAGATTCTTTTGTTTTGAGGTTATTGGCAAACATAATGCAAATCCGGTTGCACGATGAAATGCATTATTACTAATAACTAAAGCTGGTCTGTATCCTGATTGTTCGTGACCTATTGTTGGATCAAATGAAATCTTAATCAAATCCCCTCTTTCTAATTTTGAAAAACTTACCATATTTCGTTGCCTTGAGGCTTACCAAACATATTTTCTGAATCAACTTTTAAAATGTCTGGAGTTATACCTTTTAAAATAATATCTAAGGAAAGGTCTTCAAACGATTCTTCTTTTAGACTGATTTTTATGAAATCTTTATCTTGAGATAACAAAAGCTCACTACCTTCAGTAACATTTAAGCTATTAACAATTTCTAGAGGTAATCTAATACCTAAACTATTTCCCCACTTTGAGACTTTTGTTGTTGTGTTTTTTTGCTTCATTGATTGAAGTATATACTTTTGTATATACATGTCAATTTATTTTTTGGGCGCCTAAGGAGAATCGGACTCCTGTGACCGGATCCACAGACCGGGGCTTTACCACTAAGCTATAGGCGCCATGGGTGCTATAAGATTATAGCAAATTAATTTAGTTTTCTTCCTTCTTTTCTTCTGAAGATTCTTCTGTAACTTCAGAAACTGTTTCTGTAGATTCTTCTACTGGTGTATCAACAACTTCTTCTGCAACTGGAGCTTCTGGCATATCTTCTTCTTTTACAGTGTCATCAATATTAACGAACAACATTTTCATTCTCTTTGAAATTTGTTTTAGAGCTTTTCGTCTGATGTAATAAAGCTTGCTTCGTCGAACTTTTGATCGCTTAACGATTTCTATTTTTTCAATCATTGGAGAATATAGAGGGTAGATTTTTTCTACTCCGTAACCACCTGTAGACCGTCGAACTGTGAAAGTAGCTCCAGCTTCTGTACCGTGTTTTCGAGCAATAACAAGACCTTCAAAAATCTGGATTCTTGTCTTTCCTTTTTCTTCGATTTTTTGAGAAACTCTAACTGTATCCCCCGCTCGTAGGTCCAGGTTTTTTCGAGATTCAATATTTACTGGTGATATTACTGTATTCATAAGTTGGGTTAATCTAACATAAAGTAATTATATGAGCAAGGGTTTTAGGTGTTTTATAAAGAAAAAGGCGCCCTGGGACATAGTCCCAGGGCGACCCCGAATTGGCCCGTACAAGGTAGCCGGACGTTAGGGGGGTAAGCCCTAACGTTGTTGCCTCCCAAAAACCTGTTGGGTGACAACATAAAAACTCGGATCACTCTCCTTTCTATCCAGTTCTTCACCGGCGTTTTCAGACGACGTTCATCGCCGATTCTGAAATTCACGACTGTGACGACTTTTGATTTTCGCCACAAAACGACGAACGAAGCACATCTTCGCAAAATTCAAGCTCTTGCGAGGAAACACTCGTCCCCAAACACATATTTTATGAGAACTAAGCATACCCGATTATTAATCTATCAATTTTAACTATTGATGTAAATACTTTAAAGCATTTTCAAAATCCTCAGGAAATTCAGCTTCTAAATTGACTCTTTCACCCCCAATTTCAAAAAAAGATATCTGTCTTGCGTGTAGTGCTAATCGACTAAAGCCCAACAAACAGTCACGATTTGGTGCATATAACGGATCACAGACAATTGGTTTCTCAACTGCTCTCAAATGAACCCTGATTTGATGTGTTCGCCCTGTCTTTGGTTCAGCTTCTATATAGGTAAAAATATCACCTTGATAATTTCCTCTATCAAGAACACGCACAAGAGTAAGTGCATCTCGCATTTGTCCCCTAGCATCTCGCAATGATGTCCACTTTCGAATGTCTTTTGAGCTTCTACCAATTGGTTTATCAATAATAGTTAACTCTTCCTTAATATTTCCATAAACAAAAGCATGATAATTTTTCTGAATTGTTCTGTCTTGAAATTGTTGTTTTAGATTTTCAAAACCTTGTTTTGTTTTAGCAATCAACATTACACCCGAGGTATCTTTATCAAGACGGTGCACAATGCCTGGTCGTAGTATCCTAGAATCCCCTATTTCAATCGGTTCACCAACATCTACACTTTCTGGAAATTTATCTAATATCCAATCGGTTAAAGTTTTATTAGGATTTTTTCCGTCTGAATGCACTACGATTCCCGAAGGTTTATTTATAGCCACCACATTTGGTGATTCGTAAATTATTTTAATATCGTCAAAGATGTTTTCTACTGAATCCATTACAAAATTATACCAGTTAATTGACTTTTTTTTATTTATAGAATACAACAAGTGAGAGCAATCAGAACAAAACATATGGGTAAGTACATTAGAGCCGAAGATTTTTTTGACATCGTTACAGATTCAAGAGTTCAACTACCAAAAAAGATTTCTGTTAACAGAAAAAAGAGGGATATTGAACGTCTTTTTGGTTGGATTGAAACTGCCAGATCGTCAAAGAGTTACAATAAGTTTGAAAAAGAACTTCCGAAAGGTTGCAGAAAAATTGAAGAAATGAAAATCAAAGAAGACGAACTTCTTTCAATAATGTATTTTTGCAAAACCTTGGAAGACCACCCTGATATATTACATCAAACCTGAGCGAGCAATCGCCTTTTTATTTAAATTTATAAATACAAATTAATATTGACAAAAATAATATAAATGGTAATTTTTCAATGAAATGGAACTTAATTTATTCTACCAATATTGTCTCGATCTTTCAGGCACAAGGCAAATCGTAATAGCTGGAATGGATATTTCCACTCACGCAAAAATGCGAACAGCTTTGAAGCTGGCAGAAAGACGAGATTTCGAGCTTTTTAAAAGAGAGTTGGGAGATGCCATCAAACAACACATTGAAAAGACCGAAGAAAGCGTTTTACTTCATCAACTGATGACAGTAATCGCACTCAAACAGCGTCTTGGTTAACACCGGACGCTGTTTTTTCTATTTCTGGCAAAAGACCAGCGATTAAATTATCTGCCTGCTCACGAGTCATATCAATTCTGTCTATAACAGAAAGAAACGGAGCATATCCCCATTTGTCATTATTATCTTTTCTGTGATTGTCTGAAGATCTGATTATATAAATATATTTGAAAGGTTTTTTTAAATACATACTATCAAAAGTTCTGCTGTAATAAGCCATCTTCATATTTACCCTATCATCAAACTCATAAGGTTGAATTTCCCAAGCCATATTCCCTTCTCGATCTTTTTTAGGAGTGAAATCTACTGAAGAAACATGATACCCTAGCGAAAATCCATTTTCCTCTGAAATTTCAAGTTGTTCATTTAAAAATTTCATAGCTGGATTACTCTCACCATTTTTATAATAATCAATCAAAACAGAAAATCTTCTATCTCTAAGTTCAAAAGGAATGGCTAAAATTCTATTAATTTGTTCAGAGTTAAACTCTGCTAAATTATTATTAAAGTCTATTATTTGTTCGTCTGTCAGACCTGAGTTTTTTAAGGCTCTATCAAACAAATTTAAAACTTGATCGTGAATAATCATTTCGAAACATAAATTTGTTTTCTCCATAGAAGATAATTTATTCCATTTTTTTGATATGTCATCAATATATTTTTCATCAAAATCTGAAACTGTAACCAAGGAATCTGCTTCTAATCCATTTTTTATTTCTAATACTGTAGCAATATTGCTTTGTGGTTGTTCTATAATCATTTCAAAATTTTAACACAAAATAAAAAAACGCACCTTCGCCACGTTTTTTGTTTATTTATTTGTTTAATTTGTGGGCGATAAGGGACTCGAACCCCTGACCTTCCCGGTGTAAACGGGTTGCTCTACCAACTGAGCTAATCGCCCTCGTGGAGTAAACATTAACTCATATTATAAAAAAAGTAAACAACCATGATATATTAAAACCCATGAATAATCCGGATAAAAAAACTTTCAATTACTCTGCTCTAGTGTGGATTTTATCTGCTATTTCACTTTATATATACTGTGCAATGGGATTTTTAAACGCTAAAATTCCAGGAGTTGAAGAATTAGTGAAGTTTTTATCAGCAGCAGATCAGAAACATATTTATTTAGCTGGTTTTATTTCAGTTTTCATTGAAGGTCTTTATTTTGTGGGCAGCTTCTTCCCTGGTACTACATTGATTATTTTGGTTTCAATTCTCTCTCAAGTTACAGGTTATTGGGTTTTTGCCGGAACAATGCTCACAATTTTTATCGGTTGGTGTCTTGCGGGCCTGGTTAATATTATTGTTGCAAAGACTTATCTTTTAAAAATAGCAAAGGTTGAAATTGAAAATAACAATGAAATAAAAGATCGTCTTTGGACTACATGGTTCCCTGCTTTCAGAGCAAACTATGAAGTAGCTCAAATCACAGACGGAGGAAGTGTTTTGAAAGTTTTTATATCTTCTGTGCGTGTAAAATTTTTAGTGACACTTACTATTGGAGTTGGTGCTCTAATTGTGCCTTTTATTTTAGATATAAATAATTTAAACAACGAAGAGGGTTTTGCTTCAGTAGCACTGGTTGCCACAATTAGCTTGATTGTTGGGATTTATAAAATTAGAAATCACAAATAAAAACAATCTGATTTAAGGCTGTTTTTATTTTTTATCTGGTGCTCCCGAGAGGAATCGAACCTCTGCTAAAGGCTTAGAAGTCCCTTGTTCTATCCACTAAACTACGGGAGCAGTCTTAACACATTAACAATACTTTTGATAATCGTCAAAACCTTTAATTTTGACCTTTTAAATTATCGAATCTTTCTTTTCTTTTGTTTAGATTTTCCACCACCCTATCAAGCTGTTCTGTATTTATTTTTAATCCACTTTTTTTCACCTCACCGCCTTCATTTAAAAATGATTGATTAGAGATTGAATTGTAAGTATTCCAAGAAAATAAAATTCCTAAAATCAAAATTGCTAAAATTACTCCAATTAAAATTTTCCAGTCTCCTGATATTGTTCTAGATAGTAAAGAAATAGTTTTCTTTACTTTTATTTTTTCTTCGTTAATATTTTTTTTGTTTTTTAAAAAACTCATATTAATTTGTTGTTGTGATTATATTGAAATTTGCTACCCATCTTTGATTTTTTGTTAATGGATCAAAAACTGAATTTAAACTAACTGAATCTATTATTGTATGTTTTGGAAAACTTTCCATTTTCAACAAGAAAGAAGAAACGGCATCCCAACTTCCTTCTACTTTTATGCTCATAACAAATTTTCCATGTGTTCTTTCTGGATTTACTTCTCCAGTATTTCTCACCAACTCACCTCCTTTTACAACATCAAATAAATCAATATTTTGAACTGAAGCTTGGGTTTTGCTTTGTCTGGCAAGATTTTCTACATCAGAAATAAATTCAAAAACTTTTTCTTTATCGACTATAATACTTTTTACTAAATCAGCACTTTCTTCATAACTTCTAATCGCTCTTTTTAAAGCCACAACATCTTCCTTTTTAGCAATAGATAGATCATCTGATAAAGATTTTACTTTGCTTTTTTCTAAATTAATAAAGTATATAAAAGACGCAATGACAGTAACAGATAAGATAAAAAATATTGAACTAAAAATAAAATATTTTTTTGTATTATTTTTACTTTTCATTTGTTTGAGTTGGTAAATTTATTGTAATTGAAAAAGGTATATCAGTATCTCTGGCAAAACTAGAAAATGGCAAGTTTACAGACTTAAATTCAGGTACTGTTTCCAAAGCATCTATAAAAGAAGCCAGACTCCCTCTAGTATTTGCTACTCCCTGTATTAAAAAAATCTCTTGACTATTTTCAGTTGAGAATTCTAAATTTTGGATATTTATATCTCTTGACTGTCTCTGTGTAATATTTTGAATATTATAAGCAATATTAGAATTATTTGTATCAACAATATCTAAAATTTTTTGAAGTTCATATAGTTTGTCTTTGAGTTTTTGTCTATCAGAATTCAATTCTGTGTTTTGAGCCATATTCAACTCTTGACTTAAAACCTTTTGATCAATTTTTAACAGAAAATACGAAGGTATTAGGGATACTGTTACAAAAATAGAAACAAAAGAAAGACCAAGTAATAGAATTGTAAAAAACCTAAAAATATATTCTTTTTTTATATCTTTTTTTTCTTCTTTTAGAAGTATTTTAATCATTATCCTTTTTTATCAAAGTTAAACCTATTGCTGTATTATATTGAAGAGATGTCTTCATATCTAACTCTGGGACAAAATTATTTATATCAAAACAATTTTTCCAAACATTCGCGATAATTACATTTACGTGTAGATGTTGTTCAAGAAAAGTTGATAAACCGGGAGTGGTTGCATAGAATCCAGTAATAATTAGATTAGTAATTTTTTCATCTGCATCTGGATTATGTTTATTTGTAAACCAATAGACCAATAGTTTATTTAGTGTTGATTTTAAAATTTGAGATTCTTGACCAAAAAAATCATTACAAATTAACTCTGCTGAATATGGTAAAGAAGATGTATAATACACAAACCCATCCTGAACAATAGAAAAACTTATTTTTGCATGACCAAAATTAACAATTAAATACGGAACTTTATCTCCTTCCTCTATAACAGCTCTAGCAATGGACTGACTTTCTGACTCAAACCCAAAGGGTATCAGACCTTCTTCCTTAGATAATTTTGTATACAATTCAATAATATTTTTTGGTATCGCAGTCACTATTAACTCTAATTTATCTTTTTTTACCTTAACAACCGAGTAATCATATACAATTTCACTAATATCTAAAGGAATATTTTCTTGAATTTTAATAATTAAAGCGTCATCAATCGATTTTAATGCTTCCAATGGTAAAATTGTATTAAAAATATAAGTCTTGTATTCAGGTAAAGATAAATATACATATTTTAAATTCATCTCTTTTTTTAAAAATCTCAAAGCATTTCTCAATTCCTCACAATTTTCTAAATCTTCTTTTTTTTCAATAATTTCACACTTTTCTTTTAGAATAACTTCAAAATATTTTTCTGGTATCAGTCCATACTTGGTTTTTTTTAATCTAATAGCGCGAACAGATGTTAAAGAAATATCAATACCAACAGGATCAAAAGAAAGAAATTTAGGCACAGGAAACATTGTAGAAAACAAAGATTGTTTTTTTAAATTTTGTTTCATTCAACTATTATACTACCCAACTAGACTTCCAGCAGAAATATTTTCCCCGACTTCTAGGAGTGAGAATCCGTTTCCATCTTTATCATTCACTGCAAGAATCATTCCATTTGATTCAAGTCCACGAATTGTTCTTGGCGCGAGATTTGCAACAAAAGGAACTTTCTTCCCTACCAAAACTTGTGGATCTTCAAAATACATTCTAATACCAGAAAGAATTTGTCTTGGAGATTCTTCTCCCATATCAACAGAGAGTTTCAAAAGTTTATCTGCATCTGGAACAATTTCTACTGAAAGAATTTTTCCAATTTTAATTTGAATATTTTTAAATTGATCAATTGAGATTTTTGGGTCAACAACCGGTTTAACTTCGCAAACTTCTGGTGTTGTATTTTCTGTATTCAAACTTTCTGTATCTGACATATTTTTATTTATTAGTATCAATAAAACTTTGTAAAATAATTGCCGCGGCTTGTGCATCTATATTTTTCCCTTTTTGCACACCGCGATCTTTGTGTCTCTCAGATAATTGGAAATGTGTTTTTTCAACCTGTATTGAAGTCATAAATTCTTGATGAAAAAAAACTTCAATATTTTTTTCTTTCAATTCATCGGCAAAATCTCTTGCATTTTGCATGATTCTATTTTCTTTCATATTGAAGTCTTTTGAATCCCCAATAACAACTTTTTCGACTTCATAGTCTTCAACTAAAGATAAAACTTCAGATAATAAATCCTTGTTGTTTTGCAACGTTATATGAGGAAAAGCCAGTCTCGCACCCTCGTCAGAAAGCGCAATTCCAATCCTCTTCTCACCGAAATCAATTCCCAATAATCTAGCCATGGGTACACTCTAACACAACAGTTAAATTAGACCCAACCTTGTTCTCAATCTGTCTAACTCAGCCTTTTCTTTTTCATTTTGCTCCTCATCTCGTGCTTGATCTTCCGCACCAGCAACTTAACTTTGGTTACTCTCGCTAGGTAATATTTTTTCAATAAACATTGTGTCTTCTGTTGAATAAACATTAAATTCTGGTGAGTCGGCAAGTAATTGCACTTGATTCATAAATTCATCTACAGCGCCCCTATAAAATATCTCGTCTTCCATTTGCAATCTTATGGGAGTGATTCTAGCAGTTCCGTTTTCAGCAAGTGATTCTCGAATAGTTTTAAACATTCCTTTTATTTCTAATGGAGTAGCTAAATAATATGGAACAGAATATGATGCCCAAATTTCATCTGCCTTTGGAATATTTAATTTTTCGAGCTCAGATTCTACCTGTTCAGAGTTTTGCACTGCCACAGGAATAGATTCATATGTACCCTTTTCAAAAACTTCTACTGGTTCAGTTTTAATATACGGGTCAATGTTAACAATATGTTTTGGATGATGTTCTTCTGAACCAATTAAATCTGTTATGGAATTTCCTCCTCCAAAAAGATAAATTGTCTTATCTTTTAGTCTTTTAGAAAAATATTCTCTAGCTTCTGGTGTATCAATGGCCAAATTAAAAAGAGATCTTGAATATGGAAAATTATCATTACCTCCACCAGTCAAATCCCCAAAGAAATCTCTTGTTTGATTTGTGTGAGAAAAATCAATATTTCCATTCTCATCTAAACGCTGTTTATTATTAGCTGAATTGATTTTAGAATTTATCAAACGAACATTCTCTTTGCCTTTTTCAGCGGAAAACTTTCTTTTTGGAACTTTATCATTCTCTTTAACCGCAGAAAGTACTTTGCTCATAAACTCTTCATACTCTGGAAAATTTTGTGGATGATTTTTTTCAAGGTGAATATTACCAACTTTTGGTCTTTTGTCTCTTAACAAATTAGAAATCCTGTCTAAATATTCCTCAGATCTCTCTTCTGGCATAAATTCAGGAAGTTTGATTTCTTCTTCAATTAAATCTATACCAACAAATGATTCATTCATATAGATTAAAGATAATCAAATATTATTTTGGATTATATTCCTTCCAAATACCAAACATGACAATTCCAGTTATAAAAATTCCTGCAATTAGAATATATATTTCAGGCATATCATACTATTTATTCTTCAAAAGTGCGCCTAAAGAAAGTATTGATGGTACCCAAAGTCCCACAAACAAAGCTTGATCAACTTGATCTGTAAACCATAGATAAATTGAAAGCAAGAATGAAAGTATAGCTGCTAATACAATAAAATTTTTCATAAAATTAAATTAATTTAATAATATACATTGTATCATCCATGATCTTATTTATTCAAGTATGAAATAGTGATTTGTAAAAAGGTGGCAAATGTACCCCACAAAAGATACGGGATATTTGCATACACTACCCAACGCAATTCTGGAACTGAGCTCCAAATCATATATATTCCCCAAATTAACGTCGCAACAACCAAAACAACGTCAATTGATGCGAGAAGATTATTTTTCAAACCAAATTGAATTGGTGTAAATGCCAAATTGAAAATTAAATTTAAAACAAAAGGAAGTGCAATCATCCAAGAAATTTTTCCTGTGAAAGCTTTATAGAAAACAGCACCAAATGATACAAAAATAATTGCATAAAGAATTGTCCAAACAGGACCAAAAAGCCATGCTGGAGGAGCCCATGACGGTCGGATAAAGTTTGCGTATTGGATGTTTTCGTTCATGATCTAATTATAACAAAAAAGACATCCTGCTGGATTTTTTTTTGTTGATGCGGAGGGGGGGAGATTCGGTCACAAGTCACTAAGATTTTTACTGCGCTTCACTTGTAAAAATCTAAGTGCTCGCGACCCCGGCTCGGCGACAAGTCTCGCTATCGCTCGCTTGTATACCGCCTCCGCCTTTCTCATCAACCCTCTCCGTTAAAAATAAAGAGTTGGAAGCAATGCTTCCAACTCTTTATTTTTATGCGGAGGGGGGGAGATTCGAACTCCCGGACCCGTTTCCGAGTCTCCAGTTTTCAAGACTGGTGCATTCAACCACTCTGCCACCCCTCCTTTTATATACAGTGTTTTGGCAGAAAACCTGTAGCGGTAATACTACCTAATCATTGCATAAATCGCAACATTACAAATTAAACAAAATCCCCATTATTTTTTAGTTAAAACTCAAAATTAAGATACAATGTTTGTTATGTTAGCAATTTATTTACTTATAGTAGCCGCAGCATTAGTAGGGGTAACTATTACAATCAATATTTATAAGAAAAAGCACACCAAGAAACCTTTAGTTTGTCCTTTCAATGCAGATTGTGATTCTGTAATCACCAGCGATTTCTCAAGCTTTATGGGAATTGGTCTAGAAATTTATGGAATGATTTATTATGGGTTTATAGCTCTTGCATACTCTTCATTGATCCTGTTCCCTGCATTACAAGGTGAAATGACCATGTTTATACTTTCAGGAATGGCTATTGGTGCATTTCTGTTTTCTGCATACCTAACATTCATTCAAGCATTTGTTTTAAAAATCTGGTGTTCGTGGTGTTTGATGTCTGCAGGAATTTCTACTGCAATTTTCATTTTTGCAATGATTGGAATTTCAATTTCAAATTTCTCTTTTGTGCCAATACTTGTGGAATACAAATCATATGTCACACTTCTACACCTATTAGGTTTTGCTCTTGGAGTTGGAGGTGCCACAATCAGTGATGTTCTATTTTTAAAATTCTTAAAAGATTTCAAAATCACTGAAGAAGAAAGAAACATTTTAAAGTTGATGTCACAAATTGTTTGGTTTGGACTTTTGTTAGTCGTGATTTCAGGAGTTGGGCTTTATCTGCCAGAGTCAGAAAGACTTCTTGATAGTGCAAAATTCTTGGTAAAAATGATTGTTGTTGCTGTGATTATAATCAACGGTGCAATTTTAAATCTTGTTATCACTCCAAAACTTCTAACCATTGCATGGAAAACTAATGGAATAAATGTAAAAAATGTATCTAGAATGAGTAACATTGCATTTGCCACTGGAGCGATTTCATTTATATCTTGGTACACTGCTTTCTTTTTAGGGTTCGCAAGAAATATCACATTGAGTTTTGGAGAGTTAATTTCAATATACTCTGGTGCATTGTTAGTTGGAGTTATAGGAAGTCAAATATTCAGAAAAGTTTTTATATGCACTAACAACGTAAAAAATAACTCGACTATAATGCATTAATTAGGGATAATATACTTATGGCATCAAAGGTTATTGAATGGCAAGCTCTAGAACACAATCATCACAAGGAAAAAACTCCTGATTGGTTTTGGATTGTGGGCACAATTGCAATAGCGGGATCGATTTTGGCAATTTATTTTGGAAATGTACTTTTTGGAATCATTATTTTAATCGGAGCATTGACAGCTTTTATACAAGCCCATACTGAACCAAGAATAATGAAATACAGAATTACTAGAAGAGGTGTTCAAGTTGGAAGCTCTGTTATTCCTTACTCAACATTGGAATCTTTCTGGGTTATAGACGAAGAAATAAATGACAGAATTATTTTAAAATCTCAAAAATTCTTAATGCCATTTATTATTATTCCATTTGACAGTATAAAAACTGATCCAGATGATATTAGAAATTATCTTCTTGAATATTTAAATGAAGAAGAAATGGATGAACCTGTTTCAAATAAAATTTTAGAACTTCTAGGATTTTAATTTCCTACTTTTCCGTCGACTATACGAATAACTCTGTCTGCCACTTCACCGTACTCTTCTTCATGCGTCACCATTACAACAGTATGTTTAAATTTCTTACAAGTTTCTTCTAAAACTTTTATCACAGCTTTCGAAGATTCTAAATCTAGATTGGCAGTCGGCTCATCTGCAAAAATAATTTTTGGACTATGCACTACAGCACGTGCAATTGAAACTCTCTGTTGTTCACCTCCTGACATTTGATTTGGAAGGTTATCAAAATGATTATCTAGTCCTAAAGTTTTTAAAACTTCTTTAGCTTTTTTAATTGAGTAATTCATGTCATATCCTTGCATTAAAAGTGGCAACATTACATTTTCGGTCGCAGTAAGTTCTGGAATTAATGCATAATCTTGAAAAACAAAACCAAGATTTCTAAGACGAAAATTTGTTTTTTCAACTTGAGACATATCAGAAACTTTTATACCATCTATTATAATTTCTCCAGAAGTTGGGGTATCTAAAAGTGACATTTGATAAAGAAGTGTTGATTTACCAGCGCCAGATCTTCCCATAATCGCAACAAACTCCCCTTCTTTTATTTCCAAATCAATACCTTTCAGAACTTTTGTTTCTACCTCCCCTTGTTTAAATATTTTTTTTATACTTTTTATTTTGATCATATTTGTTTTGAAATTTTATCGTCGACCTAAAATTGAATCTAATGTATTTTTCCTAACAATAATTCTAGCCGGAATAAATCCCGCTACAACAGTTGTAAGCACAAGCAGAGTAATTCTAAACATTGTACTTCCAAGAGGAGCCACCAAAATACCATCAGAGAATGGGAAATTAATTGGGTTTGCATCAAAATAAGGAACAAGTAGAACATATAAAATAAACAGACCAATTGCAGAACCGATCACGGCATAAAATAATGATTGAAACACATAAGAAATTTGAATAGCACTAGCATTAATTCCAATAGCTTTCATGATTCCAATATATTTTTGTCTTGTAATTGCATTAATGAAGATAACAATAAAAATAGTGATTGCAGCGACAGCTAATCCGATTGAACTAATCATGGCTCCAAGCAATGCAAACGTTTTTTTGATATCTTGCAAGAATTTTGGTTGCGCATCTATGTATGTCTGAACTTTTGCTAATTTATCAATTCCGTTTGCAATCAAAGCTTGTTTTGTTGCGTCGGCATATTTTTCATCTGTAAGACTAATTGCAATTTCATCTAAATTAAATTCAGATGTTCTCATCATTGATCTCACCTGGCTGTCAAGCATAAAAATTCTACGGTCAATTTCATCAACTTTACTTTTTGTGATTCCAACAACTTCTACTTCTCTAACAACATCTCCAATTGTTAAACGAATTTTTGAACCAATCTCAACATCTTTTAGAGCAGGAAAAGCCTCACTATCAATTTGCAAATATTTTGCCAAAAGCATAGAACCCAAAACAACTTTATCAAAATCCCCTTCTTGCAAATATCTACCCTCAACAACTAAATCAGAAATACCAGAAACTGCATCTTCTTTTGCAATATCAATCCCAACTACCTGTGTTCCAACTTCTTCTGGAATCGTATTTGGATCAGTTCTATATTGATAATTTGCCTCGGCCGTACCATTCACCACATACCTTGGACTAATAGCCTTCACATTTGGTAAAGTTTCAGCTACACGCAAAACTCTTGGGCTGTCTTCAATAAATTTATTTTCTCGAAGGTTAGATATGATTACATCACTGGTATATCTTTCTCTTACAGCGTATTGTGCGCCTTCAATTAAACCAACTAAAATTCCACTGACCACAACCAAATTTAAAAAGGTCAAAGTCATCACAGCTGTAATTAAAACCGTAGACCAAAGAGTTGATCTTTTTATTTGTCTTACTGCTAGAAAAAATCCAATTTGAACTGGTAACATTTTATTCTACAGAACTTACAACAACTTTTTCACCCTGATTTAATCCTGAAACAACCTCAACTAGTCCTGCTGAATCGTTTCGACCAATCACGATTTCTTTTTCTTCAACATCTCCTCTCTCATTCAAAACTTTAACTCTTGCCTTAATTTTGTTTACATCTGTAATTACCTTATCAACCATTTCAACAGAAGCTTTTGGAATCAACAAAACATTATCAACAGTTAAAGTATCGATTTCAATAACCGCTGTCATACCTGATTTGATATCTGGTGAATCAACTGAAAGTGCCAAGGATGTTTTGTACGTCACAATTCCATTTCTCTCCACTCCTCTACTCTCAACATACACCACAGTTGCACCCACAATAAAATCTTCCCCTAGAGCATCAAAAGAAATTCTTGAAGGATCATTTACACCTAAATCTTTCATATAAATTTCTGGAACAAAAACTTCAACTTCAACTGAAGAATTATTCATTAGAGAAATGATAGGTTCATTTGATGAAATTGTTTCTCCCGCCGTAGCATCAACACCCACCACAACGCCATCAAAAGGAGCGACAATTACAAAATTATTTCTTTGTGCATTGTATTTATCAATTGTTGCACTTGCTGCAGTTATTTTAGCTTGTTGAACGGGAAGCTCTGAACCTGTACTTCTAAGATTTTCTTGTGCTTCAGAAACTGTTGTAATCGCCGTGTCTACTGCACTTCTAGAGCTTGTTACAAGAGATCTATATTCAGATAAAGTTGCATCTGGCACAGAAACATTTGCCTCTACATCAGAAAGAGACGTAGCAACCGAACGTAGATAATCACTAATTTGATTTAGATTTCTAGAAGCAAGTTGTAAATCTTCCATTGTTACAATATCTGCATTTAAAGTTGAAAATTCTTTTGTCCAAGAATCCAGCATTGAACCAATAGCAATTCTTTTTTTAATTAAAGACTGTTGAAATTCATAGTCCCTAATTGTGTACTTGAATTTTGCCTTTGATGTTTGTGCATCATTTAAAAGAGTGTCTGTATTTGTTTTTATTTGTGTAACGGAAGTATTTAGTGCTTTTTGAATTGCGTTATATGCATCTCTTCTTTGAGTTTCAAGTTTTCCAGATAATGAATTAGATTGTGTTTCTGAAACATTTAATTCTGCAATAGCCTGTCGTATACCTGCATCAACCTCTGAGGAATCTAGAGTGGCTAAAACTTGCCCTCTTGAAACTCGTTGGCCTTCTACAACAGAAATTGAATTAATCCTTCCTGCTGAAGCAAAACCTAAATCAACTTCATCAGCGGGCACAACTTTTCCTGTCAAATCGATTGTGCGCACAAGTGTTCCTACTTTTGCTTCTTCTGTGACAATATCTTTTCTTCCGTTTGTAAATAAAATAATTAAAACAAGTAAAATCAAAGCGGAGCCACCGATAATACCTAGTTTTTTCCAGTTATATTGTCGTTTCATCTCTTGAATATTAGCATTTTTTATGGTTTTTGTCTTTATTCTTGCGTTGATTTCTTAAAAAAGTATTATGTTCATGTTGTCTGACTGAAATTCTTTGCTGGCAGACAACATGCCTTTGTAGTTCAATGGATAAAACAAGAGTTTGCGGAACTCTAGCTCCAGGTTCGATTCCTGGCAGAGGCACA
>Ga0172372_10002547_pt1 | contig 27610 bp, 31 predicted proteins | sample LakKiv5m_2_FD_114544 | JGI IMG/M metagenome (GOLD analysis project Ga0172372, IMG submission 114544) | Freshwater microbial communities from Kabuno Bay, South-Kivu, Congo - kab_092012_9.5m | ecosystem: Environmental > Aquatic > Freshwater > Lake | place: Democratic Republic of the Congo...
AGCAAGGTTGTATGCAATGATATTTGCAATTGCTGGGTCTACATCTGCTAGTGAGAATAACTCAAGAGCACGGGTTACTAGGACAGCATTACCATACTCGTTAAGAGTAATGGTTACTGATGTTGGGGTAGTAAGTGCAACTGCATCTGGGTCTGTTGTTTCAGTCAGAGTGCTTGTTGCTGCATCCAAGTCAACATAGCGCTGTAGCACTACGGTTGAGCCTGGAATTGCTTGGCGTGCAGGACGCTTATCTGCTACAGAACGAAGTAGTGGTTCTGAGCGGAGGGCGAATTCTAGAAGACGGTCATATGCCTTCTGTACTAAACCTGCGCCACCTACGGTTCCTCCGAGTGTTGCGGAGCCCGTCGATGTAAAGGCGTTAGCCATTTGTCACCTCCAAGTGACTAGATAATTAGGATTGGGTTTGCGAACGCAATAGAGCAAGGATTTCATCCTCGGATTGAGCATTTGCCAATCGCATCTCTAAATCTTGCGCTCTATTTGGTGATGATGTACCCCTAGCGACATTATCCATTTGACGTAGATTTTGTATATCGTCTTGGTCGATTTCTTGCTTAGGTTGGACTTCAAATCCAAACACATCAGCATTCTGGTCGAGCCACGATGTAATTGCTTCTTCAGAAGCATCTAAATCAGTCGGTACGAATTTTGCCACTTTGGTGTTCACACCACGGGATGTAAGAACATCCTTAAGTACCCGCTCTCGTTGGGTCTTAGTCAACTCACCAAGAGTTGATTCTAATTCTTTTGCTTTCTTCTGTTCGGCTTTTAAAGCCTTACGAAGTTTCTTAACGAGGTCTGTATCGGCGTTGTTGAATTCGAACTGCGCAGTATCGTCTTCATCTTCGTCGTCCCAGTAGTTATCGCGGTCGTTGCTCATAGCAACCTCTCCCTTTGTTAGTAGTTAGCGTATGCCTCAATATCAATCGGGGAATCGATATTGGCTCATACTACCAGTCTTGTACACCGCACGGGGCTGGTTGGTCCGTGTCGGGATTCTATATTATGCCTGCTCTAGACCTTGAAAGAGAAACTCCTCTAGCGGTTCCTGATTGTCCTGTGAACTCTGCTATTTCTCTTCCTTCAAGTCGTTTCCTGCGTTCAGATGCTGTGCCTAAAAACTCTTCTGCTTCTAGTTCTTTCTGAATTTCAGTAATCTCGCTTCTTGGCATTCTTTCATAAATTGAAGCAAATTTAGCAGTAGGCATTAATCTCTGTGCTATGTTCTCAAAGCCTTGCGCTGCTGATGCTCCAATCTGCGCTTCATTTAATCCAAGCCCTAGTAGACCAGCAGCAGCCTGTTCAAATCTTGTAGCATCGAATGTAATGCCTTGTCCAGCACGACGAATAGCCTCAGTAGAGAATGCTGCGGTAGCCCTCTTTTGTTTTAGGGTCTCTTGACCTAAATCTGGGTCAAGGTAGAAATCCGTTAAGTCAGCAGATTCATTTATATACTTTAATTGACGTAAGGCATCTATGTATGCAGGGTCAGCATTTATGGCTTTAAGCCTTGCTGTATTTGCATCAGCATCAAACATTGCTACTGTTTTATTATTTTTAACGTATTTCTTTAGAAAATCTTTAGACGTAAATTTAGAATTTAGATTGTATTTAGCGCTAATTTCTTTATAGCCTTCTACAGCATTGTATAATTCTGAAGGAGGCTTAGGTCTAACTAAACCTTCGTTAAGATAACCATATTCAGCGTAGAATGGTGAGTCTATCTTTTTGCCATCTTTAAAAGTATAATCTTTTGAGTTTAAAAATATTGCTACAGCATTATCGTAATCTAATCCATCTTTTAGTAAAGCCGATAAGAATGAAGTTGAAGAATCTATGATAGATGAGTTAAATCCCATACCGCGTAACATTGCTTTAAGTACATCCGTACTGTTTGAAGAGGTTCCAGTTGTACCACCAGTTGTACTACCTGTTGTACCACCTGTAGTACCACCAGTAGTTCCACCTGTAGTACCACCTGTAGTACCACCAATGGTACCACCTGTAGTACCACCAGTGGTACCGCCTGTGCTACCGCCTGTACTGCCACCAGTATAACCAGTAACGTTTCCATCTTTGTCTAAGACAGGTTTTGGCTGAACTGTTAAAGCATTAGCACCTACGGCTGAACTGGCAGTAGCCTGAGTATTACCGCCAATAGCGCGAGAGCCATATTTAGCCATATTCTCTGGAGTATTTGGAGCACGATATAGTCTCCAGTTTCCTGTGTTTACGCCACCAATCCAGGAATAGTAATAGATAAAGTTATCATCTGCTTCTGGAGCATCAGGTCTTACGGCATAATTAGCCATAGGGTCGCTTTGCGCCCTACTCATTGCTTCTGAAGCCATACGCTGTTCGCGTGTTCTTTGCAACTCGTCCATACGCTCTTCACGAGTTTGAGCAGTAATTGAAGCAGAGGTAAATCTGTTGGCTACAGCAGAAGTGTTAGTTAAGACTGGCGATTCGGCTACTTCTTTAGCAGAAGTTTCTACTGCTTTTGCTTTATCTGTTTCTTCCTTTGCTCTAACAGAAGCAGGACTTGTTGCAACTGTTGCTTTAGGTTGCGATTTAGTTTTTGCTGGTTGATTCTGCGCAACAATAGACCTTGCACCAATTGTTCCAGACTCCTGTGCTGCTATAGGAGTAGGATTCATAACAAGATTAGCCCAGTCAATACCAGAGAAATCAAAGTCAAGCGATAAGTTAAAGTCCATTTATTATCCTATTTGTAGTTGACTCTTGAGGGATTGGGCTACGTTTACTGATTGGTTTATGGCTCTAGAGGTTCCTCCACTGCGAGTGTCGTCCATAGTTAAACTAGATAATTCAAAATCGTTAGGTAAACGATAGTTACCTTTATCATCTTTATAGTTTAATATACGAACCATAAGTGGGTCATCTATTCCAATAGAAGTTTCTAAAGCCTCAGAAAGAAAGTTTGAGTATCTATCTATTATAGGTTTAGCATCATTACCTGCAGCAATGTCTGGGGCTAGGCTCATAAAACGCTTTGCAACGCTATTACGAATATTTGATTGATACTGACCCAGCAATTGAGCCGCAACTTCAGCATTTCCAGTTCCAATAATCTTGGTTATCGTAGGTGCTGCTTCTTCAAATGTAGGTGGTTTTTCAAGGTTATTGTTACTAACTTGAACCATAGCATCATAAATAGTCTTGGCTGCTCCGCCAATCTTTTCCATATTCCATTGTTTTGTTGGAAAGTTAACGGCTAAGTAATTAGCCATAAATTGTTTTTGTTCTTCTGAGGTAAATCCTTCGCCAGCAATCATCGTTTCGCTAGTGGTTACTGGTTCGTACTGCTTTACGCCTTTAGCATCAACAAGTGGTTTAAACTTAGGTTTTCCGTTTTTGTCTTTCTTTTGCTTGCCAGTTTTGCTATCATAGACTGGCACCATAACAACTTGGCTACGCGCTTGAGTAGAAGGAGTTTGAGCCTTTACTTCTGCGTTCCATTTTTTCTGAAAATCTGTTATTAAGTCATTGCCAGGAGCAATGTTATATGCTAACATAAAGGCATCGGTTAAAGCATTAGTAGCATCGCCAATGTCTTTTAACTGTAACGCTCTGCTGATTTGAGTGCTAAACTTAGTAGTAGTATCTATCTGCTTAGGACCTGCTCCTGGACGTGCGCTCAAGGCAGAAAGGAACTGAATTACATCTGTTTGACCCATTGCAAGTGAGTCTTGGATAGCCTTGGTTAGACCAGACTGGTCAGCACCTTCTACAATACCTAGAGGGCTTTTACCCTTAGAGTATCCTTTAGCCCTTAGAAGAGCCTGTAGTTCTTGGAAAGCATTATTAAATTTAGTTCCAGCACTAGGAGCAGTTCCTACAAGTCCAGCATATAGTTTATTAAACTCACGTGCTTGTGCTAGCGGGTCAGTTGCTCCTAAGTATCTAACATATGGGTCACTAGCCAAAGCCTCAGGTGTTAAGAGAACTTGTTGGCTTATTGACTGAAAAGCAGTCTTAGTTTGCTGATAAGAACCTTGTCCTGTTTGGTATTTCCTTACATCAGATGGCCCTGGGCTTGAGGTGAACTGCTCTGCCATTTACCTAACCTTCCAGTTGTGAGGCGAATACGCCATAGTACATACGTCTAAATGATGGATTTTCTGTCATTAACATCTCTGCTTTAGCCACAAGGTTATCACGCAAGATAGTTGCATAACCGCCTTTAGCCTTAATGCTTGCATAGTTAGACACTTTTAACTCGTTAAGTAGATTTTGGAACTCTACGAACATAGGGTAGAACTCGCTAATCTGAGTATAGATTGGTGATTCAGCAAAGGCTGAGTCTTGCAATGCCTTGCCAATTCTGTCAATCTTTTCAAAAGCGGTGCTTGTTCTGATAGTCTCAGGTGGTTTTCCACCATACTCTTTATCAAGTTGGGCTATTTGGTCTACATACCAGAACTGTGTGTATCCACCAGCAATTTGCTCTTCGGCTATTTGGTCTTTACGCATAGCGTAAATCATACCCTCGGCTTCGCGCTCTAACTCATCTGCTGATAAAGGTCTGCGAACCCCGCTTTTCTTTTGCCAGTTGTAATACTTTACGGCAAACTCTCCCCCACCAGGGAAGAAGTAGGGGACAACATCAGAGGTTGATTTAGCGTACACTTCTGCTGTATCTGGATTATTATTTAAAAATGTCCAAGCATCGTCAGTTCCACTAACAGAAGAAGTGCTTTCAGTAAGAGCAATGAGAATGTTATTCTTGCCAAAAGTATCGGCAAGTTGACGCACTGCTGTGCCGTAATCACCAGGGTTCTCTTCTTGAATCTTGTTCCAGTACTGGTATAGCATAGTGCCAGTCATAAACTTCATCTTGTTATCAGGATTCTTTATTCTTGCTAGTACCTCCGCTTGAGGTGTAGCAGGTGAAATGCTTTGGAATAATGCTTGCCACATACCTAAAGACTTAGATATACGCTCAGCATCGTTAAATAATTGATTTCTTACAGAGTCATTAGATAGTGGGTCTTCACCATATTCACCTGTAGATGCTAAATAAGATGCCCAGTCTTTAATGCCACGATTAACTAATGTAGAATCACCTAGGCCATAAAGTACTAATTTTTTCAACCAAGATGGAAATACTACATCTGCTGGGCTCTGTATAGCACCAAAAGGCGTAACAAGGTCACGCAAGACATCGTATCCTGAACCAAAATTATTGATTCTACCAGACATAACAAAAGCCATTTGACCAACAGGACCAATGCCAGGCACAAGCGGGTTAGCCTGTCCAAACGCTAAGTTAAGTGATTGTACTGGAGCAGTCATTTGTAGTGCATCGCGCATATCAATGTTTTTGCCAGCCAAAGCACCAAGTACGCTACCAACTAATGGCATTTTAAACTTATAGTCTTCACTGTTAGGGTCTTTGTAAAAGAACCCTTGGTCATCATCGTATGTCATTCCTGTGACATCGTAGATAGTATTAGAGCCTTCTTTTGTCAAAGAATCAAACGCTCTGCCAAAACGATAGAGAGGAACTGGATTTTTAAAAGCCAATTCGCCCCATTTGTATATTGTGTTTGTGTGGGCTTGTGCGAACGGGAATACTAAACGTAGCGCTTGAGACCATTGTTTCTGTCTAGCAGCATCATAAAATAGGGTTGATATTCTCTTGCTAGCCTCTGTAGCAGCAATACTGTCAATATTCTGTAGGGTGTGAGTTCCAAGAAGGTCTCCACTCTTTTGACGTCTAGCAATTTCTCTTTCAATGGTTCTAAGAACAGGGTTAACAGGACCAACACCGCGAGCCTTACCGCCAATTACTTTGCTTATAGGGGCAAGGGCCTTAACAGCATTAGGCTGTAATTTCTTTAAGTCATCTAGGCTAAGCATTCCTGCGTATTTGCCGATGTTATCCCAGTATGAAATAATATACTCAGGTCCAAAGTTATACTTGCCTTCAAACTTAGCAGCAGTTGCAAAAAACCAATCAATATATTGAGTTAATTTTTTACCACCAGGCATCATTGAATAGACTGGCTTTTGGACAATTACTGTAGAATTAGTTAGGTTTTCTCGCTTGATAGTTTTTTCTAGAACTTCTTTAAATTTTTTCTCAAGAATACCTAACTGAGCAGGAGTCTTAACTCCACCAGTTAACCAAGGTGACTTAAGGGTTATAAAGTTACCAGCCTCAGTTGCGACCTTTGCTTCACCAGCAATGATATCCATAATGATATTAGAGGCGCTACCGTTGCCAGCAACAGCCTTGATGCGGTTAGCATAAGTTTCATTACCAGGTGTCTCATCGAATAAGTATTTAAAAATATTTTCAAGATTTAAATTATCTTTAGATGGGGCTTTTTCTGGGTCCATCAAAAAGATTCTTTTAATTCCTGGATTTTTCTCGAATGCACCAAAGGTCATATCCCGAATAGGGTTTCCTGGTTTATCAAATTCATTTACAAGGCGTGTCGCAAAAGCCCTCTTTGCGTCTTCATCACCTAGTTGCATAAGTCTAGCAACAGCAGGATATAAATCATCTACTGAATAACGATTTAATACAAATGATAGACCCTCATAATAATCTGGAGAGGTACTATCTACCAGACTGTAATCTTTAAATATTTCTGCTTTACGGCTTTGTTGATAGTCAGATACTGATTCTTTGCGAGCAACTTGTAATTGAAAACCTTTTACGGCATCTGATACATCGCCATCGGTTAAATCCATAGGCAAGAACTTGTTGCCTAAAGCATCATACTGCCATCTTCCGACTTTTTCTGCTATTTTGTTAAGCGGACCAGTTTTACCTGATGTAGCCATAACGAAAGAGATAAACTGGAATGGATGACTAAAAATACTGGCGTGACCAGAGAACATCTGGCGCATTTGCATTTCACCAATGTTACGAAGAATATAAGATACACGAAATACTAACTGAGCAGTTCTCCAAACATCTCCTAGTTCTTCTGTTAAGGCTCTAGTTGCTCTTGCTCCGTGTTTTAATTTAGATTTTTCGTAACGTAAAAACGTTTTCATAATTGTTTGGCTATCAGGCAAGAAAGCCGTGCTCTTTAACATTTGGTCTAGACCTACTGCTGCTCCTAATGAAATAGGTTCATCTCCAGCAAATGGAATGAATGTAGGTGTTTCGCCCATAGCACGTTGGATAGTTGAGTATTGTTCTCCTACATTTTTTTCAGAAGAACCTAGTTTAACTACTTTTGCTAAGTCCGCAGACTCTTTTGCTGATAGACCCATTTTGGTTGCTATCATCTTCGTCAAATCGACCATACCTTTATCGATTATAGCACCACGCTCTACAGCGCTTTCAGCCTTGTATAACTTGCCTAAAAGGTCATCTATAAATGCTTCTTGAGCCTTAGAACCAATAACAACTTTAAATTTAGCGGAACTTACCCAGTTCTCTACGGCTTGTATGGTTCTAGTGCCATCACCAAGGTTTACTGCAGTAGAACGTACAAAGTATCTACCAAAGGTTCTATCTAACTTCTCTGCTACTTTTACGAGTTTTACATCTGAGGAATCAACCAGTTTCATTGCTGGGTTGCCTAGTATACCAGTTTGAGCGCGTAACGATAAAGAACGAAATACCTGAAGGTCAGCCATATCAGGATTCAAGATTGAAAGGAAAGTTGCTAAAACCTCATCAGGAGTCTTGGCAGCAGCCAAAGCCTTTACTGTATCGTACTCAAGTTTATTGCCAAAGAAACGTTGTATCTTAACAGGGTCTGTCTCTTTTGCAACAATTTCAGCAATGCGAGAAAAGTTTCTACCAAGTAAATATTTAAGTGGCTTAGAAAAATCTTCTGCTAGGTTACCGCCAAAGTAATCAGTAAGACCAACTTGGCTACTTACCCATTCGCGTAGGATGTTCTTTTCGGATAACTCAGAATTAATTTCTACAATTCCACGTAGACCTTTGTACTCTGGGTCACTTAATAATCTAGTTGCTGTTGCAGTATCTTGATTTGCTACTTCACGGAATATGTCAAGTTCTTTGACTCTTTCAGCAAAAGCATCGCGTTCAACTATAGCCTTATCTAAATCTGCTTGTGCTTTAGCAATAGACTCGTCGTTGGTTTTAAGACCTTGTACCAATTTAAGCATATTAGGACCGAGGTTAGTTGGGTCCGCAATCTCTGCTAGCGCATTGCCAATTTCTGCTTGTACAATTCCATAATATGGCTTTGTTGCGCTTAGTAAGAATCCACCAGTTTCTCCGTAGATACTACGTACGTTAGCAATAGCATCCCAATCCCAAATCTTAGACATCTCATCAAAAGCCAACTGCATTGCTTTAGTGCTACCAGATGCACCAATTTTTACAAAGAAGTCACTTAGTGTTCTAAAGTTACCTGGTTGGTCATTAAAGAGTGTAGCCCAGGCATAACCTTTAAGGGACATAACATCTTCTTGTGACAGTTTAGTAACGTCAGCAAATATGTTTCTAATTGGACGTTCTATGCTTGTATCATTAGCAATTGCCTTTAGGGCGTCTAAAAATTGAGTACGGCGGAATTGTTCAGCCTGAAATGCTTTACCAGTAAAAGAACTTAAGTCAGCAGTAAGGTCTAATACTTCTAAGGCTTCATCGGTAAGAGCAGTTACAAAGTACTCGTCAAGACCGTGTGCGCCGATAGAGAGTTTACCAGCAGAAGGTAGTTCATCTAATATGATGTTGCCTTCAGCAAATCCTTTGGTGTTTTTAGCATCTGCACCAAGTCTACCAATAGCCCTTACGAGTTCTCCGCTTTGGACTTTATCATTAGTTGAAATATATCTTGTAATGTTTTCAACAGATAGTGTCTCTTGAGCGATAGGGCTTTTCTTTAATTCTTCTCCACTTATCTTAGTGACATTTAGAATAGTGCCTAAAGTTTCAGAAAGTGCGCTAGACTTTTGTTGTTCAACTTCGAGAAGTTTACGTTCTTTCTTTAAAACTCTATCTTCGACTCGTTTAGCATTTTTCTTTACTAAATCATAACGTTTACGCTCTAAACCAGTAATTGCAGCATCTAAATCTTCTAAACGCTTAGCCTTTGGTTGATTAAAAGGCTCAGCCTCTTTAACCATTTCACGAACTTTTTTGGTTTGTCTAGCACCTTTACCTAGTGCACCAAAAGCAAGGTAGGTTGTAGGGTCTGCTGCTAAGTTTAAAGTAGCATCAATAAGCCCTGACATCACTCTATATGCAGTCTGGTCAGGAGTTGCGCCTACTGATTTAGCAGCAAAGCGTCCAATAGTAAAAGATTCACCAAAAACTTTGCCATAAGCACTCATAGCCTTGGCTTGGTCTTTGCCAACACGGCTTTCAGGGTTAATAAAAAACCCAGAGCCTGTATCTACGCCTGGTTTACCGCCAAATGTGTCAGCAAGTAACGCTCCAAGTTGTGTTTCTTTACCATAAAGAGGCTTTGGCATCTTTCCAGTTGAAATATCACGTACTGCAGCCGTAAGACTATCATAAGGATGACGTAATGCAGCAAAAGTTAGGCGAGTAGCGCCTTTAAATGGGTCATAAATAGCATTACGAAACGTATCTCCGATAGCACCAAGAAAACCACGGTCTTTTTTAACAGTAGATTTGATTTTATCTAAGTTTAAAGCATCATTTTTAAGTTGCGATATGCCATCCATAGATACAATCTTGCCAATTCCAGGCGTATTAACCGTAAGTCCTTGGCTGACCATAGCCATAACTAGGTCTTTACTCATACCAGGATATTTATTAACTATTTGTTCAAAGTTAGTATACATTGCTGGTTGCAGAGTATTCATTTGAATAGCAATTCTGCGGCGCAAAGAATCCTGGCTATTGTTATAGACAGCCTGAGCAGCAGGACCTAAAGTAGGTTGTTTTAATTCAGCCACTACTTAGCCCCGTTTTTCTTCGTTATACGCTTCTACAATTCTAGCAAGTTGTGGAGTTGGATTAGCAAGGTACATAGCACGGGCTAGTAACTCGCCTTGATTAATATCATCAACAGGTGTCATCAGAGCAGAACGGTCACGACCAGGACCACCAGCAGCACCATCAGAAAGTGGCACTCCTTCTTCACCTTGTGCCATTAAATTAACAGCAGGTAAGGAGTTAGCAAGAGGATTAGCGGGAGCAGGTTCTGCTACTTTAGTAATAGCGCCTTGTGATAATTCGCTTAGTTCCTTACGTTGTCCGTAAGTACCACCAGAAGCCTCAGCAATGTTTTTTCCTTCGCGCTGAATCTTTTTTACGTTACCTAAATCTTCACGACGAGCATATACTCCAGGACCGCCAGGAACATCTTGCATTGACATAGTTTAGTCCTCATCTTCGTCGAAATCATCCAGTGGGTTTTTAATCGGGTCGGTTGGGTCAATTATCCAGTTAGGATAACTTGACCTATCCATAGCAAATGCTAAAGCAGTAGATTCGTCCATGCCTGCTTTGCGTAGTGCATCATAAACTTCTTTAGTTGCAATAGCCCAGAAATCTAACTTAGTTAGAATTGGGTCTTTTACTGTTTTAGGTCGTCGTGTCATTTTCTTGACGACTTTCTTAACTGGCTTCTTCTTAGTAGCCATATTAACCTGCTAATCCAGCCAAGATACTTGCTAGGTCAGTAGGAGCAGTAGGGGCCCCGCCAGAGGCGCCAGGAGCGACTGGGGACGTAGGCGTCTCAACTGGAGCCTGTGTGCCTGGCGGAACCATCTCTTCCTGCATAGGCTGTTCAGGCGCGGGTTGCGGTGTAAATACAGCCAGTGCAGCAGCCTCTATAGTGTCCCCTTTGCGACGACGTTCAATAACGTCGGCAATTTTTTGAATTAGCATAGATGGGTCTTGACCTTGAGCAGCCATAGCAGGAATTGCTTGGGCTGTTGCTGTTACAGCAGCGGCTAGATTGCTACGCATTTTTTCAATTTCAATACGTTGTTCTTCCATAGAAACGTTAACGTTCCACGGTAATTCACGTCGTATGAAATCCTTGGATACTAAATCAGCACCAAGTGCTTGAAGAGAGAAAATCAGAGCGCGCGATGGGTCAAGTCCTGCCATTAAACCGTAACGTACTTCAATAGAAGAGTCACCTTCAATGTCTTTGCTTGGTTTGTACTTTAACTCGTACGGAGTACCCTGCGCTGTACCTCTGACATTCTTTTCTTTATCGAAAAGGACTTCGTCCATCTCGAAACACGTTTTTAGAACATCCTCTAGTGTTTCACCAAGGATAGTCTGTCCTGCTTTAATCTGCGAATCAAAAGCACCAAGTAGTGCTTGTACGCCTTGTCCAGTAATAATGCTGGCATCAATGTTACCAGTTCTACCTTCAGGATAGCGAGCACCTAAACGTAATTCTGCTTGTAGGGCTGCTTGTTCCTGGAATGCCGCTGGTGGCATATCTAATCTTACTCTGCCAACACCTGCTGGATTAGAAGTACGAATAATTGAATCTGGACCCATAGGAAGGTCAACAACATCAGATGGAACAACCAATGGTGCTTGGATTGACTTCTCTGCTGCTTCCATAGCAAGGTTAGCAAAACGAGCACGGGCAAGTTGTACATAGAGTACATCATCAAACTGTCCGCGCATTTCATCGTCAATAGTAGGACGCTTTGCGATGTAGACAGTCATCTTACCAAGAAGGTTAGGTGCTGCGTTTAGAACAAAGTTACTTCTGCTAGGTAAGTAAAGAACAGTAACGTCTTTATCTGTATAGCGAATCATTTCAACCATTGAGTTTGTATCTTGGTTGAATCCATCACGTCCAAGTAGGAACGGTGCGTACTCAGGATACTCTACTGCAAGTTCGCCAATGGTTTTATAGTAACGCTTTGCGTATGCTACGCATCTACCAAATCTATCAAAGTCTGGATAGACACCCATAGGGTCTTCTACGCGAATGCGAGGTAGGTCTGCCTCAAAGTCTGGCTCAACGTGAATTGGCAAAAATCCATAAGTAAAGTACCAGTCAGCACCAGAATACATTTGAGACTGCAAGCGTGAGTGATAAATGTAATTGTTTGCAATCATCGTACGCTTGTCAGCAAATGCTCGTGCTTTATCGCTATTAACGTTCATTGCTGAACAATTAAAAGATGGTAATGGTGCTAGTACTTCAGCCAAGTCACGTGCAGCAACGTCAACGAAGTTGGCAACCATAGACTTGTCCATACCTTCAGGGAATAGGTCTGGGTAGATTTCGCCCATCTCTCCCTTGCGTACAGCAAGGATATCCGACATACGCGCATCGCGGTCAGCGTTACGCATCTTGATATTATCGACGCGCCGCGCTATAGATTGGATATCAAATTCCATTATAGTCCTATTCGTACATAGACAACTCATAATCGTTCACATTAACTGTGTAACGGTTATCTAGTTGTCTTCTTGTAGCCCATCGGTTTGAGATGTGGCTTTGGTTGATACTAGCATTACTTATCATTTCTCTGGCACGTAGTTCACAGAACCAGAGAGCCATCACACAGTCAGTCTTACCCTTAGTATCAGGAGTCCAGGTTATAAGTTGCTGGATTAGAGCCTTGATACCTTCAGAGTTATCCTGTGACGGTAATTCTATTAAGTTATCTTTTTGATGTACATTGTTTCGCATAGTACCGAATAGTCCACTCATAGCCGCTACGCCGAATGCGGTATCCCATTTGTTCTTACCAGTAAACTGGCTGGAGAACCTGACTCCGTTAGAAGCCAAGTAAGAACGCAGGTCATCATCTAGGGCGTACGCCTTCTGGTGTGCGTTGATTTCGATACGTAATTCTTGTGGGTGGTACACATTAGTCCAGTCTTCAATCAACTGGCGAATCTTCTGAGGTGTTGGGTCTGACATATTAACGCAGTCAAGTATATACCTCTTGCGGGTGTTACGGTCTACTGTAAGCATAACAGCAGCAGTATTACCTGTCATAGCAGGGTCTAACCCCATTATGGTATACCAAGACCCGTACTCTTTAGGATGCCCGTTAGAACCAGGCTTTAGAGGTCCCCTTCTTCGAAGTCTATTGATTGTACCTTGTACGCATACAGGGGAAAATATAGAGTCCTCTTGGACATCTTGCTGTTGGTACACAAGCGCCCAGGCCGACGGGCTAACTTCGGAACGTCTGCGAAAAAGTGCTGGTCCATCCCATTTAGGATAGAGACCATTCTCATCAGGTTGAATATTTTCATCCGAACCTTCCCAAGGGATGTGGCTTTTAGGCCATAGGGTAACCCAGTTCTCAGGGTCTTCATCTAACTCTAGAACTGCTGGCATAGAGAAATACGTGAAAGGGGTCTTACCGCTTGTCCAGTGGTCGCCATTGCGAATTTCTCGGTATAGGTCGTTAGAGGCTATACGGGTTCCTACAATGAGCAGTTTACCAGAATCACCAAGACGGGTTACTACGTCTCGCTGGAGCCAGAGGAGTTGCTTCTCCCATTCGTGTGCGTTGGATGTCGTAACAACGTCATCAAGGATAACGAGATTTGAGCGTGCTCCTGTAATTTGTCCACCAATACCAAGGGCTTGTACTGTCGGGTCTTTCTCCGTCGAGTCGCGGCTGAGATAAATCCTGTCAGCCTTCCAAGTATCCGCATCTTCTTTCCATCCCCCACTGCTGCCATAGACAGCCTGTAGTTTTGACCAGCGCTCGTGGCTCAACCGCTGCTTGATGGAGTAGAGATACTCTTTAGCGCGTTCTTGAGTCTTAGAGACAATCGTAATCTTGATATTCGGGTCCATCGCAATTCGATAGACGCAGTAGTTAACTGTAATGACTGTTGACTTGGCGTGTTCAGGGGGTACATTTACCAGTAATCTTTTAGGGCTGGCTGGCTCATAGGTCATCGCTGGGTGTAGGTAGGACGGCTCGCGCCCCTCAAGAACATCTATCCAGGACCTGTGATGGGGGAAGATAGGGGAGTCTAAGAACTCAGATGAGAACTCCTCAAAGCCTATCTTAAACTTTGCATCCCCCGTGACAATGCTGAGGGTGCGCTCGCCTTCTATTCTGGCTGCTTCCAAATTACGCATAAATTGGGCATCTTTGCGCCAGTCTTTCATCACGTCAGGCTTCCTACCAGAGCGAGCAATCGCATCTTGAAGGTCTAACCCTTGACGGACAAAATCTAATACCTTGGCCTTAGCCTCTCGGAGTTTGGCCACATTGTGGTGCTCTTGACCACCCTTAGCAGCCATATAAAACCTCCGTTATAAAATCCCCCTTCGCTCAGCGCCTTCAGGCGCTTCGCTACCCCCTTGCGAGGCAGCCCCATAGGCTGCCGAGCGGGAAGGATAAACTCACTAGGGACTTCCGTTCGTTTATCCTTACATATATACTAACCCGTTCAAATACCAAAAACGAACGCTTTGTTATCAAATTGTTATAATTATAGGTACAATACGGACATTTGTATGCCCCAAATACTGGAAAAATATTATTTGCGGAGAGTGTATACTAACGGCTCCGCCGTTTAAAGCATTGGGGTCGCGCTAGCGACTCGAAAGGCTTTTTGCTTTCCGATAGGTAAGGTTCTGTGGAGTAGGACCATCGGAGTGGCGAGCGAGCGAAGCGAGCGAGCGCGTTTTTAAAACGGATTCCACTGATTAAGGGTCGGTTTGTGTTGGGCGGGAGTCTGCGCGAGGGGTTGGGCTTGAGCGTGGGGCTGTACGATTCTCGTACACCTTGCGCGGTGATTTGACCTTTTAGGGAAATGAGAGTAAACTGGGCTTTGCCCAGATAGGGTGAAATAAATAATCAAAGGATAAAGAAATGGCAAAGAAAGAAAGCAAGGAAAAAGCAGTAAAGGCTTCACACGACATCAATGATGAATTAGTGCGCGAACTCTCAGCTTCCTTCAATGTGAATCTAGAGAAGGCTTGGTGGGTCAAGGCTCGCAAAATGGTAGAAGGTGGCGCGATTTCTGTCCGTGGTCTTAAAGCCACGATTAAGAAAGTTGAAGACACTTTCGGCAACGCTCCAACTCTGCGCTCTAGTTGGTCGCAATACTTCGAAGACGCTTTCAAGGTCGAGGACTTGGAAGGCGGTAAGGCTCAGACCCTCAAAGCAATTCTGAATCTTACGATTCAAGCAACACGCAAGGCTGGCGGTCGCGATGGATTCGCTGAAGTCATTAAAGGTGTAAAGTCTTTTAGTGAACTTTCTAAGAAAGTTGAAAAGATGCCAAAGCCTCAAAGTGGGTCGAGCGATGAACCAAGCCTCGCTGACTTGAAAGCGGCGCTCGCTACTGCTGACGGCGTGGTGTTAATTGCGCTGACCGCGCTCCGCGCTCTTTCGGGAGATGAGGCGCTAGTCAAAGACTTCGGCAAGGCTGAGGAATTGGCTAAGGTCTTGAAGGCGATGACCGCCAACTCTCGCGCGGTTGCGGTTAGCCACCCTGTAAGCGCGTAAGTTCCAAGCGCCAAGCGCCTGACCCTTCGGGGTTGGGCGCTTCGTGCTGTCCGTACGATTATCGTACGGCGCGCGCGAAAAAAATTTGTGTTGAGAAAAGTTTGTGCCGAAGGCTCCTTTTGTGTTGGGTTTGTGTGGAGAGTTTGTGTGGAGAGGTTTGTGTCGGGTGAGTTTGTGTTGGGGTGGGTGATAGATATAGCCGTGTTGCCATGTACGAGAATCGTACGGCACTCACCACCACACCAATACCTAGCCGAAAGGTTTGTGTTGGTGGTGGTATAGAGATAGCCGAGTTGCCCATAACTACACCCATTGGGAGTTGACTTAGCCACCCTACTATGGGATAATATGCTTACCGCAGGTCATACCTACGGGGAGTGGTGCTGTGCTGACCTTTATCCCAGCACGGCACTACTCGTACGATTCTCGTACACCTACAACCGAAAGGAAAAGCAATGGCTCGACTAGGCGTAGTTGATGAGAGTCTGAACTATCGGTGCGATACACCGATTAGGTTCAAGATTACCGATTACAACTTCCGACCAATTAAGACAAGCGATACGCGTATACGGCTATTCGAATTGGAATCGTATCGCAACCTATGGGGCGCAGTTTATCCTATGGAGTTGATGGGTTGGAACAAGCGCAAGAAAATCAAGACTTGGGTGCTGGCTTGTAAAGACATTGACTACACCCAATACGCTTTACAAAGAGGGCAACTCTGCCCTTGTGATATATGTGGAAAGGAGAATCGTGTATCTGACTCAATATGATATATTCGCAATTATCATAGCGTTGCTAGGTTTGATGTTTCTTGTATTCACAACCTTCCGCGCTAACGCTCGACTAACACGCCAGCGTGATGAGTGGCGAGGACAAGCCATCGAACTATACAACGAAGTCAAACTGTACGAGAATCGTACAGAGAGGATATAAAATGCCAAGCACCGCTTCAGTAGCAATACTTGGAACGGGGGTCTGCCCTTACTGCCAAGAGCCTAGTGTTTTATACACTCACTCGCTGGCACACACTATGCCTCTGGTTCATTGGACAGGTGATTCAATGACTAGGCGCTACGCTGGTTGCTCACCTTGTGAGCGCACCAATATCAGAAATAATTTTCGCTATGGTAGTGTACCAGAGGAAATGACGGCTGAACTAGAGATAATATCGGAACAGTTGCTTACGCTTACTCCGTATCAGACATCGAACTGCGAGTCCTGCGAGCGACCTTTGCTCGACAGTTCCAGTTTGAACTCGACATTGGAGCCTTATATCGAAAATAGGTATATCGCTACACAGGCTCAGACAAATCTTGATGATGAGCGTACGATTATCGTACACCGCCGTTGTAGTTATACAACTAATTGTTGCGATAGAGTGCTTAGCAATTCATCACACGAGCCAATGTATGTAATATACAACAGAGAGGGTAGCCTATGTCGGCAATGCCTCGAGGTAGAAATGAGAGAGAGAGGACATAACTTCGAAGATGATTACTTCTTGTGTAATGGTTGCGACATCTATTGCCACAACACGGAAAGACGAAACTTCCGAAGTAGGCGATACTGTGAGAGTTGCCACGACAACAATGTTAGTTTCTGTGGTGAGTGTGAAACTGAATATTGGTCAGACGACTATCACAATTGTAATGAGAACAGCGAATCACTTATCCTTGACTACGGCTACAAGCCACGCCCGATATTCTACGGAAAGAACTATAACCCGAAAGAGCGTTTATTTTTCGGGCTGGAACTCGAAGTCGAATCGGTCAGAGGAGATAGAGAGGACAACGCTAGTATCGTGAAAGAATTACTAGGCGATAGGGTCTATCTCAAAGAAGATGGCTCGCTTAGAAATGGCTTTGAGATAGTGTCGCACCCTCACTCACTCGAAGCCTTCCGCAAGGAGTTTAATTGGTCATCTTTCTCGCGCTTCCGCAATATCGGTCTGCGCTCTTGGGATACTGGCACTTGCGGTATTCATATCCACATATCACGCGATGCTTTCGGTCCTGTGTACGAGAGTCGTACAGGGCAACCCTATGACCCTTGGTCTGATGATATGACTTATGCTGAAAGGCAGAAGTATTACAGAACAAGACAGACACACGAACTCAAGTTCATCAAACTTATCTACGACAATGATAGGCAAGTCTGCCGACTTGCTGGGCGATATAGCGAGGACTATGCCAACTTCGCAGATAAGGGAAGGCTGACTCGTAAAGTCAGGCGTGGTGAAACTAGCGGTGGCAGACACGCTGCGGTTAATACCGAGAACGAAAGCACTCTAGAAGTGCGCGTATTCAAGGGCTCTTTAGCACCTGAGCGCGTGTTAGCGTGTCTAGAGTTCGTACACTCTGCTGTTGAGTACACACGCGACCTCAAGGTTAGCGGGAATACTATTCCACTCAGCGCAGGTAAAGTTAAACCCACAGCCTTAACTTGGTTAGCATATTCAAGTTATGTCTATACACACTCAGAGCAATACCCCAACTTAACTTCTCTAATGGTCAGAACCTTTGACCGAGATAATTTAGAGGAATAGTGTACGATTCTCGTACAGAAAGGATATGAACAATGTGTATGCTATGCGTAGTTCCTCCTAATGTTATCCCTGATAAAGATATGCTGGAGAACTCTTGCTTAAATAATCCACACGGATTCGGTTATGCTATCGCTATACCGAAGGAGGAAAGAATACAGGTCTTTACCTCTATGAACGCTGATGAGTGTATCGCTAGGTTTCTATTCGACAGAGCCTTATACCCTGAAGCACACGCTATATTCCACGCTAGATATGCTACTCACGGAGCGAGTAATCTAGCCAACTGCCACCCGTTCAAGGTTATTGATGATAAGACATACCTTGCTCACAATGGTGTCTTACCTATCTTGGAATCTAACAAAGATGATAGGAGCGATACCCGTATATTCGCTGAGGACTTGATGCCTGCCATCGGCGGTGTTGTAGCCCTAGACAATTCGCAAGTATGGAATATGCTTGAGGATTTTACCACAGGCTCTAAGGTTGCTTTTCTATCAGTAGACCCGAGAGCAAAGCACGAACTCTATCTATTACACGAAGAGAAGGGACATTTCGACAAGAGTGGCGTGTGGTGGTCTAACGATACTTGCTATCTAGACTATGCGTATCCGTATGCTTACAACAGGTATATGTCCCATTACTTACACGACACCAAAGATGTGGAGAAGGGTATTCCTAATGATGACCCTGATACTTACTTCCTTGAGTGCCACACTTGCGACTCAGTACAAGAGTATTGGGAAGCATTGAAAAAAGGTAATACTTCTTTCTGCGGTACTTGCGGTACTTGCTATGACTGTAATACGCACAAGAATAACTGCCTATGCTATCAAGGAAGGCAGGTGTACGATTCTCGTACAGCCAAGCACGGCTTGATAAAAAATCCAGAAACCGAGATACCAGCGTGGGGGTGGTATTACTAAATGATAAATGGTATGTTAGTCAATGGCTTCATAGTACGAGCCAAAGAAGGCAACCTCAGTTATGGCTTGTTTCCTAGCGTGGAGGCGGCAAATGCGTGGGTAGAGATGATGACGATTCCTGTCGCTATCGAACCTGTGTACGCGCCGACTTTTAATCGTGGGTAAAAAGCCGTGGAAGCCTGTACCACCGACTCCCTACTATTACAGTAAGCGAGCCGAAATGTTTTCCGCTAGTGCTGATAAGGCGCTAGCGGAGGGCAGAATCATCGATAGTTCTGCTCTGATGCTCAAAGCCATTGAGTATCGTACCCTAGCGGGGCAACTCCCGTTAGAGAAAGAAATAAATGACGACAATATACAACGAAAGGGAGTGCTATAAATGTGGCGTGGCTTTAGTTGTCCCACGCTATGATGATAGTGCTTATTCGTACTGTTCAGCGTGTGCGTTCTCTAAGTTAGGAGTGTACGATTCTCGTACACTTGATGTGGGTGATGATGATAGATAATCATATGCCCGTATTCGAAGAGAAAGCGCTATGCGCTGAATATCCAGCAGAGTGGTGGTTCCCGCAGGAAGTCGCGGGAACTTCTACTCAATGGTCGCGTACTCCAGACGCAATGAAGGCTAGGAAAATCTGCGAAGGTTGCCCTGCCCTTATGGAGTGCCGAAATTACGCTCTTGCCTACTCAGGTTTGGCTGGCATTTGGGGAGGTATGGACTACCAAGAGCGTAGAGTAATACAGAGCACACTCGGTATCACGCCCATTTTTATGATGGACACTTACGATACTAGAGTGCCGAAAAAACCGCTAGATGAGGAGGTATCATTTGATTGAAAATAATGATGAGTACTTTCCTTATGAAAGCGTAGGAGAACAATTAGCACTCATATTCTGGATACTTTACGGAGTATCTGGAATCTTTGGACTCCTATTGTTAATAGCAATATAACCTAACTGTACGAGAATCGTACACTAAGCCTCTACCGCTTCGGCGGTAGGGGTTTTTTTAATGCCTTCACACTCACACCCTGTACAATATTGATGTAGTTCTCTAGCCAATAATTCCTGTCCTAGTTCGCGCTTGTGCGCTTCCCACCCACAAGACGCGCACTTCACGAAAGGTTTGTGTTGGACTCAGGATAGACATTGCCGTTTTCTGGGACAGACTTTGCCGCATCGTCACCTTCATTAAACAATTCAACAATACCTTCGTAGAAGGTGTCGATTAACTCAGCCATAATATATGTTTTTACTGCAAGGTTGTGAACTGCTTTGGCCAAGTCATCTAATACTTTAATAAACTCTGCATCTTCTTTTTCAGTCCAACTCTGGTCCTTCAATTTGCTCTCCAAAGTCTCCAGCATCTCCTTCAATGGAGTCTGTTCCATCTTCGTCCTCCTTGTAGTCACGTTCTTTGCGTGGTCTACTACCACCTAGTATATTTAGTAAACTATTTAAAGCACGGTTGACGCGCATACGCGCGGCATCTTCAGATATCCCTAACTCCTGAGCAAGTGTAGAGTTATCAGCACCGTCTCCGAACCTATGGTAGATAACAATGAACTGTTCCTCTGACATCTTAGCCATAGCCTTTTCAAGGTCCGCCACCATAGCAAGCCAGTTGTTTCCTTCAGAAGCAACCTTCTTGTTGGCTGCAAAGCCAATGTCGTTCAGCGCTGGAGCAGTTGAATCCCCACGCAGTACAGCAGGAAGCAATAACTCTAGAACATTCTTATCATAGTAATAGTTATCTTCTACTCTATAACCCGCAACTTTAGCCTTCTCTTTCTGGCAGTAATCTTTAGCAGCATTACGCAGAGAGCGAGCAATTAACTTTACGGACTGTTTATCGTCTAACTTTTCCCAAGCCTTGACTTTGTTAGGGTGTTCTAAAAACCATAACCATAACTCTTGGCGAATGTCGTCAGCATCCACCATACGAAACTTACGAGTAAACTCGTAGCCAAGATGTGCTACAAGGTTCTCGTATTTTTCTATTACCACTCGTACACTTCTCCCTCTACTGTAAAAGAACGACCAATGATAGGAACGTTTACAGGAACTACGTTGCTACGACGAATATACAAAACAGTAAATCCTTGTTGCCAGTTAGCAGCACCAGTAGTCAAGTAATCTGCTTTGTTCAAGTCCATCAAGTGTCCGACTTCAACTCCAAAGAGTCTTGAACTAATCCGCCCATTGTAGCCGACGTGATAGTGCTGGATACCTTGCCTGTGGGTGTGTCCACATACGACAGATAATCCGATACGTCTCGCAAGGTTAAGCGCAGTTCCTCCCGCAGTTTGTAGAAGACTCCCCTCATCTCCGTGGGCAAGAGCCCATCCTGGGGCAAACTGCCAGATTTTATCGTGATATTTAATATCAAGTTCGTGGTATCTGAGCAATTCCTCATATTCCAAAGCGCGGAGCCCAGCAAGTGCAGGGGCGTACTTGTCGATGTAATTTCCGATTCTGTCACCGTGATTACTCCTCATAACGTGAAATGGTTTATCTCCCAAAGCATCTTTAAAACGTTCCATAATATCAGAAGTCTTATCAAGACCTGATTGTAAAGTCTTAGCATACTCTGCTGCTCTACCCTTATTCCATCGAGATGGTTCAGGGCTATCTGCTTCATCACCTACACAGTAGAGTTCGTCAGGTTCAAAGTTATAGACGAAATCAGTTAGTGCGGTAATTGCTCTGGCATCGTGGCTAGGTGCTTGGATATCTGAGATAACTACAACTCGTTTGAGTTTGCTCACTTTTTCTTCTTCTTTCGCTTAGGCGCAGCCTTTTTTTTAGCACGGCGTTTGTTCTCCATAGCAACATTTTTGCTTTTGGATACTACGCGGAGATTAGATTTACGGTCATCACCAGCACGACCCTTGTTGTTTTTGTGGTCTACTTCTTTATTACGCGGAAGAGACTTTCCAGTACTGTCTTCGTAATCAACACGGGCTTTGTTAGAAGAAGTAGTAACAGTTGTACCGTCTTTCTTCTTGCGTTTGAAAACATAGATAGGTCTACCTCCGTTTTGCTTGCTTCCTTTGTAAGGTCCAAATCTTTTCATTTGTCCCATTTTCCTCTCAATACGAGCAATCCAATGATTGCATAGTTTGCCATATCTTTAAACGAATCCTCAAGAGATTCGTGTTGTGGATTTTTTCTAGAATCCACAAGATTATTTATACGGGCTAACTTATCGTGCATCCTTACACGAAGCCCATTGACTGGACCACCTGGACTATCTGAGATATTCCTTGGACCGTAATCTTTATGTTTGGAGAGAAGCAAAATTTCTAGTTCAGCAAAGACATCATAAACATCTAACTCAAACTTAGAAGGACGCTCTTCCAAAGGGTCAATCTTTTTTGTCAAGTTCTTCCTCCAGTTCATCTATTAAATCTTCCATATTGGATTGAATAGTTACCTCTTCTAGGAACTCTTTGAGAGTGTCCTCAGATGAGTTTACCATAAGCAAAGTCGTACTTTGGATAAGTTCCATAGCCTCTTTAATGCCATTACTAAATAACAAAACGTTATGTAACTCTCTGAGAAATCCAAAGAAGTTAAAGGTACAGTCTTCTCCTAATGGTAACATCCAAGAATACTGAATACCGCAATGCTCAAGATATCTGAAAATATCACGACTTGCATAGTCGCACTCTTCGCATTGATATAAACCTTTGTCATTAGGTAATAACATTACTGAGCACCTGCTATCTTTTCTTTGAAGTAGTCTGCTCCGTGAGTCCGATAGAGCGAATTAACATCTTCGCCTTCTGGCGCTTGTATGACGATAAGGTTGGACAATTCTCGAGAAAGGGACTTACCGAAATCATAGCCTGCATTGTCTCCGTCCGCGAAGAGGAAAACCTTATCGAAGTCAGCCAAGAGCCTATTGTAATGTTTCTTCCAATTATTGACGCCAGGGACACCAACTGACGGAATGTTACAAACCAAGTCCAAACTAATGGTGTCGATTTCGCCCTCACATATACATATGTATGACGATGCACGGAAAAGCGCTCCCACATTATACAAGTGTGTCGTAGCCCCAGCCATTCCCATATACTTGGGTTCTTCGTGTCCGAGACTCCTGAAACGCAAGTCAACAACACCAGACTTTGTGATGTAAGGGATGCAGAGCCTATTCGTATACGCTTCATATCCTGTCAGCGGGTCTAAGACGACGCCCAAGCGTGCTTTGGTTGCTGCCTCCATTGTTATGCCGCGTTCTGCGAGGTATTCCTCTGCTTCTGGCAGAGCGCTGTGGTAATACTTTGCCGCTTTTGTTAAAGATTCCCTCTGTGATGCTGATTGCTTCACGAAACTTGACCCCTTCCTTTTGCATAATTATAGCATAACCATCGCCTTTTGTTTGGCAAGCAAAGCAACAGAAAACATTCTCGTCAAGATTAACTGTTGCAGAGTTATGTCTATCATCGTGGAACGGGCACTTGATGGAGAACCACCCACGACGAGTTGGTACGGTTGCTCCATAATGCTCTAAAATCACTGATATATCAGGCTTTTCCATCGTTTATCGCCTTCCTAAGTAATCCTACCCACACTGCTACAGGCATTGTAGCATACCATTCAGCAGGGTCTCCCTTGCCTTTGCGCTTATGAATTACTGTCCCTGTCCAAGCCTTTGAGTTCTTTGTTTCAATTTCTAATTCTGCTAACCAACCAGCAAGGTCTAACTTTGCGTGGTTCTTAATTTCAATACAGACACCATTGATACCTGAGATATCACCCTTATCCAGAGTGGCTCCCGCAAGCCGTCTTTCTGCATACGGGAACCACTGTTGGAGATACTTAACTACATCTCTCTCTGCTTGAGAGCCCTTGATTTTGGATTTGCTAGACATTAGTACCAGCCGTTAGACTGCCAATGAGACCACGCAATGGTTGGAGTACCGTAGCGATGGACGATATACTTGAGTCCTTTAGAAACCTGATATTCAATTGTTGAGTCTTCTGGTGTTCTCAATACTTGAGCGATACCATAAGCACTCGAGTGAGGGTTCTTGGCTTTCCAGTTCCAAGCAGATTCTTTACCCCACAACTTGGCAAGCGCACTCCATTCTTGTCGTGCATTCTTACCAAACATTTTATTAACTTTTTGTTTTGCGATTGATTGGGCTAACATTTTAGGACTTGGTAAAACAGTTTCTGTTTTTCCTAATGAAACCATAATTGGTTTCAAATGAGTCGCTTTAATGAGCCACGCACCCACACCGTGGGGCAAGGTTGCCACAAATATTGCAATCGCGGATATTGTTGATACTGTCGATAGTTTCATCTTTACTCCTCAATGGGTGCGGTAGCCTGCGTTCCACAGTCAGCGCACTCCATATCTAGAAAATACATCCCTATAGTGTTGTCTTCTGCGAAAACAACTTTGAGATTCCATACGAAACTCCCACAGATGCACACCGTAGTTGGATTACCACGGATATCCATCGCCTTGTCATAACTCGGTTTGAGTTCTGCAATAGGTTTAGTCATTAAGACCTGTCAGGTATATCAGACACATCCATAATCTCGGGATTAAACTGCAACCAATGAGCCGTATCCCCCGAAGGGTCTGCTTTGCCATATCGGTTCTTTACGGGCGCAACGGCTATATATCCTGGCGCGTTGGAACCTACCGTGCAAATCAGGGCAGGTAATTGCGCTACCATCCCCTGAAGCGCGCTCCGTGGTTGGCACGGATTACCTGAATACGACTCTTTGGTGTGATGCAGTACAAGCACAGCAGAATTGGTATCCCTTGCGAGATACTTCAATTCCTTTATTGTGGAGCGCATACCAGCAAACTCTTCTCCGCCATCATTGGAGATATCCATAAGGTTATCTACAACGATGAGAGTAGGGGCGCAACCCCACAACTCTTCAAAAGCAAGAACTTCTTGGTCAACATCAGCAAGCGAAGGCGCTGCTTCAAATGACCAGAAGATATGCCCTGAAGAATCATTTATTATTTTTCTTGATTCGGCAACATCTTTAACGAGCATTTCTTCTGCATCGCTTTGGGTCTTGCCAGTTATCATTGATAGTAAACGCATAGCCATTGTATGCGCGTTTGTGTCGGCACTTACATACAGTGTTGGGACTTTGGCGCGCAACGCCATAGCCAGTGCTAGTGTCGACTTACCAGCACCAGGGGTACCAGCAATCATCGACACTTCAGCACGTCTAAGTATAATCTTATGCGCTTCGAAAGTTCGGAACACGGATGGAAGTGGTTCGCCACCTATGTCCGCGCTGCCAACCGCACGGGCAAGGGTTCTCATTGGTTAGAATGTACTCCATTCAGCATCATTGCGCTTTAGGAATATTGGTTCGCACTGGTCAGGAGTTCCCTTTGGAGTTGAGCACATATATGCTTTCCAAGGACCCTTAGCGCTAGCGCCTTGTCTCTTAGTCATAGGACCGTGCTTACAAGTACGACCAGTTGGTACGGTGCTAGGCGTTGTTGTCTGTGAGACAACACTCGCTGGAATAACAGCGGTTACGTTATTAACTGCTTGCTTTATCGTAACAGGTGCTCCCTCAATAGAGGTAGCCATTGTAGTAATTGCTCCCTCGGCTCCATCGACACCGAGTACTTCGACTAGATTACTCTTAAAATCGGCAAATGTATCTGCTCCGATTACAAAAATTCTCCCGTCATTTAGTTTACTGCTGACTTGGAAGTTTGCCCCAGCCATTATTTCTCCTTTGTTGTCTGTTCGTTTTTGAACCCTGTATTGTCCCAAGCATCAACCATTTCATCAATGGTTCTACGAATAGGGAAGATATCATCCACTATACTCACTAGACTTTGCTCCGTTCATCCACTTGCAATATGATAGCACACCGCACTTTCCGCAGTTGCTGAAGTTAGGCAAAAATATATCAGCCTTACGTGCCTTATCGAATCCCAAGAATATGCTCTCAACCTTATCAGGTTGGAGATGTTCAAGATTCCAAGTAGTGATACTACCAGTACGTGCATCCCAAAAGCCAGCCTTATCGACTGATATACCCTGCTTGTCTAGAGCCCAAGCGTAGACCGCTAGTTGCAGGGGATGCCTCTGAGATGACGCACCAGTCTTGATATCGACAAGCACCCTATTGCCGTCGTAATCAACCAATACACGGTCAATGGCAAGTTTGACCATAGTATCGCCCAATGCAATCTCATATTGTTTCTCAATAAAATCTTCGTATACACTCCAACCTTTGTCAGGGTGCATAAAGTCTGCCCAGCGGTCTAGCATCCACAAGCCTTCGCCATACCACCAAGAGATATCTTCACGACCACGAAACTCCCAAGAGTTCATATCACCGTGAAGTGCTTCATCTTCTTTAATCTGATTGAACCAGACATCGTTCCATAGTTCATCAGTGTTATTGGTTTTACCCAAATCTAACTTATCGAAACGTTCGGTAGCCTTATGGACAGCAGACCCACCCGTGAACCATACTGCGTGTTTCTCGGGTACGCCTTGTAGTTTTGTTAGGTTGTATTTCCAGCCACATTCTTGCCAAGTATTGAAGGAAGAATATGATATATGTTTAGGTAATTCGCTCATTCCTCAAGGCTATCACAGTCACATAACTCCTCGCAGGTTAGGTCGCACTCGTCCCAGCCCAGCCAGTCCCCTTGAAGTGAATAGGGTTCGCCGAAAAGACTTTGAATAAAACGTTGCCACAATGAACGCATTTTATCTCCTGATTATTCCCAAACGGAAGAGTTAATTCTTGGACGGTATCACAAGTCCTACACTCGTAATCGTATACTGGCAATTTTGCTCCTATATGCCTGAACCCCAGATTCTAAGAAATGCCCCCCTTACCCCCCCATAAAAATGAGGTGGCTAGGAGACTAGGTTAGGCTATGCCGTCACCCCGTCATCTGAAGTTTCTGCCCCACGGTTTCCCGTGAAACAATAATAACATATAAATATTTTTCCCGCATATAAAGAAAATAGACCCCCATCCTATGGGATTACCACAGGTAGGGGGTCAAAGTGTCTAAAAACACCCTTAGAAGGCGTTTAAAGGACTATTTAGAGCCTCTGCCAAACTCGCCAGCAGATGGGTCTAACCACTTAAGGACAGGTCCGAGGAAACCAGCAAGGGCTGCTGTTCCCAGCACCTTCAGGTTAGTTTCTCCAGCAAGGTATAGTGCGACTGCAGCGGCTGCTGCGGCACGGAACCAAGTAAAAGATACTTGTTTGAATTGTTCCATTAGATTGCCTTTCGTTTAGGTTTATGAATAGGACAGCACGTGCATACTATCCGTGGTTCAGATGCTACCACTTTTTTCTTAGGTTGGGGGGTAAGGCTAGCCAAGACCTGATTCAGGACTTTAGGCTGATTTACCCACCAGAACCAAGGGCTAGTGTCATTAGATTTATCAGCATTGATAGAAATATGAAGATGCCGAGTGTGAGGGTTGCTACCACTGTAAGGACGATTACCAGACTTAGCCCTATCACGGGACCAGATTTTCTTATTAAAGATGAGATAAGAGACTCGTTCGTCCTCTTTAAGTTTTTCAAAGATAACAGCACAGTCTACTCCCTTATCAGGGTCGTGGGTCAAGTCTACTGCTAGCCCAGTATTGTGGTCCGAATTCGGGCTGGCTTTCTGATGCGCTAACGAAGGCAACAACCCGTCTGATAGTTTCTTGCGCTTCGGAAACAACGCT
>Ga0172372_10002548_pt1 | contig 27607 bp, 26 predicted proteins | sample LakKiv5m_2_FD_114544 | JGI IMG/M metagenome (GOLD analysis project Ga0172372, IMG submission 114544) | Freshwater microbial communities from Kabuno Bay, South-Kivu, Congo - kab_092012_9.5m | ecosystem: Environmental > Aquatic > Freshwater > Lake | place: Democratic Republic of the Congo...
CACATACTTGCCCACCATGGCGATCTGCACCGTGCCTTGCGGGTTCAGCACCTCATGCACCAAATCGTCCCAGCGCTTGAGGTTGGACGGTGGCGTGTTCAGGCGCAGCTTGACGCAAATCAGGCCGTCGAGTCCCTGCTCGTGCAGCATGCGCGGCACCTTGTAGATGGTGTCCACGTCCCACATGCTGATCACGCCCCATTCGGGCACGTTGGTGAACAGCGAAATCTTGGCGCGTTCCTCTTCGGGGATGCGGCGGTCGGCACGGCAGAGCAGCGCATCGGCCGAGATGCCGATCTCGCGCAGCTTCTGCACCGTGTGCTGGGTCGGCTTGGTCTTGAGCTCGCCGGCCGCGGCGATCCATGGCAGGTAGGTCAGGTGCACGAAGGCCGAGTTGTTCGGTCCCATGCGCAGGCTCATCTGGCGCACGGCTTCGAGGAAGGGCAGGGACTCGATGTCGCCGACCGTGCCGCCGATCTCGACGATGGCAACGTCCACCGCGTCAGGCGTGCCGATGCCAGCGCCACGCTTGATGAATTCCTGGATTTCGTTGGTTACGTGCGGAATGACCTGCACCGTCTTGCCGAGGTAGTCGCCGCGGCGTTCCTTCTCCAGCACCGACTGGTAGATTTTGCCGGTGGTGAAGTTGTTGGTCTTCTTCATGCGCGTTTCGATGAAACGCTCATAGTGACCAAGATCCAGGTCGGTTTCGGCGCCGTCGTCGGTGACGAACACCTCGCCGTGCTGGAAGGGCGACATGGTGCCCGGGTCCACGTTGATGTACGGGTCGAGCTTGATGAGGGTGACGTTGAGGCCGCGCGATTCGAGGAGCGCAGCCAGGGAAGCAGAAGCAATGCCCTTGCCAAGGGAGGACACCACACCGCCGGTGACGAACACGAATTTGGTCATGACTCGGGCGAGCCGGGCGCTCGCAGGAGGTGGAAATGGCGATTATAAAGGGCGCCCCTGTCCGGACTGGGTGCCGCCGCTGCGCACGACCGGGGCACAAAGGGTCTGAACTGCTACATTGCCGCCCATGAAAGACCTCGCTGGAAAACACATCGTCCTGTGCCTCTCCGGTGGCATCGCCTGCTACAAGGCCGCCGAGCTGTGCCGCTCGCTCGTCAAGGCCGGTGCATCGGTGCAGGTCGTCATGACAGAGGCGGCCGGGCAGTTCATCACAGCGGTGACGATGCAGGCCTTGTCGGGCCGACCGGTGTTCACCTCGCAGTGGGACGGGCGCACGGCAGCCGGTGTGGACAACAACATGCCGCACATCAACCTCGGCCGCGAGGCCGACGCCATCCTCGTGGCGCCGGCCAGTGCCGACTTCATGGCCAAGCTGCTGCACGGCCGGGCCGACGATCTGCTGAGCCTGATGTGCCTGGCGCGTCCGATCGAACAGGTGCCGCTGATCCTGGCGCCGGCCATGAACCGCGAGATGTGGGCGCACCCGGCCACCCAGCGCAATGTGGAGCAGCTGCGCGCCGATGGCGCCACGGTGCTGGATGTAGGCGTGGGCGAACAGGCCTGTGGCGAGACCGGCGATGGCCGCATGCTCGAACCCGAGGAGCTGCTCTACGAGCTGGTGCGCTTTTTCACCCCCAAGGTGCTGGCGGGTCAGCAGGTGGTCGTCAGCGCCGGCCCGACCTTCGAGGCCATCGACCCGGTGCGGGGGCTCACCAATCTCTCCAGCGGCAAGATGGGCTTCGCCATCGCCCGCGCTGCGCACGAAGCCGGTGCCCATGTGACCCTGGTCGCCGGGCCCGTGAGCCTGCCCACGCCGCGCGGGGTGGGGCGCATCAATGTCAAGTCGGCGCTGAACATGCAGAAGACGCTGAATGTGCTGGCGCAGAACGCGACGGTGTTCGTGTCCGCCGCGGCCGTGGCCGACTGGCGGCCTGCCACTGCAGCCGACCAGAAAATCAAGAAAGACGGTTCGGGCGCCGTGCCCACCCTCAGCTTCGTCGAGAACCCGGACATCCTGGCCGGCATTGCGGCTAGCCCGCGTGCGCTGGCGCAGCAACTGTTCTGCGTCGGTTTTGCAGCCGAAAGCCAGGACCTGCTGGCCAACGCCCAGGCCAAGCGGGCCCGCAAGGGCGTGCCGCTGCTGGTGGGCAACATCGGACCCGACACCTTCGGGCAGGATGACAACGCTTTGCTCCTGGTGGACGAGGTCGGCACGCTGGAGCTGCCCCGTGCGCCCAAGCTCACCCTGGCGCGGCTGCTGGTGGCCGAGATCGCGCGCCGCCTGCCGGCTGTTGCGCCGGCCTGACAGCCGCGCCGCGCGGATGGCTTGTTCCGTCCGGGGGGCGGACGTATCATTCAATAACCATTCGCTTATTGAATGCGTGCCCCACATTGGAGACAAGCATGCACAGCCCCCGCACCCCGACCCGAGCATCCGGTCCGTCCGGTTCCCCCACCACCCGTCGCCAGTGGTTGCGCATGGCGGCGGGCATGGGCGCCGGGGCGGCGGGTCTGGCCCTGGTGCCCGAGGTGCGGCTGTTTGCGCAGCAGGTGCAGGACTTCATCGAAGGCCCGCCGGTGCCCGATGTGAAGCCCGAGCAGCTCTCGCCCCATGTCTGGATGGTCTATGCCAAAGAGGGTTTTCCGACGCAGGAAAACCAGGGCCTGATGGCCAGCATCCTCTTTGTGGTGACGCGAAAGGGCGTGGTGGTGCTCGACAGTGGGGCCTCGCTGCAGATCGGCCAGATGGCGATCCGCATGATCAAGACCGTGACAGACAAACCGGTGATCGCTGTCTTCAACAGCCACTACCACGGTGACCACTGGCTGGGCAATCACGCCTTTGTCGATGCTTACGGCCAGGATCTGCCCATCCACGCCCTGGCGCACACGCGTGCGCAGATCGCCGGGCACGAGGGCAACCTCTGGCGCAGCCTGATGGAGCGCTGGACCAACCAGGCCACGCTGGGCACCAAGGTGGTGGCGCCGAACCAGACGGTGACCCATGGTCAGGTGTTCGATTTCGGTGACGTGCAATTGAAGATGCATTTCTACGGCACGGCGCACACGCCCTCGGACCTGAGCATCGAGGTGGTGCAGGACAGGCTCACCTACGTGGGCGACATTGCCATGGAGAACCGCATTGCCAACATGGACGACGGCTCCTATCCGGGCACCTTCAAGTACTACGATGAACTGAAGAAGGCCGCGGGCGACCAGCTGTGGGTGCCCGGCCATGGGCGCGGCAGCAAAGACCTGCTGGACACCTACGGCGCCTTCATGAAGGGCATCTGGGAGCCTTGTGTGCAGGCGGTCAAGGACGGCATTGCGCTCGACGGCGCCAAGGCCCTGGTGATGAAGGACCCGCGCGTGGCCAGCCGCGCGAAGACCATGGACGGCTTTGACAGCAACATCGGCAAATACACCAGCCTGGCCTACCTGGAGGCCGAGAGAGAAGCGTTTTAGACCAGAGGGGAAGTCTTGGTCAGGATGCCGTGGAACCGGCTTTGCCGGGCCACCGGCATCGCCCCCTGGGGGGGGCGCGCACAGCGCGGCGGGGGGAGCTTTATCCCCACCACGGCAGCAGCCGCTTCATCGCCGCCACTTCGCCCGGGTGGTCGGGCTGGTAGCCCGGCAGGGCCAGCAGCTGTTGCTGCCAGCGCGCGCTGCGCAGCAGGGTCAGCAGGCGCTGCACCGCCGGTTGCTCCAGGGCTGATTTCAGGCACACCAGCGCGTAGCGCTCTTCGGTCAGCGGCACAAAGCCCAGTCCCTGGCTGCGGGCGGCCTGCTCGGTGCCCAGACCCACGTCGGCCGCGCCGCTGGCCACCGCCTGCGCCACCGCGGCGTGTGAGCTTTCTTCACGCCCGTAGCCGTTCAGGTCGGCGGGCGCCAGCGCGTTCTGGGCCAGCAGCTCCTCCAGCAGCAGCCGCGTGCCGGTGCCGATGGAGCGGTTGACGAAACGGGCGCGCTGCTGCGACACCTCGCGCAGGTCGCGCAGCCGCAGCGGGTTGCCGGGCGCCACCATCAGGCCCTGCACCCGGCGCGCGAAGCCGATGATCTTGTGCGTGCCGGGCTTGAGCAGCTGGCGGTAGGTGCGCGCGCTCAGGCTGTCGGCATTGGCGAACGGCTGGGTGTGAAAACCCGCCAGCTGGCAGCGGCCTTCGTTGAGCGCGCGGATCGCGTCCACGCTGCCGGTGAAGCGGATGTCCAGGTGCAGGGTCGGCGCGCCGGCGCCGTGGGCGGCCAGGTCCTGCAGTGCGGCCAGCGCATGGTCGTGGCTGGCGTAGAGGGTGAGCAGTTCGCTGGGCGCCTGTTCGTCGTCAAACGCCATGGCGAAGGCCCGCTCCAGCTCGGCACGCAGGTGTTCGGCCTGCGGTCCCAGGCGCGCCTGCGCCAGGCGCTCGGCGGTCAGCAGGCGCTGGCCGAAGGGGGCGAGCACGGCGGCCTGGCCGCGCTCCCAGACCAGCAGTTCGCGCCCCAGCTGCTGCTCCCATTCCTTGAGCTGGCCCCAGACATGGCGGTAGGACAGGCCCAGCTGCCGCGCCGCCGCCGAGATGGAGCCGCGTTCGTGCACCGCGTGCAGCACGTCCATCATGGGATTGCTCAGCAGCGGTGCGCCCGCGCCGCGCACGGGGCGCTCGGCGGCGAGCGAATAGGACATCGCGATGCGTCTCATGGGCCGCAAGTGTGCACCAGTGCCGGCCTATGCAGATCCGTGCCTATGTCGCCGTTTGCATACCGCGTAGACACGTAGGCACCGACGGCCGTTCAGCCCTTATGCTGCGGCGCCAGATATGAACAGCTTCACCGACAGCGTGACCACCGCGCTCAATCTGATCGTCGCGGGCGACGCCGCGCTCTGGGCCATCGTGGCCCGCTCACTGGCCGTCAGCGGCACGGCCTGCCTGCTGGCTTGCAGCCTGGGGGTGCTGCTGGGCGCCTGGCTGGCGGTGGCCCGGTTCCCCGGCCGCACACTGGTGCTGACCCTGCTCAACACCTACCTGGCGGTGCCGGCGGTGGTGGTCGGTCTGGTGGTCTATCTGCTGCTGTCGCGCTCGGGGCCGCTGGGGTTCCTGGGCTGGCTGTTCAGCTTCCAGGCCATGGTGCTGGCGCAGTCGCTGCTGGTGCTGCCGCTGGTGACGGCGTTGACCCGCCAGGTGGTGGAAGACAGCGACCGCGACCACGGCGAGCAGCTCAGTTCGCTGGGCGCCGGGCGCACCCTGCGCAGCCTGCTGGTGGCCTGGGATGAACGGTACGCCTTGCTCACGGTGCTGATCACCGCTTTCGGCCGGGCCATTTCGGAAGTGGGCGCGGTGATGATCGTGGGCGGCAACATCGACGGTTTCACCCGTGTCATGACCACCGCCATCGCGCTGGAAACCAGCAAGGGTGATCTGCCGCTGGCGCTGGGGCTGGGTCTGGTGCTGCTGGGCGTGGTGCTGCTGCTCAACAGTGTGGTGGCCCTGCTGCGGCGCTGGCGCGAACACCTGGACGGCGGCGACCTGCGGATGGCGACGACATGAGGGCCGGCACCCTGTCCGCCGCGGTCGGACCGACCGGCGCCTGCATGCCTGTGGTGCTGGCGCTGCACGGTGTGCACGTGAGCCTGGGGCCGGCCGCCCAGGTCGAAGCGCTGCGCGACATCCGCCTGCAGATCCATGCGGGTGATTCGGTGGCCCTGGTGGGGCCCAACGGCTGCGGCAAGAGCACCTTGCTGCGCACACTGCACGGCCTGCTGCCCATCGCCACCGGCGCGCGTGCGGTCCCGCAGGTCTCGCGCATCGCCATGCTGTTCCAGCGCCCGCACATGCTGCGCATGTCGGTGCGGCGCAATCTGCAACTGGGTCTGTGGCTCAGCGGTGTGCCCTGGGGCCAGACGCGCGAGCGGGCACAGCAGGCGCTGCAGCGTGTGGACCTGGCGCACCTGGCCGACCGCAATGGCCGTGCGCTGTCGGGCGGGCAGCAGCAGCGCGTGGCGCTGGCGCGCGCCTGGTCGCTGCAGCCCGATGTGTGGCTGCTCGACGAACCCACCGCCAGCCTGGACCCGCACGCCAAGCGCGATGTCGAGGCGCTGATCGCCGACTTCGGCCGGGAAGTGCCGGCGCCCGGCCGCCTGCCACCCACGCTGGTGTTTGCCAGCCACAACCTGGGCCAGGTCAAGCGCCTGGCCACCCGGGTCGTCTACCTCGAACAGGGGCGTGTGCTGGCCGATCTGCCGGTGCACGATTTCTTCAATCAGGCGCTGCTGGAAGACCGCTGTCCGCAGGCCTGTGCGTTCGTCAAAGGGGAAACCGTATGAACCTGAAATACCCCCGCTGCGCCGCTGTCCTGGTTCGTGCCGCTTGGTTCGTGGCAGCCCTGCTGGTCAGCGCCGTTGCCGCCGCGCAAGGCAGCATCGTGGTGGCTTCGACCACGTCCACCGAGCAGTCGGGCCTGTTCGGTCACATCCTGCCCGCGTTCAGGCAGGCCAGCGGTATCGATGTGAAGGTGGTGGCCCTGGGAACCGGCCAGGCCATCGACATGGCGCGTCGCGGTGATGCCGATGTGCTGTTCGTGCACGACAAGGCGGCCGAGGAGAAATTTGTGGCCGAAGGTTTCGCTGTCCGGCGCCAGGACGTCATGTACAACGATTTCGTGCTCATCGGCCCCAGGGCCGACCCGGCCGGCACCCAGGGCCGCGACATCGTGGCCGCGCTCAAGAAGGTCGCCAGCGTCAATGCCCCCTTTGTTTCGCGCGGTGACAAAAGCGGCACACACGCGGCCGAGCTGCGTTTCTGGTCCATGGCCACGGCCGGGCAACCCAAGGGCCGCGGGTACCGCGAGTGCGGCTGCGGCATGGGCCCGGCGCTGAACATCGCGGCCTCCAGCGGTGCCTATGTGCTGGCCGACCGCGGCACCTGGCTGAACTTCAGGAACCGTGCGGACATGGTGGTGCTGGTCGAGGGCGACCAGCGCCTGTTCAATCAGTACGGCGTGATGCTGGTCAGCAGCGCCCGGCACCCGCAGGTCAAGACCGCCGAAGGCCAGAAGTTCGTCGACTGGGTGACCAGTGCCGCCGGCCAGAAGGCGATCGCCGGCTACCGGATCGGCGGCGAGCAGCTGTTCTTCCCGAACGCGACGAAGTAAGCCTTCCTGCGCCGCTTCGCGTCTTCTCCCCGGGGGGGCGGCGCGAGTGGCCCGGTACAGCCGGTTCCACCGTGCCCACTGGATCAGGCCTGGCGCACCGGCGCCGTGCGTGGGGCCCTTTGCTAGCGCACCATCGCCACGCCCTTAATCTGGGCGTAGACAGCCCGGCCGGGTGCGATGCCCAGCCGGTCGCACGACAGGTGGCTGATGCGCGAGAGCAGGCGGGTGCCTTGTCCCAGCCGCAGCCCCACCAGCACCTGCCCCGGTCCGTCGTCGTTCAGATCGGTCACCGTGGCGGGCAGGATGTTGAGCACGCTGGTCTGTTCCTGCAGCACCAGGGACAGGCTCACGTCGCGCGCCTGGATGCGCACCCGAACCGGTGTGCGATCGGGCAGGGGCACGCTGCGGGTTTGCGGCAACAGCAGCGTGCCGCCATCAAAGCGCAGCTCGCACAGGCCGGTCGCGTTCTGCAGCCCGCAGGTGACGGCTTCGATCAGGGCACCAGCACCGTCGCCATGCGCCAGTGGCAGGTCGGCACGCGTCATCAGGTCGAACACCGGGCCCTGTGCCTTGACGCGGCCGTTGTCCAGCAGCACCACGTGGTCGGCCAGTCGGGCCACTTCGTCGACCGCATGCGTCACGTACACCACGGGCATGTCGAGTGCCTCGTGCAGTTGTTCCAGCCAGGGCAGGATCTCGGCTTTGCGGGCAGCGTCCAGTGCGGCCAGGGGCTCGTCCATCAGCAGCAGGCGCGGGCTGGTGGCCAGGGCGCGGGCGATGGCCACGCGCTGGCGTTCGCCGCCCGAGAGCTGGTGTGGCAGGCGCTGAAGCAGGTGGCCTATGCCCAGCAGGGCCAGGCCGTGATCCCAGCCGTGGCGCTGCTGCGCGGGGGGCGTGCGGTCAAAGCCGTAGCGCAGGTTGCGCTCCACCGTCAGGTGGTCGAACAGGCTGGCCTCTTGAAACACATAGCCCAGCGGGCGCTGGTGCACGGGCCGGAAGAGGCGTGCGGCGCTGTCCTGCCACACGTCGCCCAGCACGCGCACGGTGCCCTGTGCGTGGGGCTCCAGTCCCGCCAGCACCCGCAGGCAGGTGGTCTTGCCCGAGCCGGACGGGCCGAGCAGCGCGGTGATCCCGTGCGCCGGCAGCTGCACGTTCACATCCAGCGCAAAGCCCGGTCGGTCCAGCCGCGCGGCCAGCAGCAGGCCCTGCGTCATGGCGCGCTCCGCCGGCTGCGCTGGTTGTACAGGTGCAGCGCCATCAGGCACACGAAAGAGAACACCAGCATCACCGCAGCCAGCCGGTGCGCGTCGCCGTATTCCAGGGCTTCCACATGGTCGTAGATCTGCACCGACACCACACGCGTCACGCCCGGTATGTTGCCGCCCACCATCAGCACCACACCAAACTCGCCCACGGTGTGGGCAAAACTCATGATGCAGCCGGTGACCAGGCCTGGCCGGCACAGCGGCAGCGCCACGCTGAAAAACGCATCCCAGGGCGAAGCGCGCAGGCTGGCGGCGGCCTCCAGTGGCCGGCTGCCCAGGGCTTCAAAGGCGTTGTGCACCGGTTGCACCATGAAGGGCAGCGAGTACAGCACCGAGGCCACCACCAGCCCGGAGAACGTGAACGGCAGCACGCCCAGCCCCAGTGCCTGCGTCCATTGCCCCACCGGTCCGCCGGGGCCCATCAACACCAGCAGATAAAAGCCCAGCACCGAGGGCGGCAGCACGATGGGCAGGGCCACCACGGTGGCCACCGGCGTCTTGAGCCAGGAGCGGGTGCGCGCCAGCCACCAGGCCAGCGGCGTGCCCAGCAGCAGCAGGATGAGGGTGGTCAATGCCGACACCTTCAGTGTCAGCACGATGGCTTGCCAGTCGGCGTCGGTCAGCAGCATGGGGGCCGATCAGTGGTAGCCATAGGAGGCCACCAGTGCCCGGCCCTGCGGGCTCTGCAGCCATTGCATCAGGGCCTGTGCCGCGGCGTTGCCGGCGCCGCGCTTCAACAGCACCGCGTCCTGGCGGATCGGGCTGTACAGCCCGGGCGGTACCCGCCACACCGAGCCGCTGCGCAACTGCCCATTGACCAGCACCTGCGACAGCGCCACAAACCCCACGTCGGCATTGCCGGTGAAGACGAAGTTGAAAGCCTGGCCGATGCTTTCGCCCTGCACCAGTTTCGGCGCCAGTGCGGCACTCAGGCCCAGCCGCTGCATCGCCTCCACCGCGGCAGCGCCGTACGGCGCCACCTTGGGCGCGGCATAGGCCACCTTGCCCAGGTCGGCACGCCGCAGCACGGCCCCCTGATCGTCCACCCGGCCGGCCTGGGCCGACCACAGGACCAGCTGGCCGGTGGCGTAAGGGAAGCGGCTGCCCGGCTGCGCCAGGCCTTCCTGCTCCAGCGCCGCCGGCACCTTGGCGTCGGCCGCCAGCAGGACGTCAAACGGCGCCCCGTGGCGGATCTGCGCGTACAGCTTGCCGGTGGAGCCCAGGGTGATCTTCAGCGTGTGGCCGGTGGCCCGGTGCAGTTCGGCGGCAATGGCCTTGATCGGCTCGGCAAAGTTGGCCGCCACGGCCACATGGGCTTCGGCGGCCAGCACGCTGGCGTGCGCGAGCGTGGCACACAGCAGGGCCGACAGTGAAGACAGCAGACGCATGGATACCTCTCAACAGAACAGAGCAGCCGGACCGGCGGGCAGGATTCGTTATCCCCAAATGGAATAGCGAGTGTAGCGGGCAGAACCGCGGCCTGACAGACCGAGCACCGCTGGCCGGACAGCCCCGCAACCCCTCCACGGCGTGACCTTTGAGGCCAAGGTCCGCGCGCTGCAAGCGCACTGGGGCTGGGACGGGCTCGCACGGCGGATCCCGATCCGCTGCTTCACGCTCGACGCGAGCGTCCAATCCAGCCGGACATGCTTGCGCAGACGCCCTGGGCCCGTGAAAAGGTGGAAGGTCTGTGCCTGTGCCTGTGCCTGTGCCTGCAGCGCGAAGTCCGCCGTTCACAACGCGGATGGTGGTGCTGCCGGTCAGTGGCCTGATCACGACGACAGCTGTCAACCGCCAGCCCGCTTGCCCCAGCAGAGGACGCTTGCGGGCTTCTGTATGGGGCGCATCCAGTCACACAAAACGGACCGAAAACGCTGATGAACCACTCAACGATTCGATGAGGTCCTGCGACGACCCGCCCCACGCCCCGCGTGGTCTTACGCGCGCCACCTTGCGGCCGGGTGAGCCCTCCGCGCCCAGGGTGAACAGGTTCCTTTGTATGGTTCGATACAAAATTTGTTTGAAAAACAACTTTGTGTTAGCTTCCGGGATCCGACCCAATCAACACAAGGAGCGTGCCATGGGAGCCGTCGCTGAACGTGCCGTGACCGCGTCACAAGACCGTGGCGCTTTGGCCAAGATGGTCATGGCTTTGCTCGACCATTGGCAGTTGAGCACCGAGGACCAGGCGGCCCTGCTGGGCATTGCCAGCAGCAACCGGGCCGCCTTGTCCAACTACCGCAATGGCAAGCCCATTGGCACCGGCCGAGACCAGTACGAGCGTGTGGGCCACTTGCTGGGTATCCACAAAAACCTGCGCTTGCTGTTTCCGCAAAACCGTGACCTGGCCTACCGCTGGATGACCACGCGCAACAAGGCCTTCGACAACCTGACGCCGGTCGAGGTGGTCAAGGAGTGGGGGTTTGCGGGCTTGCTCATGGTGCGTGGCTACCTCGACCGCGCACGCGGGGTCTGAGCGGGCGACGGAATGGACTCGCTGTTTGCCCACATCAGGCTGGCCGATGTTCAGCAGGATGTGGCTCGCAACATCGTCTCGCTGCGGCAATCGCAGGACCTCTTCGATGACCTGACGGACGACCCCGCCGAGTGGCGGCTGGCGCAGAAGGTGGAGGACGAGGTCAAGCCACCACCGTATTCATCGCGCCAGCCCGTCATTGACCGGCCATTCGAAGATGCGCAATGGTTCAATGCCATTGACTGGCCATTCCAGCATGGGCAGAGCAGCCGGTTTTCGGATGGCACCTTTGGTGTCTGGTACGGGTCGACGTCGGTTGAAACCACGGTCTATGAGACCGCCTACCACTGGTATCGGGGCTTGCTCGGTGATGCAGGCTTCGAGCAGATGGCGGTCGTCGCGGAGCGCAAGGTGTACTGGGTGGCGTGCAACGCAGCGCTGCTCGATTTTCGGTCGGTTGTCGCGCACGAGTCGGCTCTTGTGCACCCCTGGGATTACACGTTCTGCCAGTCGGTTGGGGCGAGGATTCACCGCGAGGGCCACCCCGGCCTGCTGACGCCATCGGTGCGCCGGCCGACTGGGGAAAACCTGGCCATCTTCAACCCCGCCGTGCTGTCCAACCCGCGGCACCACTGCCAGCTGACCTACCGGCTGCAAGGCGGGCAGATCGTGGTCGAAAAGCAGCCTGGTGCTGCTTGGGTCACGTTGAGTGCAGCGGGTTTTTGACGGTTGTCCCGTGCTTGCGCGTTCGCCAGACCTTGCCGCTCAGTGGCTCAAAGCCGGGGCTGCCGAATGGCGGCTTTCATGCGGCCCACCGCGCCTGCCTGTCCGGCCAGCGTGGACGTGAACGGCGGCGCACCGACTGGCTTGGCGTACCCGTGGCGCTCGCGGGACTGCTGCTGGCCGATGCTGGCGACCAGCAGGTCCCGGGCGGCGGTGTTCTCCGGGTGCGTGGAACAATTCCGCCATGACCGACATTGCCACCCCGAACCTGCCCGAAGCCCTGGGTCATGCCATCAGTGACAAGCGGCTGGAGGTGTTGCGCCGCGTGGCCGATTCCGGCTCGATCTCGCAGGCGGCGCGCGAAGCGGGCATCAGCTACAAGGCGGCCTGGCAGGCCATTGATACGCTGACCAGCCTGAGCGGCGTGGCGCTGGTGGAGCGCACGGTGGGCGGCAGTGGTGGGGGCGGGGCGCAGATCACGCCGCAGGGCCTGCAGCTGCTGGCCCTGGCCGACGAACTGGCCCGTGCGCGCGACGCGGTGCTGGCGCGCTTTGCCGGTGCGCCGGCCCTGGCCGGCGGGCTGGGCCTGCGCACGAGCATGCGCAACCAGCTGCCGTGCGAGGTGCTTGGCACCGAGGCCGCTGCGGCCGGCGATCCGGCGGTGTTGATCCGCCTGCGCACCGCGGGCGGGGCGGTGCTGACGGCCAGTGTCACTCGCGAGAGCGCCGACCTGCTGGCGCTGCAGCCGGGGGCGGCGGCGCTGGTGCTGTGCAAGGCCACGGCGGTCGAGGTGCGGGCCGGTGCCTTGCCTGTGGCGCCCGCCGATGCGCTGAACCGCCTGGACGGCCACATTGACCGCATTGCGCGGGGCCAGGCGCGCGATGAGGTGGTGATCAGCCTGCCCGGTGGCGGGCAGTGGGTGGGCTTTGCCCCGCACCCGTTTGCCGCGCGGCGCGGCCAGCGGGCCTGGGCGGGCATGGCCACACAGGCCCTGGTGGTGTGCCTGTCCTGATCGTTTGAGTGGCCCTTTGGGTGCAGCGTTGGCATGCGTGTTCATATGAACCGGCGTGCCGTACCGCGCTGGAGCAGCTGTGACAAGCTTGCTCTCATTTGTGTTGCAGGCGGGTGCAGCCGCAGGGTTTTGGGGCGGTGTTTTCTCAAATTGAGTCACTGGCGGCGCATGGCATGGAAGTTGTGGACAGAAGCGGTAGCCGCTTGGGCTGTTTCACTTTTTCCACCCATACAGAGGACGACACATGATTTACGCCGCACCCGGCGCCGCAGGCGCCAAGATCGCCTACAAACCCCGCTACGACAACTTCATCGGTGGCCAGTGGGTGGCACCGGTCAAGGGGCAGTACTTTGACGTGATCTCGCCGGTGAACGGCAAGGTCTACACCCAGGCCGCCAGGTCCACCTCGGAAGACGTGGACCTGGCGCTGGACGCGGCCCACGCCGCCGCCGATGCCTGGGGCAAGACCTCGGCCACCGAGCGTTCCAACCTGCTGCTCAAGATCGCCGACCGGCTGGAGGCCAACCTGGAGCTGCTGGCCTATGCCGAAACCGTGGACAACGGCAAGCCGATCCGTGAGACGCTGAACGCCGACATTCCGCTCGCGATCGACCACTTCCGCTATTTCGCAGGTTGCGTGCGCGCGCAGGAAGGCGGCATTTCCGAGATCGACGAGAACACGGTGGCGTATCACATCCACGAGCCGCTGGGCGTGGTGGGCCAGATCATTCCCTGGAACTTCCCGATCCTCATGGCCGCCTGGAAGATTCCGCCAGCCCTGGGCGCAGGCAACTGCATCGTCCTGAAACCGGCCGAGTCCACCCCCATCAGCCTGCTGATCCTGATCGAGCTGATCGCCGACCTGCTGCCCCCGGGCGTGCTCAACGTGGTCAACGGCTTCGGCCGCGAAGCCGGCATGCCGCTGGCGCAGAGCAAGCGCATCGCCAAGATCGCGTTCACCGGCTCCACCAGCACCGGCCGCGTGATCGCCCAGGCGGCGGCCAACAACCTGATTCCCGCCACGCTGGAGCTGGGTGGCAAGAGCCCCAACATCTTCTTTGCCGACATCATGGACAAGGACGATAGCTTCCTGGACAAGGCGATCGAAGGTCTGGTGCTGTTCGCGTTCAACCAGGGCGAGGTCTGCACCTGCCCGAGCCGTGCGCTGATCCAGGAGAGCATCTACGACAAGTTCATGGAGCGCGTCTTGAAGCGCGTGGCCGCCATCAAGATGGGCAGCCCGCTGGACACCGACACCATGATGGGCGCGCAGGCGTCCAAAGAACAGCTGACCAAGATCCTGAGCTACCTGGAACTGGGCAAAGCCGAAGGCGCCGAGGTGCTGATCGGCGGCCAGCAGGCCCAGGTGGGCGGTGATCTGGACGGTGGCTACTACGTGCAGCCCACGCTGTTCAAGGGTCACAACAAGATGCGCATCTTCCAGGAAGAGATCTTCGGCCCGGTGCTGGCCGTGACCACCTTCAAGGACGAGGCCGAAGCGCTGGCGATTGCCAACGACACGCTGTATGGCCTGGGTGCTGGCGTGTGGAGCCGCAACGGCAACGTGGCCTACCGCATGGGCCGCGCTATCAGGGCCGGCCGCGTGTGGACCAACTGCTACCACGCCTACCCGGCCCACGCCGCCTTCGGTGGCTACAAGGAATCGGGCATCGGCCGCGAAAACCACAAGGACATGCTGGGCCACTACCAGCAGACGAAGAACCTGCTGGTGTCGTACAGCGAACAGAAGCTGGGCTTCTTCTGAACCACCGCCATTGGGCGGTGCGATGACCCATGACAACGGCGCTGCGCGCCTGTCATGACGGATGACTGGGAGCGTCGCTTTCCCATTCGTCATGCCGGCGCGTGGCGCGGCGGTCATGGGTCATTTGTCATGTGCGCACAAAACGACAGGAGACAGACATGGTTGAAAAAGTCGTGGCGACGCCGGCCGCGCTGGAGCTGATCGAGTTCCTCAAGACCGAGCACGGCCCCGGGTTGATGTTTCACCAGAGCGGCGGCTGCTGCGACAACAGCGCCTCCAACTGCTACCTGCTGGGCGAGATCACCATGGGCCCGGGCGATGTGTTGCTGGGCACCATCGGTGGCTGCGCGTTCTACATGAGCAAGACGCAGTACGCCACCTGGCGGCACACGCAGCTGATCATCGATGTGATCGAGGGCCACGGTGGCACCTTCTCGCTCGAGGGTGCGTCCGGCAAGGCTTTTCACACGCGCTCGCGGGTGTTCACGCCCGATGAGCTGGCGCAGCTGGCGACAGCCGACGCCGCTGGCTGAGCCCGCTGCCGGTGTTCCATCGCGGAACACCACGCCCTTGGCATGGAACTTGTACCCTGGCGGGTGATACCAAAGGTCGGCACCGACCGGCATCCCCACGGAGACAAGACATGCCCCTTGACCGCAGCTTCGCCCTGAAGGGGCTGAATGCCGCCCTGTTGCTGGCCCTGGTCGGCGCCGCCCACGCCCAGACGCTGCAGGAGGTGGTGGTCAGCGCCAGCCGGCAGGAACAGCAGAGCTTTGACGCGCCGGTCTCGATCCAGGCCGTGGGGCAGGAAGCGATCGAGGCCGCCGGCCCGCGCGTGAACCTGTCCGAGTCCCTCAACCGGGTGCCGGGCATCACGGTGCTCAACCGCCAGAACTACGCGCAGGACCTGCAGCTGTCCATTCGCGGTTCGGGTTCGCGGGCGCCGTTCGGCATCCGCGGTTCGCGCCTCATCGTCGATGGCATTCCCGCCACCATGCCCGACGGGCAGGGCCAGGCCTCCACCATCAGCCTGCCCTCGGCCCAGCGCATTGAGGTGTTGCGCGGCCCGCTGGCGCAGCTCTATGGCAACTCGGCCGGTGGGGTGGTGCAGGTGTTCACCGCGGATGGCCCGCAACGTCCGGAGCTGCGCATGAGCCTGGACGCCGGGGCCGACGGCCTGCAGCGTTACGGCGTACAGGCGGCCGGGCAGCGCGGGGCGGTCAACTACGTGATCGATGTCAGCGATTTCCAGACCGACGGCTGGCGCGCCAACAGCGCGGCCGAACGCCAGCACCTGAACGCCAAGCTGCGCTGGAACACCAGCGAGCAGACCCGTGTGACGGTGGTGGCCAATGTGTTCGATCAGCCGGTCTCCGGCGATCCGCTGGGCCTGACGCGTGCCGATGCCGAGGCTGACCCGCGGCAGGCGGTGCCGGCATCCACCCAGTACAAGGCCGGCAAGGATGTGGCGCAGCGCCAGCTGGGCGTGGTGCTGGACCACCGGCTGAATGCCGATGCCAGCCTGATGGCCCGAGTGTACGCCGGGCAGCGTGACCTGGACAACCGGCTGGCGTTCCCGGGCAGCGGGGCGCTGTCGGCGGGTGGCGTGGTGCAGCTCGACCGTGGCTACGACGGCCTGGGCCTGCGCTACAGCCGCCGCCTGCCGGCCGGCGATGGGCAGGTGCAGCTGAGCGTGGGGCTGGACCATGAGCGCATGCGCGAGCACCGCCTGGGCTATGTCAACAACAACGGGGTGCCGGGGGATCTGCGGCGCGACGAGCAGGACAGCGTGCGCAGCACCGGCCTGTACACGCAGGCGGACTGGGCCATCAACGCCGACTGGAGCGCGGTGGCCGGGCTGCGGGCCAACCGGGTGGACTTCCGTATCGAGGACGCCTACATCGTGGGCAGCAACCCCGACGACAGCGGCACGGCCGCTTTCCACGCCAACAACCCGGTGCTTGGCATCACCCGTCACCTGGGGGCCGATACCAACCTCTACGCCAACATCGGTAGCGGCTTCGAGACGCCGACCTTCACCGAAATCGCCTACACCGCCGGTGGCAGCGGCCCCAACCTGGCGCTGCAGGCGGCGCGCAGCACCCATGCAGAGGTGGGGCTCAAGACGCGGCTGGCGGAGGGGCACCGCCTGGATGTGGCGCTGTTCCGTATTGATACCCGCGACGAGATCGTGGTGGCCAGCAACACGGCCGGCCGGGCGGTGTACCGCAACGCGGGCCAGACGCGCCGCACCGGGCTGGAGGCGGCATACAGCGCACAGTGGACGCCCGAATGGCGCAGCCACCTGGCGCTGAGCACCCTGAACGCGAGGTTCCGTGACGGCGCGCTCGTCCCGGCGGGCAACCGCATCCCCGGCATTGCCGACCGCAGCCTGTTCGCCGAACTGGCCTGGCAGCCGCGCGCCTGGGCCGGCTTCACCGGCGCGGTGGAACTGGTGCACCGCGGCAGCATCGTGGTGAATGACCTGAACACAGACCGCGCCGCCGCCGTGACGCTGCTGAACCTGCGGCTGGGCTGGCAGCAGACGCTGGGCGACTGGACGCTGCGGCAAAACCTGCGCATCGACAACCTGACCGACAAGGCTTACGTCGGCTCGGTGATCGCCAACGACACCAACGGCCGCTTCTTCGAGCCGTCACCGGGTCGGCAGTGGGGTGTGGGGCTGATGGCGACGTACCGTTTCTAGGCCAGACCCCTCAAAGACCGGGCTTCTGCAAGGCGCGCAGCACCTCGGTCTGGAAGTCCGGGCCTTCGGCGGCGGCCATGAAGTCTTCGATGCGGCCGTCGAAGCGCACCGTGCCCTGGTGCAGCAGCAGCAGGCGGTCGGCGGTTTTCACTTCCTCAATCAGGTGCGTGGCCCACAGCACGGCCAGGCCCTGGTCGCGGCACAGGCCACGCACGGTGTCCAGCAGCTGCTGGCGCGAGGCCGGATCCAGGCCTACGGTGGCCTCGTCCATCAGCAGCACGCGCGGCGCGTGCAGCAGCGCGCGCACCAGTTCCACCTTGCGCCGCGTGCCGCCCGAGAGGCTGCGCACCGCGGCCCTGGCCTGGTCCTGCAGGCCGATGGCGGCGAGTTGCGCGTCGATGCGTTCGCGCGCCAGCCGGCGCGGCATGCCGTGCAGGTCGGTGTGGAACAGCAGGTTGGCCATTACCGTCAGGTCGAGGTCCAGCGCGCTTTGCTGGAAGACGACGCCCAGGCCCGCCAGGGCGCGCGCGGGCTGCGCGCGCAGGTCGTGGCCCAGCACGGTGATCGTGCCCTGGTCGGGCGTGAACAGGCCGGTCAGCAGCTGCAGCAGGGTGGACTTGCCGGCCCCGTTGGGGCCGAGCAGGGCGACCATCTCGCCGGCCTGCAGCCGCAGATTCAGGCCCTTGAGGGCGGGCTTGCCGTTGTAGGCCTTGTGCAGCCCCTGGGCCTGCAGCACGGGGTCGGGGGACGCAGCGGTCATGGGGTGGGGCGGGCCAGCAGGTTCATGCGTTGCAGCAGGCGGCGTTCACGCGCCACCATCTCGCCGATGGCCTGTCGGTAGTCGGCGGTGTTGAGGTATTCGATGGACTGATCGTACTTGGCCAGTGCGCTGGTATGGCGCTCGGTCAGCATGGCCTGGTGGAAGGCGTCGTGCAGGCGGGCGATGATGGCCGGCGGCGTGCCGGCCGGCGCGGCCAGACCCCAGGGCGAGGTGTACACCGCCTGCGGGTAGCCCAGCTCGCGCAGCGTCGGCACGTTCGGCCAGCGCGGGTTGCGCCGCGCGTTGAAGACGGCCAGCAGCCGCAGGTCGCCGCGGTCCACCCAGGGGGCAAAGCCGGTGGAGTTGACCCCCGCCATCAACTGGCCGGCCGCGATCGCCAGCATCTGGTCGGCCGTGCCCTTGTAGGGCACGTGCACGTAGCGGATGTTGTGCTGCTGCAGGATCTCCTCCATCGCCAGGTGGGCGGTCGTGCCGATGCCGGTGGAGCCCAGCAGCAGCTCGCCGGGGTGGCGGGTGGCCCAGTCCAGCAGGTCCTTGAGCGTCTTGAACGGACTGCCGGCGGGCACCAGCACGCCAAAGCTCACACCCGAGACCTGCAGGATGGGCGCGAGGTCGGCCACCGGGTCCCAGGGCACGTGGTTCATCAGCGCGTGGCGGTAGACGGTGACGGGCACCTGGCCGATGGTGTGGCCGTCGGGCTCGGCGTTCTTCAGCGTGGTGGCCACCAGGGTGCCGGCTGCGCCGGGCTTGTTGATGGTCACCACCGGTGTGCCCAGCAGGGCCTGGGCTTCTTCGGCCAGGATGCGCAGGGTCAGGTCGGTGGCGCCACCGGCCGGCCAGGGCACCACCAGCTGGATCGGTTTGACGGGAAAGGTCGTGCTCGCGCGCGCAGCGGGCAGGGTGGTGGACAGCGCCAGCGCGGCGGCTTGTTGCAGCCAGCGCCGCCGGTTGGGCGCTTTGTCACAGTGTGCTGGGGTTTTCCCTGCGTCAATCTGGAACAGGGTGTTCGGCCGGGTGTGTCGCATGGAATCGCCTGTGTGTCTCCGTGGGCCCCGTTCGGGGCTGTCCGCCCGCTGTGAAGGGCTTTGCAGGCCCGGATTGCCAGAGCCATGCCAGCCCGGACACGACTGGCACCGTTTTTGCAGAAACGGTGGGGCGCACCGCCGGTGTGTGGCTTGAACAGAACCATCCAGGAGACAAGACATGGCCCTTCGCGCCACCCATTCCCTTCGTCCTTTCGTCGCCGCGCTCTGCGCCGCCGGCGCCCTGCTGGGCACCGCGGCCTGGGCCCAGAGCAAGGTCTATGTGTCCAGCGAGAAGGACAACAAGCTGTATGTGTTCAACACCGCCGGTGAGCGCCAGGGCGCCATCGACGTGTGCAAGCGGCCGCGCGACATGAAGTTCAACGCCGACGGTTCGCAGATCTACGTGATCTGCGGCGACAGCAACGCCATGGGCGTGGTGGACGTGGCTGCAGGCCGGCTGGCCGGCACCGTGCCTCTGGGCGAGAGCCCCGAGATGTTCGGCCTGAGCCCGGACGGCAAGACCGCCTACGTGTCCATCGAAGACGACAGCGTGCTGGGCGCCTACGACATCGCCACGAAGAAGGCGCTGTTTGAAGTCAAGACCGGCGGCGAGCCCGAGGGTGTGTTCATCACCCCCGATGGCAAGACGGCCTATGTCACCTCCGAGGTGGCCAACGTGGTCCACGTGATCGACCTGGCCACCAAGAAGGTCAGCAAGAACATCAAGGTCGGCAAGCGCCCGCGCCGTTTCGTCATGTCGCCCGACGGCAGCGAGCTGTGGGTGACCAACGAGCTGGACGCCACCGTGAGCGTCGTGGACACCAAGACCCACACCGAAAAGCAGAAGATCAAGTTCAGCGTCAAGGGCATGCGCGACGCCGACATCACGCCCGTGGGCATGGCCATCAGCCCCGACGGCAAGAGCATGTGGGTGGGCCTGGGCCGCGCCAACCATGTGGCCGAGGTGGACGTCGCCACCAAGGCGGTGAAGAACCAGATCCTGGTCGGCAAGCGCGCCTGGGGCCTGGGCTTCACGCCCGACGGCAGGACGCTGTTCGTGGCCAACGGCCTGTCGGATGACATGACACTGGTGGACACCGCTACAGCCAAGGCGATCAAGACGGTTCCAGCCGGCCGTGTGCCGCACACCATCCTCGTGAAATGACCCACCCCCATCGCTTGCCCACTTCGTTGGGCCGCTCCGCCCCTCAAGGGGCAATGCCTGCGGCCCGGCAGAGCCGGTTCCGCGGCATTCTGGGTTGGGGTCTGTGGTGCGCCTGCGTGTGGGCATCCATGCCCGATCCAGTGTTGGCGGCCACCAAGGTCACCATCGCGGTTGTGTCGCTCGACGGTGACCCGCGGCACGCGCTGCGGCGCATGGAGAAGGCCTACCCCGGCCACCCGACCGGTCGCGCCATCGACGGCGTGATGCTCGCGGCCGAGGACTCGGCCTTTGAACTGGACGCGACCGGCATCGAACTCGTGGTGAAGGACGTGGTGCTGCCCAATGCGGCGGGCCTCGCCAAGGCGCTGGCCGAGTTGAAGGCCGCCAAGGTGCAGCACGTGGTGGCCGATCTGCCGGCCGCCGAACTGCGTGCGCTGGTGCAGGCCGCACCGGTCGCGCTGGGCGGGGCCATCGTCTACAACGCCGCGGCCGACGACGACGCGCTGCGCGGCGCGCAATGCGCGGCGCACCTGCTGCACACCATCCCCAGCCGCGCCATGCTCAGCGACGCGCTGGCGCAGTACCTGGCCGCGCGCAACTGGCGCAAGGCCCTGGTGCTGCAAGGCCCGCTGCCCGGCGACGCCCCCATGGCCGAGGCCTTCAACCGTTCGGCCAGGCGCTACGGCATCAAGGCCACGTCCACCAAACCCTTCAAGCTGACCGGCGACCCGCGCGAGCGCGACCTGGGCAATGTGCGCCTGCTCACCGGCGCCGACCGCGAGCACGAGGTGGTGGCGGTGCTCGACAGCGACGGCGAGTTCGCCCGCAACGTGCCGTATGCGACTCAGCTGCCGCGCCCGGTGGTGGGCGCCGCCGGCCTGGTGGCCGTGCCCTGGCACCCGCTGTGGGAACGCAACGGCGGGCCGCAGCTCTCGCGCCGTTTTGCCAAGGCACACCAGCGCCCGATGAGCGGGCACGACTGGGCCGCCTGGATCGCCGGCCGCGCGGTGGCGGCGGTGCTGGTTGAAATGCCACGGGCGCCTGTGGCCCAGCAGCTCAAGGCCCTGCTCGGCGGCCCGCTCGCGCTGGACGGCTTCAAGGGGCCGCGCCTGTCGTTCCGTGCCTGGGACGGGCAACTGCGCCAGCCCCTGTTCCTCAGCCATGTGGACGGCGTGATCGGCACGGCGCCGCTGGACGGTGTCTTGCATCCGAAAGAGGTGATGGACACACTGGGCGTGGACGAAGCCGAAAGCACATGCAAGCAACGACCCTGAACCCCGCCACACCACCACCGGCGCTGTTGCCGCACCTGCTGCGCGCCCTGCGCGCGGTGGTCGGCCGCGAGGTCGGCCGCTTCCTGCGGCAGCCCTCGCGCCTGGGCTCGGCCCTGGTGCGGCCGCTGCTGTGGTTCGTGGTGTTCTCGGCGGGCTTTCACAACGTGTTCGGCGTGGCCATCGCGCCGCCCTACGAGACCTACGTCGAATACAAGGAATACATGGTGCCGGGCCTGCTGGGCATGGTGGCCCTGTTCAACGGCATGCAGAGCTCGCTGTCCATGGTCTACGACCGCGAGATGGGCGTGATGCGCCTGCTGCTGACCGCGCCGCTGCCGCGCGGCTGGCTGCTGGCCTTCAAGCTGCTGGCGGGCACCGCGCTGTCGGTGCTGCAGATGACGGTGTTCCTGGGGATCGCCTGGGCCTTCGGTGTCGAGGTGCCGCTGACGCATCTGCCGGCCGCGCTGCTGGCCATGGTGTGCGGGGCGGTCATGCTGGCCTCGGTCGGGCTGGTGCTGTCGGTCTACGTCAAGCAGCTGGAGAACTTTGCCGGCACCATGAACTTCGTGATCTTCCCGATGTTCTTCATCAGCCCGGCGCTGTATCCGCTGTGGAAGCTCGAAGAGTCGGGTGCCTGGTGGCTGCTCAAGCTCGCCGAGTTCAACCCCTTCACCCACGTGGTGGAAGCGATCCGTTTTGCGATGTACGGGCAGTTCAACGGCACGGCCTGGGCGGTGGTGCTGGGCTGCACTGCGGTGTTTTTCCTGGCCGCGTTGTGGGGCTACGACCCGCAGCGCGGCAGTATCCGGAGATGACATGAGGTCCTTGCGCCGTCGCACTGTTCTGACCAGCCTGGCGTTCGCACCCCTGGCCTGGGCACAGGAAGACCACACCGGTGGCGACCCGCTGGGTTCCATGCAGTACCCCAGCCTGCGTGAGCAGACCATCGGCAAGGCATCGGCGAGGTTCACCGATGCGGTCATCGTCAGGGGGCCGGCCTTTGCCGACGACGCGATGAACGTGCCGCTGCTGGTGGACGCGCGCGGGTTGAACACCGTCGGCGGTGGCGTGGCGCGCATCCGCGTGTCGGTGGACCGCAACCCGGTGCGCCAGGTGCTGGACTTTGAGCCGCTGCGCGCCCTGCCCATGCTGGCGTTCCGCATCCGCATGGAACAGGCCTCGCCGGTGCGCGCCTTCGTGCAGACCCGGGACGGCCAGTGGCATGTGGGCAGCACCTGGGTGCAGGCGGCCGGTGGTGGCTGCACCGTGCCCGGCATCACCCGGGCCGACGGGTCCTGGAGCAGGACCCTCGGCCAGGTGCAGGCGCGCTTTTTCAACAACGTCATTGAAGGCAGCCGCCGCCTGCGCCTGCGCGTGATGCACCCCATGGACACCGGGCTGGTGGCGGGCATCCCGGCCTTCTACATCGAGCAGATGGAACTGCAGGACCCGGGTGGCCAGCCCTGGTGGCGCATTGCGCTGCACGAGCCGGTGTCGGAGAACCCGCTCATCACCTTCGAGCTGCCGCCGCAGTCGCCGCCAGCGTTCCGGCTGGTGGGCCGTGACAACAACGGCAACCGCATCGACGCCGAGGTGGTGGCATGAGGCGCCTATTCGGCGCCGCTCTGTTCACGCTGGCGGCCACCGCAGCATTGGCACAGCCGGTGGCCGTACCGCCCTTCGCCTCGAAGCCCGACATGGCCCGGCTCGATTACGACCTGAAGCCGCGCCAGATCGCGCCCGGCACCTGGGTGATCGAAGGCGAGGTGGCCGACTTCACGCGCGCAAACGGCTGCAACATCATCAACACGGGCTTCATCGACACCGGCGCCGGTGTGGTGGTGGTCAACACCGGCCCTTCGCGGCTGTACGGCGATCAGCAGCGCCGCGCCATTGAGCGGATCACGCGCGCGCCGGTGCTGCGGGTGATCGAACTGAACCTGCACCCCGACTATTTCTTCGGCAACCAGGCCTGGGCCGACAAGCCCACCCAGGCGCTGGCCGGCAGCGTGGCGGGCATGCAGGCCGAAGGCGGTGCCTACGCCGACAACCTGTACCGCCTGTGCGGTGACTGGATGCGCGGCACCGAGTCCACCCCCGCGCGCGAGGCGATCGACCCCAAGACCCTGCCGCAGGTGTTGCAGATCGGGGGCCACCGGCTGGAGTTGCGCCGGCTCGAAGGCCACACCGACGACGACCTGGTGCTGATCGACCACACGACCGGCGTGCTGTTCGCCGGCGGCCTGGTGTTCACCGAGCGGGTGCCGACCACGCCCCATGCCCATTTCGCGCGCTGGATCGCCAGCCTGGACACGCTGGCGCAGTGGCAGGCGGCGGGGCAGTTCCGCACCGTGGTCCCCAGCCACGGGCCGGTGCACAGCGGCGGCGCCGGCATTGCCCAGACGCGCGACTGGCTCCAGTGGCTGACCGCCCGCATGCAGGACAGCGCCGAGCGTGGGCTGGACCTGGGCGAGGTGCTGCGCCTGCCCGTGCCCGAGCGTTTTGCACGCTGGGCCGCCCAGCCCGCCGAGCTGCACCGCAGCCTCACGCAGTGGTACCCGCAGCACGAGCAGCGCGTGCTCGGCGGTGTGTCCGGCGCCCGCTGAGGGGCTGTGACGCTGCCGGTGTTGCACCCCGTGGCAGAGCGTGGTGCGACACCGGTTGCGACATTTCTGAACACTGTGACAGCGCCTGTGCCGGGTACCGCCCGGCCCGGGGCCCGGGTGTGCCTTCGGGCGCCGGGAAAGCGGTCAAAACGTCCGTGAAAACCCTAGGCTGATCACTGGCACAGAAGTTGCCCCTGAAGCGGTGTGAACGTGCTGGCTGGAGGGACACCACCGCGAGCAGCCACACGGCACGAACCACCGCATCAACCTCACGAACGCGCAGGAGACAACACCGTGAAACGCACGCTACTCAGCCTATTGGTCATGGCCGCCACCGCCCAGGTGGGTGCCCAGGGCGTCACCGACGCCATGATCGTCAACGACGCACAGTCGCCCGATGACGTGCTCAGCTGGGGCCTTGGTCCGCAGGGCCAGCGCCACTCGTCGCTCACGGGCATCAACGCCCGCAACATCAACCGCCTGGTGCCGGCCTGGTCCATGTCGTTCGGTGGCGAGAAGCAGCGCGGCCAGCAAAGCCAGCCGCTGGTGCACAACGGCAAGATGTTCGTGACCGGCTCCTACTCGCGCATCTTCGCGCTGGACAGCAAGACCGGCAAGAAACTGTGGAAGTACGAGCACCGCCTGCCCGAAGGCATCATGCCCTGCTGCGACGTGATCAACCGCGGCGCTGCGCTCTACGACAACCTGGTCATCTTCGGCACGCTGGACGCCCAGCTGGTGGCCCTGAACCAGGACACCGGCCGCGTGGTCTGGCGCGAGAAGATCGACGACTACGCAGCGGGCTACAGCTACACCGCAGCGCCCCTGATCGCCGAAGGCCTGCTGATCACCGGCGTGTCCGGCGGCGAGTTCGGCGTGGTCGGCCGCGTGGAAGCGCGCGACCCCAAGACCGGCAAGATGGTCTGGACGCGCCCGGTGGTCGAAGGCCACATGGGTTACCTCAACGGCAAGGAAAACGGCATCACCGGCACCACCAACGCCACCTGGCCGGGCGAGACCTGGAAGACCGGCGGCGCGGCGACCTGGCTGGGCGGCACCTACGACCCCAAGACCGGTCTGGCCTACTTCGGCACCGGCAACCCGGGGCCGTGGAACAGCCACGTGCGCAAGGGTGACAACCTGTATTCCACCTCCACCGTGGCCATCGACGTCAAGACCGGCCAGATCAAGTGGCACTACCAGAACACGCCCAACGACGGCTGGGACTACGACGGCGTGAACGAATTCGTCACCTTCGACATGGACGGCAAGCGCATGGGCGCCAAGGCCGACCGCAACGGCTTCTTCTACGTGAACGATGCCCAGACCGGCAAGCTGGTCAACGCCTTCCCCTTCGTGAAGAAGATCACCTGGGCCACCGGCATCGACCTCAAGACCGGCCGTCCGAACTTTGTGGACGACAACCGCCCCGGCGACCCGACCGGCCCTGGCGGCGACGGCACCAAGGGCAAGTCGGTGTTCGCGGCGCCGGGCTTCCTGGGCGGCAAGAACCAGATGCCCATGGCCTACAGCCCCAAGACCGGCCTGTTCTACGTGCCCACCAACGAATGGGGCATGGAGATCTGGAACGAGCCCATCACCTACAAGAAGGGCGCGGCCTACCTGGGCGCCGGCTTCACCATCAAGCCGCTGTTCGACGACCACATCGGCTCGCTGCGCGCGATCGACCCCAAGACCGGCAAGGTGGCCTGGGAAGTCAAGAACGAGGCCCCGCTCTGGGGTGGCGTGCTGACCGCGGGTGACCTGGTCTTCTGGGGCACGCCCGAGGGCTACCTCAAGGCCGCCGACGCCAAGACCGGCAAGGTGGTCTGGCAGTTCCAGACCGGCTCCGGCATCGTGGCGCCCCCCATCACCTGGACACAGGGCGGTGAGCAGTACGTGTCGGTCGTCTCCGGCTGGGGCGGTGCCGTGCCGCTGTGGGGTGGCGAAGTGGCCAAGAAGGTCAACTTCCTGGAGCAGGGCGGTTCGGTCTGGACCTTCAAGCTCCTGAAGTGAAGGCCCTCTTTGAGCCGCATTGATTGACGCTTCGAGCCCCCATGGCCGCCCTGTCCGGTCGTGGGGCTCCCCAACACCCCATCACCATGAACAAAGTCGTCGTTGCTCTCGCATGCCTGCTGACCCTGGCCTCGCCGGCCATGGCCCAGAGCGAGAAGGAAATTCAGGACCTGCTCAAGGCCAGTGGCTGCATGACATGCCACGCCACCGCCGAAAAAGTGGTCGGACCATCGTTCCAGGCCATCGCGGCCAAATACGCCGGGCAGACCGACGCGGTGGACACCCTCAGCCAGAGCGTGCGCAACGGTTCGCGCGGCAAGTGGGGGCGCGTGCCCATGCCACCCCATGCCAGCCTGAGCGCGCCCGATCTCAAGACCCTGTCGTCCTGGGTGCTTGCACAAAAGCCCTGAGCCCGCCCCCGTCCCCTCTTTCCGTCAGCTTTCCGGATCGCCACCATGAACTTCTCGCTCACCTCCCGTTGCTGGACGCTTGTTGCCCTGGCCGCCCTGGCCGGCGCTGCACAGGCGCAGTCCCAGTCGGTTGAAGACGCCGCCAAGAAAACGGCCGCCAACGCCGGTTGTTTCGCCTGCCACACCATCTCGCACCAGGACCTCAAGGGCGGACAGTTGCCCATCGGACCGGCCTGGCAGGATGTGTCGGCGCAGTACCGCGGCAAGCCCGGTGCTGCCGATTTCCTCACCCGCGTGGTGCTCGAAGGCTCCAACCCATATTCGAGCCACTGGAAGAACAAGGCCGCGGGCGTGGCCATGCCGCCCAACGCGGTGGCCATCACCGAAAGCGACGCGCGCCAGGTGGTGTACTGGATCCTCTCGCTCAAGTGAGGTCCACGGTGGGCAAGGGGCCTCGCCGGTCCCTCGCCCGGGTCTCCGGCTGGCCACGGCGTCAGCGCAGCCATTCGGCGTGCAGCACGCCGCCGGTCATGAAGCCCTGCGGCACCTTTTCCTCGCGGGTCAGCTTCACCAGACCCTTGCTCTGGCAGTACCACTCCCGGCTGATCAGCGGCACATCGGTGAAGCCGTTGACCGGGTCGGTGTAGAGGTTCAGGCGCGCCTGGCCCAACACGCGCAGACAGGGCCGGTGTTCACTGCCGTCAGCGAGCTTCACCACATCGTCCACCGCTTCGATGCGCCAGCTCATCTGGGCCTTGTGGGTGTGCTTGAGGTCGCGCGGGTGCTCGTTCTTGCGTTGCAGCAGGTAGGGCACGGTGACGGTGGTCCATTCGGTGCCGACCTGGTAGGGTGCCTTGAGCACCCAGACCGGCTCGGCATCGGCCGTGGGTTCGTCGTCGATGTCGGTGCGGCTGGCGATGCGGCGGATGCCCTGTTCGTCGACCTTCAGGTAGTAGCTCACGCCGGCCGAGTGGTGCCGGACCGCGACCGGCTGGTCCTGGAACGCTGCTGGCGCACGCACGCGCATCACCCACTGTTCGGGTTCACGCGCTTCGTCCATGCGGTAGGTGACGGCGAGGGTCTGCTCGTCGCCTTCGCGCAGCGGAAACCACTCGTTGCCCAGGTCGCGGCCGCTGCAGGCGGCCAGCAGCGCCAGGGGTGCGCAGAGAAGAAGGTGGCGGCTCATTTCTCGGGCAACTGGGCGCGCGGCAGGTCGCGCAGCTTGATCTCGACCTTGTCATTGCCCGCCGGGCGCAGCCAGGCCAGGCCACCCTGACCGCGGCGCGG
>Ga0172372_10002549_pt1 | contig 27606 bp, 21 predicted proteins | sample LakKiv5m_2_FD_114544 | JGI IMG/M metagenome (GOLD analysis project Ga0172372, IMG submission 114544) | Freshwater microbial communities from Kabuno Bay, South-Kivu, Congo - kab_092012_9.5m | ecosystem: Environmental > Aquatic > Freshwater > Lake | place: Democratic Republic of the Congo...
GTCCAGGTAGATCGTCGGTCGACGACGTCAAACTGAGTTGGTTGTGGATCACGCCTCAGTCGCCGACGGGCTTCGCCCGTCGGGTGCCACGCGGCCGCGAACTCGCGAGGCAACGCCGCGCGAGTGAGTGGCGGTGCTGACTTGACGCACAAGTGTCGAGTTTCGCCGAGCGCAGCGAGGCGGTCTTGAACTCACCCGCGACTTCAGGACGAGCACGAAAGTGTCGCTTGTCAGCAACTTCAACAATGCCGCGGGGAACTCGGCAAAAGCCGGCTTCGTGCGCGACCGACCGCCCCTCACCCCCCGTCTGAATAACGGCCCCGGCGCGCGCTCGGCTAGATTGCGCGGGTGCCGGTGATCCTCGAACCGACCCCAGAGAACATCGCGAAGTGCGCCGAGCGCCTGCGTTGGGGTCTGCCTGTCGCGTTTCCGACCGAGACGGTCTACGGCCTCGCCTGCGACGCACGAAGCGAAGCCGCGGTGGCCGAGGTCTACCGCCTCAAGCGCCGCCCCGCGTCGAACCCGCTCATCGCGCACGTCTCAAGCGTTGCGATGGCGAAGGAAGCCGTGATCGGTTGGGATCGCCGCGCGGACAAACTCGCGGAAGCATTCTGGCCCGGGCCCCTCGCGATGATCTTCAACCGCCGCAGTTCGATCTCGGCGCTCTCGGTCGGTGGACGTACGTCGGTTGCCGTGCGTATCCCATCGCACCCGGTTGCGCAGGCGCTGATCGAAGCGTTCGGTCACCCCATCGCAGCACCAAGCGCCAATCGCTCTGGCCGCATCTCGCCCACGACCGCCGCGCACGTCGCCGAGGAGTTTGCCGACATCGCCGATCTCCCGATCCTCGACGGTGGCGCCTGCGAAGTTGGCCTTGAGTCGACCGTGCTCGACCTCTCCCGCGCGCGGCCGATGATCCTGCGCCCGGGCGCCGTGGGCGCCGCCGACCTCGAGCCCCTCATCGGGCCCGTCGTTTCGACCGCTGCTGGCGCGCAGATCGGTAGCCCAGGCACGGCCGCGTCGCACTACGCGCCGGTCACCGCCACCGAACTCGTGGTCGCAAGCGACCTCTCCGCGCGGCTCGCGCGAGCATCAGGGCCCGAGTCCGGCCGCGTCGCGGTCGTTGCCTTCGCGGGTACACCCGTCGCCGCGCCGCATGAACTGTTCGCACTCCCCCGCCATGCCTCGGCCTACGCGCAACTCCTCTACGCAACGCTGCGCCGCGCCGATGCGTCGGGCGCCACGCTCATTCTGATCGCGCTGCCCGATGAAACGGGCGGGATCTGGGATGCCGCGCACGACCGCATCCGCCGCGCCGCCGCTCGGCGACCGAATGCACCGACCGCGTGAAGACCACGTGACGAGCGCAGCGCACGCACCGATCGTGGCTCCGTGCCCAAGTCCCCGGTTCAACCTCAGTACTCGGCTGTTTCCGGCGCAATCGCGTCGAGCTCGATGCGGTTCGCCTCAAGCCCCGTACCCATCGCGCGCTGGAGCGCCGCGATCGCGCCCTGGTAGCCGACGAGCGACGCGAAGTACGCGTCCTCCGCGGCGGCGAGGCCGTTCTGCAACTGGAACTTGAGTTGCAGGAACTCGGGCGTGAGCGCCGCGAGCGTCTTCTCGTCGACGAGGAGCGCGCGCAGATTCTCCGCCTGCGCCAAGCGGTACGCGCGGTTTTGCTCGACCAACTCGCGATACGACACGCAGTCGGTCAGCGCGTTCTTGACCGAGAGCACCGTGCCCTGCACGGCCTGCTCGTACGCAACCACCGCCTGTGAGCGACGCAACCGCGCGGCCTGGTACGTCGCCTCGGGCGCGCGATTCCCGATCGCCTGGCTGAAGCGGAGCCCGGCCGCGTAATCGATGAAGTCGCCGCTGCCGATGTCGGAGTACGACCCGCCGAAATCGCCATCGAGACCGAACCACGACATGCTGGCCGCGAGATCAAGTTGCGGCAGGCGCCCGTTGTCGGCGACGGTCACACCGATCGACGATGAATCGATCGCGATGAGCGCCTGCTGGATTTCGGGCGCCTTCTCAAAGGCCGTTTCGAGCGAGCGCTTCAGATCGGCTTCGAACGCCGCGTCGCTCGGAACGTCCGCTGGCACCACGTCGACCTCGCCACCAACCGGAAGCGACGGATCGTTGAGCAGCACCTTGAGCGTGTTGCCCGCCTCGCTGAGTCGCCGCCGCGACTCAATCACGATCGACTTCCGCTGCTCGACGGTGGCAACGGCGTTGGCATATTGGGCAAGCGTGGCGTCAAACTCGCGGCGCTTTGCGAGAATGTCGCGCACTTCCTCACCCACCCGCACCAACCACTCCGCGCTCACGAGCCGCGCACGCGCCGAGACCAACTGCCAGTAGGCCTGCTCGGTGCGGGCGACGATGTCGAGGAGACGCCCCCGCGCCGCCTCGCGCGCGGCCTTGTCGTTGTTCTGGGCAAGGCGTACTTGCGCAAGCGCCACATCCTCACCGAATCCACGGAGAAGCGGCTGCGTCACCCCAAGCACCACGGCGCTCTGCCACGCCGGATCGGGGACGTAGAGGTTGCTGTCGAGGTTGTCGATGTAGTTCGTCTGCGCGGTGATGCTGACCGCGCCGCCCGACTGGAGGGCCTTGTTCAGTCCAGCGTCGAAACTCCAGTTCCGTTGGTTGGTCACGTTCGGGATGACCGGATCGGTCGACCCCGGGAAGAGGATCCCGACCGCGGGCTCGTTCACCCGCTCCCAGCCGAGCCCGGCGCCCACCACCCAGTCGAAGGCGGCCTCGGCTCGGATGATGTCCTGCCCCGTGATCGACTCTTCAAGGCGGGCAGTCTCGACGTCGAGGTTGTTGCGGACGGCCGACTCGACTGCCTCTTGCAGCGAAAGCACCACCCGCCGCGGCGTTTCGGCGCTGAGGGGCACCACGCCCGAGACGGTGGAGCCGAGTTGGGCCGACTGCGGCCCGATCGCATCAAGTTCCTGCCGCCGCGCCGCCAGCATCCGGTCAACGTCGGTCTCCCGGCGCTCCACCTTCGGGGCGGCCGTCGCGGGCAACGACTCGGTCTGGCGGGTGGCGCTTGCGCGGACCGCCGCGTCGATCCGCTCGCGCAGTTGGTCGGAGTCGGAAGAGGCAAGCGGCGAACGGCATCCCCCCGCGCTACCGGCGGCGAGCACCGCGGCCACGAGCGCGAAGCGTCCGAGCCGGGCGGTTTGCCGTCGACCGCATGCGAGCCGCGAGCGACCGGGGGCGCGTCGGGCGGAGGCGGCGGCGAAACCACTCGAGTTCGGAAGCGACATGGGCGCGGATGGTAGCCGCGGCGGGCGATCCGGCGGCAGCCCTGTGGCAGTCGTGTGGCGTGTTCGACCGCCTCCCGCGCAAGTAGGTGCATTTGACGCACAAGCAGCCGGAAAGCCGATACATTCCGCGCCATGACCTTCCGTATGTCCTCCGCGCCGCGCGTTCTGTCCGCCGCGTTCGTCCTGTCGACCGCCGCCGGACTCGTCGTCGTCCCGTCCGCACTTCTCACGACCGATGTCGCGCACGCGCAGTCGTCGCCCGCGCCTGCAGCGAAGACGCCGTACGACGCAACGCTTGCGAGCGATGCGCTTGTGCGCTGCGCGTCGAGCACCGAGACCGGCTACGTCTTCGGCAGCATTCCCGCGGGCACCGCGGTGCGCGTGCTGCAGGAGGAGCCGGGCTGGGTGCGCATCGCCACGATGGGAAGCGCCTTCGACGGTTGGTTCGGCTACGTGAAGGCTTCGGCCGGCATCACGCGCTCGGCCGACGGAAAGACGATCAACATCTCGTCGCGCGCCGAGATCGCCGCGCCGAACGCCGACCGTGACTTCGCGCCCGACGCGAGCTACCGCGCGATCGGATATCTGCTTGCGGGCAGCAGCGCCAACGTGCTTGAAGAGGTCAAGGACACGGCGGGCACGACCTACTACGCGATCGCGCTTGGCAACGGCACGTCGGGTTGGATCGAGGCTTCCACGCTCACGAAGCAGGCCGCGACCAACACGCCGAACACGCCGCCTTCCGCCACGACGAATACCGGCACCAAGCCCGAGACAAAGACGGGCGAGAAGGTCGTCGACGTCACGAAGCAGGATGCCGTGATCGAGGTCGACACCGAGACCGGTCAGGTGATCGTGGCGGAAACCGAGACCACCACCGTCACCGAGACCACGAACACCGGCAACGCCGCCGACACCACCGCCGCCGACACCACCGCCACCGCGCGGCGCGACGTCGAGGCGAAGGTCAAGCGCATCCGCGTGGCCGATCTCGAGGCGTCGTACAAGTCGATGCGCGCCGAACCCACCGAACTCGCCGAGTTCGAGGCGCTGCGCGACCGCGTGCTCGCGATCGCCGAAGATCCGAAGTCGACGACGGGCGAGATCCAGCGCGCGAAGTTCCTCGCGAAGAAGCTCGACATCGACCTCGCGATCCAGAAGGACCTCCGCGAGATCGCCGAGCGGAAGCGCAAGCTCGACGCGAACTTCAAGGGTGTCGCCGACCTCGAGCTCGCCACGCTCGCGCGCATGCCGTACGACAACGTCGGTCGCCTCAACGCGTCGAAGTTCTACACCGGCGAGCGCATGCCGCTCCTCTACGTCCTTCAGGATCCGGGCACGGGCTACACGATCGCGTACATCGTTCCGGATGGCACGTATGACCTTTCGTCGATGCTCGGCCTCCTCGTCGGCGTGAAGGGCCCCGTGAAGTACGACGAGAGCCTGCGCCTCAACGTGATCACGCCGAACTCGATCGTGCCGATCACGCCGAAGTCGGGCGACTCCGGCACCGCCACCGCGACCGGCAGCGAGCCCACGCAGCCCGCCGACAAGTGACGCGCCGAGCGCGACACACACCACCAGTTCGTCGCACCGCCCCCGCCTCGCGCGGGGGCGGTGTGTTTCGGTGGTGATTCGGCGCGAAGCACGCAGGACATCACATCACCACAACGCCGCGCGGTCGCTATACTCCCGGCCGTCGGGGCGTTAGCTCAATTGGGAGAGCGATGCCTTTGCAAGGCATAGGTTACCGGTTCGACCCCGGTACGCTCCATTCACAGGAAGGCCCGCCGTTCGGTGGGCCTTCCTTGTTTCACCCACCGCAGGCAACCCGCCGCAGGCAACCCGCCGCAGGCAACCCATCGCAGGCAACCCAGGGCAGGCAACCCAGGGCTCTCAAACGCCGACTCCGCATGTCCAGTCTCTGGCTCCACGTTCCTGAGATCCCACCGACCGGGTCGTCCGTCGCCGTGTCGCGCGACGAGGCGCGCCATGCCTTCGGTGCGCGGCGACTCGGCGTCGGTGATTCCGTCATGCTCTTTGACGGACGCGGCGCGCTGTCTCTCGGAACCCTGCTCGACGAGCGCGCGCGCGACGGCAGCCTCCTCGTCGAGGTTTCCGAGCGGCGCGAAGCGCCTCCCGTACTGCCTGAAGTCACAATCGCGTTCGCCGTACCGAAAGGCGACCGGCTGTCGACCCTGCTCGATCTGACGACGCAGGCCGGCGCCTCGCGCCTCGTCGCGATCGAATGTGCCCGCAGCGTGGTCGACGCCGACAAACTCGACCGGGGCGAACGCTGGCAGCGGATCATTGCCGAGAGCGCGAAGGTCGCGAAGCGCGCGTGGATGCCCGAGCTCGCAACCGGCGGCGAACTGATCGCCTTCGCGCGCGCCGAACGCGCGCGCGGCGCCGCCGTCGCCGTCGCGCACACCGACGAGTCGATGCCGCGCACGACGCTCGCCGCGTGGAGTGCGGCGCTCGCGGGTAGCGACGCCACACGCCCGCGCACAGTGCTCATCGGTCCCGAGGGCGGGTTCGAACCGCGCGAGATCACCGAACTGGTCGCCAACTCCGTTGCGTGCGTCTCGCTTGGCCCCTGCGTCATGCGCGTCGAGATGGCTGCGATTGCCGCGGCCGTACTCCTGCGCAGCTAAGGACCGGCGACCGTTTCACGCATGCCCGTGCGCGGCGCGGCATCGCGCGCACGCGGGATCGCCGCACGGCTCCATATGCGCCGTGGCAGTGCCCTCGCCGACCGCCGCCAGCACCTCGCGCTCGATCGCGCTTGCGATCTCGTGCGAGTCGGCCACGGTCATCGCGCGTGGCACGCGCAGATGCATGTCGATGAAGTGCAGCCGCCCCTGGTGGCGATGGCGCACCGAGGCGTACGAGCAGATGCGCGGCTCGGTGCCGTTGCGATGGGCGTCGAGCACCGCAAGGATCCGTCGATGGTCCTCGGCATCCTGCGCCCCGAGGATCGACGAGAGCCCGCCGTAGGCCACGCGCGTGCCGATCACGATGAGAAGGACGCCCACACCGATCGCAACCGCCGTGTCGATCCACGCTTCGCCGGTCACGCGCACCGCGATCAGGCCGGCAATCACCGCAGCAGTGGTCCAGAGATCGGAGAGAAGGTGCTTGCCATCGCCGACAAGCGCCGCCGAACCCGTCGCGCGCCCCACGCGAAGGAGCGCGATCCCGGCCACGCCGTTGAGAAGCGCGCTGAGGGCCACGAGGATCAGCCCCAGATCGAGTTTGTCGACCGACGGTGCACCCCGATAGAGGCTCTCCGCGCAGTGCGTGAGCACCACGAGGCCGGCGACCGCGACGAGTACGCCCTCGAACAGCGCGCTCACGAACTCAATCGGACCGTGCCCGTAGGGATGCTCCTCGTCGGGCGGACGCTCGGCGTAGACGAGCGCAAGCATCGCGCCGATCGAGGCCACGATGTTGACGATGCTCTCGAGGGCGTCGGAGAACACGGCGTCCGAGCCAGTCGCGAGCCATCCCGCGAGCTTGAGGCCGAAGCCGACCACGCCTACGACGATCGCCCAGCGCGCGGCCGCACGCGCGCGTCGCGAGATGCTCGGATCCGGTGCGCGGCTGACCATGCGGGAAAGGTAGCGCGAACCGCTGCGGGCCGCGCGGCGCGCGATCCGCCGCGTGGCGCCATCTACGCAGGCGCGAGGACTTCGGCCTCGTCGAGGATGCGCCATCCGGTCGGTCGGAAGAACGGAAATCGCCCCATGCTTCCGACCAACCCGCGCAGATCCTCCTCGTCGAGCGTCCATCCCGTGGTTCGCGCGCGCTCGCGTCGCGCTTCGTCCTCCCGACGGATCCACTCGAGGGTGAACGTCCGCTCGCGCATCGGCCAGTGGTCAAGTTCCTCGGCGATCTCGCTTGCCTTGTTTGTACAGATCGCGATCGTCCGCGCGGCATCACCGCGCTCGCGGCCTCGCACCGGTGCGTTGTGCGAGGCAAGCGCGATGTTCGCGCCGTAGAGCGCCCACCAACCAGCAGCCTCGCGTACCGCCGGCGCCTCTCGCACCCCCGCCTCCTCCGCCGCCACCGAACGCTCGAGACGCGCGATCACCGCCGCGATCGCATCTTCCTCCGACAACTCGCCGCAGGCGACGCGCGCCTCGACGATGCCGCCACGCGCCATGTCGGCGAGTCCTTCGTACTGTCCATCGCCAAAGGCCTGCGCGAGTTCCTCGTAGCGTTCGACCGCGCGAGAGAGATCGTCGATCGCGTGCCGCGCGAGTTCGCGCGCGGTCTGGCGGTCGCACGCCCCCTCGGGAAGCGCGAGATCCTGCAGCGCCCGACGATGGCCATGCCCGCGGATGAGGTAGCAAAACGCTCCCGCCACGCGCTGGAGTCGGTTCGCGGGCTCGCGCACCGCACGTTCCTCGAGCAGCGACGATGCGATCGCGCGCGATTCGTCGAGATTCCAGAGCGCGTGGCTCGCATTCGCGAGGTTCACGCGCAGCATCAGGCGTACGTCGCTTCCGACGCCATGCTCGGCGAGCCCCTCGCGCACGCACGTGAGCACGCGTACGTATCGCCCGCGTCCGTCGTAGGCACCGGCCAGCCGGTTTGCGGCGATAGCGCGCTCATGTCCGCTCCGCGCGGCCGCGCGCATGGCGATCGCGGTCTGACGCATCCCGTCGCTATCGCCGGCGCGATGCTCCGCCTGTGCGCGCAGATCCAGTTCGGCGAAGGTCGCGCCGCGTCGACCGCCATCGTCGCGGCCCACGGCAGTCGACGTCGCGTTCGCGCCGACCGCCTCGTCGCCGTCCCAAAGATCCTCGGCCACCTCGCCGAGATCCCACTCAAGCGCTTCGGCAAGCCGCGCCACAAGATCGAGCTTCGGATTGCCCGAATGTGGAACGGCGCGCCGCGACTCGCGCCCGAGCGCTTCGTCGAGCCTTCCCGCACTCCATCCGCGGTAGGTCCTCGCCAAGCCAATCAATCGTGCGATCCGATCCTGCCTTCGACGTTCCTCGGTCATCGACACCTCCTTTGCGCGAAGCGCGTGTGACGGCGAGGATCGGCGACGAGACGATCTTGAGGAGGACGCATGACCCATTCCCGCAAACTTCGGTGTGGGAGAGGTGATTCGAGCGGGGAAACTGCACTCACGACGTACGAAGACGCCAATCGCCACGACTATCCACGCACATCGCACATGCGATCCACCGCGCATGGCGCTCATCGCGCCCCACGCGAGGGATACGGCGGGTCGTCACGGTTGCGGGCACAACTGTTCGGCAGGCGCGACGCGCGTTTCGGCGCCGACCACGCGGATGCGCCTCGGCTCGGAGGCAAGCGACAGGCGCGCGACGCGCGCACCGTCGACCAGCACCGCGCCGTCGACGCCGTCGCGTCCGGTTTCGAACCAGACGGCCTCGATCCGCCGTGCGCGGGCGCGCTCGTCTGGTGTTGTCACGGGTGTTGTCACGGGTGTTGCCTCGCGCGTGCCGCCGCGGCCATCGGCCACGGATGCGATCGGCGGGATCTCAATCGATGCGAGCGATGTCCCGACGGTCGACTGCAGTTCAATGCGCGCGCCACCAATGACATCGGCTCGCATGCCGACGGCACCAGCCAACAGTTCGCCCGCCCACGCCACGCGCTCTCCGCTTGAGGCAGCGGTCGATTCGGCGAGCGGCCGCCATGTGTGCGCGCCCAGTTCCTCGAGAACAGGCGCGCGAAACGCCACCTCGCACGGCGGACCGCCATGCACCTGGAAGGCAAGCACGCCCTCGACGATGCCGTCGTACCACTCCGCGCACGGAACGCCGTTCACCTTGGTCCGCACGCGTGGCCCGATGCACTCGATCTCGTAGGTATTCCACTCGCCCAGCCGGAACGCCGCCTGCGCGGCCGCATCATCCGCAAGCGAGGCAAGCCAGCCACGACCGCGCTCGTCGTAGACGCCACCCGACCAGCGCCGCGGCGTCGGGTCGACTTCGATCTGCAGCCCGGCGATGGTGCCGTCCTTCTCGCGCGAGCGGATCTGGATGCCCGAGTTCATCTTCTCGCCGTTCGGGTTGTCGGCGGAACCGAGCCGTACGTCGACCGACAGTCGGAAGTCGCCGATCGCGCGCGGGCTTGTGAGAAACCCATTGCGTTCGATGGGGCCGCGACCGACAAGGGTCGGCCCGACGCCGCCATCAGCGGGTGGAAGAAGTTCGAAGCGTGCCCGATCACCGACCACACGCCACGCATCGAATGTCATCGCGTCGAAAAGTGCCTCAGGCCGCGGCGCCGGTGGGAGGCGGGGCGATGCCTCCTGCGGCTCGGCGTGGGGGCGCTCGGATTGGAGGAGATTGGAATGGAGAGGATCGCGCGACGCCTCCGCGGACGGGGAGGCGACCAGAGGTGTCGCGACGATGAGCGACGCGGCGAGCGCAAGCGAGACAGGAAGGACGTCGAGCGGCATGGCGCGATCGCAACCGCTCGCCGCCCGCCCGTCAAGCCCTTTCGACCAAGGAGGCGCACGGGGTCGACGCGATGTCGCTGAGCCGCCCCGCAGACCGAACACGCGCAAATTGCCACAAATCGGCCTCGATCGATGCCGGAGGTCCATTGGCGACCTCGTTTTCTGGCCGCTCGCGGCCGAAACACCCGATTTCCACCGGGATTCTCGCCCTGACTTCCCCCAGGGCACCAGGTCGTCGGCAGCGCCGACACCTCGAAGGAGACACCATGCGCACGTCGACCGCCCGCTCTGCCCACACCGCAAATCACGCCGTGAGCCCCACCCTGCCCCTCGTCCCGTTCTTCGGGCGAGAGCTTGGGCGTGGAATCGCGCACGCGATCGGCTTCGGCGGTGCGATCCTCGGCGTCGCGACGTCCGCGTCCGCCTCGTTCACCAGCTACACGGTGGTGTCCACTCCAATCGAGAACAGCGGCCAGTTGCTCATCCGCTACGAGGTCTTCGCGACCTTCAACGGACCAACCGACACCGTCCTCAACGTCTTCAACTTCGCACTTGTGAGCTCCGCCGACGCCGACGGCCACGCGGGCTTCTGGCACAAGGACAACAACGACGATGCGCCGGGAGTGCTCAACCAGTCGGCGGGCACCTGGGCGCCCCAGCTGATCGGCAGCACCACCACCAACCGGCCGTTCGATTCGTTCCTCTCGCTCGGCGCGACAACCGGCGGCGCGAGCGGCGCGACGGCCGATCCGTCGTGGGGGCTCGGCGGCAGCGGCTCGCATGCGGGCGACGCGCGCAGCTGGACCCGTGCCGACCTCGTGAACAACGGCACGCTCGGCTGGTTCAACGCCGCGCCGACGAACCTGCAGGGACGCGTGGGGACCAACGGCAACAACGCGACCACCGTGAAGGTCGCGCAGATCGTGCTATCGCAAGGGCACGGCAACCGCACGTACGCACTTCGCACCGCGTGGAACAACGGTGCGGGCGGCGGCGTGCAGTTCTCCGACGGCGCGTTCACCTTCGTCTCGTGCACACCGACGACGTGGTACCGCGATCTCGATGGCGACGGCTTCGGCGTGACCACGGATGGAACGCTTGTCCAGTGCGCGCAGCCCGCGGGCTACAGCGCGGTGACGGGCGACAACTGCCCCGCGATCGCGAATCCCACGCAGGCCGATTGCGATTCGGATGGCGTGGGCGATGCATGCCGTCTGGCAACCGGAAGCTCGGACCTCGACGGAAACGGGGTTCCCGATGACTGCGCGGGCGAGTTCGTGGTCGGCGGCTCGGGCTACGCCTCGATCGCGACGGCGATCGCCGCCGCCCCCGATGGCACGACCGTCCGCGTCGCCGCAGGGACCTACGGATCCATCGATCTCTCGGGGCGCTCGCTCGTGCTCCGGTCGCTCGACGGCGCGACGGGCTGCTTCATCGACGGCAAGGGCACCGCGCGCGCGATCACGATCGACGGATCCGGCTCGGGTGACCTCACCATCGATGGCTTCACGATCCGCAACGGCACCGCGGTCAATGGGGCGGGCGTCCTTTCGATCAACGCAAATCCCTCCTTCATCGACTGCACGTTCACCGCGAACACCGCGACCGGCGACGGCGGTGCCGCGCGCATCGAGGGAGGTGCGCCGTCGTTCATCGGCTGCACGTTCCTCGGAAACAGCGCTTCCGATGGCGGCGCGCTCTCGATCGCCCCCGGCGCCGACGATGGGCCGACCACGGTCGATCTCTGCGCCTTCGAGGAGAACGTCGCCTCCGGACTCGGCGGCGCGATCCACCTCACCGGCCGCATGACGATGACCGACTCGATGATCGAGTTCAACACCGCGGGCGCGGAAAGCGGCGGCATCGATCTCGCCGATGCGCTCTCCGCATCGATCGACGGCACGTTCTTCTGCGCCAACGAACCGGAGAACCTCCTGGGCTCGCCGACGGGCGCCGACAACACCTTCGGCAGCGACTGCAACGCCAACGGCGTATGCGATCTCGACGAGCTCGACGCCTCGAACGACACCGACGACGACGGCCGCATCGACCGCTGCGAACGCGCACTCGGCGACCTAAACCTCGACGGCACGGTCAACAACTACGACCTCGCGCTCGTGCTCTTCCACTGGGGCACCTCGAACGCCGCCGGCGATGTAGATGGGAATGGCACCGTTGCAAGCGCCGATCTCTCGATCCTGCTTGCGAACTGGGGCGTTGTCGACGCCCCCTAAGCGGCGCCAGCGTCGCGAGGCACGCGGTCGGCGCGCTTGCCTTTGGCCGCACGACCTGCGACGCTCGGGGGGATGAGCGAACCACATCCGACCCGTCGCGACGCGATCCGCACGATTGCCCTGACCGCTGTGGCCGCTGCGGCCGCGCAGGCGACAACGCTCGCCAGTCGCGCGGCCGCGAGCCCAATCTCCACAAGCCCAGCGCCGGCAACCGCCCCGCGCACCGGCGTGCGCCACGCGCTCCGCAACGGCAAGCTGCAGGCGGGCATCGTCGGATTCGGCGTACGTGCCCGCGAGATCTACAACGGCTTTCTCGATGACGAGATGTTCGAGATCGTGTCGGTTGCCGACGTGGTCGATGCGCGCACCGCCGAGGGCGTGCGTCGCGTCAACGAACGCCGCAAGAACGCCGCCTGCCGCGCCGCGAAGAACTGGCGCGAGGTCGTGCACGATCCGCAGATCGACGTGGTGATCGTGACGACGCCGGACCACTGGCACGCCGAGCCTGCGATCGTTGCGGCGCTTGCCGGGAAGCACGTCTACTGCGAGAAACCGCTGTCGCTCACGATCGCCGAGGGGCGCACGATCTCGAACGCCGCGCGTTCGACCGGCATCCGCTTTCAGACGGGTTCACAGCAGCGCAGCGAGTACGGGCACATGTTCACGCGCGCCGCCGAGGCGGTGCGCAACGGCCGCATCGGAAAGCTCTCGCGGATCACGATCGGCGTGGGCGAACCGCCGAAGCCCTGCGACCTCGCGACCGAGCCGCTCCCCGAGGGAATCGACTGGGACGGCTGGCTCGGCCAGGCGCCCGAGCGCGGCTTTTCGAGCGCGCTCTGCCCGGTGGGTGTGCACGGCCACTACCCGGCGTGGCGCAACTACCGCGAGTACTGCAACGGCGGGCTCGCAGACATGGGTGCGCATCACTTCGACATCGCCCAGTGGGCGCTCGGTATGGACGAGAGCGGTCCCCGCGAGGTGATTCCACCGGCGGATGGCGCGAAGACGGGCCTGCGCTTCGTGTACGCCGATGGCGTCGAGATGATCCACGGTGGGCCGACCGACTGCACGTTCTTCGGCTCGGACGGCACGATCGAGGTCTCACGCGGCCATCTGCGGGCCTACCGCGGCACCGATCGCAGCGCACCCGACGCACCCGAGATCCTCGCCGAACCCAAGGGAAATGAACTGCGTCTCCCGCGCAACGCGTCGCACATCGCCGACTTCCTCGCGGCGATCCGCGAGGGGCGTGACCCGATCTGCACAGCCGAGACCGGCCACCGCACCGCCACCATCTGCCAGCTCTGCAACATCGGTTACGAGGTCGGCAAGCCGCTCCTCTGGAATCCGCTCACCGAGCGCTTCGAGGGCGCGAATGCCGACGCGGGCAACGCGCTGGTCGCGCGCGCCGTGCGAAAGCATCACTGAAGTTGCTCACGCGGGCCCCTCGCGCTTCGCCGCGACAATCCCCTCGCGCTTCGCCGCGACAATCCCCTCGCGCTTCGCCGCGGCGAGCACCGCGCGTGATGTCGCGACGTAGAACGGGATGAGCGTGAGGAAGACGAGCGCGAGGAAGACGAACACCGGCCACGCCGGAAGAGTCGTCTCGCGACCGACCGCGACCAGCGCTGTTCCCTCGAGGATGTAGGCGAAGAGCCACGCGACGAGCGAGACGACCCACGCGAGGAACGCACGCGTCGGTGCGAGCACGGTTTCGCGCCCCGCTGGCGACAGTCGCACGAAGAGATCCTTGCGCGGGACGTTCACGAGGCCGGGCGTACCGCGGCACATCGGACCGATGGACCACGCGATCAGTCCAAAGAACGCGAGGATCGCGATCGAGAGCGCCGGCAGCAGGAACCATGCCGCGCCGCGTTCGCTCCAGCGGTCGGGTGCACCGGAGATGTCGAAGTGGACGGGAAAGCGCTCGGGGAGCGACGGAAACCACTGGATCGCACGCGTCCAGAGCACGATCTCGGCGACCGCGATGGAGGCGAGCGAGGCGACGAAGAGACGCTGCGCGACGGGCGACGCGCTGGAGTCGCTCCGGTTCCTCGGATTGTCTTGGTGCGGCTCCATCAACGCGCCCGCAACCGATGGACCTCGACCGCAAAGCGCATCTCCCCCGCCTCTCGGATCGCGGCGTTACCCGAGCCAAAGTAGGCGTCGACCCGCTGCGGGCCGGAGATCGCGCCACCTGCGTCGTGGACGAAGAGGATGCGTACCGGGCGTACCGCGCCCTTCGCATCGCGCTCGGTGATGAGAAGCACGCTGCCGGGCGGATACACGGACTGATCGGCCGCGCACGAATAGCCGCTCACGAGCTCGCCCTTCGGAAGCCCGAGGACGGGCGGGAAATCCGCGGGATCGCAGATACGGAAGAAGACGACGCGCTCGTTGTTGAGCGCCGCCGCCTCCGCCTCGCGCGGATTCGCGTCGGCCGCGCGCGCCACTTCCACCAGCGTCGCCGTCGTCGGATCGATAAGTCCGCGCTCGGCCAGCCCCTTTCCCACGCTGCGGAACTCGCGGCCATTGGTCGCGATACGGGACACAGGGATGTCCTTGCGCGTACCTTCGATCCGCAGGATCGCGGTGCCGTTCGTCTCGACGAGCGCCCACGCCAGCGGATCGTCGATCCACGCGATCGCGCGCGCACGCGCCGCGGACGACGCGATGATCTCCCGGCGCGGCTTCGTGGCGAGGTCGACGCCGTTCGCGTCGATGTCGATACCCCGGAGATCCGCGAAGATCGGAAAGCGGAAGCGATCGTCGGGATTCATCCGCACGTTGACGACTGGCGTCGCGTAGCCGGTCATCAGTCCGTCGTTGGCGGCGGTTGTCGCGGGCGCGAGGCGGATTGCCTCGAAGCGCTCGGTCAGGAGTTCGGCGAACTGCGCAGGATCATTCGCCTCGCGATAGGTCGCGAGGAGTCGAGTGACGTCCCGTCGCGCATCCGGGTCGGTCGTGTTCAGCGAGACATCGCATGCCGCGAGAAACGACATGCGCCGGTCGAGGTTTCGCTTTGGAAACGCCGACGCGAGGTCGAACATCCCGAGATCGACACGTTCCGCGGCGCCAGTCGCGCGTCGCGCTCCGGGAGGCGCGAGCGTGGGCTCCGCAGTCGTGGCAGCAGACGTACCGCTCGACCCGCCTCCACTCTTGGTCGCACAGCCGATCAGGGTCATGCACCCGACGAGCAACATCCCTGCGGCGAGCGCGGGCACCTCAGTTCGCCGCGGCATCGGAGCTTCCCTTCGCTCGGTACTGCCCGCGACCCACCTTCTCGACTCCACCATCGATGATCAACTTTCGCAGCGTCGCGTTTGTCGAGACGATGAAACTCTGCGAACACTCGCGACCCATCTCGGAGGCGATCGTCTCGGCGAGCGCGCCCGGTGGATGAATGCCGGGATGGGCGTTCAGATAGGCGAGAAGCCGCGCACCGAGCGTGGGCGCGCCCTTGCGCTCGCGACGGGGAGCGCGCGCGGGTACGACGCGACCCGTTGACGAGGCTCCCTCCGATGCAGGGGCACCGAGTTCCGCCATCCGCGCCTCGACCTCAGCGAGCGCCTTCTGCTGGGCGGCGAGCGCCTTCTGCTGGGCGGCGAGCGCCTTCTGCTGGGCGGCGAGCGACCTGCGCAGCTCGGCGGCGCGACGCTCGAGCTTGGGGAGTTCCGAACGACGCCGCGCGAGCTCGCGGGCGAGGACTTCGGTGGGAAGATCCGCAAGCGATCGCCCCGACTTCGGCGCCGGCGCGGCGGATGCGCGACCTCGACGGCGCGCCACGGACTTCGTGTTGCGAGCGGACTTCCCCGGACGGGGACCATTGGAACGGACCTTCTTCGCCATGTTTCAAATGTAACAGTTTCGAATGGGCACGGTTTCGCGGTTTGCGCATTCCGCAGGCATCGCGCACACTCCGCAGCATGACGAACGGAATCCCGCGCCGCACCTTCCTCGGGCTCGTTCCCGCAGTCCTCGCCGCACCGTCGATCCTCGGATGCAGCGGTACGCCGCGCGCGTCGGAGGAGAGGCGCCCGCTCGTTGCGCTCGACGGCGCACCACGCGTCGCCGTGATCGGCTGCGGCGGACGTGGAGCCGACAACCTAGGCGATCTCCTCGGCGCGGGCGCCTCGATTGTTGCGCTCTGCGATGTCGATCAGACCATGCTCGACGCAGGAGTCGCGAAGGTCGCCACCGCGCGTCCGAACGATCCCGCGCCGCGCACCTTCCGCGATCTGCGCGAACTCTTCGCGCGACGCGCGGAACTTGGGCTCGAGGGTGTGCTCGTCTCGACGCCCGATCACACGCACGCATTCGCGACCGCGCTCGCGCTGCGTGCAGGCCTTGCCGCCTACTGCGAGAAACCACTCACCCACACCTTGGAAGAATCGAAGCGCCTGCTCGAACTTGCGCGCGCGGCGCGTGTGCCGACGCAAATGGGGACGCAGATCCACGCCACCGAGAACTATCGGCGCGTGGTCGAGCTGATCCGCGCGGGCGCCATCGGACGCGTCACCAGTTGCGACTGCTGGGTCAACAAGGGCTGGTGCTGCGGGCCGACGGGGCCTGTCGCCGAACCCCCCGCGTCGCTCGACTACGACCTCTGGCTCGGACCCGCGCAGCAGTCGCCGTACATCGCAAACCTGCACCCGGCCAACTGGCGGAAGTACTGGGATTACGGCACTGGCACGCTTGGCGACATGGGCTGCCATATGCTGGACCTGCCCGTGTGGGCGCTCGGGCTCGACCGCGCGCGACTCGGCACGGTTGAGATCTTCGCGACGACAGATCGCATCGATCGCGTGGCGTGCCCTGAGTGGACCGAGGCCTCGTGGGCAATCCCGACCACGCTCGACGGCGCGCGCACCGATCCCCTGGTGCTCCGCTGGTTCGACAACGGCCGCATGTCGCCGACGGCGCAGGAACTGGGCGGCAAGGACCGCCAGGATTACCACGGCCGGTTCAACATGGTGTTCCAAGGCACGAAGGGATTCCTCTTCGCCAACTACGGCGAGTACATGATCGTGCCGGGGGCGCTTGCGAGCGAGCCGAAGCCGATGGTCGAGCCGATCTTCGCCTCTCCCGGACATCACCGCGAGTGGCTCGACGCGATCCGCGACTGGCGAAAGGGCGTGGCGGGCGCCGAAGATGCACCGCTGTGCGCCTTTGAGCGCGCGACGGTGCTGAATGAAGTCGTGCTTTCGGGTACGGTCGCCGGGCGCGCTGGGAAGCCGCTCCGGTACGATTTCCGTACGCAGTGCTTTGAGGGCGGCTGCCCGATCCCCCACTGGCGTCCGGAACCCCGCGCGGGTTGGGGCCTGTCGGACCGCGATCTCGACGCCGTCCTCAAGGGCTGAGCATTTCGGCGACGACGCAGCAGATGATGTCTCCACGCATGGCACGCTTCCTCGCTCCGCTCCTCGCCGCGCTCGTCGCGGCGATCGGGGTGTCCGCGCCGGTGCTCGGAGCGATCGATGCGCACGCGCAGAAGCGCGCACCTGCGGCGGACGCAGTGAAGGCGCCCTGCTGTGGTGATGACTGCCGATGCGGCACGAGTTGCCCCTGCGTCGAGCGCGATACCTCGCCTGAGCCGACGAGTCTGCCGCTGGCCCCGGTCGAATCACGCGGCGTGCGCGCGCTCTGCCTCGCTGCTCCCGCACGCCCCGCTGAACTCGAAACTGTGGCGCCGGCATCGCCGCGCCTCGGGCTCTCGGCTGCCGACAACATCGCATCGGCGCGACCGGCCGGCCGCGAACTCCTCGCACGTGTCTCGAAGTGGACGACCTGAACGCCGCGGAGTGATCCGCGCGTATTTGTCGACTTACCACTTTATGGACAACATTTGAGGATTCCCATGCTTTTCACGCACGGTCCGGCTCGGCGCGCCTGCTTCGCGGGCGCCGTCGCCCTCGCGTTCATCACGCCCACTCTTCTCCTCTCCGCCTGCGCATCGATAACGTCGACCGTCACGACGAGTGATGCCGCAAGCGCACCCGGTACGGTGTACGCGCCGGAAACGCTTGCACCCGGCCGGTACGCCCTCGTCGTACTCGGGATGAGCTGCCCGAAGTGCATTTCCAACGTCGACCTCCAGCTTGCGCGCATCGAGGGCCTTCGCGACGCGAAGGTCGACATGCGCCACGGCCTCGTCACGTTTGCGGTGCCTGGTCCCACGCAACCCTCGCGCGCGGCGGTATCGCAGGCGATCCTCGACGCGGGCTTCACGCTGCGCGAGATCCGACGCATCGATGCGGACGGCGGTGCCTCGTGAGGCCTGCGAGGATGACCCCCATACGGGCGCTCGCACGCGGCATCGCACTCATGCCGCTCGTCGCCGCCGGCGCCGCCGAGGCGCAGGAAATGCTCAGTATGCCCGCCGCAACCGCGCCGTCGCCGGGCGTCCTGATCCCGCGCGTCCAGGCACGCGCGTATTTCTATGAGGATGGGCAGTCGCTCCTTGAGCAGGACATTCGCCTCGAGTATGGGCTGGCGCGCGACGTGTCGATCTCGGTCGACCTCCCGCTCTACCAAGGATTCTTCGAACCGCCGCGCCCCTCGGACGGGGAGTTCGGGCTTGGCGATCTTGAGGCGATCGTCGAACTTCGGGTCCTGCGCGAGGATCTCGACACGATCAGCACGCTGCGCGCGGCGGTCTACGTGGGTGCGGAGATTCCGACGGGTACCGGCGGCTTCGGAGGCGATTCGTTCGACCCCTGCGTGGGTGGCGTCATGACCGGCATCTTTGGCCGCCACGGCGTCGACCTCGCGGCGCGCTGGACCTTCGTCACCGGCGATGGGCCGTTCCTCCCCGTCTTCGCCACCGACGCCGACGACGACTTCGCGAACGTCGACCTCGGATACGCCTATCGCCTCTACCCCGCCGAGTACGGCGAGGAAAGGGTCGGGGCGTGGTACGCCACGGTCGAGATCAACACCGTGTGGACCACGGGCGGCGAACACGAGGTGCTGATTTCGCCGGGGCTCCTGCTCGAGGCACCGACGTACGCCGTCGAACTCGGCCTCCAGCTTCCGATCAGTTCGGAAACCAGCGATTCCGCGGCGGATGCTCGGCCGGAATTGCGCCTCGGCATCGTGGTTGGCCTCCGACTGATCTTCTGACGGGCCGCACGGCGCGCCGCGCGCTGCGGATGGCGTATATTCCGCCCCCAATAGGAGACACTCCCATGGGATTCATCGAGGAACTGAAGCAGTTCGCAGCCAAGGGCAACGCGGTTGATATGGCGGTCGGCATCCTCGTCGGCGGCGCATTCACCAAGATCGTGAACAGCATCGTCTCCGACCTCCTCATGCCGCCGATCGGTCTCCTCATCGGTGGCGTGGACTTCAAGCAGCTCCAGATCCCGCTGAAGACGGAGATGAAGGACGGCGTCGAGACGACGATCGTGTCCATCAAGTACGGCCAGTTCTTCAACAACCTCATCGAGTTTGCCATCATCGTGCTTGCGGCGTTTGTCGTCGTGAAAATGATGAACAAGGTCATCGCGATGCGCATCAGCGACATGCGCGCGGCGATGGAAGGCATCGCGAAGAAGTAATCGCGCGAATCACGCGCCAAACGCCATATCTGCACGGAGGCATGTGTGCACCTTTGGAAATCCGTCGTTCTCGTTCCGCTCTTCTTCCTTGCGGCTTGCACAAACTCGCTCTCGACCCGCATGGGCGAGGCGGTGTCCATCGTGCGCGGCTTCCAATCGAGTGAGCACGCGATTCCCGGTTCGGTCTTCGAGAACGCGAAAGGCGTCGCGATCCTGCGCGAGGGGAGCGCGGCGCTGGTCGTTGGTGGCTCTGGCGGCCAGGGCGTCTTCATGAAGCGCTCAGACCGCGGATGGTCGGCACCGGTCGCGATCAACACGGCGGGTGCGACCGTGGGCCTGCAGGTGGGCGCGCAGTCGCGCGACATCGTCATCGTGATGAACACGGCCGAGGAGGTCGCGAACTTCCTTGATGACGGCGTCTACGGGCTGGCCGAGGCTTCCGCGGTCGCCGGCCCCGCGAAGACCGATCCGAAGAATGCAGGCGGCCCAGTGCCCTCGACCTACTACTACCTGCGCACCGAGGGCCTGTTCGGAGGACTGCTCGTCGGTGGCGTCTACTTCTCGACGGCCGACAAGGTCAATCGTGAGCAGTACGGCCCGGACGTCACCGTCGGCGACATCACCGGCGGCAACGTGAAGGCCCCGGCGGGTAGCGAGGTCCTCTGGAAGGCGATGAACTGACGAAGTTCAGCGCCCGAGAGATTCCCCGCGTTCAGTCGAGTCGTATAGCGCGCTGATCCTCGCGTCGTCTCGACGGCTGCGCCCGTATCGACTCAAGGATCACGTGCAACTGCTCGCGCATCGCCGCCGCGATCGCTGTGTCGACCGCGGATCGCTCGCGCGTTTCGCCGGGATCCTGTGCCACGTCGTAGAGTTCGAGCCGCGGCCGCGGAAGGCCTCCTTCTGCGGCCGCGTCGTCGTGAAACCAGATCAGCTTCCAGTCACCGAATCGGACCGCGCTGAAAGGCTCGATGCCAGGGCCTTCCGGCCCCCACTTGTGCGGCTGGTGGAAGACGATCGCGCGCTCTCGTGGCTCGGCGTCGCCGCGCCAGGAGCCTGAAAGATCGACGCCATCGCAGGCGCGGTCGGCAGGCGGCGTGGCTCCCGCGAGCGCGAGCAACGTCGGATAGAGATCGGTGCCGACGATCGGCGTTGCGCGCGGCCGCGCCTCGTGCGCGATTCCCGGGCCCGCAACCACAAACGGCACGCGCAGACCGCCTTCGTAGGCCGAGCCCTTGCCTGAACGAAGCGGCGCGTTGTGGACATGCGCACGCCCGCCATCGGGCGCCATGCCTCGACCGTGCGCGGAAAGTCCACCGTTGTCAGAAGTGAAGATGAACACCGTTTCATCGAGGATTTCGAGCGCTTCGCATCGAGCGATGAGTTGGCCAAGCGCCTCGTCCACGGCTGCAACCATCGTGGCGTAGGCGCGCTCGGTCGCATCAAGGCCGGCGTACGCACTTGCGAAGCGCGCATCCTCCATGAGCGGCACGTGTACGCCGTAGGGACAGAAGTTGAGGAAGAACGGCCTGCGCTCGGCCACCGAGCGGGCGATCTCGTCGCAGGCCTCGCGCGCGAGGACGTCGTCGAGCCAGACGTCCTGCCCGTGCCACTTCTCGAGTCCGGGCACATCCCACACGCTGGCGGGCGCCTCGCTTGGCGCAACCTTCCCGCGCTGCTTGCGCGCCACGTCCTTGAAGTGGTCGGTTCCGCGGAACGAACCGGGGGCGCCCGCAGCGTGACCTGCGATGTTCACGTCGAAACCAAGGGTGATGGGATCGGCACCGGGTGTCCCGCGCGCGCCGAAGTGCGCCTTGCCGATATGGATGGTTCGGTAGCCCGCACCCGCGAGAAGCGCCGGGAGCTCGGCTCCGGTCGGCTGCGCACCGTTCATCTCCCAGTCGGGAGGATCGAGCCTCGGATGCCGCGCGCTGGTGTCGCGGTCCTTCTCGAGCGTCCAGTAGGTGATGTGCGTGCGCGCCGGGGATTGCCCGGTGAGGATCGCTGTCCGCGACGGCGTGCAGACGGGTGCCGCGGCGTAGGCATTCGAATAGCGGATACCACGTGCGGCGAGCGTCTCGAGATTCGGGGTGTGGAAGCGGGCGTTGAGGACACTCGCCGTCTCGAGCATCGGGACGGAGACGTCTTGCTGACCAAGATCGTCGACGAGGACGAGGACGATGTTTGGACGTGCGTCGCGCGTCTCGCGCCGCTCGATGCGTCCCGAGCCCGTTCTACACCCCGATCCGAGTGCGAAAGCGATCGCGGCGAGCATGCCGACGCGGGCGAAGGCGCCAAGACCGCGCGACGCTTGCATCTCTGCATGTTGCCTCAGGAGCGCCGTGGGAGCGCAGTTCGTCATGCGTGCAGTTTCCCCATTTGGATACCGGGCCTCAAGTCGACGCGCGACAACAGGAGAAGTCAGCGAATCGCACGGCTCCGAACAGCATGCGTTCACCCTTCACCGCTGCCGCCGTACAGTGCGCCGATGCCGCTCGATCCAGTTTCGGCCGCCCCGCTCCTGCCCACCGCCTACCCCGTACAGGACTACGACCCGCTCATGAAGGGCATGGTCATCGGCGGCATCGGCATTCTCCACGTATTTCTTGCGTCGTTTGCGATCGGCGGCGGGTTTCTCCTCTGGTGGTTCGAGTGGCTCGGACAGACCGGCCGCGAACCACTCGCGCGCCGCTTCATCGACTCGGTGTTCCGGGCGCTGATCTTCGTGTCGTTCATCGTGGGCGCGCTCACCGGCGTGGGCATGTGGCTCACGGCGATCCAGATCTCGTCGCCGACGATCGGCCTCATGGTCGATGTCTTCCACTGGGTGTGGGCGACGGAATGGCTCTTCTTCTGGCTCGAGGTCGTGGCGGGCTACGCATTTTTCCGCTACGGCGATCGGCTCGATGGCCGCACGCGACTGCGCCTCCTCACGATCTACTCGATCGCGGGATTCGGAAGTCTCTTCTGGATCAACGGCATCCTCTCGTGGCAGCTCACGCCGGGCGAGTGGGTCGAGACCGGAAGCGTGTGGGCGGGGTTCTTCAACCCGACGTTCTGGCCGTCGCTCCTCTTCCGCACGGTGGTCTGTTTTATCCTCGCCGCGCTTGGGGGGACCATCGTCCTCAACCTCGTCGGCGGCTTCACCCGCGACGAGCGCGAGCGGCTGCTCCACCGGATCTCGCCGTTCTTCCTGCCGATGCTCGCGATGCCGTTCCTCGGCGCGTGGTACCTCGCGGCGATGCCCGAGGATAGCCGCGACTGGATCCTCGGTGGCTCGATGGTCATCAACATGTTCTTCAACATCGCCGTCGGCGCCTCGGCGCTGATCGGTGGCTACGGCGTGATCGCGCTGTGGCGACAGCGGAACTTCATGAACGGCGCCACCGCCACACTGCTCGCGGCGCTCGCCTTCGGGGCGACGGGCGCGGGCGAGTTCATCCGCGAGGGCGTGCGCAAGCCCTACACGGTGCGCGAGACGCTCTTCTCGACCGCTGTCACGCCCGCACAGGTCGCCACGCTGCGGGAGACCGGCATCCTTGCGACCGATCCGTATCCGCTGCGCAACCCGGAGGCTTATCCGACCGACCAACTGCGCGAGGGGCGCCTCGTGTATCGCAATCTCTGTTCGATCTGCCACACGGTGCATGGCGCGATGGCGTTGAACGCGCTCATGGGCGAGTGGTCCATCGAGCAGAAGCGCCTGATGGTGGCGAAGCTCCAGTGGACCGGCGGCTACATGCCGCCCTTCGCGGGGAGCGCGGGCGAGCTCGAGTCGCTTGTCCAGTACATCGCGTGGGAACACGCGAAGCGGCCAAAGGAGTGGCGCGAATCGCGCGATCCCGAAGTGATCGAGGAGATCAAGCGCATGCTCGAGGAAGCGACCACGCTGCCTTCGCCGGCCGCACAGAAGGCTGCCGCCGGGGAGGAGCCGAGATGATGCTCCCCGCCGTCGACACCGAGACCGCCGCGCCCGCGACCTCGACCCTGCCCGAGGTCCTCGAGGCGTTGCCGACGAACACCGTCGTGTATCTCGCGCTTCTGATCGCAACCTACGCGCTGCACGCCGTCTTCATGAACTACACCTTCGGCGGCATGCTCTGGACGGCCGTCGCCGCGTTGCGCGGCCGCTACTCGGTGGAGGTCTCGCGCGGCGCTCCGCGCGACACGCTCACAACCGTCGTGCGCGACTGGCTGCCTTCGGCGGTGAGCGCCGCGGTCACCGCCGGCATCGCGCCGCTCCTCTTCGTGCAGATCGTCTACCAGCGCAGCTTCTACACCGCGAACATCCTGCTCTTCAACCGATGGATGGCGCTCCTGCCCGCGCTCATCGTGGCGGTGTATGCCATGTACATCGTGAAGGCGCACGGGGGTGCCGGCGATCCGAATCACGGCCGGGCGGCGAAGTTCCTCGCGCGTGGCGATGTGAAGGCCGCGGCCGCGGTGCTTGCGGCCCTTCTCATCGGCTACGTGGGCCTTGCGTTCATCGAGAACCACCTCCTCTCGCTGGCGCCCGAGACGTGGAGGGATCGCTACGTCGAGGGTAGCCCAGCGCTGCCTGCGGCACCCGCCTGGATCCGCCTCGCGATGTGGGCCCTCGGCGCGCTGCCGACGTTTGCGGCGCTCGCGGCATGGCAGTTGCGGCGCGGCGCTGGTGGTGCGAACGACGAGGATCGGGCGCGGGCGTCGCGACCGCTCGCCCTGCTCGCGCTCACAGGCGCGATCGGCTCGCTCGTCCTCGGCACGATCGTGTGGAGCGCCGATCACGGCGGCACGCGGCTGCTCGATGACTCGATTGGCCGTCTCGCGTTCGGTTCGCTCGCGGGCGCGCTTGCCGTCGGCGGAACGGCATGGATCGCGATGGCGCTTCATCGCCGCCTGTCCGCGATCATGGTCGCGCTTGCGGTGAGTGCGTCGCTCGTCGCGATCCTCGCCCACGCGGTGCTCCGCGAGGGCGCGCGACTCCTCGCCCTTGCAGGTACGCCCGCAGCGGCGCGCGAACCAAGCGGCCTCGGCGGACTTGCGGTCTTCCTCGTCTTTCTCGTGGTCTCGGCGGGCGCGATCGCGTGGATCGTGCGTGCGGTCGCGCGCGCACTGCCGACCTCCGGGCGCGCTTGACCCATCGGGCACGCGCCATCGAACGTGGTCAGCCTGCACGCACGCGGCGGGCGACGGCCCCCATGCCGCCGCCCGCCGCGCGTACCGATCATCGTTCGTACCCGTCCGTCGTTTGCGCGATTGCTACTTCACCGCGTACTCGAGCGTGACCACGACGCGCGCAGTCTTGTCGATGTGGCTCGTGTTGTACTCGCCGTAGTCGCTCGAGTCGGTCGAGCCGCGCGCGACGATTTGGTAGACGCCCTGCGACGCGCTCACGAGCCCACCGACCGAACTCTCCGAACCACGCGCGAGCACTTTCGCACGCTCGTACGCATTCGCGGTCGCCTTCTCGAGGAGCTTGAGTTTCGTCTTCTCAAGCGTGCTGACGGTGTAGGTGGGCGAGTCGCTCTCGACCTCGACGCCTTCTTTGATGAGCGCGGTCGCGCCGTTCGCGATCTCGCGGACGACCTGCACGTTTGGCGAGCCAAAGCCGAGTTGCCGCTTCAAGACGTAGCGCTCGACCTCGTTGGTGGCCACGCCTTTGTCATCACGCTTCATCTCGCGCGCGATATCGACGCTGGCGATCGTGATCGAATCGGCAGGAATCCCCTTCGAAACAACGTAGGCCTGCAGCGCATCGGTCGCCTTCGCGAGTTCGTCGTAGGCAGCGGGCAGCGTGGCCGCGCGCGCGCGCACCGTGCCCCACCAAATCGCACGGTCGCTCGTGATGTCGACCTCAGCGACACCCTTCACGCGGATCACGTTGTCTTGCTTCATCGTTCGTACGGCGCGTCCGACCTGATCGCTCGCACCGAGCACTGCGAACGCGAGCGTCGCTCCGAGGAGAAAGATCCCCGCTCCCGGCGTTGCAATCCACCGACCGATCCGCGACACGAATCCGATCCGATGCTCCCGAGACTCCTCACGACGCGCTGACTCTCCCCCACTCCCACCGCGAGATTCCGACATGACGCCTCCCTGCAACGACGATGGCGCGCGACACGAACGCCCGCGCGGCCTTGCGCGTGCTTTCCCATCCGGTCACGTTGTTTCTCCACCGACGTGCGGGCGAGGGTACGGGCACGTTCGCGAAGGTCAAGGGGTGATCGGTGCGGTCGGCTTGATTTCGCGCGCTGGCGGCTCCGCACGCTGATCAGCCCCGGCGGCGGGAGCGGCGACCTCGTCCACCCGGTAGAGCCGCCGGAGTTCATTGAGTTTCGTGGTCATGGCTGCTTGGGTCGCAGCATGCGCCGGGTCGCCCGCGAGGCTGCGCAGCTCCTCCGGGTCCGCCTCAAGGTCGTAGAGTTCGACGACGCGCCCGCCCGTGGTGGGATCGACGAGGTCGAGAAACCGGATGAGTTTCCAACGGTCCGTCGCCACGCCTTCGTGACGCGGCACGGTGTGCGAGCCCTTCGACTCCTCGAAACGGTAGTAGACGGCCTCCCGAAACGGCTTGGGCTGCGCGTCGGCGGCGCCCGCGGCAGACTTGTCCTCCGCACCACCGGCGGCGAGTAAGCCCACCATGCTCTTCCCCTGCATGTCGGCGGGCACAGCCACCCCCGCCGCCTCGAGGAAGGTCGGCGCGAAGTCGAGATTTTGAACGAGCGCGCCCGATGTCGACCCGGCGGGTAGGTGGCCCGGCCAACGCACCACGAGCGGCATGCGGAAACTCTCCTCGTACATCCAGCGCTTGTCGAACCAGCCGTGCTCGCCGAGGAACCAGCCTTGGTCGCTCGTGTAGACGACGATCGTGTCCTGCGAGAGACCGAGGCGGTCGAGTTCGTCGAGGATGCCGCCGACCGAGTCGTCGACGCCCTGCGCGGTGCGCAGGTAGTCCTTGGCGTACCGCTGGAATCGCCACATAGCCTGCTGCCGTGCGGACATCTTCGGCAGCCGACGGATGAGGTCCCGATTCTCTTCGTCGTAGGTGGACGCGATCGCGCGCTGCGCCTCGCCCGGGATGCGCTCAAGTTCCTTCTGCATCCACGAGTCGAGTCCGTCGAGTTTGCCGTCGGGGAAGAGCGCACGCGCCGGCACCTTGAGGTCGTACTCCCACGTCAGATCGCGGTCGACTTGCATGGTCTGCAGCGAACTCGCCCGGCTGCGGCCTTCGTAGCGATCGAAGAAGGTCGCGGGCAGCGGGATCTCGTCCTTACGGAAGAGGCTGAGATGCCGCTCGGCGGGCATCCAGTTCCGGTGCGGCGCCTTGTGATGCACGAGAAGCGCGAACGGCTTGCCCTCCTTCGCGGCCGGAGCAAGCGCGCGCAACCGCTCCACGGCGTTCGCGTGAATGATGTCGGTGACGTGCCCTTCGCGCTTCGTGCGCGTGCCGTCCACCACGAACGTCGGGTTCCAGTAGTCGCCCTGCCCGACGAGGATGTCCCAGTGGTCGAAGCCGGTCGGATCGCTTGAGAGATGCCACTTACCGACGACCTCGGTGCGATATCCCGCGGCCTGCAGGAGTTTCGGGAACGTCTGCTGCGTGCCGTCGAACTTCTGGTCGTTGGTCGCGAAGCCGTTGAGGTGGCTGTGCTTGCCGGTGAGCATCACCGCGCGCGAGGGACCGCAGATGGCGTTGGTGACGCTTGCGCGGTCGAAGCGCATACCCTCGCGGGCGATGCGGTCGATGCCGGGGGTCTGTACGACCCCGGGCGCGGCCGATGCACCGTAGCACGAGATCGCCTGCTTGCCGTGATCGTCCGACATGATGAAGACGATGTTGGGACGAGTCGGAGGCGCTGAGGGGGCTGCTTCGGCGGAAAGCACCGCCGCAGCGAGGAACGTGGCGAGCATGAGCGCAGCGTAGCGCAGACGGTGCACGGCACGTGCCGTTTGGTGCCAGGCACTGCACGGCACGTGTCTGGCACCAAACGAGATCACCGATTCCACGCTCTGCGACGCAGCGAGATCACCGTCGGGTGTGGTGCACGGCACGTGCCAGCCGGTGCCTGGCACCGGTTGGCACGTGCCGTGCACCAGTCCTA
>Ga0172372_10002551_pt1 | contig 27594 bp, 14 predicted proteins | sample LakKiv5m_2_FD_114544 | JGI IMG/M metagenome (GOLD analysis project Ga0172372, IMG submission 114544) | Freshwater microbial communities from Kabuno Bay, South-Kivu, Congo - kab_092012_9.5m | ecosystem: Environmental > Aquatic > Freshwater > Lake | place: Democratic Republic of the Congo...
CAGGCCATGTACCAGTCCGAGTCCGGCAGCGGTTCCCAGCACGATCAGAATTGCCAGCGGGATGGAACATCTCTGAGTCCTGTGCAGCACGACAGCAAATGAATCCGAGTGGTATTTCAGGCCTGGGTCGCGAGCCAGCTGCAGCAGAGACGTTCCTTCGTTTTCCTGAACGGCAGTGATTTTTTGTCCGGTAACACCACCGTCCCTGCGGAACAACTGGAGCTGGTCACCAGTTGCAGCAGCGGTTAGTGGCAGTGTGGCGGTCAGAGTCTTTTCAGAGAATGCCTGCAGTGGCAGGATTTTGACGATCCTTCCGTCACGTTCATCGCGAGACAGCGGTTCCTGCACCACCACCTGACCGTCGCGGGCTGATTCCACCGTCAGCACCAGCCCCGACCCCACACCTCCGGTGAACCGAATCGTATCACCGGCGACAAGCGATTGTGTGCTGCCATCCACCACAATTGTGCGATCTGCCGCAGTGATCCGTGTTACATTTAGAGGCTGCATCGGCTGATAGTCAACCTTGAGCAGGATAGACAGCAGCACGCCGCAGAGGCACACCATTGAACCGATCGACAGATCGATTCCGCTGGTGATGATTACAAAGGCCACGCCGATCCCGAGGATACCGTAGAGCGCGGTGCGGCTGAGCAGATTCATGATGTTGTCGAGCGCAAGGAACTGCGAGTGTCCGGGATGCCACCACGGATCAGCGGTAGCCATAGTCAGACACACGCAGAGCGCCGCCAGCACTGAGAAGATGCCGAGGATCTTGCCCTTCATGTTACAACCTGTTCTGCAAAAAATCCGGTGGCCAGTTTCATGATGGCCTGCTCAGAAAGCTCGTCACGCCGCAACTGGCCCGTGATTCGGCCCTCATGCATCACAAGCACTCGATCACTCATCCCCAGTATCTCTTCAAGTTCACTGCTGACGAACAATACGGCGAGGCCCTGGTGAGCGAGTTCATCCATTAATTGATAAATCTCTTGCTTTGCACCCACATCGATGCCGCGGGTGGGTTCGTCGAGCAGCAGAACGTGTGGTTTTAGTGCCAGCCATTTTCCCAGTACCACTTTCTGCTGATTGCCGCCCGACAGATTGCCGACGCGAACCTGATCGTGCGGCATCCGGACTCGCAGACGCCCGCACATTTCCTGCGATTGAGCCTGTTCGGTGGAAAAACTGAGGAAGCCGGCTTTGGAGTGTCGGTGTGCTGATGCGAGTCCGATGTTCTGGCGGATTGCCATATCGAGCACAATACCCTGCTGCTTGCGATCTTCCGGAACGAGCGCAATTCCTGCCGCGATGGCATCCTGCGGTGACCGCAGCCGCAGAGGCTTGCCATCTGCTGTGATCGAACCTGAGACCGGGGCATCAATTCCGAACAGTGTCCGCAGCAGCTCTGTGCGACCGGCACCCACCAGACCGGCAATGCCTGTGATCTCACCGGCGCGAATGCTGAAACTGAGCGAATGGGCCGGCCAGGCGGCTGTACGAACCTGCTGCACTTCCAGAACGGTCCGCCCTGGCTGACATGGTTCGCGGGAAAAAATCCGTGACACATCGCGTCCCACCATGAGTCGCACCAGATTGTCGTGTGTGATCTGGCCGCGTTCGAGGCTGCCGGCGTTGGCACCGTCGCGCAGGACAACGGCTCGATCGGACAGATCCTGGACCTCCGCCAGCCGGTGAGAAATATACACGATACTGACACCCTGCTGTCGCAGATCGCGTATGACTTCAAACAGCCTGGCAGATTCACCGGCCGAGAGACTGGAGGTGGGTTCGTCCATGATCAGGACGCGTGCATTGATGGAGAGTGCTTTGGCAATCTCGACCATTTGCTGCTGACCAACGGTCAGTTCGCGAACGAGGGTTTCAGGGGGGAAATTCAGGCCGATCCGCCGCAGCAGGATCTGCGACTGTTGCCGAATCTGCTGCTCATCGATCAGGCCCCGGCGGCGTGGTTCGCGACCCAGAAACAGATTGGCTGCGATGTCGAGATTGTCAGCGAGGTTCAGTTCCTGATGGATCAGTGCGATGCCGTGCTGCATGGCATCGCCCACACGTGTAAATCGCTGTGGCTGTCCATCGACCAGGAGTGTTCCTGCATCCGGGGCCTGGACGCCGGCAAGAATCTTCATCAGAGTACTTTTGCCGGCGCCGTTTTCTCCCACAACTGAAAGCACCTCGCCCGGAAATATCTGCAGGCTGACTTGTTTCAGCGCGCGGACACCCGGGAAAGATTTCTCAATCTGGCGAACCTCCAGACGCGGAAAAGCAGCAGCTGCAGCAACCATGGCGACTACTGGCCCTTCAGCCGCTTCAGCTCTTCCCAGTAGGTATCCACGTTCTCAGCGGTGATGGAACGCGGGGCGATGTCAATGTATTTGGACTCGGGAATCACCTGCTGGTTGCCGCTGAGCAGTTCTTTCAGAACTTTCACGGACTGGTAGCCGTATTCATAGGGGTTTTGCACTACTGTACCGGCACATTCACCATCTTTAATGGCCTGCAGCGTGACATCATTTTCGTCGAAGCCTGCGAGTGCCACCTGTTTCAGCCGTTGGGCTTTCTTGAGAGCCTGGCAGCAGGCGGGAGGATTGTATTCGAACAGTCCGGCCATGCCTTTCAGGTCGGGGTATTTGACCAGTGCGTCTTCTGCTTTCTGCAGTGCAACCTCGGGTTTGCCCTGGTCGGTCACAGTTGCCACGATGGTGAATTTGTCGCCTTTGATTTCTTCTTCGACGGGGTCGAAGCTGCCGGGCTGGTCCTTGTAGAACTGAATGGTGCGGTCGCGTCCCATCAGCACGTCGATGACTCCCTGGCGACGATACCGACTGTTGTCCTGTTCGAGGCGACCGATGCACAGCAGCACCTGTCCGCCGTCTGGAATGGCCTTTTTCAGGATTTCGCCGCAGGCGCGACCGGCAGCGTAGTTGTCCATGCCGATGTAGACCAGTCGGTTGGATGCTGGTGCATCGGAGTCGTGGGTGATCAGGGGCATTTTATCGGCGAGGCTGTTCAGCCATTCAATCTGGTTGTCGGCATCCAGCGGGCTAATGGCGATTGCCTGAATGCCGCCTGCGACAGCATCTTCGACTTTCTGTTTTTGGACGACCGCGGTGGCTTCGGGAGGCATAATGACCTGCACATCGATGTCAAATTCCTTGGCTGCGGTGATGCAGCCGGCTTCTGAGATCTTCCAGAAGTCTGCAATTTGATTGGTGACGAAGGCCACCGACGGCCGCTTGCCTGCAGCGGGGGTGTCGGGAGTTCCGCCGGGTGCCGGAGTGGCGGAGGGGGCATCTGAGCCGGCGGGAGCGGAAGTTGTCTGGGAGTCCTGTACCTGGCAGCCGACGAAGGCCAGTGCCAGCAGCAGCAAGCTGCGTTTCATGGTCTGGTAATCCTGAGGTGGGAGTGGAACGGCGCCTGTGGGCCGGAAAAACGCCAAAATAGAGCCCTTGCGGGCCGGGGTCAAATCTGAGCGGGGCATTGCTGCTGCGAAATACCGAACCGAGACCAATTTATGCAGATTCGCCACCGAATCCGAGTCCTCAGGTCTGATCCGGTTGAATTGGCAGGTCTCTCTGGTACAGTTCACGATTGAGGGCAGACCGCCTGTACGGGTGACCGTACGGTGAATCTGTCAGGATTTCGGACAGGTCATCGGTCCGCCCGAAATCTGCGTGTGCAGCCTGTTTCGGGGTTATTTCCCGGCCAGGTTCCTCAGAAGAGTCTCCACAACAAGCTCAGAGACGCTTCCGTGATGTGTCCCGAATGTGCCTGACTGAACGTTTTCACAGGTCTGGTTGCTGCGACTTTCTGCGTCTGTCTGCTTATGCTGTATTTGCTTCCCCTGCTGCTGCAACTGCTGCTGCTGTCTGTGCTGCGACAGCGGTCGTTGGTGCTGGTATCAGTGATATCGGCAGAGGGGACGTCCTGCGCGGCATATTTGCGGCTGGTACGCAGTTCAGCGTGGCTGACTGCGGCAGCAGCGCGGCAGTTGCGGCATAGTGGCAGCAGTCCAGGCTCAGGCAATGCGGGGCAGAGCGAAGTTGTTGTCTGGCGGCGTACAGGATTCATCGAGGCGGTGCAGGCGCGGGTTTTTGTCTTTTTTGGGACAGGGCAGGGCCGTTCGCAATAAAGGGAACGGTGCCATGAGTGAATTGATTGTTGGTCTGGTAGCGGCTGCGGGCGGTTTAGCCGCCGGGTTGTTTGCTGAGCGTGCTGTCAGGGGACGCCACTACAAGACTCGTGATGACATCATTGAGGCGGCGCGACGTGAAGCTGAGACACTGCAGCGGGACCAGGAGCTGCAACTGAAGGAAGAGCTGCTGAAGCGGCGTGAGTCTCTGGAGGCCAGGCTTGAGGAAAGCCATACGAAGCTGCGTGATCGCGAGCGTGAGCTGGATCGTCGTTCGGCGCAGGTGGATGAGCAGCAGGACGCATTCCGCAAGAAGGAAAAGATGCTGCAGACCACCCAGCAGAAGCTCACAGATCGCACTCGCAGCATTGATGCTCGTGAAGCCGAGCTGAACCGCATGATTCGCGAAGAGCAGGATCAGCTGTATCGTATCAGTGAGTTATCGAAGGAGCAGGCGACAGAGCAGTTGCTGAAGCGACTGGACCGCGATCTGGCGGACCAGACGGGTGCATTGATCATGAAGCACGAAACTGAGCTGCGGACGGAGTGTGAACGTCGGGCTCGGGAAATCATCGGCATGGCGGTACAGCGTTATGCGTCTGCTCACACCTCAGAGACTACGGTTTCCACGGTGGATATTCCGAACGACGATGTCAAAGGTCGGATCATCGGACGTGAGGGGCGCAACATTCGAGCCTTTGAGAAGGCGACGGGTGTCGATGTGATTGTGGACGACACACCGGGCGTGGTGATTGTGTCGGCGTTTGACAACGTGCGTCGTGAGATTGGCAAGCGGACTCTGGTTAAGCTGATTCAGGACGGTCGCATACATCCGTCGCGGATTGAAGAGATCGTAGCTGAGACGACTCGAGAGATGGACGAGCACATTCGTCGTCTGGGTCTGCAGGCCAGCGAGGAAGCGGGGATTCGCGGTCTGCATCCAAAGATTCTGGACCTGATGGGGCGTCTGCATTTCCGAGTCAGTTACAGCCAGAACGTGCGGCAGCATTCGATTGAGGTGGCTCATCTGACGGGTCTGATGGCTGAGCAGCTTGGGCTGGACGGCAATCTTGCTCGTCGCTGTGGTTTCCTGCATGACATTGGCAAGGCGGCGGACCATGAGATGGAGGGCGGTCATCCGGCGGTGGGAGCGGAGCTGCTGAAGCGTTACGGTGAGGGGGCGGAGGTGGTGCATGCCGCAGCCGGTCATCACGACGACATACGTCCGGAGTTTATTTATACGGTTCTGGTGGCTGCGGCGGATGCCGTTTCAGCAGCGCGTCCGGGAGCTCGTCGGGAGACTCTTGAGAAGTATGTGCGTCGACTGGAGGAGCTGGAAGCACTGGTATGTGGTTTTCCGGGTGTCGAGCAGGCATTTGCGATTCAGGCGGGTCGTGAGGTGCGTGTGATCGTGGATTCAGCTCGAGTCAACGATCGGCAGGCGGCGCGGATGAGTCGGGATATTGCATCGGCCATTGAGCAGACGCTGACATATCCGGGTGAAATCAAGGTGACCGTGCTCCGTGAAACTCGCAATATCGAGTATGCAAGGTGATTGTGAATTTGCTGCCGGGTGGCGGGCGGTTCAGAATTTCAGAGTTCAACAGTCAGATGGATCAGGCGTGAACAGCGGCTCAAAAAAACAGTCCGATCTTTTTAATCAATCGGCAGTTTCGGCAGATGATGAGATTCTGCGGGATCTGCTTGGGTATCTGAATTTTTCGGACGGGACTCCCGGCAGTCGGTTTCGATTGTGTTTGAATCAGTTGTTTCTTGCTGAGTGTTCCGGTGGTCATTCGCAGCAGTTGCAGGTGCTGCTGTTGGACAGGCTGCAGCAGCTGCAGAAATCTGGTGCGGGCGCTTTTGCGGTAACGGAGCAGGCCGAATTTGCTGTCCGGCAGACGCTGGGTGAAGTTCTGCCTGGTTATCGCCAGTATCACAGTGATCTGCTGGCCCATTGTTCGGATTCTGATTTTTTTAGTCCGCTGCTGCTGGCAAGGATGTTTGAGACGACTTTGGCGGTGCGTGCCGAGCATCCCGGCATGTCGGCGACTGAGATGGTGCAGGAGACCATCAGCAGGCTCAACCATTTTATCGGCTATCGACCTGTCGCATTGCTGCAGAATGGTCGCCGGGCACAACCGTATCCGCATGAAAGATTCTGTGTCCTGCCATTGTATATGGCGGATGTGGGAGTATCTGCTGGTCCGTATTACCAGCTGATCAGTGCGGCCATTGAATTTATGCGTGGGGTGCCTGAAGAGCTGCTGGCCGGGACTCATTTTTCCTTTGCCAGGCTCAGTGAGCTGTCGCTGGATGTCCGTGCTCACGACCATACTCATCCGGTCACCAAACGCACCAACTACATTTTTGGGGAATGGGATCCTGAAGAGATTGATTCGAAGGGTTACTATCGGCGGTTTGTGGTGCGTCGCCTGATACTTGATGCACTGATGTCCTGGGTGACGAAGGGCAAGGGGCGTCGTGGTGTTAGTGACCCGGAGCGATTGTTTGATGCGGCGGCGGTACTGACGGGCACGATTCTGATGGGATCGTCGATCAGTGGATCGGGGCCGCAGACGTGGGATTCTTCAGTGTCCCTGACGACACTGTTGCCGATGGTCGCGAGGCAGCGTGACAGGTTTTACAGTCAGCTGCTTGAGCTGGCTGACGGAGAACGCCGGAAGCGTCTGCGTAAGCTGGCAACACAGACTCGGCAGGCCTTTGGGCATGTGCGGCATCAGCTGAACATGTTTTTGTCGAAGTACGGTGCTGATCAGGTGCAGCATCGTCATCTGTCGTGGTTATTTGCGCGGATGGGTTACGAGCAGGCCAGTCGCGAAGAGGCCGCTGTGATTCCCAGCCTTGCGGCGCGTTTTGAATCCGAGATATCAGCTCGGCTGGTGATGATTCCGCGGCATTTGCGTGCGGGGCGACCAGAGGATGCGGCGCGGCAGACAGCAGAAGCGATCGAACTGCTGCAGCGGGGGATCGAATGCGGGGGTTTTGTGGACCCGTGGAACATTTTGGGGTTTCAGGGCCTGTTTCCCCTGTTTTCTGCTCGTGAGGATTCGATACCGGACAATCGCGTTGATTCTTTGCTGGAGTTGATGGGATCGCTGTTTGACAATTGTTCGCTGATCATGAGTGAGGCGGCGGCTTCGGGGAAAATGGAAGTGCACGATGAAGTGCTTGCCAGATTCCGCAGGCTGGCTGAGCAGTGGGATACCTATGCCACGACGACTGTCGAGGATCTTACGAAAGTCGAGGGTCAGCGATCTGTGGACAGTGCTGTTCAGGTAGCGCGAGCTTTGGCAGGCTGGCGGGAAGCGGGTGAGTCGGCTGGAGACATTTCGTTCTGGCGGCAGCATGTTGAAGATTTTGTGTTGCCGTCCAGTTTTGCACAGGTGGTAACAGCACTGCTGGACAGGAACGATCATGTGGCGGCGATGGGGCTGCTGATGCAGTGGCTGAGCCGAGCGGACTCGGTGCCGCTGGAGAATGGCCCGCATTCTATTCATCGCCTGCTGCACCGGCTGCTGGACTGTGTTTGTGAGCATGGTTCACCTGAGCAGCGGTGGACCGGTCTGCGGCGGCTGTTTGCCTTTATGGAAGCGAATGCCGGGGAATTCTGGGAAGTGCCGCAGCTCAGTGCCTATGTGGAACAGCGGCGGAAGACCGGGCCTCGCGGCAAGCCGGGCGGTGACCTGGATCTGGAGCACCTGTTCGACGGCAACGACGAAGAGGAGAATACGCTGGCTGCGGCGTGGGAAGAGGTATCGTATCGCGATTCCACCGATGACGGGAATATCGGCGATACGATGGATTCTTCGGTAGCTGCTCCGGGAACGACAGAATTTGAAGTTCTTTACCGTCAGATTGAACCGCGGCTGAAATTTCTGCATACGGTTGGGTCACTTTGGAGTGTTGCGGCCGTCTGGGTATCTCGTCAGGGTGGCGAGGTATCGCAGGAGCGAGCGGAGCTGATGCGGGAATGGCTGGCGGCCATACGCGGGCGACTGCATGGGCTGGGTGAACTGGTCAGCGAGGTGCACGGCTACGAGATATCGGTGATCAGCAGCGGTCTGGAAGGCAATCTGGAATATGACATTCAGTTGCAGTGCCGTTTTTTGCTGATGCAGAACGCGCTGTCGACCACGGTGGAATTTTTGATGGCTGAGCGACTGATTGAGGCTGTGGTGGGCGGCCCGTCGAAAACCGGTGAGACGGAAACACTGGACCAGCTGGTGTCTGCAATTTTCTCAGCAGTGTTTTCTCGTGACCCGCTTAAGGTGCGTGAAATCTTTCCGGCGTTTTGCCGCGAAATAGGCCGTCGGCCGTTGTTGTACGTGCCTTTTGAAAATGGCGGGCAACCCGCCGCCATTCTGAAGGCGCGTACGCTGCAGGCGATATTGCGAGTGTTGCTGGGGCAGTTGCCCAGGCTGGGACTGCTGCTAGAGACGTACAATTTGCTGAAAACCGCGGTGAAAATGGAGCAGAATTCGCGTCCGTCAGGGCAGGCTGTCACGGAATTTGACAGGCTGTTTCGTATCGGACTGCTGCATTGCACTGAGGGGGTGCTGAAGGCATTCGAGGCTGGCTCGGAAGAAGACCGCCTGAAAGTTCTTGAGCCGCGAATACGTAATCTGACTCAGGTATTTACTGACCTGTGGGTTTGGCAAAGCAGTTCCATGCGACTGTCAATTGTTGAAGATCTGCTGGACCCGAATTTTGCGGAGGCCGTGGAAGATTTTATCACCGCGTACGGCGATGAACTGTTTCATACTCGTATGCTGACGCTTGGGAACATCCGGACAATTTTGCATCATGGTGTGGAGACACTGTTTGCCGAGCTTGCCGAAGCGAGTGCGACGCAGCCGTATATGCTGATTGACCATCTTGAATCTGGTGTGATTTCCCAGGATGAAGCCGAAGATGTGACCGAGTTTGTGCTGGAGTGTCTGGTAGACAATTTTGAACGGTTTATGGAGTACAACACGACGACAACCTACAGCGACTATGGCAGCCGTCTGTATTGTTTTCTGGATTTTCTGCGAGTGGAACTACTGTATCATCGGTTTGAGTGGCTGCATGCTCCGTGGCAGCTGGTGCATGAAGTGCTCTGCAGACACTCAGAGACTAAAGTCGCCGAAGCGGTGCGGGATGTTCTGCAAATGAAAACCGCCGATGAGGCCCAGGGAATTGTGAATGCTCTGCTGGAACTGGAAAAGAAGTATGGCGTTAAGCTGCCGGCGATGCACGATCACATCAACGAGCGGATTGTGGGTGGGATGGAGCAGAGTGCGATAGCTGCGATGATATCCAAAGCCTGTCAGTCAGACGCCGGTGGAGGGCACTCCAGCGAGGCTGCAGCCTGTTTTCAGTCGTTACGGGTGAGGATCGCCAACTACATGAAAACTCGCAGTGGTTCCGGGATCGAGGCTCCGGTGTGGATGCAGCGTCTGGGCACAGAACTGGATCAAATTCAGGACCGCGAACCTGGCAGCCTGAATTCAGTGTTGTCTGAGGGCGAGTATATGCCGCTGACGAGGAAGGATCTGGACAATCAGATTTCCAAAATGCGTCGGCGATGATAAAGACGGTTGTTGGTGTTGTTCGGTGGCGTTTCACGGCACAATCAAACCTGGCGTCCCAGACTTGTGTAATGCCCCGGTTGCGCAGTGAGTGCAGTCGCCTTCATGCTGGCGGCAGGTTTGCGTCCAGTTGCTGAATGACGGCTGCAGCTGTGGCCGGATTGGTGGCCAGCGGAACATTGTGCACGTCACAGACTCGCATCAGTGCCGACACATCGGGTTCATGAGGCTGAGCAGTCAGGGGATCACGAAAAAACAGCACCGCAGTCATTCGACCCTCAGCAACTCGACCACCAATGATCAGGTCGCCGCCGCTGGGCCCATGTGCGACTCGTTCAACCTGCAGTCCCAGTCGTTCCTGCAGCATCCGTCCTGTGTTACCTGTGGCCACCAAAGTGTGTCTCTGAAAGAACGGCAGGCGGTCTGAGACAAATTGCAGCATCGAGTCTTTCAGGGCGTCATGGGCGATCAGAGCAATCATTTGAGCAATTTCGGGCTGGAATGGTGAGGCGCTGGAAGCTGCAGCGAGGCGTGGAGGATGATACGTCAAAGTTGGCAGCCTGGCGAGTTGAACTCAGAGTTCCGTCGATGCGAATGATGGGGTTTATACGCATTTTTCGGCACGTGTGACGGTGATTTCGGGCAACACTCGGGTGCAATCGCTAAATGTTTGCTGCCTGCTGCAGATAATGTGTTTTTTATGTCATTTGCGCTGGCTGTGCTGCCGGCTTGAAAAGAGGATTGCCGATACATCGAAAGTCTTTTTTGCTGGTTTTTCACATGTATCCAGTCATCAATCAGCCAAAGCCGATGCCAGGACCAGTGCTCTGTGCGCTGCTGTCGCTGTCGATCGTTTCCGTGGACGCTACAGCGATCCGCAAACTTCAGGGCTCAGTTTTGAAGTTGTCGATGGCCTAAACACAGTGCCGCCGATCGACGTGCAAGTGCCTTAATTCAGGACGAATCGTGTGAAGCCTGTCCGCTCGAAAAAATATTTCAGCTGCAGCGGGTTTACGCTGATTGAGCTGCTGGTCGTGATTGCGGTTACAGCGATCCTGGTGGCATTGCTGGCTCCGGCAGTGCAGCAGGCTCGCGAAGCAGCCCGTCGGGTGCAGTGTCGCAACAACCTGAAGCAGATTGGGCTGGCTTTGCATCTCTACCATGATACCCAGAGTTGTTTTCCGCCCTGCGGTATCTTTCTTTCGGTTCGACCGGATCAGGCATGGCACTCGTTGTTTACTGTGATCCTGCCGTACCTTGATCAGCAGAATCTTTACAGCCAGTTTCGTATCAATCTGCCAATTGCATTTAATCTGCCAGCACCTGTGTCGCCATTGGATATCCGTGCTGCCATGTCTGATGTTCCCACATATCTTTGCCCGTCCGCTGCTGGCGGTCGGGCTGATTACGGTGCTGCCGGACTGCTGCCGGTACCAGCCGGCGTACTGGTCGTTGGTCGCACAGATTATGCGGCAGTGAATGGAATTGATCCGAACTTCGCAGATCTCATAGGCTGCGGGATTCCCAGTGGCCGCACCGGACTGCTGCAGTTCAATGCAGCTCGTCGAATCCGCGACTGTTCCGATGGCACATCCTCGACAGCCATCATTTGGGAAGATGCTGCGCGACCACAGCTTTGGCAGCCTGGCCGTCAGGTTTCCGGACAGTTCAGCAGCGGCGCCGGATGGGCCGACATGCAAAGTACGTTTTTCATCAGTGGCTCAGACGCAGATGGCAGCGGCGGACGCTGTGCCATCAACTGCAGCAACGACAATGCTGTCTACTCATTTCATACCGGCGGAGCCCAGTTGCTGCTGGCAGATGGTTCAGTGCAGTTCGTTTCCGACAGAATCAGCCATTTCGTCACAGCTGCACTGGTCAGCTGCAGTGGCTCGGACGCTTTCAGCTCACCGTTTTGAAACCTGTCACTCGTACACGACGAATTGCTGCCGACGCTGCTCAAACTGTGCCAGTTCTTCGGTCCACAACCGCTGAATTTCAACGCGATCCCGACCTGCCAGTACTGCATCACGCACTTTCGCACTGCTTAGCAGACGGTTCAGATTCTTTGTCTGCCAGTCCGCGGCATGCAGTGCCTGCAGGCTGCACATCAACTGGATACCAGTTGCCAGGGGGTCCACAGACTGACGATCCGTGATGATCAGCTGCACTCCGCCACAGATTTCATTGGGGAATTTGGCAGCCAGCGGAGTAAACCGGACTGGTACAAACCGAATTCCCGGCAGACCCGCAGCATTCAGGTGCTCAGCCAGCCGTCGTTCTTTGATCCACGGAGCTCCGACGATTTCAAACGGAGTATCCGTGCCGCGACCGACAGACACGTTAGTCATCTCCACCAGGCCCACACCGGGGTACAGCAGAGCCTGATTCAGTGTTCGCATGTTGGGGGACGGGTTTGTCCAGGTCAGCCCTGTTTCGTCATACAGCTGCTCGCGCCGCCAGCCTTCCACCCGAATCACCTGCAGGTCCACATTGATATTTTTTTCACTGCGAAACATCCGAGCCAGCTCACCAGCCGTCATTCCGTGCCGCACGGGAATTGTGTGATAACCCACAAAAGACTGATCACCGTCGTCCAGCACCGGTCCGGCCACGGAAACTCCACCCACAGGATTCACTCGATCAAGGACCACAAATCGTACTCCGTGATCGGCGGCCGCCTGCATCGCGTTACCCATCGTGGACAGATATGTGTAGAACCGACAGCCAATGTCCTGAATGTCAAACACGAGGGTATCCACTTCCTGCAGACTTTCTTTGGTTGGCGTACGAGTTTCACCGTACAGGCTGAACACCTTCAGCCCGGTTGTCGCATCCTGCTGATCGCCAATCTTCGGAATGTCCAGTCGTCCCTCGAGGCCGTGCTCGGGACTGAACAGTGCCTTCAGCTGCACACCCTTAGCTTCATGCAGCAGGCGCACCGTGCTGACTCCGTCCCGATTCAAGCCGGTCTGGTTTGTGATCAGTCCCACTTTTCGCCCCTGCAGTGCCACGAAGCCGTCCCGCTGCAGCACGTCAATGCCGTTAAGTACGGCTGCCGTTGATCTGACGGGCACTGCGCGGCGAGCGCCGGCAGCGATCGTACCAATCCGTCCAATCAGCGGATTCACGAGGCCCTTACCATCCGGATGGACTCGATTGCTTAGAAAAATCACGAACAGATCGGCCAGCGGATCAATCCAGATTCCGGTGCCGGTAAAGCCCCCGTGTCCAAAGGCGGCTGAGGTCATCAAATCGCCGCGGTTTGAAGAATAGCCGGTACGGGAATCCCACCCCAGCGCGCGACGTCCGCGACGCACGTCAACGGGAGTCGTCATCAGCGTCCATGTTTCCGGCTGCAATACCTGTACAGCTCCGAGACTGCCGCGATTCAGCATCATCACGGCATAACGCGAAAGATCGTCTGCCGTTGAAAACAAGCCCGCGTGACCGGCAATTCCCTGCAGTGCATAAGCGCGAGGATCATGGACCTCGCCCTGCATCCACCTGTCCTGGCGCTGCTCGGTTACTGCGGCACGAGCCTGCAGGGCGGGATCAGGCAGATACCTTGTTTCGGTCATTCCCAGCGGCTGAAAAATCGACTCCCGCGAAAACTGATTCACATTCTTCCCGCTTACGAGCTGCACGATCCGCCCCAGCACCAAAAAACCGACATCACTGTAGACAAACTGCTCGCCCGGGGCTGCCACGGGCTTCAGTGCGGCAATCTTCGCCATGGATTCGTCAGGAGTCCCTGCGTAGTCATTGATGGAGTTGTCTGCAATCAGTCCGGCGGTATGAGTCAACAGGTGGCGGATCAGGATTCGGTCCTTGCCCTGCTGAGCAAACTCGGGCCAGTATGTTGATGCTGGCGCCTCCAGCGCGATCTTTCCCTGCTGAACCAGCAGCATTACGCTGGTCGCCGTGGCGATGGGTTTCGTCAGCGATGCCAGATCAAAGACCGTGGACAGTTCCATTGGCTGCTGTTGCGGGACCGTTTGCCGAAACCCCCACGCCCCCCGATACACCACGCCGGCCCGGCAACCCACGACCACTACACAGCCGGGCATTTTTGACTGCGACAAACCCTCCTGCACGACTTCTTCGATCACACTCAGTCGGGCTGCATCGAAACCGGCGGACTGCGGGCTAATCACAGGAATAGCTGCCGGGGACTGTGCCGTTGCCACAGCAGAGGTTGCCAGCAGAACAGTCAGACAAAACAGCACCCGAGAAAATTGACGCATGAACAGACATCCTGCAGGAAAGACCGGCGAGCAGACCAGAGGGTGCAGATGATATCCAAAGAAGTTGCGACAGAACAGTCGCGGGAGTCCGGTGCGGGACGGTCACCATGCCTTCGAATTGCCGTCTTTGTGGTCTCGGTTGCACCGTCCACGCTTTTTCCCGAAACTGTCTGCAGCCTTCGGTATGGCTGTCACGTCTCACCCCGTTACAAGAGCTTCCTTTATGACAATCCAGCAGAAAATCGCACGTGTTCTGATCTCCGGTTCCGCTCTTGCCTCAATCGCCACTGTCAGCGGTGCCGACGATCTGCCGTCCGTTCGCTGGAAACAGCACACCATTAATGATCAGTCTCCCTACGAAGCGTGCGGCGCAGCAGACTTTAATGGTGACGGAAAAATTGACATCTTCTGCGGTGACTCATGGTACGAAGCCCCCGCCTGGACTCGGCATAAAGTTCGTGAGGTTCCTGCCAGCGGTCCCAATCCGCATTACCACGAAGACTTCGCTGACTCGCCCGTGGACGTCAACGGTGACGGTCGTCCCGACATTGTCACCTGCAATTACTTTGGCAAGCGAGTCGGGTGGGTGCAGAACCCCGGTGGTGCTGCAACCACCGCGTGGCAGGAACACGAAATCGATCTGCCTGGCAATATGGAAACCGGTGAAATGGTGAATCTCACCGGTGACGCACAACCAGAGTTCCTGCCGAACGTCGGCAGTTCGGTTGTTTTCTACGAACTCACGTCACGCAGTCCCGTCAAGTGGACTAAGCGTGATCTGGGGAATGCCGGAGCCGGACATGGGGTGGGTGCCGGAGATCTCAACGGCGACGGACGCAACGACGTGATTACTCCCAAAGGCTGGTATGAACAGACAGCCGATGGCAACTGGACGTTCCACGAGGAGTTCAGCCTTGGGGCCGCCGGGATCATGATTCTGGGTTATGATGTGGACGGTGATCGACTGAACGACGTCCTGTATGGCAACGGGCATGGGTTCGGCCTGTACTGGCTGCGTCAGACTCGCAAACCAGACGGCACTCGCGAATGGACTCGACAAACGATCGATGATACTTTTTCCCAGGTGCATACGCTGGTGCTGGCCCAGCTGGACGGCAAAGGCGAACCCGAACTGGTGACTGGCAAGCGAGTCTACGCGCACGAATCTGAAGCCGGTGCAACCGATGGATCTGTCGTGTTCTACTTTCAGTACGACCGCGTTGCGGGCAAATGGCAGAAGCACACGGTGTTTCAGGGCGATCCGGCCGTCAATGCTCCTGAAAACGCCAAAGATCGCTGGGCGCTGAAAGACTTCCCGAAAGGATCGGCCGGGACCGGACTGCAGATGGCGGCCGTCGACATTGACGGAGACGGTGACATTGATCTGGTCTGCCCAGGCAAATCCGGACTGTACATGTTCGAGAATCTGACGCAGTGAGCAGTCGCTTGTTGGTTTTTCAGACCACGGCAGCCATCGGAAAAATTCAATGCCGCGGATGACCGATTTCAGTCAGTCCCATCAGCCCGCACCGCTGCTGCATCCCGACGATGACAACAATCGTCGTCTGCAGCAGCAGGTGCATCCGGCGGGCTGGGTTCAGCCACAGCCGCCGTCAGTTTATGACCTTGTGGTGATTGGCGGCGGGACAGCCGGTCTGGTGTCGGCGGCTGGTGCCGCCGGGCTGGGTGCAAAAGTGGCTCTGATCGAGCGCAGCCTGCTGGGAGGCGACTGCCTGAATTTCGGCTGCGTGCCCTCCAAATCGCTCCTCAGCGTCGCGCGCCGTATGGCTGCAATTCGGGATGCCGGCGCACTGGGTGTTCGTGACGCAGCGGGTACCGTTGATTTTCCGGCCGTGATGGAACGCCTGCGACGCCTGCGTGCGGATCTCAGCCCGCACGACTCGGCCGAACGATTCCGCTCACTCGGTGTTGATGTGTGGTTCGGTCAGGCTGAATTCTCTGAGCGTCGCGCGATCCTGGTCGACGGGACACGGCTGAATTTTCGCCGTGCGATCATAGCTGCCGGCAGTGAACCGGTCATTCCTGTTGTCCCGGGACTGGATACTGCCGGATTTCTCACCAATCGCACGCTGTTCTCGCTGACCGAGCAGCCTGCACGGCTGCTGGTGATTGGTGGCGGACCGGTGGGTGTTGAGATGGCACAGGCATTTGCGCGTTTTGGTACCGAGGTTACTCTGGTACAGCGTGCCCCGCGTCTGCTGCCTCGCGAAGCCCCCGATGCCTCAGACCTGCTGCTGCGGCAGCTGCAGGATTGCGACGGTGTGCGAGTGCTGCTCAATGCGACGCCGATCGGCGTAACCATTGAAAATGGCACACGGCAGGTCAAGGTACAGACCGGCGATCAGACTATCACGGTTGTCTGTGATCAGATTCTGGCAGCGGCAGGTCGGCGCCCGCAGCTGCATCAGCTGCAACTGGCCAGGGCCGGAATTCAGGTCAATGCAGACGGTCAGCTGCTGCTGAATGAGCGGCTGCAAACTTCCAATCCGGCGGTATATGCGGCAGGTGATGTCGGCGGTGTTCATCAGCTGACCCACGCTGCCGATTTTCTGGCACGCACAGCACTGCAGAACAGTCTGTTTGCCGGCCGAGCGAAAGCCAGTCGGCTGGTCATTCCGCGTTGCACCTACTGTTCACCGGAAATTGCCTCAGTCGGGCTCAGTGACCAGCAGGCACAGCAGCAGGCGGCGGACGTGCTGACACTGACCGGTCCGCTGTCGGGTAACGACCGATCCGTACTGGACGGCAGCAGTACCGGGTTTGTGCGGCTGTATGTTGCTCGTCGCGGCGGAAAAATTCTGGGAGCCACGATTGTGGGCGATCACGCCGGGGAACTGATCTCGGAAGTCAGTGTGGCCATGGCCGGAGGAATTACCATGGGTCGTCTGGCGAGCGTCATCCATCCGTATCCGACAGTTGCTGATGCCATTCGTCGCCTGGGTGATCAGTACAACCGACAGCGTCTGACTCCGCTTGTGAAATGGGTTCTGCGCACGTGGCTGCGCTGGCGGATCTGGTAACAGTGTGAGGCGAGCGCAGGTTGTGCGGTAAAGCAGGGCTAAGTTTCGTGCGGTTCAACATGAATGAGTGCGTCGCGGATGCCGGGAACAGTTGTCCGCAGCTCTGCTCGCACCTGCCCGCCAACGGCGTGAGCCATGCGAATTGACAGTTCGGGATCGACCTGAATGTGCAGTTCGGCCAGCCATCCGGCACCACTCTTTCGCACCCTTACCTTTTCCACACACTGAACTCGCGGTACGGCCTCGGCTGTCGCACGCAGGGTGTCTGCGAGGTGCGGCGCATCTGCGTCCAGCAATTCAGATAATGCTGGTCCCGCCAGCTTCCATGCGGTGAGCAGGATGATTCCACTGGCCAAAATGGCGGCCGCTTCGTCAGCGAAAATCAACGAGGGCAGTCCGCAAAGATCGGGGCCCCATACGGCGACTGAAACGCCGGCAAATGCTGCGGCTGATGTGATGGCGTCCGATCGCTGATGCCAGGCATCTGCTGTCGCGGCATCTGATGTTTCGGCCGCTGCATCCTTCATCATGAACCGAAACAACAGTTCCTTGATCACGGTTACAGCTGCCAGCAACAGCAGGGTCCACGCAGCCGGCGGCTGATGCGGAATCAGAATCTGATGAATCGATTCCACTGTCATCAGCACAGCGGCCACCAGCAGCAAGACACCTGTCAGCAGCGATGCCACTGCTTCCGCCTTGCCATAACCCCACGGATGACGTTCGTCGGCTGGTCGCGCCGCAACACGCAATGCCTGCCAGACCAGCAGTGAGCCGATCGAATCGGCAAGAGACTCGATCGAATCGGCAATCAGGGCCGTGGAACGACCGAAAATGCCGGCCAGCAGTTTCACACCGGCCAGTAGAATACTGGCAGCCAGTCCAATCAGGGTGTTTCGCTGCAGAGTCGACATGACCGGAGCCAGAATAGCCGCAGAAGACAGCGGAGGACGCTAACAGTTTTTTCGCCAGGATTGAATGCAGGCAGACTCAGCAGCGAAAACGCGGGAGTGCTCAGCGGGATCCTGAATCAGGCTAGTTCTGACCTGCGGTTTTCAGTTGCCGGCAGCGCGCGGTGAGTCGGGTTTGCTTTTGCTGATCACGCAGCGGAAGCCAACCGCGTCGTCTTTTGTGTCGGCTGGCATCAGTCTGCGGGCGCTGCTGGTCAGCAGAGAATGGTGGTCCTTCCACGAACCGCCGCGCAGAATCACCGGTAACCCGGCATCCGGCTTTGCCACACCGGCCAGACGTTCGTCCGCCGTCACAAATTCTGACAGGTACCCGTGCATATCGTACAGCCCCCACGGGTTTGGCTTGAGAGCTCCGACCGGCGGATCGTTGCCTGCGGCGTTGCCCGTATGCCACGCATACGGATCCAGCAGGGTCGCCTTGTTGCCCTCGTCACCAGCCGCTGTTGCTGTATCCCCAAAACTGTACCGCGTCGCCGTACCGGCTCGACAACAATACTCCCACTCCACCTCCGTTGGCAGCCGCACCTGCTGGTCATCATTCAGCAGTTTGAGCCGTCGCAGACCGTCCGTCGCCCGGTCACAAAACTGCTCAGCTTCTGCTGCCGTCAGCAGCTCGACGGAATTCCTCGGACCCTTCCAGCGACTGGGATTCTTCCCCATGACTGCTTCATACAGTTCCTGGGTCACTTCATATCGTCCGATGCGAAATTCACCGCCGATTGCCACCTGCACAACCGGCAGCTGGCCTTTGCCTTCGGCCCCCAGCGGCACCGTACCGCCGGCATAGGGCGGCTGCCCCGGCCGGACATCAATAAACTCAGCGGCAAACTTCTGCAGCAGTTCGTCTGCGGACTGAGCCTGTGCTGCGGGGAACGACAGCACCAGAATACTGAGCCACAGCAGGATGCGGAACGAGGCTGTCATACGCAGGGCGCTTTCATGAAGGAGTATGTCTGGAGGCGACGCAAGCGGGGTGCAAAAATATTGTGTTACTGACGGGTGTGCCGGGGCTGGAAAGCCCGAGCTGCCCTGCCGGCCACTGACCAGTGGCACTCGATCATGGTTGCCAGTTTTCATTGAAGAATCCAGCGGCGGCGATACGGCCGGGCCAGACAGAATTGGGCGGGGTGGTCAGGTCTACCACCGCCCAGTCCGGCAGCATGGGGACCTGTCGAGCATTGTTCAGGTAGGCGTAGTCCCGAAACGTAAAGCTGCTGTTCAGAACAACATAACGATTTGGATTCAGCGGATTCGGCCAGATCATCACGGGAGCGTGTGTGGCAGCACTGAACTTCTCAGCTCCAACGGTGATACTTTCGCCTGTCCACTGTACGGGCAGCTGACCGGCAATCTTTCCCAATACGCTGTTGGACTGTGGATCACCCCACAAGACCAGATTGGCCGACTGAATCAGTTCGTCAGTAACCTCGCTGTCATTCACAACTCGCGCATCACCTCGGAAATGACGTCGCCAGTGTTCAATGGCTCGAGTCAGTTCGGCATCTGCCCAGCGACCTGCCAGTTCGTTGGCAGCCTTGCCTGTCGGTCGCACAAAAACAAATGCATCCATAAAAGCATCATCAATTGGTCCCTGCAGCAGATGTTTCTTCCGCAGTCCTGCCGGCGGAGGGCCTTCGACCCACTGGCCCTGCTCGTTCCGATGTCCCTGAATTCGCATGGAACCATCAGAAAACGGACCTTCCGCATGCAGAAAACTCATCTGCAGATGTGCGTTGGGCCCCTTCTGCTGATCCTCTGCACAGATCAGTTCCACCACCAGTCCGCGACTGGGCGGATGATGCAGGCGGTTCAGAGTCTCAGGCGACAGCGGCAGTTCGCCGGCGGCAAAATTCACGGTAAATGACGATACATTTTCGGTGTTGATCTGCAAATGCGCCGGATGACCCGGTTTTTCAGTCTCGCGACACCAGACCATCAGAGTTGCGGGCTTCCAGTGTTCCAGCATTCCGTCAATTGTTGCGGCTTTCATGCGGTTGTAACGCAGGGACGAGGTTGTGAGTGAGATCAGCGGCGGAGCCTGTTCGCGACCACTTTTCGCCAGCGAGCCCATCGTCTGCTCAATGAGCTGTTTCGAGGCGGCATCATACTTATGGCCCATCCCGGCTCCGATAATATGCCGCAGTCGAATTCCGTGTCCCGCCAGCGCCTGCTCCATCACATCTGCTGCCTGCTTCTGCGAATCATTTTCGCCACTGTAAGCAATAGTCGGGCAGTGTGTCAGATTCAGCGCCCACTTGTCACAGTCATAAAGATTCCACAGTTTTTGCTCCCAGGGCTGCGGCTGCAGCTCTTCCTTTTGGAAGACTTTCAGGAACTGTGGAGTTTCAGAGAAGCCGGCACCCGGAGCAGCAGCGAACCAGCGGTCCGCATAATGCGTGGCGAACTGCCAGCAGGCCGCGCCGCCCATTGAAAAGCCTCGCACGCTGACGCGATCCTCATCCACCCGATAGCGCCGACTGACGTCTTCCAGGCCTTCCAGCGCGTCAATTTCGCCCGCAAACTTGAACGCATTGCAGTACCGCCCGTAGGGATGCAGCACCAGTGTGTGAGGCGGAGCAAACTCGCCGACATTTCGCATTCGCTCCCATAAAAAGTTGACCTCGCTGAGCTTTTCGCCGCGGCCGTGAAACCACAAATCCAGTCGCGTGGGTACGCTGTGGTTCAGCGCATAGGTGGACGGCACAATCAGCCCATACGGCTGCACGGTCTGATCAATGCGGCTGATATAGCCGCGAACCACCAGACCTGTGCGAGCCGTCCATTCGGGTGTGCCGTCCAGCAGCTGTTGCGCTCGCGACAAACCTTCCAGCAGCAGCGCATCGGCCCGGTCAAATTCCTTCTCGTCAAAAAATTCGTTGTAATCCAGAGCACACCGGACGGCTCGTTCAAAAATCATCACGTCGGGCAACAGCGTCTGATCGACGGTCGGAGTTTCGCGAAGCTGTTTCAGTTTTTGCTGCAGCAGCTGCAGCTGAGCCGTCATTGCGGCGCGACGATCGTCGGGAACGGCGATTCCCGGTGCCGGAATCCGCCGCACATTGTCCGGCAGGTTGTCCTGCAAACCGTCGCTGGCGTGGACGGAGGCGAAAGGAAACAGGCAGATCAGCAGCAGGGTCAGGCGTTGGCAGTTCATGTTCTCTGGTAACTCGGGCAGGTTGTGCTGTGGACATAACGGACAACTGCGGGACAGTCTACCGCGTGGGTGCTGCAGAAGAAAGGGGGGGCCGGCAGGGGGCGCTGCCACCGGTGATCCACCGCGGGATTTTGCGATGGAAAAACGCAGAAAAGCGATGGTTTTTGTGGGATAACTGCTGAGTGAAGAGGATGTTCAGCGGGGCCGTGGCAGCCGGACGCTGCCGCTGGTTTTGGGATTCATGGGCGACGGTGTGTTGTGTCCCGAGTGCAAGGGTGGCAGATTTACAGCAGGATCCTGGGGCCGTCGGTGCTGTTCAGTCCGGCGAATCTGAGCGGCGAAAAAATGGCGAATTTGGCGGTTAAAGATGGCGTCAGGCGGATCAGAGGCCTGCCAGTCGTTCGCTGGAATCGCCGAATCGGTCGAGTTCCAGGCCTCCCCATTCCATGAGACTCAGAAACAGGCTGCACATGCGGCGATTGGGAGCGTTTAGATAGTCAAGCACGCGGCCTCCGTTGAGTTTGCCACCAGCGCCGCCGAGCAGGACGACTGGCAACTGCTGTGCATCATGGTTGCCATGCAGCATGCTGGAGCAATGCATAATTGTTGTGTTGTCCAGCAATGTGCGATCTCCTTCGCTCACCTCCGTCATTCGCTCGCAGAGATATGCGAGTTGAGACGTGAAGAACTGGTTGAGAGGTATCAGTTCTGGTGGCTGTGTGTGAGCCATTTGATGATGCTGGTCCTTGGCGCCGCAGTGGGTGTGAGTTTCGGCGGATCCGTCGTTGCAATATTTAAGCGTAGCGATCCGCGTCGCGTCGGTGCGGAAGGCGAGCATTACAATGTCGTTCATCAGTTTCCAGTACTCGGGGATGTTTGCGGGAATTCCGTCAGCGGGTCGCGGGCGATCGGGAGCTGTCAGCGTCGGCTGCCACCCGGATGCATCGCGATGTTTGTCTGCTCGCCGGATCCGGTTTTCGATTTCACTGACGCTGCCGAGATACTCCTCGAATCGTTGCCGATCTGAGAGTGAGAGTCGTTGCTTTAGAGACCGAGCGTCTTCGAGCACCGCATCGACCACTCGACGATCGCCCCGGTTGCGGTCGGTGCGGAACAGCTGGTCGAAGGCCAGCGCCGGACGAGTCTCGGTCCACGTCGGCGACACAGTTGTGCTCCAGGAAATATGAGAACTGTAGAGCAACGGGTGTCCGTCCTGAAGTCCGGGAATCGGTCCTTCACAGCCGAGCACGAGGGAAGGAATACGAGTCCGATCGCCGATCCGCTGTGCCATCAGCTGATCGAAACTGATCCCTGTCCGGACTTCGGTTTTGGACATTGGCGCACCGCTGAGCATATTGCCTGTTTGCATGCAGTGGATGACACCATTGTTGGCCTGCTCATTCCATAGTCCGCGGAGAAACACCAGTCGCTCCTTCCATGGTTCCAGCGGTTTCAGGCATGGCCCGAGTTCCATGCCTGCGCCGGCTCCTTTGGCCCACCAGTGCTGCGAGTGGAACCCCATACCTGTGAAGGTAACGAGCGTACGGGTCGGTGGCTGATCTGCGGCAAGCGTCCTGGCTCCCATCGCGAACGAAAGTGATTCGAGCCAGGGCAGAGCCATTGAGACGCCGGCTCCGCGGAGGACGGTGCGTCGGGAACTGGTCGAAGCGGATGTACTGGGCATGATAAAACGCCTTACTTTAAAGTGTATTGTTTCAGCAACAGGTACCGGCGAATCAGGGTGGCGTGGCGGTAACGGAGTTTGTTTGGCGAATGCAGCGAAATTGTTCACTGCGGACGATGACGATCAGAGCGTCGGACCAGCGTCCGCCGCTGGTCATGGTCGTGGTCACTTCGTCGACGAGCCGGCGATCCGAAGTCATCACAGCACGCCCGAGCGCATACCCGGTTAGTTTTCGTGCGAGCAGATGCAGGACGTCTTTTTGTCGTGGTCCGGCGAAATAGTTTCTCAGCCCGGCAATGTCATCGATCTCGGTGCCATCGCGGAGGATTCCCTTCGTATCTCCGGGCTTCAGTTCGCTCTCGGGCCGCAGTCGACCGATGGCGTCGAATCGCTCCATCGCCATGCCGTAAGGATCAATTCGAGCGTGGCAGCCGGCACATTTTGGATCTTCGCGGTGACGTTCGGTGATTTCGCGGACCGTTAGTCCGGCGGGTGGCGTTTCCGGGAGCGGCGGCACATCGGGGGGGACTTTCGGCAGCCGCTCGCCGAGCATTTGTACCAGCCAGGCTCCACGCTTGATCGGGCTGGTTCTGGCGGCAGCCGATTGTTTGGCGATCACCGCGCCGAATCCCAGGAATCCGCCGCGTCCCAGGGCGTGGACATTTTCTATCCGTCGCCACTCCGGACCGTTCGCACCAGGGATTCCATAGTGTCTGGCCAGTACATCATTGACGACCACGGCATCGGCAGCGATCACATCGGCAACCGGGCGATCGTTCCGCAGCAGATCCTCGAAGAACCTCACGGGTTCCTCGGCCAGTGATTCTCGAAGCTCGGGAGTGAACTCGGGGAAGTGCTGCAGGTTGCGGCCATGATTGGCAGCAAAGTCTCGCACGCCAAGCCAGCGGGCACCAAATTCTTCGGCCATGCCGCGTACGCGGTGATCCTGCAACATACGGCGCAATTGTTTTTCGAGAACGGGGGGCTCATGGAGCGTTGCCACCGTCGCTCGCAGCTCTTCGTCGGGAATGGAATCCCAGAGGAGGAAGCTGAGTCGTGTGGCAAGTTCGTCGTTCGAGACCGGTTGCCACCGCGGACCGGTGGCCGGCTGTTCGACTCGATAGAGGAACCAGGGGGACGACAGTACTCGAGCCAGAGCCGCGCGAAAAGCGGGAGCATGGCTGATACCTTCGGCTCGGTCGAGGCGGTAGGAATTGAGGATCGCCGCCTGTTCGCTTTGCTCAAGAGGACGCCGCCAGGCTCGTGCGGCGAAGTTCAGCAGCGAGTCAAGCTGCCCTGGTTCGGCAGCCACCTGGGCTGCGAGGAATGCCTGCTCATCCTGACGGATTTGCCGCTCAAACTCCTGAATGTAGAAGAACATGATCCGCGCGCCGTCGTTCGGTTTGCGGTAGTACTGAACGAGTCCTTCGAAGGCGATCGGAGTTGCTAAGGCCTGCTCGCTCACAAATTCCAGTTCGCTCCAAAGTCGATCGATCTCTGCGCGACCGACGTCGTCAAGCATAAGTCGACGCAATGGTTCGTCCTCGCGGCGATAAAGAAACACACTGCCCTGCGCATCGCGCGGTATGATCGGCTGGAACAGGACAGCGGGCGGGAAGAGTGCCCGAAACTCTGCCGCAGGTCGAGCTTTTTCAGCGGCGACCCGCGGATGCACGATCTGTGCCGCCATCGGGTCGCCCGGTGTCGCTGTGGCGACCGGTTCGGCCAGATTTCCTCCACCGCCTGTGGCTGCGATAAGGAAGGCCTGAACCGAGGCAGTTTCCGGACTCGCTTCGTCGAGGCTTACGTCAGCGCGAAGGAACCGAGGCAAGGTCAGCACCTGCTGCAACTCGACCGGCAGTTTCCTCAGATCGATGACAATTTCAGCACCCGCCGCTGTCACGAGCGCGGACTGCGGCACCAAACGCCCTTGTGGATGCTGCCCAAACCGGAGCCCCGACGCCTGCTCTATAGCCGCACGCAGTTCCGGATGTTCAGCGAATATCAGTGGTGGACCGTCGCCACCCTCCAGTCGCAGCCGGTCCCAGACAACAAACGTGTCAGGCTGAGCGGGCAGGGCAACCATGCGGAAGAGCGGTTCCCTTGCGGCCCCCTGGACACGCTCGGAAGCGACGATGCGACGGATATCCTCCCATGCGGGAAATCCGTTGCCGACCGCCATCGCGGCATTCTTCCCGTAGTTGCCTCGAAACAGCTGGTCCTGCAGCGACCTGATGCTGGCAAGGACCGGAGCCGGATCGATGCCGGCCTCCTGCCATTTCAGGCGAACGAGGGCGAGCATGTCGGGAGGAAGGCCGGCGTCCGGCAGACGCTCGGGTGGTGTGGCGAGTTCCGCGAGCGCAGGTCCGATCTCTGTGGCTGCAACGTGGGATAACTCAAACGAGACACCATCGAGGCTGGCTGGATGTGCATCAGCAACGCGACCCGAGACAGACAGCTCGCCTGCGATCGGACTTGTCCAGGCAATCGCCACCGCGCGTTTTGGTCCTGGATGGACAAACACAGAATGCGCCGGCAAGGTCGTCCAGAGCTTGATGGGTTCCGCAGCGGAGTTCACAAAGACGGAGGGTTCCGAACCGAGGCTCCATGATTTCAGTTCTGAGCGTCCGCCGTTGCTGTCCCGCCGCTCCGTAAGAAATGCCGGCGTGGCAGTTGTTTCTAAGAAGCTCCATTGGCATTCGAGCCTGCCGGGCAATGGATTGCCTTTGAGCAGATCGGGTATCAGGTCAGAGATGCTCCAGGTTCGCTGCTCGCCACCGGTCTCGCGGATTGTCCACTCGACCAGGGTGCTGTCGGCTCCGTGATTCTCGTTGGGAAGCACGGTCAGGAGCAGAAGCTCATTTTGCAAAACCGATACCGTCTGCTGGAAGGTGACTTCCGCTGCTTCCTCAACTTTGGATGCTGCAAGGAGGCGTTTTGATGATGCCCACGTGGCATCGATTGTTTGTTTGGCGGCTTGAAACCGCTGTTGTCGACGCTGATTTTCAGCTTCGATTGCTGCTGCTTTCTGTTGCCACTGACTGGTAAGTGCAGCGACTTCAGCGCTTCCGTAAGCCGGGTCAGTGAGTCCTTTCCAGAGCGCTGCCAGGTAGGTCCCGTTGAGGTTTTCGGCAGCGGCCACCGCGGCGATGGCGGCGGGTCCTTCGCGAGTGAATCTGTCGCGATGCTTCAGAGTTGCTGCCAGATGAGTTTCGAGGGGTGGTTCACCGTTTGGGCCGGCATAACGAGCATGAAAGGCGCGAAGTTGTTTGAGCGATTCATCGGTCCAGTCCGCGCGTTCCGTCGACGCAGAGAAACGAAAGCCGGCCGGCAGCAGTACGACTCGCGCGGCTACGTCACGAGCGGTCTGATGATAACGTTCGACCAGCTCAGGGGTCACGGGCATTGCTTCGCCGACATTAGCGAATCCTTCACCGCCCACACTGTCGATGGGAAATTCACGAACTTGCGTGGGCCGCATGTCGATGCCTGTCAGATCGCGGATCGCGTTGTCCCAGGCGTTGTTCGACAGGCGGCGGAGCGTCACTGGGCCGGGGTCACCAGCCCGCGCGCTGGCTTCCGCATCGAGAGCTGCACTGATCCAGCCAATCAGTCGTTCGCGTTCAACTGCGGCGGGCTGAGTTGCTTCTTTGGGCGGCATATCCCCCAACCGCAATCGTTCTGCAACAGCATCAAGCACTTTGGGTTTGTCAAGCATCGACTGGGCAGAGTCAAAACGCGTCAGATCGAGATCGTTATCTTTTGGACTTTGTCCGTGGCAGTCGCCGCACACCTTCATCAGCAGCGGCCGAATTTCTGAAGTGAAGGACTTTGCCAGATCATCGTCGCTGGCCTGGGTGGTTCCTCTGAACAGCAGCAGGCATGCTGCGAAACAGGTGATTGGAAACCGCATCGGTCCTGAGGCTGGGATGCCCCTGGTAATCAAAGCCAGCGCGATTTGGGGCACCTGTGTCGATGGCATGTCGCATTCCATGACGTGAATAAACCTGACAGATTCTTTCGCGAGGCTGCAGCGGCGCGGCTTCATGGCAGTATCACCTGAATGAAACGAACGCTGTTTCAGAATCGATCGCCCACAGATCCTCGCTGGTTCTGAGAGCCCAGCCTGCACCAAACAGGGCTCGCAAATATCGTTAATGTACTGGGAGCGGGCGTTCGCAGGTTAATTTTTAGTCGGAAAAAAGTGTGCTTTCGGGAAAAGGATCGTTGGGCCAGCGGTTATTAACCGCAGCCAGCAGGCGTCTTCAGCAGGCTGAGGTACTGCGAGGTGATCTGTATCCGGGACGATGATGCGGCGAGGTGGCTCAAACGGCGTGCAAAACTGCTTTTTTGTTCAGTGGAAAGGCTCGGGCTGGCAAGCTCGCCTGCGTTTTTGTCCTCGGGGGCACACTCTGTGCTGGGGGGAGGCTGCTTTTGATGGAAAAATGATCGCGAGGTCTGGTCGAGGCGGCAGATCGTGACTAAGCGGTTCGGATTTTCCGGCCGAAAACGAGTTGTTTGACGTTTGTCGCTGTTGTCTCAAGTTCCATGCGGGCAGAGACTACGGTCGGCCCGAACAGTGGTCAGTGGGGCAGTCAGTTGCAGGCGGTTGCAGGTGGTTGGGCTCACGCGAAGCCGCGAAGCCGCGAAGCCGCGAAGGAAGGCGCGAAGGACAGGGGCGGCGGGTGTTTTTCGATTACGAGTACGAGTACCGTCCGCCAGGGCGGACTGAGTACGAGTACGAGGTGAG
>Ga0172372_10002553_pt1 | contig 27579 bp, 27 predicted proteins | sample LakKiv5m_2_FD_114544 | JGI IMG/M metagenome (GOLD analysis project Ga0172372, IMG submission 114544) | Freshwater microbial communities from Kabuno Bay, South-Kivu, Congo - kab_092012_9.5m | ecosystem: Environmental > Aquatic > Freshwater > Lake | place: Democratic Republic of the Congo...
AACACATCATTTTATTGAAGGTTTATAAAAATTTGGGCTAAATGATCCAGCCAGATTTTAAAAATTTGTAATTCACCAAGCCCAAAACTAAAAAATGAATACTTTTTCCGCAGACACTATTTAAATACAATGACTTCGCAAATGAGTACCATCTTGACAAACCTTGGCAAAAAGTGAAAAACGAAGCGTTGACCACTTATGAGATAGAGAGTGTCGAAAAATACTTTTTAAGCACATCTAAAGGAAACGTTGGAATCGTCAGTTATTATAAAGACATTGTTGATGACAGAGAGCAATTGAAAAAAATATTCCATCTCAACCCTACCGAAAAAACAATCTTGATTTTGACAAATGTCACATGGGATACATCGTGTTTGGGAAGAGATATTGCATTCAGCAGCATGATGGATTGGGTCTTCAAAACCATTGAATTTTTCAAAAATAAGGTTGGCTATAAATTGCTCATTCGATGCCATCCCGCCGAAGGAGACGTGCCACATTATATGACCTCTAAAGAGACCGTTTCCGAAATTATCGCAAATGAGCTCGGCACTTTGCCAAGTCACATAAAGGTTATCGGAGGCAAGGAGCCTTATAATTCGCACCAATTATGTGAATTAGCAGATTTGATTCTGGTTTACACAACAACCGTGGGTCTTGAAATGGCCTGTCGAGGACGACAGGTGATCGTCTGTGGAGAAAGTCACTATCAAGGCAAAGGGTTTTCTATTGATATCGACAATATAGATCAATACTACGGTTATTTAAATGAATTCCCATCAAAATTTATAAGTGCGGAGAGAAAAAAATTGGCCCTCAAATACGCTTATTTCTTTCTTTTTAGGGCACAAACCTATGTATCGGAATTCAATTTGGAAACTCGACATGAGTTTGATATGCCAAAACCCAAAGTCCTGTTGCCTGAGATGTCGAAATTATGGGACAACCTTTGCGACAATATCGTTGAATACGGTGATTTTATAGACGTTTCCGATAAAAAGGAAATTGAGAACATCATTAAAAGCAAGGGAAATTAAAAAACTGTGAGTTGAATTCAAAGTCAATTAGGCAGCATTGATCAGGAGATCATTGCAGCGGGTACTTTAACTGCCAGTTTCCATTTACGTTGGTCCAAATATCTTGATTTCTGAAGCGTTCGGCAACTTCCCAAAATTCTTTTTCGGTCACTTGGTGGTATAACAGAAAGTCTTTAAAATACTCTTTTGGAAATTCATTGCTCAGTTTATTCACAATCGCCACCGCCTCCTCTCGCTTCAGTTTGCCATTCCAAATGTCGTAACAACATTGATCTGTAGAACGCCAGAACCCAAACTTTAAATATTTAAACCAAATGTTGATTTCACATAGCTTTTCATCAATATTGTCGTAATCTAAATAATTTCCCGATAGTGGACCTTTTTCGCGAGAGTGAAAACCGCGTTTGATAACCTCTTCATAATGTCTACGCCCATACCATGGGATGAAATGTCCAAGGTAAATGGATCTTACTCCCGCTTCATGCAATTTACGATAGTCTGGGTAAGTATAGAAAAATACATCTCGAGGAGAGATGTCATCATCTAGCCAATCTTGAATGGTTTTGTCTTTAATCAGATCGCTCTTGTTGATTTCAATGGCACTGGCAATGCTTTCTCTCCTTTGAAGTCCCCCAAATTCATAGGCGATGTCCTCTCCCCAAACGACAAGAGAGACTTCATAAAGAAGAGCTATATTTAAAACACTGGAGAACATGGCGCAGTGCTCTGCCCAAGTGGGTTCACCTCGGCGTACAAAACATTTTTTTCTTATATTGCGATATGGGGAAGGTTTCAGTGTGACTCTGATAATATCGACATTGAGATTCTCAACCATTTGATTTAAATTGTGTATGCCTTCAGTCGTAGGTAAATGTGCCGCCAGATTCACACAAAGAACCTTGAGGCCAAAGTCCTCAGACATAATTTTAGCTTGATACCAACCATCTTTTCCACCACTGACAGGAACAATACAATCGTAAAAAGGTCTTTTTTCATTTTTAATTTCAGTTGCCAATACGGCAAGTTCGTTCCAACGAGCTTGCCAGTCAACCTTTTTCTTCGCAATGGCTGCTTGACATGCATTGCAACGACCATGAGTATCTAGAGTTATACCCGGTTTAGTCGTCGGCATTACACAAGAAGAACAATACTCCATCACTTAACCCTCAATAGCTTTATAGTTAAGTTCGTCCATATAGGTTCTACCCATTAGAATATAATGATCTTCTATTTCTGATTCCAGAAGCGGAGTTTCTAAATAGTGTCTTGGATCATTAATTTTTAATCTGTTTTTTTCAACGCCCTGATCATTGCGGTGATGAGAAACAGAATCTCTAACCCTCCATTGCCCACTGCCAAAATCGTTCCAGATGAGATTATCTCTATGCAAATCAACCCATTTCATCAAATGAACTTCGTCTATACCCAACCATTTGAGGAATAACTCCAACTGCTTAGGCTTTTGGTGATCATACTTTTCTACTAATTCAATGCCCTCCTCCCGACTCATGCGTTTAAGGCGAATATCTCGACTGGCATGATCAGTGGCCTTACCATAGCCGTATTTCAAATACTTTATATAGTCGTGCACCGAGTTGTTATTCCAACAATGCACGGTTTCATAAGTATTGAACGTGCGTTCCTGCGGAAGTGTTTCATAACCATACTTTACAATCATGTCTTCAATTTGTTTTTGAGAATCCCAAAAAACGTAATTGCCAAGATAGAGGCCTCTAACATGAGATTTTTCTAGCTGTAAATCGGACGGATATGTGAACGCTTGAATATCCTTTTCGGTAAGTTTGGGATCAATGCCGATGAGGGCACTTTCATCAAATCCTCTCAGCACATGTTCTTTTCTAACTTTCTTAGTCATTTCTGCCTCGTCATGATGAGAAAACATGCCAACCTGATCCAACCAGCCATTTACTCCCCAGATGATTAAAGGGATGTTGAATTTTGTCGCCACTTGCACGGGAAATGTTTTTGAACCTGACAGCACGTGCCAGTAGATATCGCCAATTTTTTCCAAAGTGATGCGAGTGATTCGCTTGACCGTATCTGGCCCAACCGTTGACATGAGATGGTCGCAATCCAATTCCTTAATAAGGCGGGCGAGATTTCTTACGCCAATCGCGGTATTGAAGTGGCTATTGTAGGTGACCAACAAGGGGTTCAGTTTATAGTGGTTTTTTATACGATCCACTACAAAGTAATCATCTCCCGTTCCAACGACAGGAATAATACAGTCATAAGAGGAGCCGGGACGGTTTTTATAATTGCAAAGTATTTCATTTAATTCACGGTCTTTATCTTTCCAATCAATAGCGTATTTCTCTTCATGAACTCGACAACCACTACAAACCCCATCTTGGTCAAATATAATCCCCAAAGGATGATTGGCGGGATATAGGCACCTAGAACAGTATTGCATGACTAAAGCGGTCTTCCTTTATTGTCAAAATTAACATTTTCATAGGTTACATCGGAACTGAGGCGCACTTGAACACCTTGTGTCAAAAGATGTGCCTTAGCTGCAATGGTACTGTGCTCTGTATGTTGAAATATATTTGCAGCAGCGACGGCCTGACAGCCTCCTTTCGTGATGCCTTCAGATAAGTGCGGGATCACGCCAACGCCACCACAAGCAATCACCGGAATTTTCAACTGGGAGGAGATCGCTTGTAGCAACTCCAGATCGTAACCCGTGCGGGCGCCATCGCGATCGACAGAGTTTAGGAAAATCTCTCCCGCTCCAGCAGATTCAGCTTTTTTAGCCCAGTCAATAACGTTCTCTTTGAGAACTTGTTTTTGCAAATAATCGTAGACATAATGATCACGACCTATCAATTTGGCATCTATCGACACCGTGATGCATTGGGTTCCAAATTTGTTTCTAGCTTCAGTGATAAAATTTGGGTTTCTATGAGCCGCAGAATTGATGCAAATCTTATCCGCTCCTGATTTTAGTAGTTTTTCAATATCGTTTAAAGAGTGAATACCTCCTCCAACAGTAAGTGGCACGAAACATTCCGTAGCAGCCCATTCAATGAGTTTGTAATTAGGAGCTCGCTTCTCTCTAGTGGCATCAATGTCAATCAATATAATTTCATCAACATCCCAATTGACAAAGAATTCAAGACAAGTTTTAACATTTCCGATTGGAAGGTATCTAGAAAAAGAATAACTTTGAACAACAAGGTCACCCTTGCAGATGATGCAAGGGATCAATCTAGGCTTTAACAAGACAGACTCCTTGAATGATATTTCATAAAGGTATTCAAAAAAGTTAAACCACTGCGTTGACTTTTTTCTGGATGAAATTGAGTTCCTATGATATTTGATTTACAAACGGCTGCCGTGTAATCGTTGCCATACTCAAATGTGGCCATGATGTCCGAAGTAGCACATTTGGCATAATAACTATGTACAAAATAAAAATCGAGGTAATCCTCTTCTAGCGGAAAAAGTTCAGGTCTTTTTTTTACACTGATATTGTTCCATCCCACGTGTGGCACTCTGAGAGTTTCAGTCGAAGGGATTTTTATCACCTCACCAGAGATGAAGTCCAGTCCTTTTGTAACACCACCTTCTTCAGAACTACTAAAAAGCAATTGCATGCCGAGGCAAATGCCTAAGAGAGGTTTACCTGCCACAAGAATCTCGTCTCTAAGTGCGCTATCGAATCCTTTTGAAGCGATAACTTGCATGGCATCTTTGAAATGTCCTACTCCAGGAAGAACAAGCACATCAGAGGTTTTAATGGCTTCTGGTTCAGTGTGGATTTGAATGTTTTGAACACCTATTTGCCGAAAGGCATTTGAGATGGAACGAATGTTGCCCATACTATAATCAATGATACCTAATTTTATAGCCACGTTCATTTAAAGCATCACATCTTATTTAGGTTCATTAAGAGTTCCACAACCTTAAAGTCGAGTTCAGAATCGATGTCCCAAGAGCGCTCTTCAGGCATAATATAAAGCCCTGTGTGTTCATTAAATAGACTTTGATCGTGCAAAAGTGACTCGCGTTTCCAAATATAGATAGACGCGTTCATGTCATAAGTTTTAGGCGCGTCTTGTCGTCTCACAATACGTTCAGGAAGTGTTTTGGAGAGATTGACTTTTCCCTCAGGCGAAAGCTCCACCTGATTAAAATAAGGGCTTCTTCGAGACGGCATAGCTGTGATTAAGTTTCTAAAATTTTCTGACTCAAAATACTGCAAGGCTCCTTTGATGTCGGCGATGGATCGCAAGGGTGAAGTGGCGTCTAAATCGACACAGACATCATAAGTTTTTTGAAAATGAAATTCTGTTTTGATAAAGGCATCCCTGATGACCGCTAGTTTTCCGGCTTGATCTGTGGCAAGCGCAACCTCTCGTTTAAAAAATATTTCAGCACCAGCCTTTTGGCTGGCTTCAGCAATCTCATCTGAATCCGTTGAAACCACCACATATTCAAATAGTTCGCTGTGTTTTGCCTGTTCAATGCTGTGGGCGATGAGCGGTTTATGATGCAGCAATCTGATATTTTTATCTTTGACTCCTTTGCTGCCTCCTCTTGCGCAGATGGTACATACCCTATTCATAGTGGTGCTCTCTAATCTCGTCAATCGTTTGCATCAGACCTACAGCCTCGCGAAATGAACAGCACTGTTTTGCTCCATTTAGTATGTCCCGATGCATAGCTTCAAATGCTTGTTGGATATGAAAATTTTGAAGAGCATGATGACTTGCCTCATCATTTTCAATCGATTGATAAGTATGATTCATGAGATCAACTTCATGAGTTCCGGTTTGAGTATGCACGATAATGAATCGTTTTGGAATTCTGCTGAGATAATCAAGCGAGATATTGATCAAAGTTGAGGTCTCTGTTTTGCAAATGAGCTGAAGTATATCTTCTGAATCGATGTGAAGATTGGAGTATTTTCCCATGATAGCTTGACGGTATTGAACGTTACCGAATAACCACTGTGCAAGGTCCAATTCATGGCTTAAATCGAGCAAAACGCCACCCCCTTGTGACTTTGAAGCACTATAGGAAGAGGTGTAATCTTGAGTGGGTCTCCATGTAGGCAGATATTGACCACAGTAAAAATTCGCAGAAATGGACGTTGCTTCAAACAATACCGTTTTTAATTTTTGAATAAGCGGATGATACCTCAAAAGATACCCGATGTAAACCTGATTGTTTTTGATGTTTAAAGCATGACTTTTTTCAAACAAGGGCTTTTCACAAAAGATCACCTTATCATCCAGTAACGTGCATAAATGTGAAAGCTGTTCATAGTGAAGATTTGTTTTTGAAGCGATAACGAAATAATGGTAGTCCTGTATATTTTTAACATCCTTTAGTGCTGTAGCAACCTTGTTGGGATGCTCCTGTCTGGTGACGACAAACAGTTGATTTGAAGGAAAGATACTCGCTAGGGCTTTTTCATGTTGTTTACCTGCTGAACCATAGCCAATGATCAAGACTTTCATTTAAAATATCTCGTCAAATTCAGCATCAGCACGTTTTAATTCTTCCAATCGACCAATATCGATCCAATAATCATCGATGAGGTAGGGTATCACTTTTGAGTTTTGTTTCAGCAAAAGATTCAATACTTCCGGCATGTCAATGCGCTGTCCCAGTTGAAACTCATGCAGCACATCAGGTTCAAGAACATAGATGCCAGCATTGACAAGCGACTTGCTAATGGGTTTTTCGTGAATGGCAGTGATCTGTTCACCTTTGCATTCTAAAACTCCAAAAGGTATTTGATGTTCATAGTTTCTTACACCAATAGTGGCTTTAGCCTGATTCTTTTGATGAAAAGATAAAAATCTGTCGAAGTTGACATTGGTTAAAATATCTCCATTTATAACGAAGAAAGATTGGTCTATTTTATTTTTTAATAAACTCAAAGCCCCCGCGGTGCCAAGTTTTTGCGTTTCTTCAAGATATTGAATTTGGACACCTAACTCACTTCCATCTCCAAACATCTCCTTGATCATCTCGGATTTGTAGTTGACGCTGCAATAAAAATCAGTGAATCCATACTTTTTAAAATTTAAAATTATTGACTCCAAAATAGGTTTGCCACCAACTTTCAAAAGCGGTTTCGGAGTGTTTTCAGTAAGCGGTCTGAGCCTAACGCCTTTGCCACCAGCCATCAGCACGACTGGATTTTTTTTCTCAAGCGGCTTTATCAGGTCGTCAACTTCATGAAGGCCTATCAATATGCCATTATTATCGACGACAGGAACCTGATAAAGTTTTTTATCGAGAGCTATGCTCAAGATTTTTTCAAGACTGTCTTGAAGGTGGCAGACCGTTGGTGTTCTAAAAATCACTTTTTCGATGCTATCTTCCAAATTTAGGCCATTTAAAATGCCGCGACGCAAATCGCCATCGGAAATGGTTCCAAGTAGTTTTTTGTTCTCATCGGTCACAAGGGCAATTTTCATGCCACCTTGATTGATGATTCGCATGGCTTCACGAATGCTTGCCGAAGGATTGATTAAAATATTTAAATAGGATTTCATTCGAAGGCGTGATCTTTTTTAATGAATGGAGGCAGGTCATAAAAACGTTTAAATGCGAGTTTTTTTAAATTCTGATTTTTAATAATTTTCAAAATAGATTTACAGGTAGATTTTTGTTCATACGGGTTGCACGATTGCAGCAGGTTTGATTTAAATTCTTCCGTGGCGAGTTTTTTTAACGCCAATGTAAAATCTTGATGTCGATGTGAAGCATCAATGATGGTGGTTGCCTTAATCCTTCCCTTTTGCCGGTCTCCTATATTGATGGTCGCCGTCTTAAAACTAGGTGCCTCAATGATGCCACTTGAACTATTGCCAATAACCGCTTTTGCCAGCTTCATAAGACTAAAGTAAAGAATCGTGCCTAAATGATCAAACACATAAGCCCTGTTTGGATGATTGCTGACAAAAGTGTCAATCATGGCGTTTAGGCAGCGTCCTGATGGGTCGCAATTGGCCTTGGTGAAAATTAAAATTTCAGCAGAGTTCTCAAGCACCTTGAGTATTTGTTCAAAATGTGATCGAGTGGCGTCCAAGTTTTTAGTCTCTGGATGAAATGTGATCAAAAAAAACTCTTCATTCATTTTTAGGTTGAGTTTTTTCTCTATTTGTGATTTTGACAAAAGTTTGAGATTTTTTATTTGTTCAACACTCAATGAGCCCACATTCCAAACCGTAGAAGGGCATTCCCCCATTTGTATGATTCGGTCTTTAGATGCTTCAGTAGCGGCCAAATGCAAATGACTCAACTTGGTGATCGCGTGTCTCATGGAATCATCGATAGCAGCTTCAGTGATCTCACCACCATGTAAGTGTGCGACGGGAATGTTCAACACGTTTGCACAGCTCACTGCGGCGAAAATTTCAAAGCGATCCCCTAAAACCACCATTAAATCTGGACTGAGTTCCGAGAGAGCTTCTGAAAATGAAATCATAGCTAGACCCATTGCTTTGCAGGTGCCTATTTGTGTGTCGCTGGAAAGCAAGATTTCAATTTTTTTATCGACCTCAAATTCTTTTTCAATTTCTGTGATGGTCAATCCAAACTCTGGAGACAAATGACTCCCAGTGACGATCAATGAGACCTGAAACGAGGTCTCTTGTTTTAAAGTTTTAAGCAGCGGCCTAAGAATTCCAAATTCAGCCCTATTGCCTGTAATCATGCAAATGCGTTTCATAGCTCGATGTTTTCATCCTCTGCATAGTCGCGTTTGGAAACTCGTCCTAGAACTTCATGCCACAACATGGGAGATAAACCCGTACCCGGTCTTTTGGTGCAAAGATTATTGAGACTGAAAGTCTCACCTTTTTTAATCTCACATTTAGCGACAATGCTCTTTCGCACAATCACCATATTTTTTGATTCACTCGGGCTAGGTTGTTTGATCTTGCTGCCCAACGCGATTTCAACATTGCGTATACTTTTAATCATGGTCGTTAATTCTTGTGGATTCAAACTGGCCTTATGATCAGGGCCTGCAGCTGCTTTGTCCAATGTGAAATGCTTTTCGATAATGGTCGCGCCCATTGCGACTGCCGCAATATCAACTTCGTACCCGAGTGTATGGTCACTGTAGCCAAAGGGTAAGTTAAAATGTTCTCCCATCGCAACCATGGCGTTCAAGTTAACATCTTGCATGGGTGTGGGATACTCTGAGTTTGCGTGCAATAGAGAAATAAGGTTTTCTGTGCAACCATACTGGTATAAGACATCAAGAGCTTGTTGTATCTCAATAAGCGTGGACATACCCGTAGATAAAATGATGGGCTTGGCTGTCATTGCAATGGCTTTGAGCAATGGCAAATTGGTGATCTCACCGCTGGCTATCTTAAAGCGTTTTACACCAAGTTCATCAAGCATGGTCACACTTTCAAGATCAAAAGGTGAGGATAAAAACTCAATATTTTTAGCGTGACATATTTGAAATAGCGTTTGATGAGATTCAAAATTCAATTCCAAGCGTTTGAGCATATCGTATTGATTGGAATCACCTGAGTTTATAGCTTGATAGTCTGCCGTTACAGCATTTTTTGTGACTAAACTCTCAGCTTTAAAAGTTTGAAATTTTATGCAATCGGCCCCTGCCTCGACAGCACTGTTGATCATCTCAATGGCTTTATCGATACGACCATCATGATTGACACCAGCTTCGGCAATGATCATCGTTCTCATTTTGCTACCGAACCCGCCTTAATAAAGCCTTTGATTTCAGTATACTCTTTGGTTGTCGCATGACTGCCTAGAAATGTATTGGGATGAACCACGGTGCCACCGTTGACACAGGCAAAGGTTGAAATATGCGTATGGTCGCCGACCTTGGCATCATGTTCAACTAAAGAATTTGTATTTAAAATGCAATTATTGCCGATACTCGCTCCGACATTGACAAGCGCCCGATGCATCACAACCGTTCCAGCCCCAATATTGGAATATGGAGAAACATAAGCTAATGGCGAAACAATAGTTGGCAAAGTAAAACCCAACCGAATCAGCTTATCAAAGAGCGCGACTCTATTTTGGTTATCGTAAATGTGGCCCACTGTCACCAAAGCATTTGAATAAGTTTTAACTAGACTTGGCAATTCATCATCACAAGCAATGATCGAGTGATTCAATACACACTGACCGATGTTTTCTTTTCGATCCACTATCCCAACTATTGAATAGGCGCCTTGTTGTTCAATAACATCGATCACCGAACGGCAGTGTCCGCCACCGCCAATGAGCAGAAGGTCTTTCATGAGCGGTGAACTCCACTAGGAAGATTGACAAGTTTTGAGGCAAGCTCTAACGTATTGACACAACCATCGTGAATGGAATTTTTATACATGGAAAGCTCTATTAGGGGAACCCAGCTAGCTCTAGTTATGATATTGTACTTTGCCGTGTAATCCAGAAAAGAGTCTCTTGAATTGGTATTTTCAAAAGAAATCGTATTCAACCAATAATTTGATCTCGAGTTTTCTGGCTCACTATGAAAACGAATACTCGTGCCCTTAAAAAAATTCTGATAATTAAACGCAAGTTTTCTCTTGAAGTCGATGAAAGAATCGAGTTGTTCGAGTTGGGCCATCAACAGTGCGGCATTGATGTTCGGGAGGCGATAATTGTAACCAATCTCATCGTGATGCAGTCCCCTAATGTTATTGGTTTTTGCCGTGGTGCTTAAATGTTTTAAACGCTTGGCTAGTGCGGGATCATCTGTTACAACACACCCACCGCCACCAGAGGTGACAATTTTATTGCCATTGAAACTGAATATGCCCATTTTTCCATAAGTGCCTGTAGCTTTGTTTTTGTAAAAAGAGCCTAAACTTTCCGCGGCATCCTCGATGAGACTAATATTCCAATTATCACAGATGGTTTTGATCGCATCAATCTTAACAGGATGACCAAAACTGTGCATGGGGATACATGCCCTGACGACTCTTTGGGAGGCCTTGTGCAAACAAACTCCGGTTTCTATCGAACAATTGGACTCAAGAAAATTTAATAGTGCGACGGGACAAAGGCCAAGTGTGTCTTTATCCACATCGATAAAAATTGGTTCGGCATGACAGTAAGTAACGGCATTGGCTGTAGCAACAAAAGTCAATGCCTGAGTGATGACGAAATCGTCAGGCTGCGTATCAATACACTTCAAAGCCAGATGCAAAGCAGAAGTGCCATTCACTGTGGAGATAGCATGCTTTGAACCGACTATTTTTGAAAAGTTCTGTTCAAATTGCTCTACAAAAGGACCAATGCTTGAGACGTAACCAGAATCAATAGCTTCACATAAGTAATGTTTTTCCAGCTCACCTAAAATGGGTTCATGCAAGGCAATTGCATCTTTACCCAGATATTGTTGTTTTATAAATCTGACAATATCACCGAACAAATCACATTTTTCCATCTAAGAACTTTCCTGTTTCTTTATGATGGAATTCTGGCAGAATCGATTTAAACAACGTCACCAAATCATTGCGACTCCATTTGATCGATTTTTTTAGTTGCTGAAGCTGCTCGAGAAAAAGTGATAATTCATCGGCATTGAGTTCTTTCTTATTTTTAATGATGCCAATGTTTTCGAATGTTGTCGTATCCAGTTCCTCATGGGCCATAAAAAACTCTTCCGCTTCTTTTTCACCACTCGTATCGCTTTGGGTCCAGAGGCAAGGCCATTTTTTTGTTCGCTTTATTTCTTTTGTGAGCTGTCTTGCTTCTTGTTCATTTGAACAGATGAGCGGCTCATAGCCCAAATGCTGGAGGTATCTTTTTGCAATATCGACAAATGAAGTCAAATTCAAACTTGACTCGAGTTTTGGAAAAAAAACATCTCTATTTGCTCCTAATAAACAGCTAAAAAGGCAGAGCAATCCCGACTCTTCAGGCGTCACAAAATACCGCATGATGTCATCCGGCGCAACGAGAGGTTGCATTTTATGAATGCGTTGCGAGAAGCTGTGCAATAAGGATCCATCCGAAAACGCCACATTTGCAAAACGAGCAGTCGATATGCCTATGGAATCAGCCTGACTGAATAAAAACTTTTCCATAATGCGCTTGCTCGCCCCCATCATGTTAACTGGAGCGGCGGCCTTATCCGTTGAAACGCAAAAATACTTTTTCAATTTGGTTGAATCAGCAAGGCGAATCGATTTTAGTGTATTCAAGATATTCACTTCAATCATTCTCATCAAAGTATAAGGATCTTTCTCACTGCGGACATGTTTTAAAGCGGTGAGGTTTAAAACGTAGTCATAGGGTCCATGATGATTAAAAAATGAATCAAAAATCTCAGAGCCCACATCAATGGCAAAGGTTTGAAAATCACCGCTACTGTAACCCATACTGCTGCGCAAATCCCTCACCAGTTCAGCAAGGTTGTTCTCGGAAATATCGACCACGTGTAAAACTCGCGCCTGCCGCTTAAAAAGTTCTTTGGTGACAGCTTGGCCTATTGATCCCGCTGCACCGAGGATCAAAAAGGTTGAGTCTTGGACAAGCGCATCGAGTTCTTTTTGATAGGTGTTTAAATCCTGAAGAAACAGCGACTCTGGGCGGTTGATAAGTTTTAGAATATCCATTTTTTCGCTGATCACATTGCGCTCCAACCACCATCGATCGCTATATTTTGCCCCGTGATATAACTGGCTTGATCGCTCAATAAAAATGCCACGCATGCCGTAATGTCATCTGGTGTGCCCATTCTCTTCAACATGGTCCGTTTGCTATATTCTTTTACAAAAGAGTCAGGTTGCCGATCGTAAATTCCCCCAGGCGAAACGCAATTAACCCTTATTCCCGCTGGGCCTAATTTTGCAGCCATATAACGCGAAAAATTGATAAGACCGCCTTTTATTGCGGCATAAGGTGCCGGCATGGTCATGTTCGTGTGTTCATAAATGTCAAATTGGGGGCCTAACATTCCGTAAATTGAGGCGAGACTCACCATCGAACCACTTTTTTGAATGGACATGGCTTGTCCAACAAGTTCCATGGTTTGACAGACAGAACCAAGTTGCATATCCATATTCTTTTGCCATGAATCCGCTGAATGATTTTGACTGCTCCAATCAGAAGTTCTAGGGTAAGCACAATTGACCCAACCATCGATGGGTCGCTTGGCATTTTGAATGAAATCTTGAACCTGATTCAAATTGGTTACATCGCAGGGGATGATTTCAAAAGGGTTCTTTTTGGCATGGTGATCGGTGATATCCAAGCCGGTCACATGAGCTCCAGAGTTGTAACAATAAACAGCTATGGCATTGCCAAGCAAACCCAATGCACCAGTGACAACGATGTTTTTCGCATTGAGTGACTTAGGGGTAGACATGTTTGTTAAACGACTTCTATAATGACGTGGTCGTTATACATTTAAAGCGCTAAATTCACGAAAATATTCAGTAAAAAACATCATCAAGTGAGGTGTATTTTTGCAATCAGTTCCAGCGTAAACGGCACTGTTGTCGATGCTTTCTCACAGTGAATGTTCAATGACAACTTAACAAGGCATTCATTTAAAGTAGCTTGAATACAACTTTTAACTCAAAGACCGCTTCAAAATAAAACGTCACACTTAAATTTATTCCAAAATCCAAAAAATAAATATCATTTCAGGTCTGCTCTTAAAAATACAATGCGTGTTTTACACTGACCGAGTTTTGTTCAGTAAGAATAGACCAAACAAAAGAATGGATTGGTTTGAATGCGCCTTTTTTTGATGAGAACATGAATCCCAGTATTTGTCTTGTTATTCCCTGTTACAATGAGGAAGCTCGTCTTGACACTCAAGCCTATCAACATTATTTTAATCAGGAACTTCAGTTCCGCTTTCTTTTTGTTGACGATGGTTCAACCGATCAAACTTGGACCATTCTTTCGCAGTATGCTCAAGATTACTCCAATGTTGAAGCCTTAAAGATGCCCTGCAACGGGGGAAAATCTTCCGCAGTACGCGCGGGGATGTTAAGAGCAATCGATTTTGCCACCGACTACATTGGATACTGGGATGCCGACCTAGCGACACCATTGGATCAATTGGCACTTTTTAAACCTTATCTAAACCAGCAAGCTCAAGTGGTCATGGGCTCGCGTATTCAGAGGTTGGGCAGTGAAATCATTCGTCTTCGTACACGCCACTATACAGGAAGAATTTTTGCCACGGCAGCATCTCTGGTTGTAGGGCTGCCTATTTATGACACCCAATGTGGCGCTAAGTTATTTAAGCGTGATCTCGTTCACACTGCATTCGAAGAACCCTTCATGAGCAAATGGATATTTGATGTCGAGGTGTTGGCCCGACTTGTCACTCAAAGACAACTCAATCGCTTGGATCTCGTGGAAGTGCCACTGGAAAAATGGCGCGATGTCAACTCTACCAAAATCAAACTGATGGATTTTATCCGAGCTCCTTTTGAGCTGATTTCAATATATACGAGGTATAGACGTGGATTTTAAGGAAATCTCCAATCTGGAATTATATCAGGAGCAAGAGCATTGGTGGATCAAGACTCGATTTCAATACATCGAAAAAGCTATTGAAAAACTTGAAGGAAAACCCTTCACCTTTCTAGAAATAGGCTGTGGCAGTGGCCAAAACCTTTCTTTTCTTGGAAATACCTCGAAATACAAAGAACAATTGCTTGAAGCTACAGGAGTAGATACCGCTCTTCCGGTTGACTTCAAACGTGACGACCTGAACTCTAAAATCACCCTTTCACGCCAAATGCCAGACGCGACGAAACGATATGACATCCTATGCCTGATGGATGTTCTTGAACACTTGGAAAACCCAGAAGAACAACTTGCTTTATGGTTAAAATATTTAAATCCTAACGGCATTGTTTTAATCACTGTGCCCGCGTATGAATTTCTTTGGTCCAATCACGACGTCCTGCTTGGACACTATCGACGGTATACCAGAACATCTTTGCAAATGCAATTGAAAAACTTAAAACTCAAAGGTTTGTACAATCGTTATGCCTTCTCCTTTGTGTTTCCATTAGTATTGATGTTAAGAAAATTAAATAAAAAAGATACTGGCAAGAGCGACTTGAAGATGCCTGCTCGTTGGTTGAACACGATTCTTTACCGGTGTGGCTACCTTGAAAAAAAATGGGGCGGGTGCCGTTTTTTCGGCACCAGTGTGATCGGGATTTATCAAAAATAAAAACCTCATCCACATTGACCTCACTCGTAAGCCCTAACTTCACAAATAGCAACAGGGCCTGAAGAGCGTTTCAAAATAAGTTTTAACCCTGATACTCTCACCGTAGCAAAATTTAAAACGTAACGTCTTCTTTTTTCTTCAAAATCTTGAACCATGATGGTTCTCCAACTATCTTCAAACAAACCTTCAAGCGAAAATTCAACACTATGGTGGCAATCGGCCAAACTCAAATGAACTTCACTGAGGTCGACCTCGTGGCCAAACTTCAATTCAATCGGCTTGGAACGCCAAACGACAGCCTTACTGGTACTTGCATTGTCTCGATTCCAACCATCGACAATTGCCGGAGTGTCCGTCGTAGCTTTCAGGGCCAAATCTTTTTCATCTTGATTTTTAACGCCCATCAAATAACAACCATCGCGCAACAGTCGCTGCTGCAACTCGTTTAAATGATTTAAATAAATCCCCCTCGGATCACACTTATGTTTGATTGCTATAGCTGCGGCGCTTCCCACAACTTGTCCCGTTGCCGTCATGGGCCTTTGCACTCTTACGCCGGCCAAAGCCATGTGGGTTGCGCTCATACACCGCCCTGCCATAAACAAATTGTCGATATTCTTGGAATATAAACTGCGATAGGGAATGCTCACCCTTCTGCCCTTGTACACGTGAATGGCATCGATGCCTTTCGTAAAAAATCCATAAGGGTGGTGATCATCAATGCCCCAGTCAGTGAACGCCACCGTATCAGGATGAATGGTTTCATCGTCAAAATCCTTTTGTGTCATGATGTAATCTCCCATCAAACGTCTGCTCTCTCTCACTCCCGGCACATAGTTCATCCAAACCATTTTATAATTTTCGTACTCTTTTTGTTTTTCGATATTTTTTTGATACCCCCATAAGCCAAGATGAATTCTAAATAACTCATCGCGAATTTTCTCGGCGTCTTTAATCGTATCTAAAACACCACCATACTCCATAAACCATGTGAATCCACCACCCATTCGCGTAACAGAACGACCCTTGCCCTCCGTTGCTTCATCAAACATCACCGGACGAATAACTTGATCGTCACGTTGAACACTAGCCCCATCGAAATCAGCTTTACTTTTCCACTGATAAGCCCATGCGGGCGTTTCAAACGGCATGGCTGTCTTAAATTTTTCAAAATTTATTTTGTATAGACTATTGCCCATGGTATCATCGCTTGCTTTTAACGGAGCTAAAGTTTCTCCAAACTCAGCTCTAGCCTCAGTTCCTTGGCGATACTCTGCTCCAGCATAATAGCCAATCCAACCATGCCCCGTTGTGTCAATAAACAAAGGGGCCCTCATGATCATTTTTTCATTGGTATGGATATTCATACAGCTAACGGCATCAATGTGAACCTTGCTCTTCATCTGCACACCAATAGCCCTCGTATTTAAAAACAACGCTATATTTTTTTCTGATCGAACTATTTTTTCATATAGTTTTGAATCGCCAAAATTACTCCAACCTTGAACAGGATAAATCTCCTCGGCAATGCCTGTCACATTCACTTTATCTGGTGGTGAACCGATGTAACCCATCGGCGGCACTTTGATTTCATTCGATGCATTGCCACCTAAATAGGGGCGATCTTGTATCAACGCAACTTTTGCGCCACCTCGCGCCGCTGCTATGGCAGCACCCAAACCGGCCGAACCTGCACCCACCACAACCACATCATAATGTTTAATCTGTTCAGATACTTTGTTAGAACCGCAGTATTTATCCCTTTGCATCTTTAATGTGCCTATTTCATTTGAAGGTTCAAAATTCTTGGACGCCAAAACCAAGGCATCTACCCTTGCCCACCAACCTGTTTTGTCTTTGATTCTCAACTCAATCTCTCCTCGTTTCAATTCAAACTCACCCCCGTTCACCCATTGCCACTGCTCATCTTGAGCCTGACCAAACTCCACCGACGACAACTTTCCATCGACCAAAACATTGAACAAACCTGGAGAGTGACTCGGGTACCAGTCTCGGCAACGAACCCAAAGAGTGTAAATGCCCGCCTCCAAAACCTTCACTTTTCCAACCGCATCTTGCACCGGTTCACCTAGACCCGTCGCCAACAAATAAGGAGACCCCATCAAGTCTACATATTGAGGATCGTTGGACCAAGACCCGGTTTCACTTAGAGATTCAGCCTCTTGCCATATCACCGCTTCGGCCTCGATCAGTCGCGTTAACGTTAACACCATTGCCGCCACAACCAAAAATCTGTTCAACACGCTTTTGCCCCTAAAAAATTGTTTTGCGTCCATTAAGAGCCACACCTTCTCTTTTTGGACTATTTTTTATGGCCTTGTCCCTAAAGTCGTCAATCAGCGAAACGTCATACCCGCGCAGGCGGGTATCTAGAGCGATGGAAAAGCTACTTCAAAAAACGACCATAACTAGACCCTTCCTCGCTCTCCACAGCTTCATGGTCAGTAGCTTGCGACCAAAGATCGAGAATTGGACTTTAGTCTTTTTAGGCTAACATGACCGATCTTACACCATTTTTCACACAGGAGAAATCATGAGTTCAACTCTATTTAAACTCATTTTCGCAACGTGCTTGTTTCTTGCCATCGGGTGCCACTCAAGTCAGGAAAAACAAGCTAGTAAAGCTGACTGCAATAGCTGTAAAGTTGAAAAAGCGTGTCCCCCAGACTGCAAAAAGGAATGTTGCACTAAACCCAAAAAATAACGCTTTATATCGTATCAAAACCTCAGCTAGCTCTTGCTGCCTGAGGTTTTTTATTTGACGTCCTTTTGTTGAATCAAATGCTGATTTAATTTTGACGAATCAAAGGGCTTGTTCAGCACTAGGTCCAACACACTTGTCGCATCCTCCAAAAAATGAGCGTGGGCCGTTAGCATCACCACGCTAAAATCTCTATTTCCCAAAGGAAATTTTTCGCTTAGCAACTGGGCCCATTCAAACCCAGTTTTACAACTCGACTCTCCCGCGTTGACATAATTAGCTAACACAATGACTTCAATTCCATGCCGATAATCATTAAACACTCGCTCAGCTTCCGAAATTGACGTGACGTGCATGCAAGCCATTTTATGAGCGACAAAATGATGTATGAGAGAACTTGCTTCGCTCAAGTCATCTTCGAGAATTAAAACAGATACAGGTGCTTTCAACTTGCTATTGATCTCAAGCGCCCCCAAATAATCGTCCACTTGCTTGAGTCCAGTTCTCTTATTGAAACCTCTGAGTTCTGGCATGCCAAACACCATGCGGGAAGGCAATATCAGGGGAGATAATGCCATAACATAACTCACCGCCAACGACATGCTCATTACACCCGCGAGCACTGAGTTTAACTGCGGCTGTAAGTCCATCATTCCCATCACAAAAACAACTGTTGTCAGTGCAACAAACAGAGAAAATAGTCGCGACGTTTTAATTAAACGCTTAGGTTTATTCACTACACTCAATCTGTAAACAAATAACGCATAAAAAACGACAAAATGAAAGGCACCCACCCAACGTCCTGTCAAAAAATAACCGTCTTGTTTTTGATCGAATGTGAGCGCCTTGGTCACCGAGAAGGAAACTTCTAACAGCACCCACAACAACGCGAACGCCACAGCAAAAGCCATGCGCTGAAACTCTTTTGGAAGTTTAATCAGACTCATTTGTTTAATTTGAACAATCCGACATCTGATAAATACTGCAAAAAATCACGTGGCTGCCATGGCTTTGGCAACACATAGTCAATCATCAATAGTATCTCTTCATCTATAACCTCTTTATGTCCTGTGTAAACAATTAAAAAGAAGGGACGTTTGCCCTTTGGGTATTTTGAATTGATAGCACGCAACCAATCTAAACCCGTGCGCGGAAAATCATGATCGATGACTTTCACAAAAATATCGATCATGATCACTTTTAACGATTCAGCATTCGCTTCGAATTGTTGCTCAGCCTCCTCTATGTTTTCATAATGCTTACAATTGAGTTTAATTTTATTGAACAATTTCAAAATTGGATTTGCACTGGCCAAATCATCTTCTAATAAAATCACATCGCATGACTGATGGCGTTCACTTTCCCTTTTTTGTTCAGCATAAGTCAATAGCTGATGATGCGACTTTTCCATCGTGCTTTGATGTAACTTTGAACCATGAAACATCAAGAACATGCACAACGGCAAAAGACTTAACGTAAAACTCACTCCATGAGATTCACAACTGTCTTGATACAGCCTCGCAAACAGTTGACCACTTGTTTCCACCGAATTTTGATGATCTGCCCCCACCATTTTGATTAAAATAAAACTTACAAAAATCGATGCCAGCGCTATGGCGATGGTCCATGTTGGAACCATCATCAATCTCATTTGCAGCGTAAATCTTTTGAAATAAATCCAATAACCAATCACGACTAACGTTGATAGATAGTAACCGTGTAGTAACACGATGCTCTCTTTGTGGTTTACTTCAACACCGTGGAGTCGATACCCCTGAATCGAATAAAGGACGCTTGTGATCAAAATATGAATAAAAAGATAACTCGCTCTTCCAGAGAGTTTTGCGCTCCATCGAGCGATCAGCTTGTCCATCACAAAAATCAAAACGAAATCTCAATTGAGAATTTTATCATAATGTCACAAATGTGATTTCAATTTGACTTTTAAAAATCTGTCGTTCGCATCTGCACTCAATCATCTCAACTAATGTAGGTCGCCACAATTGACGCATCTAAAGTCAACTAACCTCTGTGCCCCTCTGAGTTCGCTGTGGTTTTACCTCATCTTGATAAGCCCTGCCAATCCTGACGGCCCACACTAGACCAAACCTCAAGGCTTCATCATTAAAAAAAATGACCTTTCCTACTGACGATTGTCTAATTCAATTAGACTTTCCTTTTAAAAAGTCCATTTTTTTTGACATCCTCCTATTCACCCAATGGAAAAAAACAAAACTATCATCGGCAGTGAAGAGTGGTGTGAATTTCCAGAATTGGGCATTCCCGCCGTTTTAGCCAGAGTTGATTCAGGCGCCAAAACATCTTCCATTCACGCCTTCAACATTCAAAAATTTAAAAAAGGTGGCAAATCTTGGGTTAGTTTCGAAGTTCATCCCCTTCAAAATGATAGAAAAATCACCGTTCGGTGCGAAAGGCCCATATTCGATAAACGCTCCATCAAAAGCTCCAGCGGCATAGCTGAAACGCGCTACGTCATCAAGACCTTGCTCAACTTGGCAAATCAGCTCATTGAAATCGAATTGACCTTAGCCAACCGTGACTCAATGGGATTTCGCATGCTTTTAGGACGAGAGGCGATGCATGGCAAAATGGTCATTGACCCGTCGCTTAAAAATAACACCGGCGACATTTCGCCTGAAGTATTAAATCACATCTATTCAAAAAAATCCAATTCTGAAAAGGGCCTCACCATCGGTCTCATCGCAAATGAACACGATCTTTATGGCAATAAAAGATTGATTGAAGCTGGCGAAGACCGTGGACATGAAATGAAATTCTACGACATCAAACAATGTTACATGAAACTCGATGCCTTTGAACCCGAGATTCACTATCGCGGTTCCTCTTTACCTAATGACTTAGATGCCGTTATCACCAACATTCAACCGGACATGACCTTTTACGGTTGTGCTTTGGTACGTCAATTTGAAAGTATGGGCATCCTTACCTTAAACTCTTCTAGTTCGATCAGACAATCTCGTGATAAGCTGTATTCCTTACAATTGATGTTAAAACATCGTCTTGCTATACCCACCACTGGTTTTGCAAATTCTCCTATCGACACCGGCGATTTGATTGAAATGGTCGGAGGTGCGCCCCTGATCATAAAACTCTTGGATGGCATCCAAGGCAGGAGCGCTGTTTTAGCTGAAACGAAAAATGCCGCCGAAAGTGTCATCCACGCATTTAAATCATTGAACGTCAATTTGCTCGTTCAAGAATTCATCAAAGAAGCTGATGGCAAAGAATTACGGCTTTTAGTCATCGACAACAAAGTCGTCGCCACCATCCAACGCGAGTTGAAAGTAGATGTACATACACTTCATTCAGATGAAAACCATCCACCAAGAGTTGTTAAGCCCACCCTTGAAGAGAAAGCCTTGGCCATCAAAGCGACAAAAGTCCACAATCTCACCGTCGCTAGCGTAGACCTCATACGCTCCAAAAATGAGCCTTTGATTTTGAGCATCAACTCAACTCCAGAACTAGAGGAACTTGAAAATGCCACCAGCAAAGACATTGCCAGCATGATCATCACCACCATCGAAAAAAAATTGAAATGGAAAAAAGAATTGGGCGATGTTAATCTAAAAACTTGAAACACTCTCAATTTCACACCATCAGATTGCCCCAAAGTTGATACTTTTACATTGTCATGTGGAGAAATCAGCATGGATCAAAATTTTTTTAAAGCAGTGGAATCAAGTCAGGCCGGCACGAGTTTTGAACTTGAATCCTTTTTAGATCATATTCCTTTCAATTCATCCGGACTAGTGCCTGTTATCGCTCAACAATTCGACAGCTTAGAGGTGTTGATGCTCGCTTGGATGAATCGAGATGCCATTTTGCAAACTCTACGAACCGGTGATGTCACCTATTGGTCTAGGTCGCGACAAGCTTATTGGGTTAAGGGAAAAACCAGTGGGCACGAACAAAAACTCAAAGAGATGAGATTTGATTGTGATGGCGATGCCCTGCTGTGCTTGGTCGATCAAAAAGGGGGAGCTTGTCACACCTTTCGCCCATCCTGCTTCTTCTACCGTTACGATCGCGATAAAACCACCGTGACCGTCATAAACGATGCTCCTAAAGGATCCTGAAGTTTATTTTTTATACTATCTTTTGCTAATAGCCACCTTATCGAAATATCGATAAGGTGGTTTCTCAGTCAAACTTTATTTGGCCAAATCACCATCGGTGTTGATTTCTCTAACCCAAATGTTTCTAAATCGCACTGGATTGCCATGATCTTGTAACGTGATCGGAAGTTTTGGTTCATGAGCACTGTAAGTGCCGACATTTTTATGGCTCGTCCCCCCAATCAATTCGCGATTGTATTGCACCAACACTCCATTATGAAAAACCGTTGCATAGGCCGGTTTTACTAGTTTGCCGTTTTCAAATTTTGGAGCTATGAACACGATGTCGTAAGTTTGCCATTCGCCTGGCTTTCTCGAGGCATTGACGTAAGGACTGTATTGTCCGTAAATAGCACCGGCTTGACCATCGGGGTAGGTTTGATTTTCATAGTTGTCTTGAACCTGAATTTCGTATTTACTCATGAAGAAAACACCGCTGTTGGAACGGCCTTGTCCATTCCCAGTTGCTGGCGTTGGTGTGCGCCACTCAATGTGCATTTGAATGTCGCCAAAACTGCGTTTGCTTGTAAGCGACATGTGCTTTTTTTTGCCCTTTTCATCCACCCCTGCGGCTATTTCCATAGCGCCATCGGGAGTGAGATTCCAAAGCGCGTGGTTCCATTCATCAAAATTTTTGCCATCAAACAACACAATTGCATCACTCGGTGCACGCCCCGCTTTTTCTTGCGAACTTTCAGTCGCCGGATCAATCACAACAGGTTGTGGGCGACTGCTGTCGTGAACGCGAAAAGGTTGATTTGGAATATAAGGTGTATCTGTGTATCCCAGTTGTGAAGACTCGGCTGTCGCTACCGCACCAAAACACAAAGATGCCATCAATAAACCATGGATTCTTTTCATATTTAAAATTTCCTAATAAGCTAGTTTACAGTATATAAAGTTGAGCTTCAAAAAAAAAGGACAGGCTCGCCTATCTTTTGTAAAATATGCTTGCAACGCCGAATTTAATCAACCACATACTGCAACGCCCAATCGTAGCTCTTTTCCCCTGGAAAAAGAGAGACTTGCCTAGGAATCACTTTGCCATTATTCATATTGATGACTTCTACACTCAAAGTATTGTCTCGAGTCGAATGCACTGAATAGCTGAGATCAGGCTCATTTATCGCTATTTGAAACTCCAAGGCAACCACCACTACATCGTTATTCTCCACCAAAGTTTCCCCTCCTAATTTAATATAGCGGGCCTCCCATTTTCGATGCTGAAGTCCCTTGGGATGCAAATGAAATTGAATGCGCTGTTGAGCGTAAGACAGCACCTGCATCAACGTTTCACCCTTTTTTGAATCACTCCACTTCTCTAAATCCGACTTTAAAACGTAAGGAGAACCGTTTGGATCATCACTCAAGCAGCGCAAGTCGACTTCGATTTGAATCGACAATTGATTGTTTTGAAAATTGGTTCGCACTGGAATATCGGGAATGGGATGAGCAAAAACATCACAAACAACCAAGAAAAAAATCCACACACCTACTTTAACCGTCATGTTTTTATTCACGCCTTCATTCAGGGAACCGGCTTATTGTCAATTTGAAGTTAGCTTTCAACATCTAGACTCCCTCTTACCCCTATTTTTTGGAGAAAAAATGAAAAAACTACTCGTCGTCGCCATGTGCTTCATGTTTACTGTAACGGCAATGTACGCTGGTTGCGGTAAAAAGGTTAACAATGCTGGTGTGCTTAAATCTTTCACAGCTGAAAGCAAACAAGTTGTTGTTGATGAAAAAGGAAAAAGCGTAAAGCTCAAAACTACTCCTGATACAAAATACTTCGACAAAGAAGGTGGCTCAGAAGTAAAAGTTGAATCATTGATCGGAAAATCAGTTAAAGTTGTTAGCGAACACAGCAAAATTGACTCCATCACTGGTGTATAAATGATTTAAGTCATCATCGCGTTATAGGTATAACGCGATGATGACTTTTCCTTAAAACCCATTTCATGCGCACTTTTGGTTTTAGGCCTTCCATTTAAGGACAACTTGTATCTACCGCGCTTTGATCTTAACTTTACCTCACCAAAGCGAGTTTGTTAAACAGGATCTGTTTACAAAATAAATAAACGCATCTCCTGTTTTATTTCATGAGCCCACCCTTAGACCCAACAAATCAGCTTGAAGGCATGAGCATCGGTGATTTGTCGAAATTCACCGGTATGGAAGTAGCTAGACTACGCATGTGGGAAAAACGTTACGGCCGCCCTTATGCCGAACGCCGTCCATCCGGTCACCGTCGTTACAGCCACAAAGAGTTGCAATTCATGTTGCTCATCTCCGAAGCTTTGGAGAAAGGCTTCCGAATCGGCCAAATCATTAAAATGGCCGATCCTGATTTAGCACGATTGATCCGTGAGGACAACAGCTATCCAAACATGTCAGATATTGAAGAGGCTAGTGAGCACACTTCCTTTCCTGACATGACGCTATGGCTTGAATCTGTAATGGCATTTAGATGCCGACAATTATTTGATTTACTCAAAAAATCAAATCGCGATTTGGGCTGTGTTCAAATGATGCAGACACGCATCAAACCCTTCATGGAACATATCGGTCATCTATGGGAAAAAGGGCTGCTCCACGTCGGACACGAACACTTTGCCTCCAATTGCATTCAAGACTATCTGAAAGAACTTTGGCGCCAGAACAATCACGACAAAATGAGGCCTCAAGTTTTGGCCGCAATGTTACCTGGAGATGACCACAGTTTGGGTCTCAATATGGCTTGCGCTACCCTAACTGAAGCTGGTTACCGCGTTCTTTATTTAGGCCACCGTGCGCCCGTAAACGCCATCCTCGCGACACTAAAATCCTCACAAGCAATAGGCATCGCCATCTCCGTGCCTCGCACCACCAATTGGGAAACCACTAAGTCTTGGTTGGAAGAGATTAGAGACCGGCTTAAAAAAGATGTCTTTATCAGTGTTGGAGGAGCCGGCATTAAAGAGGAAATCGCCAGTATCAATAACTATAGGGAACTGCACAGCTTCCACGACTGGCTCGTCGCCAAGCGTCATTCAATACCGTGACTATAGTTGTTTAAACGTATTTTTTCTAAGTGCCAAAACCTCAATTTCATGTGGCTCTAATGCTACACTATAAAATAAAAACTCGGCCATAACGCCATTTAAATTTCTCACATAACTTGTATTTCCCTTGATGGGATTGTCCCAATTTCCCAAACTGGCATAATTGAATTGCACTGGTTCCTTGGAAACGGCTGTCCTTTCCAAAATCATTAAACCATTTTTATAGTGGCGAACTTTCATGCTCTCCAAATCAATCGTCACAGCTAGATGCATCCATTTGCCTAAATCAGCATCTTTAAAAACTCCTAAGGCATGATACTTTCCAATTAAATTATTTTCATGCTTAATGCCCAACTGTATCGACCTATCATTACGGTTGATCTGCCAGTGCAAAGCTCCGGTCGCATAGCCGTCGCTCATCACCAGTGAAGACAATGGGTTCTCCAACACATCCACTCGCACCCAGCAAGCCAACGTGAGTTCTCGATACTTATCAGGGCTATAAAAACGAATACGATCGCTTGCCTGCCTAAAACTCAACCCGTCTTTGTAAGCCCACGGCCCTCTTGCCCATGCCGTTCCAATGATGGCTGCGTCGTATTTGTGACCCCCTAAAGCTAAGTTATACAATATCTGAACATCTTCTGATTTTTTTTGAAAATTATAATTCAAGAGTAAACGTGAGTCGTTTAAGTGTTGATTCTGCAAAGCGTCCCATTTTTCAAATCTTTCAAAACTGAATTTGTGCTGCATTTCAGATAAACTCAAAATGCCCTTGAAAATCGTTTGATCTGCTTCAAACATGGCTCCGTTTGCAGGCAAAATCGCCTGACCTGCTAAAATGAGTTTTTTATCCGAATTGGATTTTTCCAAACTATAAGTTTCAACCCTGCCTTCAAACACGTGAACTTTACTTTGCCCCTCATGGCCAACTTCCAAACCAAAGTCGGTGCCTAAGTCTACAACCTTCGCGTCAGGTGTTAACACAGTAAAGCCCTTGGCCACTTCAGGCACATGAGCCCTTATTTTACCACTGAGACAAAGCACCTGCCTTTGATCCAACAACTCCAATTTCGCCGGAGCAACGACACTCAGGCTAGCGCCTTTATAAAACGTTAGCACCATCTGTCCGGTTTTGAGCTCCAATCGTCCGGCTGGCAATGAATCACCTTGTTGATAGGTTGAATCTAATTCACCATCTATCTGAGAGAGTATCGCTACACCAAAGTGCAAAGACTCTTCTGTGTCACTCCATTTATAAATGACAAGTATAGACAAACATAAGCTAGCCGCAATTGCCAAAAACTTCCAACCCCAAGAACTGGAAACCCTTTTTTTAGGGTAACTTAAAGCATAGTCTATAACTTTTTCGGTAAAATCCTCGTCTTGAAATTCTATTGCGCTTGCAACCTTATTTGAAAAATGATGGTCAGATTTCCTAACTTCTTGAAACAATGTCAAAAGTTGATCCTGTTCCAATTGCAATTGCAGTTCTTTGGAAAAATCGGGATTGGCTTTCACCAACTCCACAAATTCCGCCAACTCCTGTGCTTGCAATTGCTCTTCTATAAAAAGAACTAATAGCTCTTCAAACCTGAGTTGACTTTTATGATCCGACATCAATGGCCTGTTTCTCAAAACATACTTTAAGTTGTTTGCGAATGCGCATCAGCGCTAATCGCACTGCTGTCGCCGTCATTTTAAATTTCTCCGCCAAGGTTGTGGCGTTCAAATTATCCTCGTAGCGATTCATGATTAAATGCTTGCTCCTTTCTGGAAGTTTGCTCAGACAACTTTGCAATACTTCAAAATCCTCTTGAGTATAAGGTTTCTCGTCGTCATTTAATTCAGCTTGTATCAATAGATGTTGAGTCAGTCCCTCATCGACAATCCTACAACGGCGTGCCAATTTTCGCAATTCATTTCTCACCAGATTTCTTGCCAAACCGCGCAACCATTTTCCAAAGTCTTCAGATGCTCTAAAGTTTTCCATCTCCAAATGAGCCAACAAAAAAGCTTCTTGTGCAAGGTCATCAACAGCATCCTTGCGAACTCCTAACCGCCTTATAAACGCACGCAAACCCGCCTGATGCTCCTTGACCAACATTGCAAATTCGAGTTGTCCTTCTTGATAAAAATCGGTCATATCCCTCAGTTTAAGAAACCTTGTCTTAAAAACAGCAAGTGTTTCATTATTTTTCGACTAATGCTTTTTTTAGGCCTTGCCCATAACTTCGGCAGATGAGAAAAGCATCTGTCATTCCCGCGTACGAAGGGCGGAGCCCGAAGAGTCTGCCCCCCGTGAAGGCGGGGGAATCTAGGTTGGTGTAGCTTTTACGTCGTTCTGGATACCCGCCTGCGCGGGTATGACGTTTCGCTGATTGACGACTTTAGGGACAAGGCCTTTTTTGATGATAGTAGT